>Ga0123356_10000985_pt1 | contig 31656 bp, 24 predicted proteins | sample TergutEmb28metaG_2_FD_92546 | JGI IMG/M metagenome (GOLD analysis project Ga0123356, IMG submission 92546) | Embiratermes neotenicus P3 segment gut microbial communities from Petit-Saut dam, French Guiana - Emb289 P3 | ecosystem: Host-associated > Arthropoda: Insects > Digestive system > Gut ...
CGGCCTCGAGAGCGCGTACGTTTCGTTGGACACGTTTTCTTCCGTAGCTTTGACCCCGTCTAAATCCAACGCAACGACCTTTTTATCCCTGCCCTTAGCCGGAACTAAACCTAAGGAGATAAAACCGATGGCATTCGGGTTGCCGGAAACATAATTGCGGATAGAGCCGTTAGAGTTTTGGACGATTGCCTTGTTGGTAATCTCGACCGTCCCCATCACGACTTCCTCGAATGCGCTGCGCGTCCCCGAACCGTCCTCGCGCGTCACCAAATGAATTTCCGCGTTTTTGCGGTTCGCCCGAGCCGCCCAATCGGAGAAGCCCTCAATCTGATCCCAATTTTTTATTTTGCCCGCGTAAATATCTTGAAATTGCTGCTTGGACAGCCCTTTTACCGGGTTATCGGGGTGCACGATAATCGCCAACCCGTCCATGGCGATTGCCGTGAACCAAAGATCCTTTTCGTACGAATCCGCGGCAGTCTTAAGCTTTCGCGAAGACATACCGATGTCGGTTTTCCCGTCGTGCGCCGCCGAAATCCCGGCGCCCGACCCGCCGCCCGAGACGTTAATCCGGTACCCCTTGTGCCCATGCTCGAATGACTCCGCCAAAAGCTCGGCGTACGGCTGCACCGAGGTGGAACCCACGACCAAAATACTGTGCTTTTCGCCGCCGCTCCCGGCAACGCATCCGGAAAATAGCAGCGAGAAAAGCAGTACCGGCAGCAGGGCGCATAATATAATTTTTCGTCGAATGCTCATGGTTTTGTTTCAAAGTCTCTCCTTATGATAAGCAATAGAGTAAAATTTGAAATGTAAAATATAAAATATAAAATATAAATTTCGGATTATTTATTTTTGGAAATAAGCATCGCTACACAACATAACAAATTTACATCCAAAATTTCTTAGCCGAGCGAGGCGGAGCCTCGCGAACGCCAACGCAGTTATATTTCATATTTTATCATTTATATTTAATAATAATCCTACCCGAACCTTCCCGTAATATAGTCTTCCGTGCGCTTGTCTTTGGGTTTGGAGAACATTTGGGTGGTCGGCTCGTATTCCACTAAATTCCCCGCCCGCTTTTCGTCAATCATCATAAACGCCGACATGTCGGAAACGCGCATCGCCTGCTCCATGTTGTGCGTCACGATGATAATGGTATAGTTTTGCGAAAGCTCCGTCATCAGCGCCTCGATGCGCATCGTGGATTCGGGGTCGAGCGCGCTGCAAGACTCGTCCATTAAAATTACCTCGGGTTTCACGGCCAGCGCGCGCGCGATACAAAGGCGCTGCTGCTGCTCGGGCGTTAAACTCAGCGCGTTCTTTTTTAAAACATCCTTTAAATCGTTCCACAGGTTTACCTGCGTCAAACAGCGCTCCGCGAGATCCGGTAAATCCTTGCGCTTCGCCCCCTGACGCAGCGGCGCGATCACCAGATTGTCGTAAATCGACGTGGGGAATACGTTCGGCTTTTGAAACACCATCCCGATTTTTTTGCGTAAAGTCGGCACGTCCGTCGCCTTATCATAGATCGAAAGGTCGCCCATAAACGCCTCGCCGGTCGTTTTGGCGATTGGGATTAAGTCGTTCATGCGGTTGAAAACGCGCAAAAGCGACGACTTACCGCACCCCGAAGGCCCGATAATCGCCGTTATAGCAAATTCAGGTATATCGATATCGATATCCTTTAAGGCGTGAAAATCGCCGTAAAAAAGGTTCAGCTTTTTGGTAGAAATCTTTACGCTTTGACCGGGTTTTAACATGTCCCTGCTTATAAGCCCTCTTCCGTTTGTTAACACCGATGTTGGCCGCAACCTAAGAGTGCCCCGTAAAGATTGCGGCGAATTTTGAATTAGCCGCACATCTCCACGTATACTATTTTACCCAATACCCGTCCCTTTTGTCAAGGGAAACAAGCTAAAATGTTAAAAGAAAGTAAAGATAAGTAAAGGGAAAAAATGTTAGTTTTTCTTATGTTTTGCGCGCTCCAGAATTTCGGCGATGCTCTCTTCGTTTTGAGCCGCGCCGGGGCGAGCACACTCAAAATCTAACAGCGCGGCCTTTGCCTCTCTTTCGGCGATGCGAATCGTTTGGTAAGAGATTCTCTTTTGTAAAAACTTGACTAGTAAACATTCCGCACCTCGCTCTCTATAATATTAAAACGCAAAAACTCCGGAATCGCCGCATAGAGGCATTCCGTTTTTGGCGTGTCACTGCCCGACACCGCGCCCAAAGTGAGAACACCGGCGGGGTAAATCGGCTCGCGCAAACGGGCCGAGCGAATGTCTTGATATTCCGACGCGAGCGGCAGACCGTTTTCGCGCGAAAGATAATCCACCATGGCCAACAAGTAGAAAGCCTCCGGATACCACTTTTTGTTAAATTGGCTCCGTATCTCATCCGATTCCAGCGTTTCGATAATAAAATCAATATCGCCCAAATCCTTTACTTTATGGCAGACGTTACTTTTAAAGGTTTCAAAGCCGATGCGGTACTCCATCGCATCCGCTATTAGCACTTCCATGGAAACCTCAAGCGCCTTGGATAATTTGTATACGGTGTCCGCCGCGCACTTTGCTATTTTTGCCCTGCCGGAGCAAATATCGTTGACCGTAGCAAAAGCCACCCCGCTGTTTTTTGACAACCGGTATTTTGTGATTTTCTTTTCTTTCAACAAATCGTTGATATTCATAACAACATTATAACGGTTGACCGATATAATGTCAAGCAGTTAACGGACAAAAACTTTAAGTATTCTCGCGGGGATGCGATAAATCGGCTAACTATTTAACGGGATTGCCAACAGCAAACCCAAAAGCACCGCGCCGACGAGCGAAATTATATCCTCTAGCTTCAGCTTTACGGAACGCCGGTAAATGATGTACAAGGCTGCCGACATGGCGACCACTATGACGATAAAGATCATCGCCGTGCTGCCCCCTATCGGGACGAGCAGCGCCAAGCCCAACGCCAAATACGTAGGGAGCATGATCCGGTATCCGAACCAGGTGTCCGATACGCGCTCGGCGTTTTCGGCTTTTTCTTTACGCGCCGTCAAAAACAAGCCCGCCCAGGCCGCGATGCCGGTAAGCGCCGCAAACAGGTAATAGAGCCATTCCAAATTGATAAAACCGCTTAAATCCACCTCTTCGTGCGGCCGGATAACGGCTCCGACGCCGTAAAGCGTTTCCGTGTTGGAAATAATTCCGGTGTATTTGTTTGCAAGCCAGGTAAGCGGGCTATAGGTGAACCAATCCCAAAAGCTCGGGTTGACGATATTAATACGCGAGCCCGAGGGATTTGTGTAGTTCCCGTAGTCTCCGTACCCGCCTCCGTAACCGCAATCAAATAATACGTAGACATATCCGGCAAGCATAACCCCGACGCAGGCATACAACACGACAAAGAAAGTACCGTCGCTTTGGCGGTTCGCCCGCGTAAAAATGAACGCGTTGAACCCGAACAGCATCACCGCCAGCGGGATCGAGATAAAATACGCCGGGATAAACGCCCAAAGCTCGAACGCATTCGGCTTTGCGGCGGTGGCGATAAAGCCGAGCCAATAGGCAACGGTGTAGGGAACCAACACCATCAAAAGCCCTATCGCCGACTTAATCAGGTACACCTTTTCCCGCCTTAGCGGCAGGGCGTAAAAGCAGTCCGTTTGCCGCGCGTTCATTTTATACGAAAACACCATCGCCGGCACAAAGGTACAAAGCAACATCAGCGTCACCAGCGGAACCGCGACCAGGCTGGGCGGCACGTAGGTTCCGGTGAAGTTCGGCTGAAAATCCGCGTTTATAATAAAGGTGATGTAAAAAACCGTGGCAAACGCGGCGAGAATAAGCGCGGCCAGCCAATTCTTTTTTAGCTCATAAATAAAATACTTTTTCATTGTAAGTTCGTCCTCCCCTGAATTCCGCTGATAAAGAACTCCTCAAAATCCACCGGCATCTCGTCTACCACTAAAGGCTTAAGCGCGTTTATTCTATTTAGGTACATCTCCTTGTCGCCGCGCACCACGATTTTGACGATTCTGCCGCTCGACTCGTACGAGAGGCACTCAAAGCCGAGCTCGACGCGGGAAACCGGATGACTAAAGGCGACTTGGAACTTAAATATTTTTTCAAGCGAGCCGCTAAGCGACCCCGAGTCCACGATGCGCTTGCCGTCGATGAGCCCGAAGCTGTCGCAAATGTCCTCTAATTCGCGCAAACTGTGGCTGGCGATGACGGCGGTGCCCCCCGTGCGCTCCATCGTGTCGATGAGGCCGCGCTTAAAAACAAGCCGCGCCGCGGGGTCCAGCCCGTCGAACACTTCGTCAAGCAACAGGTATTTAGGGCTTGAGGCAAATGCGAGGCACACAAAGAGCCTGCGCTTCATTCCCTTTGAGAAGCTGCGCAAGGGGGCGCGTAAATCTAACTGGTACGCGCGGATATAGTCGGTAAAAATTTTCTCGTCAAAGGGGTAGAAGGTTCGGTAGAGTTCCGCCATATTGTGGCCGTTCATAAGGGGGGTATAATGCGGCTCGTCGGGAAGGAAAAAGATTTCCTTTTTCTTTTTTTCGTTCTCAAAAACATTTTCTCCGTCAAAAAGAACCTCGCCCACGTCCGCCTGAAAGACGCCGGAAAGTACCCGAAGCAGCGTAGATTTGCCCGCGCCGTTAATGCCGACAAGGCCGAAAATGCTGCCGTTTGGGATTTTGAGGTTAAAGTTTAATAGCGCCGGCACTTTACCATAGCATTTGGTCATGTTTTTTATTTCAATCATATCGTCTCCTTGGGGCGGGATTCGGGGGTCGGGGATGGGAGTTGGGGGATGGGGGATGGGGTGGGGTTGATATGAATTAGGAATGAGGAGTGAGGAATGGAGGATGGATTTGGTACGCTCTTTCCCGCCAGCGTCGCACTCCCATGCGACCCGCCGGTTGCAGATTTCCCGTAGGGGGCGACCCATCGGACGCCCCGCCGGAACCGAATTATCGGGGTTCGGGATTAAAAGAATTAGGAATTAGGAATTAGGAATTAGGAATGATGGATGGATTGGCTATGCTTTTTCCCGTAGGGGGCGACCCATTGGGCGCCCCGCCGGAACCGAATTATGCCACGGGGACGTAGTACTTGTCACGGGGACGTAGTGCTTGACAACCTTACCGGGGGGAGATGTCGGGGGGACGGGGGTGTTGATGCCGAAAGGCAAGCTTTCGGCCCCCTATCGGGCACTTCGCTGCGCTCGTGTCACCACGCCTCGGGTCGCCGTTCGGCGACCCTCCGTCCCCTGCCGCCCGGGCGGTTTCCGGTTTTCTCTGCCGGTTCGACGAGGAAACATCAAGGTTATGGGTTGGATTTCGGCGACCCTCCGTCCCCGGGCAGAGCCGTAACCAAGGAATACCGATTACCCGTAGGGGGCGATGCCCTCATCGCCCCGCCGTCCCCGGCAGGGCCGTAACCCACGCGCAATTGCTAAGCCAACACCAACCGATACGCAGAGAATGCAGAGGATATAGTATATGCCGATGTAATAACGGTTAAAGCTGAAGGGGTGAGAGAGAATCCAAACCGCTTGTGCCGCAATCCAATGCGCGGCCATTACGACAATCGCGGCGAGGGACAACAATTTCCGTTTGTCGCTCATGGCTCTTCCCTATCCGCCTTATAAACGCGTTCGACAATCTGCAAAATTTCCTGATACTCAAGCCCCGCGTTCTTTAACGCGGCTACCTGTTTTTCCGCCTCCGCCAGTATTACCGTTTTTTGCGAGCCGTTTTCGATGACAAAGGTCCCCTTTTTGTGCATCGTCATCACCAACCCCTCGGCCTCCAGCAGCGCATACGCGCGCTCGACGGTGTTGGGATTGATGCCGAGCTCGATGGCAAGCTCGCGGCAGGAGGGCAGCTTTTCGCCGCCGACAATGACGCCGAGCCGTATATAATTTTTATACTGCTCCGCGATCTCCTCGAAGATGCTTTTGGTTCCTTTCAGTCTTAATTTCAATGCTTTTTTCCTTCTTTAATGGTTTTAACGGAATCTATCGTAAAAAAAACGGCTACGGCAAGACAAAGCGCAGACAAGGTTACTAGACCCGCAAAGAGCCCAACCCCGAACAAAGACCGGGAAAGCTCTGAAAATATAACCGGCCTTGCCCAATACACGCTGATACCGGTTACCACGCCGCAAAAGCAGATTAACACGATTAGGAACAATACGGTAAACAACACGATAAACCGTTTCCTTTGAGCTTTCACCGAACAATAATACAGCGCGGCGCTGACAGCCGTCGGAAGAAGCATCGGAAAAAATAAAATTAGTAACCAACTCGCTAACGCCTCCGCCGTCATCGGAAAACCGCCGGGAGCGAGCGGCAAAAAAATCATATAACAAACGATAGAAAAAATCGCCGGGCTTAGCAAAAAGAACACTTTAAGCGTCTGTTTCTTTTTGTTTTCTGGTTTTAGGTTGTCAGCCGTTTGTTCCATAAAAATCTCCTGGTTCGTTACCTAATGATAAAAGTTGCGGGTTCGCTGGAGGGGTAAAAGATGATGGTATCTCCCTCGACCTCGCGGGCTCTATGCGCTATGACCGTCACCGTCTTTGGATCTCCGGTTACGGTCGCCCAAGGGTCTGAATTCCCAAAGCCGGTCGAGGTGGTGTAATGGTCAGCGTTAGGGACCGGGTCCCAGCTTAGCCTTAAGCCGACGAGGCTGAGATTTTGCGGGGTCGCCAGCTGTTCACCCTGCGCTACCGTAAAACTTGCGTATGAAGTACTTAAATCGCTTGCGACGGTTAAACTTTTTAAGAGCCCGTCCTCGCCGTATGTCGGGATTCCGCCAAGGCTCCGGAGCCGGAATTCAAACGCGCCCGCAGCGGTAAAGCCCCAATCCGCCAAGTCTATCGGGTTGGCTTCGAATCCGCACACTTCGTTTGCACCCGTTTGCTCTACCCAAACGCATTCGTCCGAGGATTCAAAGCCGAGCGTAGTGCCTGTAATTCTTAAATCGGTCGGGCAGTCCTTTGGCCTGACAACCTCCACGCCGTCCATTTTTGTAAAGCTTGCGATTGGCCACTTTATTCCATTTAGTGTCACGGAGGGCCCGTTATATTCGGAATCCGTCATTACCGATACCCAAGACATGCTGCCGTCCTCGTTGAAAACGAATCCTTGCGGATAAGAACCGTGCATCACGGCGGATTGCCAAAGGGAGGACAGGTTGGTTACTTTGTAAATCTCGCCGTCAAAGGATAGCGTTAATCTTGTAAAACGGTCTTCGAATGTGGCGTACCCACCCGTCCCGTTTCCTTTAAGGTATCCGACATATGCGGCGTCATCGCAGAAGACGACGACCGTCGCGTTGTCGTTATACTCCCGCCCGACAAAAACGGCGGCGTCGGCCGGAAGCGGTTCGCTTTTGGTTTTAGCCGGGACGCATCCGCCGACCGCGATAACTGCCGACAGTATGAGTGCCGCAACGGCCGCCACCGTAATTATTTTTATAATACGTTTTGTCATTTATTCAGGCTCTCCGGGATTTAGGGGTCAGGGGTTAGGGAATAGGGGCTAGGGGTCAGGGATTATCTAAATACTTTTGGTCTATGTACTTAAAGCCTGTTTTGCGCTCTTTTACCTTTTTTGCGGCTTTTAAAAAGAGGATGAGGAACACGACGGCGCCTGCCAAGAATACATAGAATAATCCGTTGACAACCATATTCTCCGGCGTGCCGGTGCCCTCGTAGCCGAGAAGGGCAACGCCTAACAGCATAAAGAAAAACGTAACGGGCAACGCGACGGCAAACTCAAGGGGGTTAGGCTCGTGTAAGACGTAAATCTTAAAAACGCCCGTCACAACCGTCGCAACAAGGGCAGAGGCAAAGGCGATAAGAAATATCAGATAAATTTTTTTATGGTTTGACATGGCTTTACGACTCCTTCATTCTTTTGAGAGCTGTCCTTTCATTGATACTATTAGGATATGCGGCTTGCGTTCCGGCTGTACGAACTGCATCATCTGTACCAACTGTACTGATTGTAGCACGCGGAAATCGATTTGTCAAGCGTTTTTTAAAAAAAATTTAAAAAAATTTTGAGGCTTTTTTTACACTTCTTTTCCTGTTATCTTTTATGCCCCTTAAGCATATTGTATAAGTACGGGACAGCTTGTCTATAGGCGGATTTATCCATGCTAAAAATCAGCGAACTCATCGGAAAAGAACTCATTTGTCTAAACGGGGCGGAGCTTGCCGGGGTGGTAGGCAACGTCCTTTTTGACAAAAAGCTCCGCGCGGCCAAATATTTGCAAATTTTAAGCGACGACGAAAAAGAACCGGAAATTCAATTTGTTGAATTTCGGCGCGTCAAAAACCCGGAGGCCGATGCATGCGTCATTGCAAATCGGTCGACTCTGTTATGCGAATGGGCGATTCCCGCCGGACTCGCCGTCAGCCCGATGAATTGCGCGTGCTTTGATACGAACGGCCAAAGATTGGGTTATGTGCGCGATATCGTTTTGGCTGAGAAAAACCTGGTGGAAACAATTCTAGTTTCAGCCGACATTCCTCACTCCTCACTCCTAATTCCTAACTTAGAATTCTCCCCTGCCCGCCTGCTATCTTATTCCGACCGGATGCTGATTATTAACGACGCGGAAAAGCCCGTCAAGCTTAAAAAAACCCGCCCGCGCGTCCCAAAAAACGCGGGCGTGGTTAGGGTGAGAGTGCATGGCAAGGAGCAAGGGGCGGAGCGTGCTAAACAAATTACAAATTCGGAAAAAAACATACCTAATCCATCCGCCACTCCTCACTCCTCACTCCTAATTCCTAATTCTTTTAATCCCGAGTCCCGAGCCCCGAATCCCGAACCCCGACCCGACGGGTCGCCCTACACCCTACCCTTCCGTATTCCGCCCGAACAGACGGAGGTGACGCGCACGCCGCAAAAAGAGCCGCCGGACGGGTCGGCCTACGCGTTCCTGCTTGGAAAAAAGCTGTCGCGCACAATTTGTGCAGGCGACGGAACCCTCGTAGCGGCCGGGGGCGCTCTCGTCGATGAAAATTCGATTCTGCTTGCGCGTCAACACGGAAAGCTGGTGCATTTGGCGCTGTACGCGGATTAGGAGCGTATTGACGCCACACTAATTCCGTGGTTTTAGAAGTCAGTGCCGGCTACCTTTTTGGGTTGGAGAATTGAATATCGATGGGGGTGCTAAATTTTGGTGACTGTAAGTTGTTTTCCTTTTGTAGGGGCGGCCTCGCTATCCGCCCGAAATTAGGATAAGGACATCTCGTTTTACTCAAAATCCGCTTAAATCCTATGCTTTCGGGCGGATTACCATCCGCCCCTACAAAATGCAATTGTCGTCGCATCACCAAGAATTAGCGCCCCCGAATACCGATAAACCCACCGTTCGACTTCTAATTATAGACTATGCACGGTTCGTCCACCTGCCTTTCCGTCGTCCTGACCGAGGCCGCGCTATCTTTTGACAACCCTAAACCTTTTGCGGCCGAGTGGAAAGATCTCCACCATATAAAAGGATGCCTACTTCAAAAGGTGGAGATCCTTCGGCTTCGCCGCAAAGCGGCTTCGCTCAGGATGACGGCGATATGAGAAGCCACGACAACCCCTACAAGACGAGGTACTCCCCCAGCATAAACCCTTTATCCGCAAGCCGCAGCTCGCGCAGTCGGTTGCCCCACGGGTCGGTCACGGCGCGGGCCTCAAAGATTTGCGGCTCGATTAAGTATAGCGCGGTTATTAAATCGTAGATATAGCTGTTGTCCGGGTGGCGGGCCTCGGCCAATTCGTTTGCCCGGTTGACAAGGCGGTGCAGCAGGCTGTCGCTTTTGCCCCGCCAAACCGCCAAATTAAATTGCGGGGCGCGGCAGGTGTCGAGCGTGGCGATAACGTGCGGAAATTTTACTTGCGCGTTGAAACTGCCGGGGTCCAACGCTTGATTGAATTCCATCCCCAGATGATTGGGGACGGCTTTTACCATGCCGCCCATGACGATGTGTTCCGATGCTTTTAGGTTTTTTAACCGCTTAACAACGTCGAGCGAAACCGTGCAGGGGCCCAAGGAAAGGATAATAACGGATTCGGGGAGCGACTTGGCCCACTCGGCATAAGGAACCGCGTCGATTGTTTCGGGTTTTGGGAATAAGTCGCCCATGCCGTCCTCTCCGTGAATGGACGGCAAGCGGGCGTAGTTTTGAGGAAAATCATTGGTGGAAACAAGACGCACGGCGGCGCGATGAGGGCATCGCGCCCTACTTCCCTGACCCCTGGCCTCTGACCCTTGACCCCTTAACTGTCCACCGTCCACCGTCCACTGTCCACTATTCACTAGCTTTTGCGCGTTTGACAGCGAGCAGGCCGCCGGGGCGTTGCCCGCAATGCAAACGACGTCGATGCCGTCAAAGCGGTCGGCATGTTCTAAAAGATAGGCAAGCGCGCATGCGTCGTCTAAGCCATAATCGGAAAAAATAATCAGTTGTTTTTTCATAGGAGCATCCTTTTGGTTTACGTATTTAATTTACCCGACGTTTTTCATTTTTCATTTTTCATTACCTTTACGTTTACCTTATGCTAAATGCTTGCGTTTAGTATAAGGTAAACGTAAACTTCGTGCCCTTCCCTAATGCGCTTTTGACGTCAATCTCTCCGCCCAAGGTGTCGGCGATGGAGCGGGCGATGGTGAGCCCTAAGCCCGTGCCGCCCTTCTCGCGGCCGCGCGCCTTGTCGCAACGGAAAAACCGGTCGTAAATATGCGGCAAATCCTCCGGGCTTATTCCCATCCCGGTATCCTCGATTGAAATTTTCAGCGCGTCGCCTTTCAGCCTGCACTCCATCGTAATTTCGCCGTTTTCGGGCGTGTATTTTACCGCATTGTCCGTCAAAATCCGCACCAATTCAATCAGCAGGCTTTTATCGGTTTCCAAAATAACCCCCTCATCGCCCTTGTAACAGATGCGATGCGTTTTGTGAACCAATTTATACCCGTCGGCAATTTCCCGCAACGCCTCGTCCGCGTCGAACCTTGTCACGTTCATGCTGAGTTCCCCTACGCGCGCGAGAATCAGTAGCTGGTCCATGAGCCGCTGCATATTTTCGGACTCCCTTGCGATGGCCTCGATGGCTTCATCCAGAATTTGTTCGTCTTTAGCGCCCCACCGCTTTAACATATTCGCATACCCGCTGATGACCGAAATCGGCGTTTTTAGCTCGTGGCTCGCGTCCGCGATAAAATTTTCCTGGCGGGTAAAGGTCGCCTCGATGTTCTCCAGCATCCCGTTGATAAGCCCGGTCAGCTTCATGAGCTCGTCCTGCGTATCGACGGGCTCGAGCCTTTTAGACAAATCCTCCGCCGTAATTTTTTCGATGCCGTCGCCGATGCGGCGGATGGGGTCTAACACCAGCGAGGAAATCACGCCGGTCAGCGCGGTAAAGATAATGATTGCCAAACTAACGATGATGGCGGATGTCGCGATGAGGTAGGAGCGGTCTTCGGGCTCGATGTACGTCGAGACGGACACGACCATAAACACGGTGTAGCCGACCAAAACAAGCGTAAAAATCACCGAAAAGTTGAGGAGCATTTTAGCCGTGAGCGGCAAGCGAAGCTTTGCGAATATTTTTTGAATCGGGCGGAACGGCGTGGCGACCGCATGGCCAAGGCCGCGAAAAAACTTGCGGATGCCCCGGTTTTTTTTGGTCTCCTCCGCCGCCTTCTTTTCTGCCTCAAGCTCCTTGAGCGTCTTGTCGACCGCCTCTTTTTTTTCGGGCGGGGCGACGGGGAGGCCGGGGGTATTCGGTTGTTCGTCTATGGTGGGCTGCATAATAAAAAGAGACAACAAATGCTAATTAAGCACTATCTAATGAATCAAAGTGATAAGTGATAAGTTAGGGATAATTGCAATTTGGGTATCATAGGAAAGTTCTTTTTTCCTAAGAAACAAAAGACATTTGCTCATATTCACACACGTACTTATCCGAAACTTATCACTTATCACTTATCACTATATCATCCGCGAGTAGGCTTGCCGACGGCAAGCCTACTCGCGGATGATGTACCCCGCCCCGCGCACCGTCTCTATCATGTTAATTCCGTATTTTTCGTCGATTTTTACGCGCAAATACCGGATGTAAACGTCCACCACGTTGGTGTTGCCGAAAAATTCGAAGCCCCACACGCCGTCCAACATTTTTTCGCGCGAGATAACGATGTTGCGGTTCTCTAAAAGGTATACCAATAAATCGAATTCTTTTTTAGAAAGGTCAACCGGCTCGTCCCCGTAAGTAGCCTTGCGAGCCTCGGTGTCGACGCGCAGGCGGCCAAACACAAGCTCCGAAGCCCGGATTCCGACGTGTTTTTTGATGTTCGCGCGGATACGCGCCAACAGTTCCTCGATTGCAAAGGGCTTGGTCATATAGTCGCTCGCGCCCAAATCTAGGCCCGCGACCTTATCCATCACCTGGTCGCGCGCCGTTAAAATGATAACCGGGGTGCTTTTGACTTGACGGAGGCGCCTTAAAACCTCGATTCCGTTTAAATCCGGAAGCATTACGTCCAGTATCACCAGGTCGTAATCCTTTTTTAAGGCTTCCTCGAGTCCCTCGCGTCCGCTTATGATGCTTTTGGTTTTATAGCCCTCGTGCTCAAGCTCTAAGGAAATAAACCTTGCGATGCGCGATTCGTCCTCTACGATGAGAATTTCGTTATCCATAACCCCATTATAACCGCCGCACTTTTAAATGTCAATCAGAAAATCTACCGTCCACGCTAAGAAGTTTCACGGCTGTAACCGTAAAATTTCTTTCCGGCTTTTTATTGACATGCGCTTGCAAAAGTAGTACAATGACAATGCCAAGCAACATTAAAAATCTGCATAGGCGAATTCTGCCCATAAGGCGATTCTCCACTATGCAGATTTTGCAGTTGTTTGGCGACAATTAGGAGATAGCCTTTTTGGGAGGCGTCTCTTATGGGGACGCCTTTTTTTATTTTATTTCAACACTTGGAGGAAATCACCATGGACTCATATCTAGTATTCCTTGACATTCTGCTTGGCCTTTACGGCGTATGGCTGTTTCTTTTACTCTGCTTCAATTCGAAAACACGGCATTATCAGCATGACGGTCATGAGATTGAAGTTAAAGCTGGTTGGGTACAGCATTATATAAAAATCGACGGCATCATAGCCGACGAGTTAAAAGCTGCTTTTACATTGCGACAAATAAACTTACAAGCCCAACGGGAAAACCTAATCGTTGAAGTAAAAATAGGTAACGGCTTTTTGGGCAATACCATCCATACAAAAATAAACGGCATGTTAGTTTGAGTTATAGGCGGACATTGAACCTTCTTTCACTGGCCACTGAAATCGCCTGCGATTTTTATTTGATGGATTCAATGTCATACGGGGTTGCTTGATAGACGCAATAGTTCAGCCAGTTGGATATCAAAAGGGATTCGTGGGCGCGCCAGCGGATGGGGGGCAAATTTCCCGCTTCCCCGCCGACGTAATAGTTTTTGGGGGGAGCGATGTCTAACCCTTTGTTAACGTCGCGGATGTATTCGTTGTGCAACGTATCGGCGTCGTATTCGCCGTGGCCGAACTGGAACACGCGCCGCCCGTCTACGGAGGCCGCCAAATAAAGCCCCGCCTCCGAAGATTCGGCCAACACGGTAAGGCTTTTATTTGCATACACTTTGTCAGTTTCGACTTCGGTATAGCGGGAATGCGGCGCCCAAAAGCTCTCGTCAAAGCCGCGCACCAGCGGGTTTAGTTTATCCTTTACACAATGCTCGAACACCCCGGAAATCTTGGCGGGGACTTCCTGCTTTCCGATACCGTAATGATAAAACATCGCGGCCTGTGCCGCCCAGCAAATATACAGGCTCGAATATACGTTGCTTTCCGCCCACGCAAAGACTTTGGACAGCTCGTCCCAATATTGAACCTTAGCAAAATCCAGCTTTTCGACCGGTGCACCGGTAACAATCAACGCGTCGAACTTTATGCGCTTTTCCGAGATTTCTTCGAACGTGTGATAAAACGCCTGCAAATGCTCCGGGGGGGCATTTTTGGATTGATACGTTGCCGTACGCAACAAAACCACCTCGACCTGCAGGGGCGTGTTGGAAATAAGGCGTAAAAGTTGCCGCTCGGTAATATGCTTTTCCGGCATTAAATTTAAAATCGCAACCCGCAACGGACGGATGTCCTGCGCTTCGGCGCGATCGATTTCCATGACGAAGATATTTTCCTGCTCGAGCGCGTCTGCCGCAGGCAAATTTTTTGGGGCTTTAACGGGCATGGGGGGCTCCTTGCAGTCGCAGTGAAAAATGAAGAATGATGGGTTTTTTTGATACGGCACTCTAAGGCGTGTTCACACAAATCATAGCACGGTTTTTTTTATTTGTCAATCGGTTCAACGAACCGTAATCGAATACACGTCCGAGCCCTCTTCGACTTTTATTTTATCGGAAATTTCATATTGTGCGACCGCTAAAATTTCGTTGCCCGACGCGATACAGCGAATCCAATCGCGAAACCGGAGCGGAATTTTTTCGTCGATAAAAAACTCCTTTAATTTGCGCGTCCCACCGCCGTAGGGGCAAAAAACGTCGCCCGCGCGCCTGTGCCGAAAGACCGCGTCCGCAGGGATTTTTTTGAGGTCAAAGTAAAGCGTCCCAAACGGAACATCCTCTTTTTTTGGTATTTTTTTGCATTTTTTTATCTCGATGACTGCGTTTTCCATTTGCGTTCTGCCGGTTTTGAATTTCATTTCCGCCGTGGATACGGATGAGCCGTCGGTGCGGTACAGTGCGACAAAATCGTACTCCTTGATGGCGCGGAAATTCCCCGGCAAATCGATCATGCTCCCGTTTTCCGCTTTCGCCAATTCACGGATATTATAGACATGCTTTTGCTGTATATCGCTGTATGCGCCGAGCTTCTTGAGCGCCTCTATCACACACCACGCAGATTCCACTTCTTCTCCAAACGCCTCGACTCGAATTTTTGCGGCGACGGGGTTATCGTTTTTTGGGTCGGTTTGTTCCGCGTATTCGTAATGAATCTCCGCGCCGCACACGCCGTCCGTCCAGCGGAAAAGCGCCGTTGCCTGCTCGCCCAACCGATTCACCGCCCGTTCGACGCCCGGATATTTTTGCTTAATAAGCGGCAAAACCTCGTTGCGGATAAAATTTCGGGCGTAGGCGGAGTCTGCGTTGGTTTCGTCGGTGACGTAAGGGATATCGTGCGCAACGACGTATGCGTCGATTTCGTCTTTGACGACATCCAACAGCGGACGAAGCAAAAAGTCCTCGCGGCAATACTCCATACCGCACAATCCGTTGAGTCCGCACCCCCGAAAGATGTGCATAAGAATCGATTCGGCGTTGTCAGAAGCGTGGTGTGCAGTCAATACCTTGTCCGCCCTTCCTTCGAACACCAAGGAATAAAAAATCCTAACCCGCGCTTCCCTGCCGGCCGTTTCGAGGCTGATGCCTTTTTCCTTGGCAAGCTTCGGCACATCAACGGAAAAGGGCAAAAACTTTACGCCGTGCAATGCGCAAAAATCCCGTACAAACGCGAGGTCGCGCGCGGAATTTTCTCCTCTTATTTTGTGGTCGACGGATATTACAATCAGGTTTTCTTTTTTAATTTGGGGCGAGGTTAAGCACAGCGACAAAAGGCACATGGAATCCGCGCCGCCCGAAACGGCTACAGCCAGCACATCGTCGGGCGGGGTGTATGCCTTTATGATATTCTCAAATTTTTCGCGCATAGTTTTTAAACAACTCAAGTGTAGCACACGTTATCAAAAACGTCAAATGTTATCCTACTCAAAAAAGGGGGCCGCCTCCATAAGAAACGCCCCTCTAAGTCGCGCTTAGCCGTATTCGTAATACGCGTCAACGTCCTGCATAATCCTATCCCACAAAGCGGCAGTCTCTAACTTTGCCAAAACCGGGTCTTTATCCTCTTCCTCTTTTTCTAAAAGCCCCGACTTTGTTATAAGCTTGTCGAGCGTTTTGTCTATATTTTTCGTATTGCTCCCAATCAACATCCCGACGTTGATGCCGGAGGCGGCCTCAAACAGAGGCTCCCCTATAACGCTGCGGGGCATGCCCGCCTTTGCTTTTACGCCTTCCGACGCCTCGACTGCGGGCTTTCCGTGAATGATGTCCCGAACAAATCCGCCGATCAGCGGAAGCGTCGAAACGGCGGAAACAAGCACCAGTACCATGATGACGTAGCACGTGCCCTTGAGGCCTCCGACGATAAACCCTATGATGCGCGAAGTGCTTTTAAGCGTCTTGGATTTCTTGCCGAGTTTGCCGAAAAGCAGCACGATTACGGCCGCCAAAACCCGGATGAGCACAAATAACAGAACGCCTACGATGGTTGCGAATATAGCATACGCCGCCAGCAAATACGCAGCGTCCAGCTCCGAAACGGCACCGGAAAGCACCGAGGAATTCTTAGCCGCCGCAGAAAAAACGCCCTTAAAGATTCCGCCTATCCCCTGCGGGATGTTTCTAATCACCGAAAACAAGGAGCCGCTTTGCCCGCATACTATACTTGCGATGCCCGGAACATCTAATAACGCGACGGCCACGGCGTTTGCCAAAAAGAACGCAATCACAAAGGACAGCACCCAAACGGCAAAGCTGACGACGGTCTTTAACGCGCCGCGCATCAACCCGAACAACGCGGTGATTCCGATGACTACGATAATGAAGATGTCTACAAACGACATGCCTTAATACCTCGCAAAAATTAATAGTAAATGTATGGTTTGTTGCCAAAATCGGGGGAATTTATACGTTTAAGCGCGGCGGATAATGGAAATAATGACGTTTTATGACCGAGCCGGAAAAAATTTTCAAGGCGCTTCGCTTTTTAATAAAAGATTGCTCCCGCCCACCCGTGATCTTATGCATCGGCTCGGACCGCGTAACGGGCGATTGCTTCGGCCCGTTGGTCGGAGAGGAGCTGGTGCGCCGCCATAACGTGGGCGCGTTTGTGTATGGGACGCTGCGCGCGCCGGTGACGGCCAAGAACCTGATGGAAACCGTTGGCTTTATCAAGGCGCGCCACCCGACCGGAGCCGTGCTCGCCGTCGATTCGGCGCTGGGAGACGGGCGCGACATCGGGCGCTTTAAGGTTTTTGACGGCGGCCTTTTTCCCGGCGCGGGCGCCGGCAAGTTTTTTCCCAAAATCGGCGATTTTTCACTGACCGCGACCGTCGCGGCCGGCAAGGGGGCGGGGGCGTTTGGCGTGCGCCTCGCCTTAGTCTCCGCGCTCGCACGCGTCGCGGCCGGGGAGATTGCGCGGGCTGTCGGCCGACTGCCCGCCTGACTGCCGACGACCTTTACATTACTATCATAGCACGTAAAACTTATAAAGTCATTAGACGAACATTAAAATTTAATTAGAAATTTTTATACCTTATGCAAAAAGCGGCGCGCGAAAACCCCCGCGCACCGCCCGATGCATTCTTTCGATGCTATACCCTATCCCCTAGCCCCCGGCTCCTAACCTTCATGGTATGTCTGCCGCACGGCGGGCTCCGGCTCGGCGGTTTCGACGGGAAAAATGTTTTTGTATTGTTTCATGCCGGTGCCGGCGGGAATGAGTTTCCCGATGATGACGTTCTCTTTTAGGCCCAAGAGGGGGTCGACTTTATTTTTGATGGCGGCGTCGGTGAGCACCCTGGCGGTCTCTTGGAAAGACGAGGCGGAAAGAAAGCTGTCGGTGGCAAGCGCGGCTTTGGTGATGCCCAGCAGCGTGTGCTTTGCCGACGCGGGGCGCTTGTATTCGGCCAAAGCATTCTTGTTCGCTTCCTCAAACGTCTGCAGCTCTGCAAGCTCTCCGGGCAGCAAATCGGTTTCGCCGCCGTCCTCAACGCGCACTTTTTTGAGCATTTGGCGGATAATCACCTCGACATGCTTGTCGTTGATTGACACGCCCTGGCTGCGGTAAACGGATTGGACTTCCTTTAAAATATATTCCTGAACGTCGCGCTTGCCTTTTGTCCTTAAAATGTCCTGAGGATAAATCGGGCCCTCGGTCAACGGGTCGCCGGCAGTAACGGCCGCGCCCTTTTCGACGCCGGCCTTTAGGTGCGCGGTAAACGGGATGGCATACTTGTCCTCTTTGCCGCCCTCCTGCTTGATATGAATATAGCGCGCGCCGTCTTTTTCCTCGATGCGCACCTTGCCGCCGTATTCGGCGATGACCGCCGCGCCCTTGGGGTTTCTGGATTCGAACAAATCCTCGACGCGCGGCAAGCCCCGCGTGATGTCGTCGGCCGCCGCAACGCCGCCCGTATGGAACGTGCGCATGGTGAGCTGCGTACCGGGTTCGCCGATACTTTGGGCGGCAATGATTCCGACAGCCTCGCCGATTTTAACGCGCTCAAACGACGCCATGTCCTTGCCGTAGCACATCGCGCACACCCCGTAGCGGCTTTTGCACGTCAACACAGAGCGGATGGAAACCTCTTTGATACCGGCGGATTTAATCCTCTCGGCCGACTCGTCGGTAATCATCTCCCCCGCCGAAACTAAAATCTCCTTGGATTTAGGGCTTACGACGTCTTCGGTGGCGTAGCGGCCTACGATGCGGTCGGTAAGCGATTCAATGACCTGATCCCCTTCCATGATTGCGCCGGTGCGGATGCCTTTCGATTCGCCGCCGCTAAAGCAATCCTCTTCGCGCACGATAACGTCTTGGGCGACGTCTACCAACCGGCGCGTCAAATACCCCGACTCGGCCGTTTTTAACGCGGTGTCGGCTAAGCCCTTGCGGCCGCCGTGGCTGGAAATAAAGTATTCAAGCGCGGAAAGCCCCTCTCTGAAAGAGCTGCGGACGGGCGTTTCGAGCGTTTCGCCCTGCGGGTTGGTCATAAGGCCGCGCATCCCGGAAAGCTGAGCAATCTGCTTCATGCTGCCGCGCGCGCCGGAAACCGCCATCATGTTAATCGGGTTGTATTCGTCCAACGTCTCTTTGAGCGCCTTGGTCACTTTGTCGTTGGCCTTACTCCACTCGGTCACGACCAGCTTGTACTTCTCGCGATGCGTCAAGTGCCCGAGCCGGTACAATTCCTCAAATTCGACGACATTGCGCTCCGCCTCTGCCAAAATATCCTTTTTGTCGGCCGGGATATGCATGTCGAAAACGGATGTGGTCACCGCGCCGATGGTGGAATACTTAAAGCCGAGCGCCTTAATCTTGTCGAGCACCTTACACGTTTCCGTCGCTCCCTTAAGGCGGAACACAGCCTCGACGATTTTTTGCAGGCGCGATTTATCGACCTTGTAGTTGACCTCCGGATCGAATACGGTGTTTTCGTCGGCACGGTTTACAAAGCCTAAATCCTGCGGGATGGCTTCGTTAAAAATGATGCGCCCAACGGTAGTTTCGACGATTTTGTGCTTTAATTCTCCGCCTAAGTTGCGGAACATGCGCACGAAAATCTTGCTTTGCAGTTTAATTTCGCCGTTCGCATACGCCATTTTCGCCTCGGAAACGTCGGCAAAATATTTGCCCTCACCCTTCGCGCCTACCCGGTCCATCGTCAGGTAAAAGCAGCCGATAACCATGTCTTGGGTGGGGGAACATACGGGGCGCCCGTCGGAAAGCTTTAAGATGTTGTTGGAGGCAAGCATTAAAACGCGCGCCTCGGTTTGCGCTTCGATGGATAGCGGCACGTGAACCGCCATTTGGTCGCCGTCGAAGTCCGCGTTGAACGCGCCGCAGGATAAGGGGTGCAGCTTAATGGCGCGCCCTTCCACCAACACGGGTTCGAAAGCTTGAATGCCCAGCCGGTGCAGGGTGGGCGCACGGTTTAAGAGGACGGGGTGTTCTTTGATGACGTCCTCTAAAATCCCCCAAACGTCCGCGCCGCCGCGCTCGACGATGCGCTTTGCGCTTTTTATATTGTGCGTTTTTCCGCGCATCACCAGTTCGCGCATCACAAAAGGCTTAAAGAGCTCGAGCGCCATTTCTTTGGGGAGCCCGCATTGGTACATTTTAAGCTCGGGGCCTACGACGATAACGGAACGGCCGGAATAATCGACGCGCTTGCCAAGGAGGTTTTGGCGGAAGCGGCCTTGCTTGCCGCGCAAGAGGCCGGAAAGCGCCTTAAGTTCGCGGTTGCCGGCGCCCGAAACGGCTTTACCGCGGCGCCCGTTGTCAATTAAAGCGTCGACGGCTTCTTGCAGCATACGCTTTTCGTTGCGTACGATGATGTCCGGCGCGCCTAATTCCATCAGCTTTTTAAGCCGGTTGTTGCGGTTGATAACGCGGCGGTAGAGGTCGTTTAAGTCACTGGTTGCAAAGCGCCCGCCGTCCAACTGCACCATGGGGCGGATTTCCGGCGGCAGGACGGGCAAAACCTCCATCACCATCCACTCGGGGCGGTTGCAGGTTTTTAAGAAGGAATCGAGGATGTCCAGCCGCTTTATCGCCTTTACTTTTTTGGCGCCGGTAGAGGAATCGACGATTTTTTTAATCTCGTCGTAATCCTTTTGAAGATCAATTTCACATAATAGTATCCGCACCGCTTCGGCGCCCATGCCCACCTTAAACGCGCTGCGCCCGTACTTTTCGCAATAATCCGTGTACTGCGCATCCGTTAAGATTTGCTTTTTTTCCAAATCCGTATCGCCCGGGTCAAGCACGATGTAGTTGACAAAATAGACCACCTGCTCGAGGCTTTTGGGTGCCATGTCAAGCAGCAGGCCGATGCGCGAGGGTACGCCCCTAAAATACCAAATGTGCGTCACAGGCGCCGCCAATTCGATGTGACCCATGCGGTCGCGCCGAACCTTGGCACGTGTGACCTCTACGCCGCACTTGTCGCAAATAACGCCCTTGTAGCGGATGCGCTTATACTTGCCGCAGTGGCATTCCCAGTCCTTGGTGGGGCCGAAAATCCGCTCGCAAAACAGTCCGTCTTTTTCCGGCTTTTGCGTGCGGTAGTTGATCGTCTCGGGCTTGGTTACCTCGCCGTGCGACCATTCGCGGATCTTGTCCGGGCCCGCGATAGAAATTTGGATAGCGTCAAAGTTGTTTAATTCGAACATGGTTCACCTTTATGCATACTATTACAAACTAATATTATAACAAAAATTTCTAGACTTGTAAACTCAAATGACGTCAGTTTCAAGTAAATTTTTACGCTTTATCGAAGATTTTTGCAAAAAAACCGGCCTGTACCGCGTTGCATTAACGCAATCGGCAAAAATTCCTTAAAAAACGCTTGCCAATGTCGAAATATGTCGATATAATATAGGGGTGAAGCGAATCCCGAAAATCTTTATCCTGACTTTAGCCGTCGTCTTAGCTCTTTCGACGCCCGGCTGCGAACTCCTATCCACGTACGACGACGTAACTGTCGATGCGCCTTGGATAACTTTTGTGCCGGGGCACGGAATCGACGACATTATTCGGAACGCGGAGGACGGCAGTGTGGAAATGCCCGACATCCCGCATCGGGACGGGTATGAGTTTACGGGTTGGTTTTATTCGCCGGACGGCGGGAAAACGCTGGGGGATGAATTTGTGAACGTCGGCATCTCGGGAAGCGCGGCGGTCTACGCAAACTGGTACAAGGCCGCGACGGGCGGGCTGGCGTACAATATCGCTCCGGGCATGTACGACACACCCCAAACGCTTGTCCTGCATAACGGACTCGGGTTGCCCATTTTTTACACCACGGACGGCAGCGACCCGGTGGAACTTGCACCCGACGGCTTAGGCGGTTATATCGAAGCCGAGTCCACTAAGGTCTACGGCGGCTCTATCGATATTTACGACCGGCGATCGGAGCGCCCGAGGCTGCACGACCGTATCGACACGTCTATGATTGACTATGAAAACGTGTCTCTTGCCAATCCTCCGGATTACAACCGCGGCACGGTGATAAAAGCCGCCACACTAAAAGAAAACAATAGGTTAAGCGAAATTTGGACCGGCACGTACCTTGTTTGGGATGAGGAGTATTATGGCACTGCCTTTAATCTGCCTATCATGAGCATCGCCATAAACGAAGAACTTTTATTCGGCGCGGTGGGCGACGAAAGCAATGAGGAGTTGGGAACCGTCGATTATCCGTATTACGGCGGAATTTACCGCGCACAATGGGGCAATAATCTGAAAGAAGTGAAACATCTTGCTACTTTTGAATATTTCGATAAAGACAAAAATCCGATATTCTTCCGCGACGGCAGTATTAAGATAGCGGGCAATTATACGCAGTCCATGCCGCAAAAATCCTTTAACGTCAATTTGAACAAGGGCGTTTACAACGATGCCGTAAGTTATCCGATTTGGGGCAACATGAAGCGCGGCGACCGTACGCCGCTGACAAGCTTTTCGCGTTTTAAGTTAGACAATCACGGGAACAGCTATTGGTGCGCCGGCTGGAACGACGACCTTGCCAATCGGCTTTGCGACCCCTTAGACATCGGCAGCAAGGCAGGAAGCAGCGTCGCCGTTTACCTAAACGGGGATTTTTGGGGCATATACGTCATGCAAGAGCATTATGACGACCGTTTCTTTGCCGACCACTACAATGCGAAAGACCGGAAAAACATCATCCAAACAAGCTTCGACATTGACGGCATCCCAAATACTAGGGACGGAGATGTTACCTTCGGGCGCGAATCCTACTTTGAGATGTACAATTACGCTTTGCAGCGTGAGGTGTTTTCCGACGAGGATTACCGGGAATTCGAAGAAAGATACATGGATCTCAATCATTTTATCGACGCATACTTGGTAAACATCTTTGTCAACAATTCGGATTGGCCGTCCAACAATAACCGGATGTGGCGTGCGGAAAAACCGGAGCCCGGCAATCTCTACATGGACGGGCGGTGGCGTCCCGTAATACACGATTTGGACATAGGGTTTAGCGGTGCGGATCAAGATATCTTAGCGCATCTTCTGTACCAAAAGGAGTTCATACGCGATTGGGCAAATCTACCCTTCGGAACATTGTTTTTCAGGCGTCTTTTCACGAATGAGCTTTTCCGTACCCGCTTTTTAGAGCGCGTTGTGTTTTTTTACAATTCCGTGTTTGATGTACAACGCGTCCAAAACATCAATAATAGAATATATGAAGAACGCGCTTCCATGCAACCATACCATGGAGCCCGGTGGTATGCCTACCACCCGTTTGCGGCCATAAACATCAGAAAAAGCTACGATGAGTTTTTGGTGAGCCGCCGCGAAGAAATGCTGAAGCATTTTAAAAGGCATTACACGAATCCCTACATAACGGAAGAAACACAAATAGAAGTGCCCGCGCACTGCGAAACGCTTGAGCCCGTTTATCTTGAATTTGAGTCGTCCGACGAACAAAAATCCGACGTTACCAAACTTAGATGGACGTATTGCATTCCCTCCGACGCGCAGCAAGCGCCGGCTGTTTTTAAATCGGGCATCGAAGAGTGGCCCAATACCGCCGCCGTAAAGCAAGCCTTGGTTTTTAATAATATGTGGGTTCAATTAGAGAATGACGACGCGGATTTTTGTCACTACGAAATCAGCACGGACGGCGGGGAAACGTATCAAACGGTCGTTGACCGGAGCTACGCCTTCCTCGCCGATTCGCTTCATCCCAACATAACCGTACGCACGGTATACGCTCCCGCCTTGGACGGCTGACAAAGCTAAATCAGAACAATATTGTTCTCGCCAACAAAAATGCTTATCGACCCTTTTTTGTGTAATCCTTTGGCTTTCAAAGCGTCAACCAACGGCTGTATTTCGCTTTCTTTTTCCAAACATATCGCAACTCTGTTGCATTTTTCGCATATCGCCACGCTCCATACGGAATATTCCGTAATAATATCGCTTGCGCCTTCGTAAACGCCGTATAAGAAGTTATACGAATTCTTGACCCGTTTGTAGATAATATAATCAGATTTGACAGGGGTACGGTTGCCGACCACGCATACATTGAGGATTCCGTTGTCGTCAATGTATACCCCTCCGAAGTCGTCCGTTCTTTTTTCGCCCGATACGGTGAAGTACTTCAGCACCCCTTCCAGCTCCGCCGAGCTTTTGCCGATATTATCCCAATAAGCGTCGGTTGTCTCGGTTGGCCCACAACACTCCTCGCTCTTTAGTCGTGTCCAGTCGTCGCCGTTGCCGCAACTGGCAAACAAACCCATGGCCACAACCAGCAAAGCTCCTACGAAAATAATCTTTTTAATCATGTTTTTTCCTTCGAGCTATTGACCGCCGCGCAAGACTAATTCGCGCTTTTTACTTTTTACTTTTTACTTTTTCCTTGGCCGGCTTCTCTTTCTTCTCTTTCTTTGCTTTCTCACCCCTTACCGGTTCTTTTTCTTTTGCTTCCTTTGCCGCCAGCTCGTCGTCCTCTAAATCGTCGTCCGTAATAATGCGGTCGGCAAAGGGGTCGACAATGTCAAAGGCCTCCACCCCGCCGAACATATCGGATAATTCCGCGCCGAGGTCGTCGTCCTCCAAATCGTCGGCAAAAATGTTGTCGGTCAGGTCGATTTCGGCATCAATGTTTACCTTGCCGTCCTCAAAGTGCTTTTTGCGCGCGTCGGAATGGTCGCGTGATTCGCCTTCTTCCTCAATCAGGTCACGCATGCCGATCTCAAAGTTGCCCTCGGTTAAGACTTTTACGTCTAAGGCGAGCGCTTGCAATTCCTTAATTAACACCTTAAAGGATTCCGGCACCCCGGGCTCGGAAATGTTGAGCCCCTTTACGATGGATTCATAGGTTTTAACGCGGCCGATCACGTCGTCGGATTTGACCGTCATGATTTCCTGCAAAATATTGGCGGCGCCGTAGGCATACAGCGCCCAAACCTCCATCTCACCGAAGCGCTGGCCGCCGAACTGCGCCTTGCCCCCCAAGGGCTGCTGGGTAACCAGCGAGTACGGACCGGTGGAGCGGGCGTGGATTTTGTCGTCCACCAAGTGAATCAGCTTAATCATGTACATCCACCCGACGGTGGCGCGATTCTCAAACGGCTCGCCGGTTCGGCCGTCGTACATCTGCACCTTGCCGTCCACCTTGCCGGAAGCATTCGTAAACCCATTCTCCTGCAACAATTTTTTAATATCAGTTTCGTTGGCGCCGTCAAAAATAGGGCTCGAAACCTTCCACCCGAGCGCCTTTGCCACCAGCCCCAAGTGCACCTCTAAGACTTGGCCGATGTTCATACGGGAGGGAACGCCCAAGGGGTTCAGCACAATCTGCAACGGAGTACCGTCCGCCATGAACGGCATATCTTCTTCGGGCAAAATGCGCGAGATAACGCCCTTGTTGCCGTGGCGGCCCGCCATTTTATCGCCGACCGAAATCTTTCTCTTTTGGGCGATGTAGACCCGGACTAATTTGTTGACGCCGGGGCTCATTTCGTCCTTATTGGCGCGCGTAAAGGTTTTAACGTCCACCACGATGCCGCCCTCGCCGTTCGGCACGCGCAAACTCGTGTCGCGGACTTCCCGCGCTTTTTCGCCGAATATGGCGCGGAGTAGCCTTTCCTCCGGCGTTAATTCCGTCTCGCCCTTCGGGGTAACCTTGCCGACCAAAATATCGCCGGATTTTACCTCGGCGCCAATGCGGATTATGCCGTCGCCGTCAAGGTTTCGCAACATATCCTCGCCGACGTTGGGGATATCGCGCGTGATTTCTTCCTCACCGAGCTTTGTGTCGCGCGCCTCTAATTCGTGCTCCTCGATGTGAATTGAGGTAAAAACGTCGTCTTTTACAATCTTTTCGGACACTAATATCGCGTCCTCGTAGTTATAGCCCTCCCACGACATAAAGCCGATCAGCACATTTCGCCCGAGCGCCAATTCCGCGTTTTCGGTGGAATGGCCGTCCGCCAGCACCTGCCCCGCTTTTACCTTGGCGCCCTTTGCCACAATGGGGTGCTGGTTGACGCATGTGCCTTGGTTAGAGCCGATGAATTTTTTGAGCGTGTATTGGTACTTTTTGCCGTCGTTTTCTTTGACGACGATGGTGTCGGCGTCCACGTAAGAAACCGTGCCATCGTTACGCGCGATGACCATAACGCCGGAGTCATATGCTATTTTATGCTCGATGCCGGTGCCGACGATCGGCGCCTCCGGTTTTAATAACGGAACGGCCTGGCGTTGCATGTTAGAACCCATCAGCGCGCGGTTGGTGTCGTCATTCTCTAAGAAGGGAATGAGCGCGGTCGCGACGGAAATCATTTGACGGGGGGAAACATCGATATAGTCAATCTCGGAGCGGGGCTGCTCGGAAATATCGTCCCAGTGGCGCATGAGGACGCGCTCGTTTTTTAGACAGCCGTGCGCGTCGAGCGGCTCGCCGGCCTGGGCAATCTTATAACGATCCTCCTCGTCCGCCGCCAAATAGTGCACTTCGTCGGTCACCTTGCAGGTTTTTTTGTCGATTTTGCGGTACGGCGCCTCGATAAAGCCGTATTCGTTGATGCGCGCAAAGCTCGAGAGCGAGCTGATGAGGCCGATGTTCTGACCCTCGGGCGTTTCAATCGGGCACAGGCGCGAGTAATGCGTATAGTGAACGTCGCGCACCTCAAAGCTGGCGCGCTCGCGGTTTAATCCGCCCGGGCCTAGGGCGGATAATTTACGCTTGTGGGTAAGGTCTGCAATCGGATTGGTTTCGTCCATAAATTGCGAAAGCTGGGAAGAGCCGAAAAACTCCTTAATCGCGCTCGAGATGGGACGGATGTTCATAAGGGACTGCGGCGTGACCTCCGCCTCGTTTTGAATCTGCATACGTTCGCGGATGACGCGCTCTAAGCGCGCGATGCCGATGCGGAACTGGTTTTGAAGCAGCTCGCCGACGCTCCGGACGCGGCGGTTGCCGAGGTGGTCGATGTTGTCCACGTGGCCGATGCCGAAGCGCAGCCCCAAAATGTAGTTGATGGTGGCGATTACGTCCTCAATCAACAGGTGGCGCGAGATAAGCTTGTCTTTATTGTCGGTAATCAGTTTTTCTAATTTTTCCGGTTCGTCACCGGCTTGGGCGATTAATTGCGAAAGCAACGGGTAATAGACTTTTTCGTTGATTCCCAAGGCTTTGGGATCCGTTTTAATGTAGCCTGAAATATCGACGTGCGCGTTGCCGATGACCGTGTGTATGTTCTCACCGTTCTCGCCGCCCACCGCCAGCGCTACCTCGTTGATGCCTGCGTTTTGGATTTTAATCGCCGTAGCTTCATCGATGCGCCCGCCCTTTTTGACGTATACCACGCCGTCCGCATCGACGATGTCGGCAGCTGCCGTGTGCTCCGCAATTCTTGCGGCTAGCGCGAGCTTTTTGTTGTATTTATTGCGCCCCACCCGGGCTAAATCATATTTGCGGCGGTCAAAAAACAGGTTTTCGATATAGGTCTTGATGGAGTCGACGTTGGGGACCTCACCGGGGCGCAGCTTTTTGTTGAGTTCGATGATGCCCTCGTCGGACGTTTTTGCCAAATCCTTTTCGAGCGTGGTTTTAATGACCGCATCGCCTTGAAATAATACGGCCAGCTCCTCGTCGGAAGCAAACTTTTTGCCGGTGTTGATCCACGCGCGCTTTTCGTTGGCCAAAAAACGCGGGTCGTTGACAATGCCGTACAGCGCGCGCATTAAAACGGTGGCCTGAATTTTGCGCGTGCGATCCACCTGGACCCACAAAATACCCTTGTCGTCCTCGGAAAACTCGAGCCACGCCCCGCGCGAGGGGATATTGGTAGCGATAAAGTGCGGGATGCCGGTGCGGTGGTCGGACGTAAAGTTAAAATAGACGCCGGGAGAGCGCACCAATTGCGAAACCACCACGCGCTCGGCGCCGTTGATGATAAACGAGCCGTTAGGCGTCATTAAGGGAAAGTCACCCATGTAAACCTCTTGGTCGATGACCTCGCCCGTTTCGGTTTTGATTTGGCGCACATTCACACGAAGCGGAGCCGCGTAGGTAGCGTCGCGGTCCTTGCACTCTTTTTCGGTGTACTTGGGCTTGTCCTCTAACCGATAGCTCAAAAAATGCAGCTCGATGCGGTTGGAAAAATCCGTAATGGGCGAAAAATCCTTAAAGACCTCGCCGATTCCGTTCTCGATAAAATCCCGATAACTGGATTTTTGTGCCTCGATTAGGTACGGCATATCGATAATCTCGTTGATTTTCCCAAACGATATGCGCTCGGTATTCCCGAACTTAACTTTTCTGACGGCTCTTTCGGACATGTGGGGCTCCTTGAATGCAACAAATGCGATAGTGCAAAATTTAGGCGGCTAAGTGAGACGAGATAAAAGATAACGGATAACAGATAAAAGAAGATGGTTCAGCGCTTAAAATTAGCGTTTCAATTGTGCTTCCCTCAGGCAAAGATTCATCCGAATTCTTTTATCTTTTATCGGTTATCTTTTATCTTCTTCGTCTGTAATCTTTTATCTTCCCAAAAAAATTTATTTTTTTTGGGAAAAAGGGTTGCTATTTTAAAAGTTTTAGGATACAATAGGGTATAGAGGTTGCCGAGTGCAAAAAAGAAAGCCCGCCAAAACCGCGAATTTTCGCGATTGATGTCGGACTTATATTTTCGCTTGCGCACAAAACCACATTTTATTATAATAACACACTTTTTCAAGCCCTGTCAACGATTTTAACAGGGCTTGTTCATTTTTTTTCGGGTTTCTGCGAAATATTTTTACCTACCGCATCTAGGGGGAAGGGTTGTCGAGGGGGCAAACCCCTCGACAACCCCTTATTCGCTTTTCACTTTTTAATTCTTAAAAACATCCTTGAGGCGACGATTCCGGCGGCGGCTAAAATGCCGGAAACAAAAGCGCCGCGCGCGCTCCCGCCGCCGGACACGCAACCAAGACAGCCGTTGCGCCTCCTTCCGGACGTGTTCGGCGGGTCTTTTTTGTCGTCGGGCGGCTTAATAGGGTTGGACGGCGGCTTTTTGCCGTCGTCCGGAGGGTCTTTGCCGTCGTCGGGAGGGGGAAGGTTAGGATTCCACCTTGTTTTTGGAAAAGTTACAGAAAATTCAAGCGTCCCTGCCGAACTGCTTACATATTCGGGCGCGATTCCGTTTACGGTAAAGCCGGCGATCGACGCCGTATCCGTGTAGCCGCCGAAGGTATAACCGATTTTAGCTTGCAAGGTGAGGAGCGCCGTGTAGGCGGTATCGTAATCAAAGGCCTCCGGCGCGTCTTCCCACACCAAAATCGCCCGATACCCCGTCCCGTCCGCGACGGAAGTATCCGGCGTTTCACCGGCATTAGGCGAAATAACCGTAATCGGCGCGGGCGGCACGGCATCAATCTCCCCCGCCGCAAACTTTGTTATCCCGACGTAATCGAACAAAGCAGCCTCTCCGGTCGTCCGGTTCACGGCATACGTCTCATACAAAAGCGCGGAATCCCGAACCGTAAGCGCCCCGAACATCGTACCGGCGTTCATACCGTACGTGCGCGCGCCGCTGTCGGGGTGCGCGGCCAAAAGCGACGCCTGCAGTGTGGCGCTTCCGCCCCTCGTGTAGGCCGAAGCGGGATTTAAGGTAATGTACGTTGCGCCCGACGGGTTTTCCATGTACTTGCGCTCCGCGCCGAAATAACTCCATTGAGCCGTCCCGTAACCGGTGGACGGCGTCCTGCCGGCCGACACGTTCCAATCGAGCGGCAGCGAGCGCGCATAGCTGTGCTCGTGGCCTTGCAGCACCAAATCCACCTTGTGCGCCGCCATAATCGGCATCAACGCTTCCCGAAAGCCTTCCGTGTACGAGTTGTTTACGTAGTACCCGCCCGAAACGACCGAGATGTGCATAGCGACGATTTTCCACTTGATATTCGGGTTTTTATCCGCCGCATCCAAATCCGCGTTGAGCCACGCGGTTTGCGCGGACGAAATATATCCCGACGTATAGCCGTTTTCGGCGTTGCCGGCCACCGTGATATGGACGGAGCCGACGTCGTAGGAGTAATACCAGTTCCCGTTGGTTTTTTGGATGTTGAATCGGTTTTCATGGCCCCACGTATCGTGGTTGCCCATGACCGGCACAATCACCGTATCCATCAGATTTTCGCGCGGACCGTTCAGCACGTAACCCCACGCGACGTTGTCGCTCGGGCCGTCGGCAATGTCCCCTGTGTGCACCACGCCGTCGGGAGAGGGAAAGATTTCGAACGCGGCCTTCATGGTGTCGTCATAATTAGCGCGGTACTCCGGATAGGACGGCATGTACTGCGTATCCGTAATGTGGATTAGCCTTAGCCCGTCCGTGCCTCCGTTGATTTTCTGCTCCCCGACCGGGCTCCACACGTTCGCGGCGGGCGAGCCCACGCGGTAAAAATACGTCTTGCCGTCGGATAACGGCTCGAAATCATAGTCGGCCTTCCAAGCCAGCGTACCGACGGTGCCGTATGCAAAGGGGGATGCGGTTGCCGGAACTTTTGTTGCGCCGGGTGCCGCCCAATCAACTTCTTCCCCCGCCATCCCAGCGGTTTTTTCGGTGATTTGCACTTCCCCGTCCGCAACGCCCGACTCGGTTTGCCACGTCCACCCGCGCGAAAAGGGGCCGTCGTAATAACAAACCGTGATGTGGGTCGGCTCCGCGCCGGCGCCGCGCACGGCCAGAGGCTCCGGCAAAACAAAAATCAGCGCCGCAAAAAAGCAAAGCGCCGCTATGCACGCGCACCATTTCATTCCGGTTTTTTGCCTGTTTTCTTGCATTTTTGAGCTCATCGCCTACGCAAAGCGCGAAAAAAGCGCGTTTGCATAGAACCAGTATATTGTTTTTGAACTCTTTTGTCAACCGATTGTAGCGTCAATAGCTTTTTAAAAATTCGGGCAGCGGTTGACCGGTTTTAACGCGCACCTGCTCGTCCGCGTCAATAAACCCGATCCACTGATTTTCTTCTCCGAAGCGCAATAGGCAATCGTTATACGCGTCCGGTTGGGCGTTAGCATGCGGGCCGCTCCAGTCGGTAACGGTCACCAAGCCTGATACTTCCGCGCCCAGCGATTGGATAAAATCCGTGACAGACTCGCGGCTGCCATGGTCGTAAATGTAAAAATGCTGTACGCCTTGCCCGATATGCCAATTAAGCCACTCTTGCAGGTATTCGTTTTCGTCTTTGATGATTAAACAAATACTGCAATAAAATGGATAGTTTACACCTTGGGGCAGCGTGTTGTGCTGTTCCATAATCTCTTTCCTCACTTTTTAATTTTGGGAATTGAAAACTTTCGTGTGCTTGTAAAACAAGCGCAAAAACTTATTTTGCTGTCCTGTGGCGCCTCGTGTAAAACCTTAAGCAATTCGGTCGGGGCTTCGGATTACTCCGAAGCCCCTTCCTTTTTACTTACACTTCGCTTTATTTTTCTTCGGCAATTTCTTTTTCGCCTATCTCATGCAGCCAAAACTGCTTTACCGCTTTTAAGGCCCGCTTTGAGTATTTTAAGCGTATAAAACTGTCCTCGGTAACAATGCCGTTTCGCTCTTTCGTGCCCTCTCTTCCGTCATTGAAAACAATCCAGCGCGACTTAAATCCCCATGAGTGGCTTACCGCAAAACGCTCTATATATACCTCTTTTATCTCATCCCACAGATATTTATGGATGGTACCCCAAAGGCATTTTGCTACTATCCCGGTTTGA
>Ga0123356_10000986_pt1 | contig 31628 bp, 29 predicted proteins | sample TergutEmb28metaG_2_FD_92546 | JGI IMG/M metagenome (GOLD analysis project Ga0123356, IMG submission 92546) | Embiratermes neotenicus P3 segment gut microbial communities from Petit-Saut dam, French Guiana - Emb289 P3 | ecosystem: Host-associated > Arthropoda: Insects > Digestive system > Gut ...
ACTGACCAGCGCGCCGACGGGCCCGTAAAGCGGCGGCCGGCGCTGACAAGCCGTGCTACCGACAACATGAAAGAGACCGGCTCTCTGTTCCAGAACCGGCCTCTGACCTGGTAGCGGGGGCGGGATTTGAACCCGCGACCTCTGGGTTATGAGTCAGACGACCGCCGTCTCACTAGCTGTGTAGCGTGCCACTGCTGCAGTACACCCAGGGGGAATGCGGTCCAGCCGTCGCAGGCCGTCTCACGATGCGCTTTGCGGCTTAGTTGGTCCCTACTACACGTGCTACTACGAATTGGGCACCTCGTCGTCAATGCGCGCCCTGGTATCGCTGCGTCTGCCGCGTGGCTCCCAGGTAACCAAGGTCCGCGAGTATGTCGTTTTCAAACCTCGGGTGGAGCGCTGCCCGGACATCGCAGCGCAGCCCGTCGGGGACGTGACCGGCCTGCGGTCCGTCCGCCGAAAACCCGTCGTCACGGGACTGATCAACGAGTATCACCACGCCGCGTAACCCCAGTTCAGACCGCGTAACTCAATATTCGAGCGGCACACGGTGCGAAAATGCAGGACGAGAGACTCCCGCGTGAGCTACGTTGTCCGACCGAGCCATTCCCCGGCGGTGTCGCGGACGTAGGTCCGATAATTCCGCGGCGGGTGGCCAAGCAGCTGTTCGGTGGCCGCCAGCGCACCTGGATCAGTGGGGATCTCGGTGGTCGAAAGGAACTCGAAGGTGTGCAGCCAGTCCGTCTGCTTGGTCCCAGTCAGGCGGCGGGCGATCGCTGCCCGCCAGGCTTGCTCGTCATCTCCCAGGTAGCGGACCGGGCGGGAGAGCTCAGTCGCCCAGATGTCGGCGCACTGCTGGCCGCTCAGGGACTCCGGTCCAACGATAAGGTATTCACCTCCGCGGAAGTCCGGATCCAGCAGCGCCGGCGCGCTGATCTCCGCCGCGTCGCGCAGGTCGATGCGATTTACCCCGTTGGGGTGGAGTGGCTGCGCGAACTCGCCGTTGAGAATGTCGTCCTTGAATTGGTTGTCGTTCTGCATCCAGTTCGCGAAGACCAGGGAGATGACGATCGGGTCGTTCGCCGCTGCGGCCATGGCCGCGCCAATGCGGATCTTACCCCGGTAGTGCGGGTGCGCCTGGGCAATGCCGGCAGCCATCTCGGGATCTGGGATGTGAATCCCGGCGAACACGATTCGGACCTTCGCGGACTCGCACGCCTGCATGAAGTTCTCGGCGATCTCGACCTCATCTACTTCGTGCGGCGAAATGTAGTACGCCACCTGCACACCGTTGAGCGCTTGCTCGACACTGGACAGGTCGCTGAGATCACCGATGAATTGCTCGACCTGTCCGGACAGGTCTCGCTTGGCGCGGACGAGGGCCCGGACGTCGGCGCCGCGACTGACCAGCTCGCGCAACGTGTGGCCGCCGAGCGTGCCAGATGCGCCCACCAGCAGAATCTTTCTTGTCATGTTCTTCCTGTTCACTTGGGGCAGTGCCAATCCGCTTGCGGGCGGATTCGACCGCCGCTTACCGCCTGACGGCCTCGATGAAGGAGTACGGGGTCGAAGTAGGAACTATCCGGTCCATGGTGAAGCCCGCGCCGTCCAGGAGGCCCGCGTACTCGGTGCCGGTGCGTTCCCGTCCGGTCAGCATGGCCAACATGGTGAGGTCAATGGACTTGGCGAGGTGGGGGGCGTCGCCCGGGGGGATCACGGTTTCGACGAGCACGATGCGCGCGCCGGGAGCCGCGGCCTTCCCCACGGTGCGCAGGATCCGCAGGCTGGACTCATCGTCCCAGTCGTGCAGGATGTAGGACAGGATGTAAACGTCTGCCGCGGGTACGGACTCGAAGAAGTTCCCGGCTACGGCACCGACCCGGTCTTGCAAGCCCGAAGCGGCCAGTGTTTTCCGCGCGGCGGGCACAACCTCGGGGAGGTCGAAGACGATGCCCTGCCGATCCGGGTCGTTTGCCAGGAGCTCGGCGATCATTGACCCGTCTGCGCCGCCGATGTCTGCGACCACGTGTCCGGGTGGCAGCGAGTAGCCGTCGAACATTCCGGCCCGCACGCCCCGGGTCACGTTGCCCATGGCGTTGTTCTGCACCTCGACCAGGCTGGGGTACTTGGAAATCCAGTCGAAGAACGGCTCGCGGTAGTGGTGGGTCGCGGCCGGCTCGCCGGTCGTGGCGGTGTGCAGCAGATCACCGAACGCGGCGTAGTGGGTTTCCATCCAGTACAGGGCCAGGTCACGGACCGAGCCGGGGCGGCCCTCGGCGAGAGTCGCCCCGAGCGGGGTGATCTCGACGGTGTCTCCGTTAGTCCGGAAGATTCCCAGCGGGGCCAGGCTGCGGATCAGGCGCCGGATGGGGTCTGCCTTGGCACCGGTGGCCGCCGCGAGCTCGTCGATCGTGCGCGAGCCGTCCGCGAGCACGGTCGCCAGGTCGAGTCTTGCCACGACAAAGAGGGCCTGAGATACCTGGAAGCCCGCCAGCAGCCCGGTCATCTGGACCGGGGCCGGGAGTTCCTCGGGAGTCGGCATGGATTTGCGTCTCCATTCGCTATGTTGCGGGAGGCCGTGGAACTCCCGCGGACGTTTACCGTGGTCCTACGCTCGAGGCTGACCGCCCGGCGGGATCGAAAGAACACTACGTAGCAGGCGATACTGGCTACATCGCAGATTTCTGGGATCTTTGCCGGCCATGCGGCCGCGCTACCGGAAACGAGGGAGCCCGATGAAACTGTCTGCCGCCCAGCGTGCCACCGTCCGCGACATCGAGGCGATCTGCTCGCGCCCGGCCGACTCCCGCACGCTGCGCGAACGGGTAGCCGGGCGACTGTCCCGCCTGATCCACTGGGACGCGGCATGCCTCGCCAGCGTTGACCCGTTGACGTTCCTCGTCACCGACGACTTGTCCTACGGCCTCCCCCCGGATGCCTACGCGGACGCGGTCCACAACGAATACTTCGTTGCCGACCTGCACAAGATCGGGGAACTCGCCAGGTCCGCGACGCATGTCGGCATACTGAGCAAGGCGCCCAGCGGGCTGCGGGAGACCAGCCAGCGAGCGCGGACCATCCTGCCGGCACTCGGCCTGCGGCACGAGGCCCGCGTCGCCTGCGTCGTCGACGGGCAATGCTGGGGCGTCATCACGATGTTCCGCAGCGGGGACACGGAGGACTTCTCATCCGCTGACGCGGCCTTGCTGCAGGCGCTTTCAGCGCCGCTGGCCGCCGGACTGCGGCGGGCGGCACGCCTCCCGGGCTCGGGCGCAGGCACCACCGCGCGTGTGAGATCCGGGCCGGGCGTCCTGATCCTCGGGCCGCGCAACGAGACGCTCGTGGCGAACGACGCCGCCCGGCACTGGCTGGACGAGATGACCCCCACGCAGGCCGGGCGCCGCGCTGAACTGCCGAATGTGGTTCATCAGGTAGCTGCCCAGGCTCACAAGGCCGGCCCGGACCGGGCCGGCCGGGCTCCGGACGCCCATGCCCGGGTACGGACACTGGCCGGGCGGTGGGTGACAGTGCACGCGTCGCCCGCCGGAGGCGGGCTCATCCCCGGCGCAGCCACCTCAGTGGTCATAGAGCCAGCGCCCGCGTCCGACATTATGGAGATCCTGATGCCCGCGTTCGAGCTGACGCGCCGCGAACAGCAAGTCTTGCAGCGGGTGATCGCAGGCTCTGCGTCCGTTGCCATCGCCGCCGACTTGCACATCACCGCCAGCACGGTTCAGGACCACCTGAAATCAATCTTCGCCAAGGTGGGCGTCCGCAGCCGCGGCCAGCTCGTCGCGCGCCTGCTGGAAGGGCACTACGACTCGCAAAGCGAACGCCTGAACGATATAAGAGGGCACTCGCGCTTGATCACAACCGGTCCAAGCAATCGGACCTAACCGGCGACACGCGGTTACAGGTCGAATCGGACATCGGCCAACCTATTTCTCCTGTTGCGGAATGCTCTCGGATTACCCGAGACAACAGGAGAAATTGTGGCCGTTATTCGCATGTAGGGTTCCATAACCGCCGGTGCGCCCAGCCCGCGACGTCATCGACATCTCACCCCTCGAGTGCCAGCTACCAGCGGGTCTCACGCTGCGTGACGTTCCTGGGATAGGTGTTCAGGCACGTTCCAGTGCTCGACGTGAAGGTCTAGACCATTGGTCTAGTGGAGCGGGGGGCCGCGCCCAGCGCCCGGATGGGCCGTTTTGACAAGCCCCGGATTGCTGGGTCCGTGCGCCCGAGCATGCTGAGGTGGATCATCCGGTGCCAAACGAGGGGCATGGCGTCATGGCGACGCATCCGCCTACGGCTTTTTCGTCGCTCGCCTGGTCGAGCTCCCTCCCTGGGAGCCTGCCGAGGTTGTCCCGTGGTCGGCCGATGAGGCGATGGCGTTCCTGACCGCCAGTGCAGGTGATCCACTGTTCCCGGCGTTTGTTCTCTTGCTGCTGTACGGTATGCGCCGCGGTGAGGTTCTTGGCCTGCGTTGGTCCGACATCGACGCCAACACCATCCGCGTGCGTCAGCAGATCCAGCGCATCAAGGGCAAGCTGCTCATAGGGCCGGTCAAGACACGCGCGGGAAAGCGGGACCTTCCGCTGCTCGGCCTGGCCGACGATGCACTGATGATCCGCCGTGGCACTCAGTTCCTCGACTGCGAACGGCACGGCTCGGCCTGGACGGATACCGGACTTCTCTTCACCACCAAGACCGGCTTGCCGGTCGAGCCGCGCAACCTCAACCGCTCGTTTGAGCGGATCTGCGACCGCGGCGGCATCCGCCGCGTCAGGGTTCACGCCCTGCGGCACACCACCGCGTCACTGCTCAAGAACCTCGGCGTTCCGCCGAAAGATGCTCAGGTGATCCTGGGCCACGCCCACGTCTCGACCACCGAGCAGATCTACACCCACGTTGACGAGACAGCGAAGCGCGCCGCCATCGATGGCCTGAACAGGCTGCTGAGCGGTGACTAAGACCCTCTATGTGCCCGCACAGCGTTCCGTTTGGTGGTCAGCAATGGTGGTCAACCGGCCATTCCGGGCGGGACAAACTGGATGAAACCGCAGGTGGAGCTTAGGGGACTCGAACCCCTGACCCTCTGCTTGCAAAGCAGATGCTCTTCCAGCTGAGCTAAAGCCCCGGAATCAACCATCTCAGGGTACCAACGCCCCGGAGCCCTCCACGCCGGTTACTCACGGACGTGGAGGACCGTGACAGCCGCACTGTAGACCTCGGGCGGACCGCCATTCGCCCGGACGATAACCAGGACAGGGACGCCGGGGCTCAGCTCGCCAAGCCTAGAACGCTCCGACTCATGAGGCAGCCGGGCGGTAACCTCGTCACCCGGCCGCAGGATTGCGACACGCACATCCGGGACCGCCGCAACGAAAGAGCCGACCCCGTGCCGCGTGACGATCAGGCCTTCGTCACGGAGCACCAGGACGGCCCGGCGGATCACCGATCTGTCGACACCGAACGTGCGCTTAAGCACCTCCTCGCCAGGCAGCTTCGAGCCCAGCGGGAGCTGCCCGCCGACGATCTGCTCGCGAAGCCAGTTGGCCACCCGTATGTACTGCCGGACCTCGGGCCGCCGTGAGCCCTCGAAACTGCTCATGACCAGGCCTTTGTCATTCACTCGCCGAGTTGTTGGTTCATGTAGACAACCACCTCTGTTAGCGCTAGTGTGATCACCGCGCTACGCACAGTGCCCGGCTATTTCCCCCCGGGCCACCCGCTCGGTAGCGCCGCAGGTGTCCCGGGTTCTGGGGGGTTACCCGGGATACCTGCAGGTCGGCCCCTAGGCGGCCGACCCCGCCTGGGGGCCGACCACTGATTCTCGAATCGCCCGGCAACAAGGGGGTTTTCGTGGGCGTTGTCTGGGGCGAAGGCGTATCCCGCCAGCGCGGCCCGGCGACTGGGCCGGGCGTCTGGGCTTTGGTGCAACGGCTGATTCGCGCGCTGCGGCGGCGGCTTCTAGTGAACGATAGTGATGCTAGCGTATAGCGAAATGTCCGACTCAGCCGAGTGCGGCTGACGTCACTTGAGCAGTCTGGACATCCGCCGGTCGGCGAGCGGCTTGCCCCCGGTCTGGCAGGTGGGGCAGTACTGGAGCGAGGAGTCCGCAAACGAGACCTCGCGGATCGTGTCCCCGCAGACGGGGCAGGGCTGGCCAGTCTTGCCGTGCACGCGCAGCCCAGTCTTCTTCTCGCCCTTGAGGTCCGCCGCGGCCAGGCCGGACGAGCGTTCTACTGCTTCCCGCAGCGTGGTCAGGATGGCGGTGTGCAGCGTGGCCACGTCGTCGGCTGTGAAACTGGACGCCAGCTTGAACGGGGACATCTTCGCCGCGTGCAGTACCTCGTCGGAGTAGGCATTGCCGATCCCCGCGATGATGTGCTGGTCGCGTAGCACGCCCTTGATCTGCATGCGCCGCTCCTTCAAGATGGCGGCCAGCGCCTCGGTGGTGAAGTCGTCCGCAAGCGGCTCGGGTCCGAGCGTGGCGATGCCCGGCACATCTGCGGGGTCGCGGACCAGGTAAACCGCCAGCCGCTTCTGGGTGCCAGCCTCGGTGAGGTCGAACCCAGTCCCGTCATCGAGCGCCAGCCGGAACGCCAGTGGGCTCTTGCCCGGCCGCACCGGCTTGTCTGGAATATCGTCCCGCCAGCGCAGCCATCCCGCCCGGGCGAGATGCATAACCAGGTGCAGGTCGCCGCCCGGCTGGCCGAATGTCAGATCCAGGAACTTGCCGTGTCGTTGCACGTCAGTGAGGACACCACCGGTCAGCGCGGCCAACGGCGGGTCAAAAGTCTTCAGTACCGCGAACGAGGCCGCCTCGGCCCTCGTGACAGTGCGACCGCTTGCGCGGTCTCGGAGGAAGAGCGCGAGAGCCTCGACTTCGGGCAGTTCCGGCATGCTACGAGTGTAGGCGGCCGCGGCCGGAGCCGGCTGTGACCAGCGAAGAGAGTTCTTCGATGCTATCGAGGACGTGCGTTGCCCCGGCGTCGCGGAGCGCCGCCGCATGGGCTGCCGCGGCCACGCGGTGGGCACCGCCGTTGCCAGTGTTAGCGCCGGTGCCACGGGTGCTGATCCCGATCGCCATACCAGCGCCCGCCCGATAGCCGGAAAGGACGCCATCCTCGGTGGCGCTGACCACCGCAACCTCCCGGACATCAGCGCTTCCCAGCCGGAGCATGGCGCACAGAACCGGATCAGGCCAGGGGAACGTCCGTGGCACATCGTCCGCGCAGAGCACCGCGTCGACCCGCCGGAACTGGCCGAGCAGCTGGTCGCAGGAGCTACGGGACAGAACCGTGAGCAGGCAGACCCTGGCACCAGCCCCGGCCACTTCGTCAATCGCCTCAGTGACCTCCGGCGGGACGGCCACACCGAATCGTGACGCGGCCGCCCGGAACGAACGGTCAAAGGTCATGGAAGCCACCTGGGCGCGGGGCTCATCGCCGTCGAACAACTCGCGCAGCACTGCGGCCGGTGAACGGCCGCGGGAGCGGTCGAACCGGACCATGGACCGGGCGTAATCCTGCGTTCCGGTGACGATGCCCTGCATCGCGATCGCTTCGGCGAAGGCAAGCTCAACGACAGAGTCGTCGATGACGATGCCCGCTAGGTCGAGGCAGACCAGGGAAATCGGAAGGGAGTCCATCGCACGCGCCTGAGGGGTCAGCGCCGGGTAAGGGGGTCGGCCAGGTCAGCGGCCGGAATGATCACTCGTCAACGGTGTCGGTGGGTTGCGCGGCGACCTGAGGGCTTGCAGGCTCGGAAATGGCCTCGCTCCAGAGATCGAGATCCGCACGCTGTGCCTGGACCTTCCGCCACACCGCGAGACCGCCAAGCAGAATCAGGACGAGGATCAACAGCTTCTTCACCGCGCCGTCCCTCCGTGTTGATGTGCGCCCACCCGCGTTGTCCGGGTCACATTCGCTAGCCTACCGCCAGCCGAAACGCGAGGACCCTGTCCTCTCCCGAAGAACCGGGGCGGTCTGCGGACACGCGGGGGACAGGGACGTGAACAACGAACCCAGCGAACGAGCCTGTGATGGTCCTATGCGGCTGGGCAGGCGTGTGACATCTTTGACCGGACAGATCAGGACGAGGGGGGATCAAATGTCACATCCGGTCGGGGACCTGATACGAGGGACATTCGCCGCTTTTGACCGAGGAGATATCGAAGCATTGCGGAATCAGTATTTTGCCGACGACATCCGATTGCACGTTCCGGGCAGGAGCCCGCTGGCCGGTGACTACGACGGCTGGGCGCAGGTGATTGGGTTCTTCGGCCGAATCCGCGAGCTTTCCGAGGGCACATTCCACACTGAGTTGCACGATGTCGTTGCCAACGATGACCAGGCCGTCGCGGTGTTCACGCTCCGCGCCGAACGGGCCGGCCGACGACTGGAAGACCGCACTTTGGAGATTTTCCACGTCCGCGACGGAAAGGCCGCCGAGGCCTGGCTTTATCCGGCCGACCTCTACGCGAACGACGAATTCTGGGCCTGACACCGCCGCACGACAAGGCTCATGAGACCCGAAGGCCCCGGTCTTCCGTGGCCTGCTAGGCGTCCGCCTTTGTGTTAGCTACGGTTCAGTCATGGAGCCTGGACGACTTCAGATCACGTTCGATTGCCTGGATCCGGCCCGGGTGGGAATGTTCTGGGCCGCCGCGCTCGGGTATCCAGCGCCGGATGTCGAAGGATGGCACAACTTCCTCCGGTCTCAGGGGCGGTCGGAGAAGGATCTCAACGACACCTTCGCCATCGAAGACCCCCTCGGGGTGCGGCCCAGGATGTTCTTCCAACGGGTTCCTGAACCGAAGTCGGTCAAGAACCGGGTTCACCTAGATCTCAGCGCTCCTGGCGCCGGCAACTCGGATCGCGTCGAAGAGATCGACGCCTTTGCGGAGCGGCTGACAGCGCTCGGTGCGCATAGGCTTCGCGCGGTTAAGGGGGACGGCTACTTCGTGGTCATGGCGGATCCCGAAGGGAACGAATTCTGCGTCGACTAGCGCTGCCCGAGCCCGCGGGGGAAAGCTGGTGGCAAGGTGGCTAGAGGCGAAGCGGCCCCGGCTCTCTGGTAGTGCCAGCGCCGTGCCGCGCGAGGCTCGCGGTTGTGCCACCGAGTGGGAGCGGCTGGCCCGTCCCGAACCACCGGCGGGCGTGTTCGCACCTGACGCGGTGAGCCAGTTCCCCGAGGCTGCAGCGCGGTGGCTACGGGCAGCGATAACGCCGAAGGCCACGGTTTCCCGTGGCCTTCCGAGGCTGCGACCTGGTGGGGGTACGTGGACTTGAACCACGGACCTCTTCCTTATCAGGGAAGCGCTCTAACCGACTGAGCTATACCCCCCGGCTGAGGTCGACTGCGTTACTCTATCGCATCTCCGTCAGTGCTCGCGCCGGCGTAAGCTCCGGCACACTGTGGTTTACTCCGTCTCCCGCAGGGTCACCTCGATGCCCCCGACGGTCTTCGCGATCAGGTTGTAGATAACCGAACCGACCGTGGACATCGCGGTGATCAGCACGATGTTCAGCGCGCCGAGCATGGCGGTGTAGCCCAGGATGAGCGACGCGGAGAAGTAGTGCGAAATGTTTGTGCCCGCGCTGCTCTGGCTCGACGTGATCGACGAGACGGTGTGCTGCAGTGAATCGAAAACACCGAGGGCCGACAGGGCCATGTAGAGCACGGCAACAGCGACGAACAAGATGATGAACGCGACGACCGAGGCCAGGAAGCTGAACTTCATGACTGACCAGGGTTCGAGGCGGGCGAGGGTCAGCATGGCCTGACGCTTGGCCGGGCGGCGCCCAGCGGGTCCCTGCTTCCACTTGTTGTTCGGCTTGCCCGACCGGTTCTGCCACGCGGCCGTGACAGAGTTGGCGTAGCCCGCCAGTCCGGCGGCAGCGCCACTGACCGCCCCGCCGACAGCCCCCGCAGCCGCTGACGAGAAGCCCGCGCCGCCCGCACCCGCAGAACCTCCAGAGGCGCCCGGGGCGTCCTGGGCAATCGTGGAACCAGCGGAACTCGGGGGCCGCGGAGCAGTCGTCCGCGCGGCATCCGCCTGCGCCGTCGTCTCCTGTCCCGTGGACCAGCCAGTCCGCGAGGAGGTGTAGGGCGGTGCGTACGACGACCTTGAGTACGTCGACGACGAAGGGGTCGAGGACGACGCCTGCTCCGAGTTCGAGGAGCCCGATGCATAGGTCGACGTCGGCGTATAGGCCGAACTTGAAGGTACCGAGGAGGACGAGGCCGAGCTTGAGGACCCGGTGTACGACGAACTGGAAGGTACCGAGGACGACGGAGACGCCGGGGAAGCTGCGGGAGACGCCGTCGCTGCTGCTGACGGAGACTCGGCCGGGGATGGCCCCGTCGGGGTGAACGACGGCTGACGGGTGCGCGGCGTGAAGACCGATTCCCGCTCGGGCTTGGGGTCACCATCTTTGGACCCGGTCTTCGACGGGGACGCCGCCTTGTCGGCCGTTGCAGTCGAAGCGCTCTTGGGCTTTCCGATCCTGTCGGCAGGCAGCGGCGGGACGCCGCGGCTTACCGGCCCGTCCTTGGCGTTACCGCTCTCGCCGTCGCTAACGCCGGCCGTGCCATTCGCGGCAGGAGACTCAACTGACGTAGCAGCGGCACCGGAACTCCCAATGTCATTGGTTCGTGACGATGACCCAATGCGAGACGAAGCATCCTCTGCCGTTCCGGAGTGTGAGCTTTCAACTCTCGTCCGTGATGATGACATAGTGCCATTGTCAACGACCGCGTCTCCGGTCTGCACGTCCGGGTCGGTTTCCCGAACTGGCGGCGCCATTATGAACGGGATTCGTGTTTTTGGTCCCGCCTCGTCCACGCCGTCCTCCTCGGTCCCCTTCGTACTTTCGCCTGAGAGTATCCGACGATGCTCATAAAGCCGTCGTAATGACTTCTATCTTCAGACGTCTCCGTCGGAGGATTCGTTGCCCCCGTCGGCGATTTCGTTGTCCGCTGACTCATCGTTATCCACTGACTCCGCGTTGCGCGCCAAGGCGACCACAGTGTCACCGGAGGCGAGGTTCATCAAGCGGACGCCCATCGTCACCCGACCGGACTGCCGTACTTCGCTGGCCCGGGTCCTGATGACGCCCCCAGCCGAGGTGATCGCGAACACCTCATCCTCGGGATGAACCATCAGGGTACCTACCAAGTCGCCACGGCCCTCGGTGATCTGAGCCGTGATGACGCCCAGGCCACCGCGGTTCCGCAGCGGATACTGGTCGGCAGGCGTTCGTTTAGCGTATCCGCCTTCTGTCGCCACGAGGACGTCTTCGCCATCTCGGACCACATGCATCCCGAGAAGCTCATCGCCCTCGTTGAACCGCATGCCGATCACACCGGAGGTCGCGCGGCCCATTGGCCGCAACTGCTCGTCGTCCGCATGGAACCGGATTGCCTGCGCACCCCTGCTGACGAGCAGCAAGTCCTCGGCTGGCGAAACCAGCGCGGCGCTGATCACTTCGTCGTCCTCGCGCAGGTTGATCGCGATGAGCCCGCCGGACCTCGGCGAGTCGTACTCAGCGAGGCGGGACTTCTTGACCAGGCCAGACTTGGTGGCAAGCACCAGGTACGGGGCCACCGCATAGTCCCGCAGGGTGAGCACCTCCGCGATCTCCTCGTCGGGCTGGAAGGCCAGCAGGTTCGCCACGTGCTGCCCGCGCGCGTCCCGGCCCGCGTCGGGGAGCTCATACCCCTTGCACCGGTACACCCGGCCCTTGTTCGTGAAGAACAAGATCCAGTCGTGGGTGGACGTGACGAAGAAGTGGTCCACGATGTCGTCCGAGCGCAGGGTGGCGCCGCGAACGCCCTTGCCGCCCCGCCGCTGTGCCCGGTACTGGTCAGTGTTGGTCCGCTTCGCATACCCGCCACGCGTGATCGTAACCACGATGTCAGACTCGGCGATCAGATCCTCGTCGGCGACCTCACCGTCGAAGGTGGTGATCTCGGTTCGCCGGTCGTCGCCGTACTTGGAGACGATCTCAGAAAGCTCGGTGCCGATGATCTCCCGTTGCCGGGCGGGCGAGTCGAGGATCGATTCGAAATCCGCGATCCGCGCTTGGAGCTCGTCGCGTTCTTCGACCAGCTCCTGTCGCTCGAGCGCGGCCAGCTTGCGCAGCTGCATGTCAAGGATGGCCCGCGCCTGGACCTCGTCGATGTTGAGCAATCCCATCAGGCCGACCTGCGCGGCCGCCGCCGACTCCGATCCCCGGATCAGCGCGATGACCTGGTCAATCGCGTCGATCGCCGCGAGCAGCGCGGCGACGATGTGCAGCCGCTCCTGCGCCTTGCGCAGCCGGAACCGGGTACGCCGGACTATGACATCGATCTGATGCGCGACCCAGTACCTGATCATCTGGTCAAGGCGGAGAGTGCGCGGCACGCCATCGACCAGAGCCAGCATGATCACGCCGAATGTGTCCTGCAGCTGCGTGTGCTTGAACAGGTTGTTCAGCACCACCTTGGCGATCGCGTCGCGCTTGAGCACGATGACCAGCCGCTGTCCGGTCCGGCCGCTTGTCTCGTCGCGCACGTCCGCGATGCCGGTCAGCCGGCCCTCCCTGACAAGCTCCGCGATCTTCGTCGCGAGGTTGTCCGGGTTGACCTGGAACGGGAGTTCCTTGACGACCAGGCAGTTGCGGCCCTGGATCTCTTCATGCTCCACCACGGCACGCATGGTGATCGAGCCGCGGCCAGTCCGGTAGGCCTCGCGGATACCTCGCCGCCCGACGATCAGGCCCCGGGTCGGGAAGTCGGGGCCCGGGATCCGCTCCATGAGCCCGGTGAGCAATTCGGTTGCCACCTCACGGCGGTGCTCCTCAGAGACCTCGTCCGCTCCCGCTGCGTCGGGTGCCGGCAGCGTGAAGCGATCGTAGTTCTCCAGGTACCAGTGCACGCCGCTGGCGACTTCCCGCAGGTTGTGCGGCGGGATCTTGGTCGCCATCCCGACCGCGATGCCCTCTGACCCGTTGACGAGCAGGTTCGGGAACCGGGCAGGCAGCACCACGGGCTCGGCCGAACGGCCGTCGTAGTTAGGCCGGAAGTCGACGGTCTCCTCGTTGATGTCCCGCAGCATCTCCATGGCCAGCGGGGCCAGGCGGCACTCGGTGTACCGCATGGCGGCGGGCGGGTCGTTGCCCGGTGAGCCGAAGTTCCCCTGCCCGTCGACCAGTGGCATCCGCATGGACCACGGCTGCGCCATCCGCACCAGCGCGTCGTAAAGCGCGGTGTCGCCATGCGGGTGGTAGTTGCCCATGACCTCGCCGACGACGCGCGAGCACTTGAAGTACCCGCGGTCCGGCCGGAAACCGCCGTCGTACATCGCGTAGAGGATGCGCGTGTGCACTGGCTTGAGCCCGTCGCGCACGTCTGGCAGTGCCCGGCCGACGATGACCGACATCGCATAGTCGATGTAGCTGCGCTGCATCTCGACCTGGATGTCAACCGGTTCGGTCCGGTCGTGCCCCCCCTCGGGTGGCCCCATCACCTCGGTCACTTCGCAACCTCTCGTCTAAAGTTCAAAAATCATTTGTCCGGAACGATCCGTGTTTCACGTGAATCGTTCCCGCCGCACCCGCCACCCTCATCGGCGCTTGGAGCGCTTCTGCCAGCCCCGTCTGCGGGATCGAGCCGGAGGGCTGGGCTGGGCAAGGGCTAGATGTCGAGGAACCTCACGTCCTTCGCGTTGCGCGTGATAAAGGCGCGCCGGGATTCGACGTCCTCACCCATCAGCACGGTGAACAGCTCGTCCGCCTGGGCGGCGTCGTCGAGGGTTACCTGGAGCAGGACCCGGCGCGCGGGGTTCATCGTGGTGTCCCACAGCTCCTCCGCGTTCATCTCGCCGAGGCCCTTGAACCGCTGCACGCCGTCGCGCGGCCGCGGGTCCTTGCGCCCGGCGGCGATGCCAGCCTCGATGAGCCGGTCCCGTTCCAGGTCAGAGAAGGCGTATTCGGCGTCGACGCCTCGCTCGCTCCACTTGATCTTGTAAAGCGGCGGCTGCGCAAGGTAGACGTGCCCGGCCTCGATAAGCGGCTTCATGAACCGGAATAGCAGCGTGAGCAGCAGCGTCCTGATGTGCTGCCCGTCCACGTCGGCGTCCGCCATCAAGATGATCTTGTGGTACCGGAGCTTGGTGATGTCGAACTCGTCGTGAATGCCCGCGCCGAGCGCGGTGATCAGCGACTGGACCTCGTTGTTCTTGAGGACGCGGTCGATGCGCGACTTCTCGACGTTGATGATCTTGCCGCGGATCGGCAGGATGGCCTGGAAGTGCGGGTCCCGGCCGCCCTTGGCGGAGCCGCCCGCCGAGTCACCCTCGACAACGTAGATCTCGGACTTGGACGGGTCGGTCGACTGGCAGTCGGCCAGCTTGCCCGGCAGTCCGTTGGACTCCATTGCCGACTTGCGCCTGGTAAGGTCCCTGGCCTGGCGGGCGGCGATCCGCGCCCGCGCAGCCTGCTGGGCCTTGTCCATGATCCCCTTGGCCTCGCCGGGGTTGCGGTCGAACCAGTCGCGCAGGTGATCGTTGGTCACCTTCTGCACGAACGACTTGGCCTCGGTGTTGCCCAGCTTGGTCTTGGTCTGGCCCTCGAACTGCGGCTCCGCGAGTTTGACCGAGACGATCGCGGTCAGCCCTTCGCGGATGTCCTCGCCGGTAAGGTTGGGGTCCTTCTCCTTGAGGTATTTCTGGTCCCGCGCGTACCGGTTCACGACCGAGGTCAGCGCCGCGCGGAATCCCTCCTCGTGGGTGCCGCCCTCGGCGGTGTTGATGACGTTGGCGAACGTGTGCACGGACTCGTTGTAGGACGCGTTCCACTGCATCGCGATCTCGGCCGACATGCCAGGCTGCTCGTCGGCGAACTCGATGACCTGGGCGTGCACCGGTTCCTTCTTCGCGTTCAGGTACTTGACGAAGTCGGCAATGCCGCCCGGGTACTCGAAGACGACCGTCCGCGCCTTGCCGACGGCCGAAGTCGGCTCGACATCCTCGTCGTCGTCGGCGGCCTTGGCAGGCCGCTCGTCGGTCAGCGAAATGCGCAGTCCGCGGTTGAGGAAGGCCATCTCCTGCAGCCGCCGCGACAGGGTCTCGAACGTCCACTCGGTGGTCTCGAAGATGGTGTCATCCGGCCAGAAGGTCGTCGTGGTGCCCGTCTCGGCCGTCGGCTCGCCACGGTGCAACGGCGCCACCGGCGCGCCGTTCTCGTAGGACTGGGTCCAGATGTAGCCGTCCTTGCGAACCTCGATGTCCACCCGCTTGGACAGCGCGTTGACGACCGAGATGCCGACGCCGTGCAGGCCGCCGGAGACCGCGTATGACCCCTTGTCGAACTTGCCGCCGGCGTGCAGCGTGGTCATCACGACCTCGAGCGCCGGGCGCTTCTCTACCGGGTGCTCGTCCACCGGGATGCCGCGGCCGTTGTCGTTGACCCGGACCCCGCCGTCCGCGAGCAGGGTTACCTCAACATGGCTGGCGTGCCCGGCGAGGACCTCGTCCACGGAGTTGTCCACGACCTCGTACACGAGGTGGTGCAGACCGCGCTCGCCAGTTGAGCCGATGTACATGCCAGGACGCTTACGAACGGCCTCCAGGCCCTCAAGTACCGTGATGGACCGCGCATCGTAATCGTTCGACAAATGAAGCTCCATCCTGCTGCTGCCAGCGCCTCGGTCCCCGGTCACCAGGCATCCGACCGAGCCGTCAGCACTGTGGTCGCGCGACCGCACGCAGCCCCAGCCACCGGCAGTCTTGTCCGCGTGACTACCTTCCATTTTAGCTGTGGTTACGGACTCTTGCGGTTCCCTTGACGGTACGTGTCACCGGGCGCGTAGCCTGCCTGTTTGCCGCGGCGGGCCGGCTTGACCGCGGACCTTGATCCGGTGCACGACGCCGTGACCGAGCTCCTCGGCCAAACGCGTGACCAGTTGCGGAGCGAGCAGGCGGACCTGCGTCGCCCAGGCGGGCGAATCAGCCGAAACCGTCAGTTCCCCGTCATCGAAGGACTCCGGCCTGGTGTGCGCGGCGAGCTGCTCGCCCACGATCCGCGCCCAGTCGCCGAACACCGCGCCGACGGCGGCGCGCTCGCGCCAGCCCCTGGCGGCCAGCAGCCCGCCAACAGCCTCGGTCAGCGGCTGCGGGTCGTCCCGCCGAGGTCTCGCCGACCAACCGGGAGCAGTGGTGGGTGAGGCAGCAGGCTCGGCTCGTTCCGGATGACGGTTCTGATCTTTCCTGCCCGGGCGCTCACCCCGCGCCCAGGCGTCAGCCCGTGCCCTGGCCAGGGCCTCGGCGGCCAGCCGGGTGCGCTCCGGGTCAGCGGGCATCGGGCAGGCCAGCGGTCAGGTTCCCGGCAGCGACGGTGAATCGCGCGCCGCTGAGTATCTCCGGGATGTCTTCCGGGACGGCCGCGGTGACCAGGACCTGGTCGGCGGTCGCCACCAGGGCGGCCAGCCGATCGCGCCGGCCCGTGTCGAGTTCGGCGAAGACGTCATCGAGGATGAGGACCGGGTCTTCGCGGCCCGCACGCAGCAGGTCGAAGCTGGCCAGCCGGAGGGCGAGGGCCATTGACCACGATTCCCCGTGGCTCGCGTACCCCCGGGCCGGGAGGTCGCGGATGCCGAGCTCGAGCTCGTCGCGGTGCGGGCCGGCCAGGCAGACGCCGCGGTCGAGTTCGGCCGGCCTGACCTCGATCAGGGCCGCCCGGAGCGCGCCTTCGGCCGCACGGACCCGCTCGCCGTGGGTGCTGGACTGCCCGGGAGGTTCGGAGTCGAAGGAGCGCTTGTACTCGATCGCCGCCGGTCCGCGGCCGGGACCGGCGACCGCCAGGTAGGCGCTTTCCACGTGCGGGCGGAGCGCCGCGACCAGGTGCTCGCGGGCGACGAGGAGTTCCGCCCCAGCTTTCGCCAGGTGCGCGTCCCACACGTCGAGCGTGGCTGCGACAGTCTCCCGCGACTGCCGGTTCCCCTTGGGTCCCGCCGATTTCAGCAGCGCGGTGCGCTGCTTGAGCACCCGGTCGTAGTCGGCCCGAACTGCGGCGTACCTGGGGGCCATCGCGACGAGCAGCTCGTCGAGGAACCGGCGGCGCTCGCCGGGATCCCCCTTGACCAGCGCAAGGTCCTCAGGCGCGAACAGCACCGTGCGGAGCACGCCGAGCACTTCGCGCGGCCTTGTCAGCGGGGTCTTGTTGAGCCTGACCCGGTTCGCGCGGCCGGCATTCAGCTCGATCTCCACGAGCGCGTCGTTTGCGGCCGTCGTAACAGCCGCCCTGATGATCGCCTGATCGGCACCCGACCTGATCAGCGGGGCGTCGTGCGCGGCCCGGTGGCTGGCCAGCGTCGCGACGTAGCCGACGGCCTCAACCAGGTTGGTCTTGCCCTCGCCGTTGGGGCCGCTGAAGATCGTCACACCAGGCTCGAGCGGCACGTCGACGGACGTGTACGAACGGAAGTCCGTCAGCGCGAGGCGGGTCAGGTGCACGATTTGAGGTTAGCCGCTTGGACCGACGCTGGCAGTGGCACGCGGAGTGACGATCCTCCGAACCCCCGGGCTACCCCGCGCTGCGGATGGGCATGAGGACATAGCGGTAGTCGGGCACCGCTTCGCCCTTGCCGGTGATCACCGCGGGCCGCGTCGGGGTCGTGAACGAGATCCGCACCGTGTCGGAGTCCACTTCCTTGATGCCGTCGAGCAGGTACTGCGGGTTGAACGCGATCTGCAGGTCCCCGTCGGCTCCGTCGAAGCTGGCCTGGATGGCCTCGCTCGCCTGTGCCTCGTCGCCAGTGCCCGCCTCAAGCAGCACCTCGCTGCCGGAGAAGGTGAGGCGGACGGGGGTGTTCCGTTCGGCGACTAGGGCCACGCGGCGGACGGCATCGGCGAACGGGGCAGCGGGCAGCTCGGCGATGGCGGAGAACTCCGCGGGCAGCAGCGACTGGTAGCGCGGATACTCGCCGGACAGCAGCCGGGTCGTGGTGCGCATGCCGTTGCCTTCGAACCCGATGATGCCGTCGCCCGCTGCTCCGCCTGCGCCGGAAGCGAGGGCGACAGCGACCTCGGCCCCGCTGGTCAGCGAGCGGGCAGTGTCGCCGATCACCCGTGCGGGGACGAGCACGGCAGTGTTCAGGCCCGGCGAAGCCGGCGTCCAGCGCAGCTCGCGGACGGCGAGCCGGTACCGGTCGGTGGCGACGAGGGTGAGCGTGTCCTCGTTGATCTCCATCCGGATGCCGGTAAGCGCGGGGAGGGTGTCGTCCTTGCCCGCCGCGATAGCGACCTGGCTGATCGCGGCGGCGAAGGTGTCCGCGCCAACCGTGCCGATGGTGTCCGGCATGGCGGGCAGCGTGGGGTACTCGTCCGCGGGCAATTGCATCAGCGTGTAAGTCGTGGAACCGCACTTGACCGTCACCCGCGTCCCGTCGGTGCTGAGATCGACTGGCCTGGCGGGCAGGTTCCGGACCATGTCGGCCAGCAGCCTGCCGGAGACGAGCACAGTTCCTGGCTCATCCGCGGGCACCTTGATGGTCGACTGGGCGGAGACCTCGTAGTCGAAGGTGGACAAGGTCAGCTCGCTGCCCGCTACCAGCCGCATGCCGGCCAGGACGGGAGCCGTGGGCCGCGCCGGGAGCGCGCGGGCGGTCCATGCGACGGCCTCTGCGAGTTGGTCACGCTCAACCTGGAGCTTCACGGATTGCCTCCTGCCGGGTGGGGGTTTGCGGCTTGCCCGCGCGCGGGTATGTCTCTGGCTAGTGGGCTGGTTTCCCCAGCTGGGCGCGAGCCTACTTGTTTTTGAGTTTTCTTCAGTTATAGGAACGTCATAGTAATAGGGGCTGTGGATGCCGGGGAGAACATCGTCTTCCCAGTTCACGGCCCTTCTTTATGCACAGGGGCTGTGGGCTTGTTGTGCATGGAGGCGGGGTGCCTGTGCGTGCCGCCCGAGTTTTCCCATGTTGTCCACGTTCCGTCCCCCGGTTTTCCCCTTGTTGCCCACAAGGTTGTCCACATGTGTTGTCCACAGGCCTGGATAACTCTTGTGAGCTCTAGCTGGCCCGGGCCTGCTGCTTGATGCGGTTGGTGAGTTCGGTGACCTGGGTGTAGATCGAGCGGCGCTCGGCCATCAGCGACCGGATCTTGCGATCGGCGTTGATGACCGTGGTGTGGTCCCGGCCGCCGAACTGCTGGCCGATCTTCGGCAGGGACATGTCGGTCAGTTCGCGGCACAGGTACATCGCGATGTGCCGGGCGGTCACCAGCACGCGTGACCTGCTTGTCCCGCACAGGTCCTCAATGGACAGGCCAAAGTAGGCCGCGGTCTGACCCATGATCGTAGCCGCCGTGATCTGCGGGCCGCTGCCCTGAGATTCGGGAATGAGGTCCTTGAGCACGATCTCGGCCAGGCTCATGTCCACGCCCTGGCGGTTGAGGCTGGCGAAGGCCGTGACCCGGATGAGCGCGCCCTCAAGCTCGCGGATGTTCGTGGAGATCCGGCTCGCGATGTACTCGAGCACGTCGGCCGGGGCGTTAAGGCCCTCCTGGATCGCCTTCTTGCGCAAGATCGCGATCCGGGTCTCAAGCTCCGGTGGCTGGACGTCGGTCAGCAGGCCCCACTCGAACCGGCTTCGCAGCCGGTCCTCGAGCGTCACCAGGCGCTTCGGCGCGCGGTCGGAGGAGATGACGATCTGCTTGCTCGCGTTGTGGAGGGTGTTGAAGGTGTGGAAAAACTCCTCCTGCGTCCCCTCCTTGTTCTCCAGGAACTGGATGTCGTCCACGAGGAGCACGTCGACGTCCCGGTACCGGCGGCGGAAGCCGTCCTGCTTGCCGTCCCTGATCATGTTGATGAAGTCGTTCGTGAACTCCTCCGAACTCACGTACCGCACCTTCAGGCCGGTGTAGAGGGTCTGGGCGTAATGCCCGATCGCGTGCAGCAGGTGGGTCTTGCCCAGACCCGAGTCGCCGTAGATGAACAGCGGGTTGTACGCCTTGGCAGGCGCCTCTGCGACAGCGACGGCGGCCGCGTGCGCGAACCGGTTGCTCGACCCGATGACGAATGTCTCGAAGGTGTACTTCGAGTTGAGCCGCGCGGCGGCAGGGCGCAGCGGCTGGTCCTGCGGTCCTGGCTGGCCTACCGGTCCTGGCTGGCTGGGCTGGCCCGGGTGGCCAGGCTGGCCGGCGTCTGCGGGCTGTCCGGTGTTTGCCTGGTGCAGCGGGGCCTGGCGCTGGCCCGGGTCCAGCTGGACATGGTTCAGGTGGTCGGGCAGTGCCTGCTGGTTCAGCAGCGGCATCGAGTTCGGCTGCTGGTGCTGCTCGGGCGGCAGTTCCATGGGGACGGACAGCGGCGAGTTCAGCAGGGGCGAGTGCGGCAGCGGCGAGTCAGACAGGGCGGGCGGTGGCTCTGATGGGGCCGCCGGGCTCGGGTCCACCGTCACCGCGAGCTGGATCGGGCGGCCGAGCTGCTGTGAGAGGGCGTGCGTGACTAGCGGCCGCAGCCGGGTTTCCAGCTGCTCCTTCACGAAGCCGTTGGGGGTCGCGATCAGCGCGGTGCTCTCCACGAGGCCGAGTGGCCTGGTCAGCTTGAGCCAGGCGAGCTGGCTAGCCGGGAGCCCCATGGTGGCGAGTCCATCGAGGGATCGTGCCCACACGTCTGCCAGATCCACGTCGCCCACCGAGCGCTCCCCTCGCGTCGTCCTGCCCGAGCCGCATACAACTAACCGCAACTCGTTGTCCACAGGTCCGTCCACAAGGTGTGTACGTACGCTGGACCGCGGTCTCCCCATCCCCGTGACGGCAGCTAGCGCCTCGAGTCGGCCTGCGGACGTTGATTTTCCACAGCCTAAGTCGCCGGCGGCGGATGCGTTGTGGAAATCGCGGTGTTCCACGATGGTAGACCTGACGGCGGGCAGGTCAAGGGTTGTCCGTTTTGAGCTCCGGTTTGACCTGCGCGCCGATCCCCCCTACCGTTAACAGGCTGGGCCATCTGCGTCCGCCATTGTCCTTAACAGTTTCTGAACCGTATCTGGAGCTCCAGTGAGCAAGCGCACGTTCCAGCCGAACAACCGCCGGCGGGCGAAGGTCCACGGCTTCCGCGAGCGGATGCGTACCCGCGCTGGCCGGGCCGTGCTTGCGGCGCGCCGCCGCAAGGGCCGCGAGCAGCTCGCTGTCTGACCCCCGAGGCTAGCGAGCCCGGGCTAGCCGTGCTCCCGCAGCGGTCGCGGATGAGAAGTTCCGGCGACTTCCGGCGTACTGTGCGCACGGGTCGCCGGGCTGGCGGCTCTGCCATCGCCGGGCACCTACTCCTCGCTGCCGATCCGGTACCAAGCGGCACCGCGCCGAAGGTAGGCTTTATTGTCAGCCGTGCGGTCGGCTCGGCTGTGGTTCGCAACCGGGTGAAGCGACGGCTCCGGGAATTGATGCGCAGGCGGGTTGCCTGCCTTCCCGGGGGTTGCCTGCTCGTGGTGCGTGCACATCCGGCGGCCGCTGGCGCACGCCAGGCGGATCTGGCCGCCGATCTCGACCTGGTTCTCGGACGACTGCTTCGGCGGCAGGTTGGGGCGCTGCGCCAGGAATGAGCGCATCGGAGATGAGCTCGACTGAGAGCTCGGCAGAAGAGCCCGTGCCGACGTTGGCGGCGCGGATCCTCATCGTCCCCGTAATCGGCTACCGCCGGTTCATCAGCCCCCTGCTCCCCCCGACCTGTAGGTTCGCACCCTCTTGCAGCGAGTACGCTCTGGTTGCGCTGCGTCGTCACGGCGCAGTACGGGGGCTGTGGCTAGCCGTGCGGCGGCTTGCCCGTTGTCACCCCTTTAACCCAGGCGGATACGACCCCGTGCCTCCGCGGCCCCAAGGAGTTTTCAGGTGAGCATTCTCAACCCGCTGTTCGAGGCGGTCGCATGGATCATCACGCAGATCCATACGGGCCTCGCCGTGCCGTTTGGCGCCGACAGCGGCTGGGCCTGGGGCCTGTCCATCGTCATCCTCGTGATGCTGATGCGGGCGATCATGGTGCCGCTGTTCGTCAAGCAGGTCAAGTCGCAGCGCAAGATGCAGGCGCACATGCCGCAGCTGGCGGAGATCCGCAAGCGGTACAAGAACGACAAGCAGCGCCTCAACGAAGAGACGATGAAGTTCTACAAGGAGAACGGCATCAACCCGCTGGGCGGCTGCCTGCCGCTGGTTGCCCAGCTGCCGGTCTTCTGGGCGCTGTTCAACGTGCTGAAGGCCATCTCCGACTGGAAGCCGGGGCAAACACCGCAGTACGGCCTGTCCGAGAAGACGGTACAGAGTGCACTGAACGCGCACATCTTCGGCGCGTCGCTGGCGGACAAGTTCCTGTTCCCGATCCCGGGTGAGCACTGGTCCTCGCGGATCGTCATCCTGCTGTTCGTCCTGATCAGCGCCGCGACCACGTTCCTCACCATGCGGCAGAGCGCCAAGCGCGGCATGCTGAATACGACCGCCCCCGACCCCGACCAGCCGGGCGCGGCGATGGCCGCGAGCATGTCCAAGAACATGATGTACATCGCGCCGCTGTTCGCGCTGAGCGGTCTGTACTGGCAGTTCGGCTTGGTCATCTACTGGGTCACGACTAACGTCTGGACGCTGTGCCAGCAGCACATCCTGTTCCGCAACCTGCCGGTGGTGGGAAGCGCTACGGTAGGTGCGTCTGCGGTTGGCGCGGCATCTGGGACCACCACAGGTGCGGCCGTCAAGAACAGAGGCACGTCTCCCAGCTCGGCTGCCAGGGCCAAGGCAAGTGGGGCTCAGTCCGCGTCGAAGACGTCCGGGACCAAGGCTCCGGCTGCGAAGGCCGCGGCCGCGAGGTCCGCGGCTGCGAAGGCCGCGGCGCCTAAGGCCCCCGCGGCCAGGGCTTCGGCGGCCAAGGCTTCGAGTTCGAGGGCGGCGGCTAACGGGAGCGTGCAGGACGACGTCCAGGACGACGTTCCGGGGGATGTGCAGGACAGCATCCCGGAGAACGTGCAGGGCGGCGCGCCGGAGAACGCGAACGGCGCGGGGCGTAGCCTGCTGCGGTTCGGCAGGGGCAAGCAGGAACCTGAGCCGGTTCCTGTTACCCCGCAGACCAAGATTGTCCGGCAGCAGCCGGTGCGGCAGTCGCGCAGCAAGCGCGGTAATACGGGCAAGAGGTGAGCGACGGTGGGGGATGCTCCCGCTGAGGGATTCGGCACGGTGGTAGGCCCCGACGGGGCGGCGGTGCCTGCTCCTGATGAGCAGGAGCTGGACAGCGTGGTCGACGCCAACGACTTTCTCGCCGAGGACGAGGACGACCTCGACGACCTTGACGATGACGTTGACGACGAATCTGAGTCCGACGGTGACGATGACGACGACGCCGATGATGAGGATGACGAAGAAGGCGCCGATGAAGCCGACGACCTGAGCTCCCTTGAGGAGGAGGGCGAGATCGCGGCGGACTACATCGAAGGGCTGCTCGACATCGCGGACCTCGACGGCGACATCGACATGGACGTCGAGGGCGACCGGGCGGTGGTCTCCGTCGTGGGTGCGACGCTTGACGAGCTGGTCGGCAACGACGGCGAGGTGCTCGAGGCGCTTCAGGAGCTGACCAGGCTCGCAGTGCACAGGAAGACCGGGATCCGGGCCAGGCTGATGCTCGATGTGGGCGGCTTCCGTTCCCGGCGCCGGGCTGAGCTCGCCGAACTTGGCCGCTCGGTGGCCGCGGAAGTGTCCCGGACAGGCGAGCCGAAGAAGCTCCGGGCGATGTCCCCGTTCGAGCGGAAGATCATCCACGACGCGGTCGCGGGCGCAGGACTGCGCAGCGAATCGGAGGGCGAGGAGCCGAACCGGCGCGTGGTCATCTTCCCGGCTAGCTGAGGCGGTGCAGTTGTCCCCCGGAGGGACGACCCCCCGGGCCTCCCGATACGCCGGCCCGCTGTCGCGATGAATGACGTAGATGCCGGGCCAGCAGGCCAGCGCGGGCCTATCCCGCCGGAGGCGGCGCTCGTTTTCGGCCCTGCGCTCCCGGCGGCTGCGCGGTACGCGGAGCTGCTGGCCACCGAAGGGGTGATCCGCGGCCTCATCGGACCGCGGGAGACAGATCGGCTGTGGGACAGGCACCTGCTGAACTGTGCCGTAGTCGCGGAGCTGCTTCCGGTGCGTGGTCAGCTCGTGGACATCGGCTCTGGTGCCGGGCTGCCCGGGATCGCGCTCGCGCTGGTGCGGCCAGCGCTTCACGTGGTGCTGCTTGAGCCGCTGCTGCGGCGTTCGGTCTTCCTCACCGAATGTGTGGCCGAGCTCGGACTGGAGAACGTGACCGTGCTGCGCGCTCGCGCCGAGGACAAGCAAGCGGTCGCCTCGATCGCCGCGGATGTGGCGACGGCCCGCGCGGTGGCGCCGCTCGACCGGCTGGCACGCCTGGCGGCCGGGCTGCTACGGCCCGGCGGGCAGCTGCTGGCGATCAAGGGGCAGTCCGCGGCGGACGAGCTGGAAGCCGCCAAGCCGGTTCTCCTGCGACTCGGCGTGCGGAGTGCCGAGGTTCTGCAGGCGGGTCACGGTATGGTCGTATCTGCGACAACGGTTGTCCGTGTCGTGATTCCGGGACACGGCCGAGAGGAGCGTGCGGGTGCTCAGCGCAGCCGGCGTGGGGTGGCCTGAGGAGGGAACAGGAACCGGCCTGTCCGGGTTGGGGTGGCCCCTGATCCGGCTGGATCTCGGGCCGTCTCTGCCCCCCGGACAGGCCACGAAAGGTACGTCGGTGAACGGTGAAGAGGATCTGCGCCTCTCTGGTTCTGACCGCGTTCGAAACGCGCTAGCGGCGGCGGTTTCACGTGGGACCCCCAGTTCTTTGGTGACCACAGGCACCGCAGACGGTGCCGAGACAAGTCGAGGAGAGCAAATGCCGCCGCAATCCACCCCCCGATCGGACGCACCGGTTGTCGTCCCTGACGCACCGCTGCCGCCTGCCGATATGCCGATCGCCCGCGCCGCCCAGGCCGCAGTGGGCGCTCGTGGCGCCGCCCAGCGGCAACCTTGGCCTCGCCCGGGCCGCTGCCGGATCATCACGATCGCGAACCAGAAGGGCGGCGTTGGCAAGACCACGACTGCCGTCAACCTGGCTGCCAGCCTGTCACAGCACGACAACCGGGTGCTGGTCGTCGACCTCGACCCGCAGGGGAACGCCTCGACGGCGCTTGACGTCGACCATCACAGCGGGCAGCCCTCGGTGTATGACGCGCTCGTCGATGAGCGACCGCTGTCGGAGGTCGTCACCGCGGTCTCCGGCATGCCCGGGCTGTACTGCGCTCCCGCCACCATCGACCTGGCCGGCGCCGAGATCGAGCTGGTGCCTATGGTCGCCCGGGAATCCCGGCTTTCGCGGGCGATTGACCGGCTCGACGTCTCCGACCTGGACTACGTGCTGATCGACTGCCCGCCGTCACTCGGCCTGCTCACGGTCAACGCCCTGGTCGCCGCCGAGGAGGTGCTGATCCCGATCCAGTGCGAGTACTACGCTCTGGAAGGCCTCGAGCAGTTGCTGCGCACGGTGGAATTGGTCCGCGGGCACCTGAACTCCGGGCTGACCATCTCGACGATCCTGCTGACGATGTATGACGGCCGCACCCGCCTGGCCACCCAGGTGGCGGATGACGTCCGCGCGCACTTCGGCGACGTCGTTCTGCAGACAATCATCCCGCGCTCGGTTCGCGTCTCCGAGGCCCCGAGCTACGGGCAGTCTGTCATCACCTACGACCCGATCTCCACGGGTGCGGTGGCTTACGCCGAGGCGGCCCGCGAGCTGGCCTACCGCGCCGTCACCGCCTAGGTCGCTCGAAACGTCCCCGGCCGCCGCAAGAGGCACGGCGGCCGGGGAATATCTATTCTGAACTGCCCGCGTTCTCTGGTGACATCGCCTTCACGATGCGCTCTAGGTCGTCCATCGAGCCGAACTCAACGACGATCTTGCCTTTGCCCTTGGTGCCCATCTCGACCTTGACCCGGGTGTCGAAGAAGTCCGAGAGGCGCTCGGAAAGGTAGCGCACGGCGGGGGCGATGGTCTTAGCCGCGGACGGCTTGCGGGTCTTCTTCTCCGGCTCGTCTGCCCGGATCGCGACGATCTCCTCGACCGACCGGACCGATAGTCCCTCGGCCACGATCCGCTGCGCCAGGCGCTCCTGGGCCAGCGGGTCGTCGAGCGATAGCAGTGGCCGCGCGTGACCCGCGCTGATCACTCCGGCTGCTATGCGCTTCTGTACGGAGGGCGGCAGGTTCAGCAGCCGGAGGGTGTTACTGATATGCGGGCGGGACCGGCCGACTTTTTGCGCCAACTGCTCATGGGTGGCACCAAAGTCGTCGAGAAGCTGCTGGTAAGCCGCTGCCTCTTCGAGCGGGTCCAGCTGCTGGCGGTGGAGGTTCTCCAGCAGTGCGTCGCGGAGCATGTCGGTGTCTGGCGTCTCCCGCACGATGGCAGGGATGAACTCAAGCCCGGCGCGCTGGCTTGCCCGCCAGCGACGCTCGCCCATGACGAGTTCGTACTGTCCGTCGCCGAGCTTTCGAACCACGACCGGCTGGAGCAGGCCGACCTCGGAGATGGAGGCGGACAGCTCCTCGAGTGCCTCCTCATCAAAGGAGCGCCTGGGCTGGCGGGGATTTGGCGTAATCGAGCCAACCGCGACTTCCTCGAAGTAGGCGCCGTCCACCTGGCGCAGCCCAGGTTCGGGGTACTGCTGTGCGGTCTCGGCCGCGTTGCGCGACAGACCGGCGAGCACCGGTGCTGGCACCGCTTCCGGGATGAGTGCTCCAAGACCCTTGCCGAGACCCCGCCGTTGCTGCGCCACATCTTCTCCTGTGCACGTGCTGTTCTGCCGCAGATTCTGGGCTCCAATTTAGCTGCAATCGGCGCCATCATGGCGGATTCGCGCCGCATGGTTTCACGTGAAACGTCGCACAGGGATGTGCCACCATCCGTGTTTCACGTGAAACATTGACGACGGCTGACGTCAGACGCGCGCTGCTCCAGTCACCGCCGTGATGTCAGCGAGAAAGGCATCGACATCGGATTCCTGGGTGTCGAAGGCGGTCATCCAGCGAACGACCGACGACGACTCGTCCCAAACGTGGAAGGTCCACCGCTGCTGCAACTCGTCAATATGCTGGGGCTCGAGACGCGCGAAGACCGCGTCAGCCTGGACCGGATAAGCAAGCTCCACACCGGGGAGTCCGGCGAGACCGGCGGCGAGCCTGGCGGCCATCGCGTTTGCATGGCCGGCGTTCTGAAGCCACAGGTCGTCCGTCAGCAGTGCGTTGAACTGCGCGGCGAGGAAGCGCATCTTTGACGAGAGCTGCATGTGCTGCTTGCGGAGGTACGGGGCATTGACCGCGTCACCGGGCCGCATGATGACGACGGCCTCGACACCCATCGCGCCATTCTTCGTTCCGCCGAAGCTGAGCACGTCGGCGCACTCGGCCAACTCCGCCAGCGAGCATCCGAGGTACGCCGCGGCGTTCGCGAGTCGCGCGCCGTCCAGGAAGACGCGGAGCCGGTTCGCCGCGCAAAAGTCGCGGATCGCCCGGAGTTCCGCCAGTGAGTAGCAGGTGCCGCACTCGGTGGACTGGGTGATGGCCACCACGCCCGGCTGGGCGAAATGCTCGTCGCCGCGCCCGGCCAGCCGGGTAGCGATGAGGTCCGGCGTGATCTTGCCGTCGGGGGACGGCACAGTTAGCAGTTTGGTGCCCAGGATGCGCTCGGAGGCCCCGCACTCATCGGTGTTGATATGTGCGGACTCGGCGCAGATAACGGACTCGTGCCTGCCGAGCAGCAGTCCGAGACCGAGCACGTTGGCGCCGCTGCCGTTGAGAACCAGGTACACGTCACCGTCTGCTCCGGCGAGCCTCTTGATCTCTCCGACGGCTTGTTCGGTCCATGAATCGGCGCCGTAGGCTACCGCGTCACCGACGTTGGCCTCGACGATGGCACGCATCACAGCGGGATGAGTGCCCGCGTGGTTGTCGCTGCCAAAGCTCTTCCGTGGTGCCCCGGTCATCGGGTCCTCCAAGCATTATTTCCTGATCACGGGTAACAGCTTTCCCTGCCGTCGGCGGGGTACCATGCCAAAATAGTGGGTAGTTCACGCTGCCTGATCGGGGATCACAAGGGGATGTCGCGCCGACTTGTCAACATCACACTGGATAATCTCGGCGACCTTCCGCCGACATGCCGTTCTTGCGTCTTCTGGGAGCTCGATCCAGTTAGCAAGTCCCGCGCCGAGGCATCGGATCCGGCACTGGAAAAAGAGTCATGGATCTCCTCAGTGCTTCTCGAATGGGGCAGCTGTGGCAAGATTCTTTACGTTGACGGCGCCCCGGCTGCCTATGTGCTTTATGCCCCGCCGCTGTACGTGCCACGATCGGTCGCCTTCCCCACGAGCCCGGTGAGTGCCGACGCCGTCTTGCTCATGACCGCCAGGGTCCTCAGTGAGTTCTCCGGTGGCGGCCTGGGACGGATGCTCATTCAGGGGATGGCGAAGGATCTCACCCGGCGGGGCGTCCGGGCGATCGAGGCCTTCGGCGACAAGCAGTGGACCGCTCCGGCTTGCGTCCTCCCGGTGGAATACCTGCTGGCGGTCGGCTTCAAGACCATCCGGCCCCACCACCGTCACCCGCGCCTGCGGATGGAGCTCCGTTCGGCCCTCACCTGGCGTGAGGATGTGGAAGTCGCCCTGGAACGCCTGCTTGGTTCGATGGCCCCCGAGCGAGCGCTCCGCCCCGTCCCGGCCGTGGTGAGCAGCAAGCTGTAACTGCGTCGCGATCACCACGCATCGCCGGAACTCTGCCACCGCGTCAGCGTCACCAACGATGGTCACCGCACTCGGCTCCCCAGGTGTCTCCCGATTCCACGCCCACCGCAGGACCGCCGTCGGCGACCCGCTAACGGTGACGTCGGCGGGCGCGGTGCCGCGGAGCTTCTCAGCGGGGCCGCCCTCGACGGTGAACTTGCCGGGCCCCGTGGTGACGCGCCAGTGGGTGCCATCGGCCTCGATTGCGACGGTGCGCCCAGGAGAGTCTGATAGCGCCTCGGCGAAGTAGTCGCTCCACTCGCTGACGCCGAACACGACGAAGACCTTAAGCAGTTCATCGATCCCGTCGACGGCGAGATCATCAGGCACCGGCGCGATCGGTACGCCCACCCCGAGCTCGCCGTCGATCCGGTGAATCACCGTCTCCTGCGCCATCCGCCGGATCCAGAAACCCACTGTCTGATCCGGCCCGTACCAGGTGCCAGTGTGCTCCTCGGGCGTCCGTGCCGCGAATTCCTCGAGCAGCGCCGCATAAGACCGGTCGAGCAGCGCGATCGGCTCCTCCTCGGCCGCCCCCGGCGGCGGCCACTCCTCCGGCTCCGTTCCCTCCCGCATCCCCGTGACCTTATGCAGGTAGACCATCCCAACATGCTGCACCAGATCCCCCACGGTCCAGTCAGGACAAGACGGCACCACCGAGTCCAGGTGGCCGGGCACTATGAGGCGCAGCCTCCGAAAGTCGCTATCCAGGCACTCCAGAAACCGTGAGTTCTCCATGCCGCCAAGTCAAGCACAACACAGTAGCGCTAGCACAGAAATTCGAGGAGAAGATCCATCTTTCCGAAAACAGTAGCGGGGACGCAGTGGGGGTCCGCCGGGACGTCTGGCGAACGTAGAACGCTCAGCCAGCTTGTCCCGCCGGACCCCCACAAGGCCTGACGACCCCTGAAAGCCGGGTCGCGCGAGGCCTGGCGACCCGCCAGATGTACTGGTGAAAGTCAGATGAAGTCGGCCAGATCCCGCAGCAGCGCAGCCTTAGGCTTAGCACCCTTGATCTGCTTCACGACCTCGCCGTTCTGGAACACATTGAGGGTCGGGATCGCGAGGATCTGGTAGCGCTGCGCGACAGCCGGGTTCTCGTCCACGTTCAGCTTCACGATGTCGATCTTCTCGCCGTACTCCGACGCGATCTCCTCGAGAACCGGCGCGATCATCTTGCACGGGCCACACCACTCGGCCCAGTAGTCCACGACGACCGGCTTGCTGTTCTTGAGGACCTCGGTCTCGAAGGTCGCGTCGGTGACGGCCCTGGTGGCACCCATTGTGATCACACCTTCCGTGTGTGTTGAATCTGGCGAATGATCAGGACGTGTGCGCGTGCGCCTGCTCGGCGAGCCAGCGCTCGGCGTCGATGGCGGCCGAGCATCCGCTGCCCGCCGCGGTGATGGCCTGCCGGTAGACGTGGTCGACCACATCGCCGCAGGCGAAGACGCCCTCAACGGCAGTCCGGGTGGACCGGCCCTCGACCTCTAGGTAACCGTCGCTATTGGCGGCGAGCTGGCCGGCGAACATCTCGCTGCGCGGCAGGTGACCGATCGCGATGAACACACCGCCGACTGGGAGGACCTGCTCCTCGCCGCTGTGGACGTTCCTGACCTTCAGGCCCGACACCTTGCCGTCGCCGACCATCTCGACGACCTCGCTGTCCCACTGGAACTTAATCTTCTCGTTGGCGAACGCGCGGTCCTGCATGATCTTCGACGCGCGCAGCTCGTTGCGCCGGTGCACGAGCGTCACCGACTTGCCGAACCTGGTCAGGAACAGCGCCTCTTCAAGCGCCGAGTCGCCACCGCCGATCACCGCGATGTCCTGCTCGCGGAAGAAGAATCCGTCGCACGTGGCACACCAGGAGACGCCGTGCCCGGACAGCTCCTTCTCACCGGGAACCCCGAGCTCCTTGTACTTGGACCCGGTCGCGATGATCACGGCCCTGGCCAGGTAGGTCTCGGTGTCGGTCTTGACGATCTTCGGTGAGGCGGTCAGGTCAACCTCGAGGGCGTCGTCGTAGACAAGTTCCGCGCCGAACCGCTCCGCCTGCTTGCGCAGCTCCTCCATCAGGTCCGGCCCCATGATCCCGTCCGGGAATCCGGGGAAGTTCTCCACGTCGGTGGTCTGCATCAGCGCACCACCCGCGGTCACGGAACCCGCCAGGACGAGAGGATGAAGCTTCGCCCGGGCCGTGTAGATGGCCGCGGTGTACCCCGCGGGACCAGAACCGATGATGATGACGTCACGAACGTCGGTCACTGCATACGCCCTTCTCAAGACTGCTTACGCCACAACCGATCCTAGGCCGCCGAGATTCCCGGGTAAGCCGCCGAGCGCTACCGACGCAATGAGTTCGGGGTCGGACGCGGTGCAGCCGCGCCCGACTACCCACGCGTGGCTGGGCACCGCGATGACGTACACCGGCTTGCCCGCATAAGTGGCCTCATCAACCAGGCTCGGGATCACATTTCCGGTCACGTGCAGAACGCAGCCGATCAGTGCCGAGCTCGGGGCAGTCACGGAACCGGCGAACCCGGACGCGACGAGGCCCTGGCCGGCATTCAGCCGCTCCCGCACCCGACTGACCAGGGTGGACTTCTGGTAGGCGTCACCGTGCCTGGTCACGGTGAATGGCACGCCCGAGGACGCGGACGCGGCGGCCGACGGCTCCGCCGGGGCGGGGGCGGGGATGGCCTGACTGAAGCTCTGCCGCCCGCTGCTGCCCGCTGCTATGTGCGGCGCGCTGCCAACCGCCGGTGCGCTAGCCGCCGAAACCGCTGAGGACGAAGATGATG
>Ga0123356_10000987_pt1 | contig 31617 bp, 37 predicted proteins | sample TergutEmb28metaG_2_FD_92546 | JGI IMG/M metagenome (GOLD analysis project Ga0123356, IMG submission 92546) | Embiratermes neotenicus P3 segment gut microbial communities from Petit-Saut dam, French Guiana - Emb289 P3 | ecosystem: Host-associated > Arthropoda: Insects > Digestive system > Gut ...
CAAGAGAGGACGCATATGCCTCCCGAGGAAAGCATCGATACATAGCTACAGTCCAGATTGTAGACAAGAAATTAGATGAGCTCGGGAAGGAAGTCATTAAAGAGAACGCTGATAGAATCGAGATTTTAAACAAAGTCGATGACATAAGAGGACTCTTGCTTGACCTTATGATGTAGCTTCCGAAAATTGAAAACAGGATGGTGATCTAAGTGCATGATTTAATGGAAAATGTAAGTGCCGAAGATGTAATGCGAGGAAAGTATTTAACATTTCTTGTGGAAAAAGTCGGCTACGGTATCGAAATTAGTTATGTTGTCGAAATTATCAGTGTTTGTGATATAACACTTGTTCCGCACACACACGCTTATGTCAAAGGAATAATAAATCTTCGCGGCACAGTTGTTCCGGTCATTGATATGGGTATGCGTTTCGGAGGAGCAGAAGTTGTTTACACAGAGCAGACATGTATAATTGTTCTCAGTCTTGATGACATGAGCGTTGGTATTCTTGTTGACGGTGTTCAGGATGTTACGGATATTGATGATGCAAACATCCAAGACCCGCCGACAACAACAGGCAATGCCGTGAAAAACCACTTCATCAAAGCAGTAGGTGTATCACAAGGCGATGTAAAGCAACTCATCGATGTCTATAAAGTCTTTGAAATGGAAGAAGTTGATAACTAGCGATATCCATTTAAATAGGAAGTCCGATAGCAAATTAAACAAGGGGAGTGTTTAAATGAAGATAGCTGACAAAGACTTTTTCCGTCTGCGTGATTATATAAAATCAAATTTTGGTGTTAATCTCGAAAAAAAGAGAACGCTTATAGAGGGTCGTCTTTCCAACTTTATTATTTCAGAAGGCTTTGACGGCTTTGAGGATTATATTGACGACGTATTTGCCGATAAAAGCGGTGCGAAAATCAATACTCTGATGACCAAGCTGACGACAAACTATACCTATTTCATGCGTGAGGAAACTCACTACAAGTTCATGGAGGATGTAGCTCTGCCGTATTGGACATCGGAAATCAAGGACAGAGACCTTCGTATATGGAGTGCGGGATGTGCATCCGGCGAGGAAGCATACACAACGGTTATGGTACTCCAGGAATGGTTCGGACCCACAAAAATCAAAGAATGGGACACAACAGTTCTTGCAACAGACATTTCCACAAGAGTTTTGGACATGGCAAAAGCAGGCGTATATCCCGAGGAGCACTTTGAGCACCTGCCAAAAGCATGGAAGACCAAGTACTTCGACAAAATCGGAGATGAGCAATATAGAATCAAACCCGTTCTTGCAAAAGGTGTCAGCTTCGGTCAGTTAAACCTGATGAGCAATTTTCCCACCAGATTTAAAAGAAAGTTCCATATCATATTTTGCAGAAACGTTATGATTTACTTCGATTCACCGACAAAACAAGCCCTTGCAAAGAGATATCACGACGCGTTGGAGGTAGGCGGATATCTGTTTATAGGGCTCAGCGAAACACTTAGCGGAATACAAGGAGATTTGCAGCAGGTGTCACCCGCAATCTATCGGAGGGTAAAGTAAGAAAACAATATATCGTGTGAAATTTTGCAAATAATAAGAAAAAACGCTATATGTTGCGATAAAATGTAAAGAAAATATAGACAACCAAACGCCGCCATGGTATAATTCATTGGATATGGAATTATACTACGGCGGTTTTCTCACATAGGGGGAATGCACAATGTGGAATAAAATTTTCAAACCGATGGATGTCATAGGAAAGGGGCTTTCGGCATCATGGCAGAGAAATGCGGTAATTCGCAATAATATTGCCAATGTTGAAACACCGGGCTTTAAGGCATCATATCTTGAATTTGAGTCACTTTTCAGAAAAGCAGCGGAGGAAGGCGGCTTTGTCGGAATGCGGACACATGAAAAACATATACCTCTGGGCAGGGGAGACATAAATGATGTCAGACCACTTATAAGGCAATCCAGAGAATTATCAATGAGAGCCGACGGCAATAACGTAGACATAGAATCGGAAAACGTCAGAATGGCACAAAACAGCATATATTACAACACACTGATGGAAAAACTAAACGGTGAAATCAGACGCTTGCGTATGGCGATATCCGAAGGAAGATAGGAGAATAAGCAATGTCATTTTTAAGCTCAATGAGTATTAGTGCTTCGGCACTTACAGCAACAAGACTTCGCATGGATGTAATATCTGAAAATATAGCAAACATAGATACAACAAGGACGGAAAACGGTGACCCGTATCGCAGAAAATTCGTAGTTTTCCAGGAAAGGTCAAACGACAGGAACTTTGCCGCATTTTTTAACAGAGCACGCAAAGCACCGGGTGGTGTACGTGTTTTGGGTATTGGTAAAGACCCGTCGGATTTCAAACTCGACTACAACCCCTCACATCCGGATGCCGATGAAAACGGATTCGTGAGAATGCCGAATGTCGAGGTCGTTCAGGAAATGACCGATATGATGGCAGCGGTGCGTTCATACGAAGCCAATATTACAGCACTTAACGCATTTAAGGACATGGCAGTAAAAACACTGGAAATCGGCAAGTAAAGATTTTAGCAGTAAAGGAGAAATAAAATGAGTGTTAATCCTCTTGCACCAAATCTTATGCATTTGTTTAATACCGAGCCTGTCCGAACTGCATCGGCGAAGTTTACAGGCTCAGAGAGTGGCTTTTCGGACATATTAACAGAATCCTTTAACTCAGTACAACGCACAGATACCAGAGACAAAGCCACATCACTTGAGTTGCTTATGGGAGAAAGTGATGATTTCGCAGGACTTTTAATAGATGCGCAAAAAGCAGAGCTTGCCCTGCAGCTTGCTCTTCAAATAAGGAATAAAGTCCTTGACGCATATAATGAAGTAATGCGAATGTCGGTATAAGGATTTATTTAACGGGGGACTGGTAATCGGGGGTGATGACCCGAGCACCAAACGAGAGGGAGTAAAATGCCGCCAGTACAGGTAATACTTTCGATAATCGGTATAGTGATTATTATGTTTGCATGCTATTATGTGACATATTATGTCGGCATGAAAGCATCGGGTCAATCACGTACCGGTGTAAGAAACAAAAACATAGTTATGCTAGACCGCTACGCTATCGCAAGAGATAAGCAATTTTGCATAGTCTCGATAGCGGGGAAGGTCTATATTGTCGGTGTTACAAACCACACCATGACACTGCTCGACACACTTGATGCGGAGAGCTTTGCAGAGCAGACAGATAAAGATGTTGATGAAACTCCTTGGAATATGACGCCCGTGGGGCAATATGGCAACAGGCTAACGAGAAGGCTTGTTGCTTTTGTTGCCGAAAAAACCGGAAAAACACGGCAGAATAAAGAAAAAAACGTATATTCCGCAAAGCCTGATTTCGCCGACAACTTAAAAGAGGCGGAAGATAAAAGCGACGCAGAATCGTCAGATATTATGCAATACAGCCCGGAGGATGATTGATGCCGATTGATTTGGAAACCGGTGGTGATATCGGTACTATAAACGAAATAGTCAGAACACTTTTCGGCGAAAGTGCACAAACCGTTGACATCGTAATACTGCTTACGATTCTTACGCTGCTACCGTCAATCCTGATGATGTTAACGGGCTTTACGCGTATAATAATTGTTTTATCATTTATCCGCCAAGCACTCGGAATGCAGCAGACACCACCGAACCAAATCCTTATAGGTCTTGCGTTATTTCTTACGTTTTTTGTTATGCAGCCGGTATTTTCCAGAGTATATGATGAAGCATATGTACCGTTTTCGGAGGGAGAAATTACGCAAGAGGAGTTTATAGAAACTGCCTTGGTACCTATACGGGAGTTCATGTTTGAACAGGTAATAACAAGTGATATGAACTTCTTTATAAGCTTGTCGGGCGAAGAGTATGAAGACAACGACTCAATACCCACAAGCGTACTCATTCCCGCATTTATAACAAGCGAAATCAAGCATGCAATGTGGATAGGATTTCTGGTATACATACCATTTATTGTAATAGATATGATAGTCGCAAGTACGCTGATGTCAATGGGTATGATGATGCTCCCGCCGGCAATGATATCGCTTCCGTTTAAGGTGCTGTTATTCGTAATGGTTGACGGCTGGCAGCTTATAGTAGGCTCACTTATACAGACATTCCATTAGCCCGAGCGGCGCAGGGCGTCGCAAAATGAGAAAGGGAGGGTTAAACATGGTTAATCAAGGTGTAGTAATAAACATACTTACTCAGGCTATTACCACAGTTATACTTTGTGCGGCTCCGATGCTTCTTGTTGCAATGATTGTCGGACTATTAATATCGATATTTCAGGCAACAACGCAAATAAATGAGCAGACGCTTGCTTTTGTACCAAAGATAGTTTGTGTTATGCTGACGCTTCTTATTTTCGGAGGGTATATTTTCAGCACGGTAGGTGGTTTTGTAACACGGTTGTTCGACCAAATAAACTCGATGGTAGTGTCATAAAATGATATCAACTGCAGTTTCGATTTTAATGAGTGCGGATTATTTTATCCTGCTTATATTCAGAATGGGCGGACTGGTAGTAGCGTCACCCATTTTCGGCAGGGTTAATGTTCCGGTAATAGCGAAAATCGGACTGACATTATCCTTGGGATATCTGATGTTCAATATATTCCCGCAAACTGTGGCTATTCAATATTCAAATCTGATAGGATATGCACTTCTTTGTGCCGGCGAATTATTGCTTGGAATGGCACTCGCATATATTACAAATGTTATGTTTTCGATGACGGCATTTACCGCAGGGCAGCTTATAGATATGCAAATCGGCTTCGGTATAGTAAACGTCTTTGACGCACAAAACAATACTCAGGTACCGATGATGGGTAATGTGCTCAATATAACATTCATTCTCTTGTTTTTTGGTGTAGACGGTCATACAAGGCTTATTGAGATACTTTATCTTACGATTGATAGAATGCCGATAGGGACATTACTTTATTCGCCTTATATAGGAATAACAGCACTTGAAATATTTATACGTGCGTTTTTACTGGGTGTCATGATAGCACTGCCGATTATTGCTTCGGGGCTTACTATTGAGATGGGTTTTGGAATGCTGATGCGGGCTGTTCCGCAGATACATATGTTTGTTATCGGAATTCCCTTAAAAATGATGGTCGGGATTATATTATTTATTGTGACGCTGCCTGTGTTTGCGACCTTCAGTGAAAGGATTTTCAGCGAGTTGTTTACAGGGATAGAGAAAATGTTTGCTAATTTTGTTAGCGGGTGATTTATGGGCGGGGAAAAGACAGAAAAAGCGACGGCGAAAAAGCGACGGGATGCCAAGAGAAAAGGGCAGGTTCGTCGCAGCACCGAGGTTAACACGGCTTTTTGCGCAATCGTTATGTTCGGATTACTGTTTGCAATATGGCCATGGTTTGTTCAGCAATTGATGGGTGTATTCAGAGAGCATCTCGGAGCACAGTCAATAATGATGGCAAGCAGAGGCATGAACATTAATGAAATATCAGCCTTTTTCGCAAGAATTTTAATCGGATTTTTCTTAACAATGGCACCTCTGTTGGGTGCGGCAATAGTATCAGGGGTTGCGGCAAATGTTATACAGATAGGCTTTATGTTTACTACAGAGACATTAAAGTTCAAGCCGAACAAAATAAATCCGGTAAACGGCTTCAAGCAAATGTTCTCCCCCCGTAAGCTTGTTGATTTAGCAAAAAATATACTAAAAATAGTGCTTGTCGGTTTAGTTGCATATTCAGACTATATGGACCTTCTGGAAAAATTCGGTGCGTATGTCGGTCAGGATATATATGTGTCGTTTATCGACATAATGAGAACTGCATTTTTAATGGCGTTGAAAATGTGTCTGGTAATGGTTTTTATTGCAGTTGCCGACTTTTTATACACATGGTGGAAGCATGAAAAAGACCTGAAAATGACAAAGCAGGAAGTAAAAGATGAATACAAGATGATGGAAGGTGACCCTAAAATAAAGGGCAAAATCAGACAGAAGCAAATGCAGATGAGCGCAATGCGTATGATGCAGCAGGTTCCGGAGGCAGATGTCGTAATAACAAACCCGACCCACTTTGCAGTTGCACTTGCGTATAATGAAAAAGAATATCCGGCTCCGACGGTTCTCGCAAAAGGTCAGGACTATACTGCTCATAAAATAAGAGAGGTTGCAATGGAGCACGGCATTCAAATAGTAGAAAACCCGCCGCTTGCACAGTCACTTTTTGCAATGTGTGAAGTCAATGATGAAATACCGGAGGACCTCTATCAAGCAGTAGCAGATATATTAGTATTTGTTTACAGACAAAAGGGCAAAATCCGTTAAACAGAAGCCTGCGGGTAATGCCTGCAACAACAGCGATTAGAAAGGTGGTGAGATAACAAGTATGGAAAAAACAAGCAGAATAAAAACGGCGGATATTTCATTGGCGGTGTTGCTGCTTGCGATACTTGTTGTCATTATATTCCCGCCTAATACAACGCTTATGGACTTTCTTCTGATAGTCAACATGGCAGTGTGCATAATAATCCTTCTATTCTCACTCTATGTAAAAGACCCGGTGGATTTCTCGGTATTCCCGACGATTCTCCTCTTTATAACAGTTTTCCGATTAGCACTAAACCTGGCAAGTACCCGCCTGATTCTCGGAAATGAAGGTAATGCTGGAGAAATTATCAAAACCTTTGGAGAGGTTGTTGTCGGCGGTAATCTTGCAGTCGGTGTCATAACATTTTTGATAATACTGATAGTACAGTTTATGGTTATTACAAAAGGTGCCGAGCGTGTTTCTGAAGTCGGAGCGAGATTTACACTCGATGCTATGCCCGGTAAGCAAATGGCAATTGACGCCGACCTGAACAGCGGATTTATCGATGAAGACCAAGCCCGCCAAAGACGTGAGAAAATCCAACAGGAAGCGGATTTCCACGGAGCAATGGACGGTGCAAGTAAATTCATTAAGGGTGACGCAATCGCAGGACTTCTGGTTACATTTGTTAATGCAATCGGCGGAATAGTAATGGGTATGTTAACTATGGATGCCGATATCGGCGAAATCGCACAGATTTTTACACTTGCCACAATAGGTGACGGTCTTATTACACAAATACCGGCACTGCTTATATCAACTGCCTCGGGTATCATAGTTACGCGTTCAGGCAGAGAGGAATCCTTCGGCGGTGAAATGGCAAAACAGATTCTCGCTCAACCGCATGCGTTAATCATGGGCGGAGTTTTGTTAATCCTAATCAGCTTAATGCCCGGATTACCGACAATTCCTATGTGGCTGGTTGCAGCATTGCTTATGATAGTCGGATATATGACGAACAGGAGAATAGTTAAAGAAGCAATAGTTGAGGAGCATGTGGAGGAGGAAGTGGCTGCGGAAGAAAAAAGAAAACCGGAAAGCGTAACGGCACTTTTACAGGTAGACCCGATTGAACTCGAATTCGGTTATGGAATTGTTCCGATGGTTGACGTCTCACAAGGCGGAGACCTGCTAGACCGTGTTGTTATGATAAGGCGTCAGTGTGCTATTGACATGGGTGTAATTGTGCCTGCAATCAGGCTGCGGGATAATATTCAGCTTGCTACAAACGCTTATTCAATAAAAATAAAGGGAGTTGAAATTGCAAAGGGTGAGGTTATGGCAGACCATCTGCTTGCACTGAGCTCGGGAGAAGTAGAAGATGAAATCTACGGTATACCGACTGTTGAACCGACATTCGGACTGCCTGCACTTTGGATTCCGAAATCTGACCGTGAGGAAGCCGAAATCCTCGGTTACTCAACCGTTGACCCGCCGTCAGTTATCGCAACACATCTGACGGAAGTAATAAAACGTTACGGGCATGAGCTGCTCAACCGTCAGCAAGTGCAAACACTTATTGACAATCTTAAAAAAGCACAGCCTGCACTTGTTGAGGAGGTCGTACCAAAAATGTTCTCACTCGGAGAAATACAAAAAATCCTTGCAAATCTTTTATCGGAGAATATACCGATTCGCGACATGGCATCTATTATCGAAGCATTGGGCGATTACGGAAACTTAACACGTGACCCCGACTTGCTGACCGAGTATGTAAGACAGGCACTCAGGCGTTCAATATCAAAACGCTTTATTCCCGAGGATGTTGCTTATGCAATAACACTTGACCCGTCACTTGAACAATTAATTTTAGACAGTACAAAACAATCGGAGCACGGCTCGTACCTGGCTATTGAACCGACACAGGTTCATTCGATATTTGACAGATTAAGATCAATAATAGAAAATATGAAAAACAAAGGAAGAACACCGGTAATTCTTACCTCTCCGCTTGTGAGAAGGCAATTTAGGAAAATTTCAGAACAAATATCCCCCGAACTCGCAGTTTTATCGTATAATGAGATAGACAGCGGTGTTGAAGTCTTATCAGAAGGAGTCGTCAGGCTGTAATGAAAACGAAAAGTTATGTTGTAAACGATCCGCAGCAAGCTATGGATGTCATAAGACGGGAGTTGGGTTCAGATGCGGTCATAACGAGCCAAAGAAAGATCCGCAAAAAAGGACTCAAGAACTTATTTCGCAAGCCTGTCTATGAGGTTCAGGTTGTTTATGACGAAACACTAATACCCTCGGCAAAAAAAGCAAAGGAAGCCGGTGCCCGCAAGGATGGCAGTGCATTTAGCACTTTTATGCATCCCGATGATAAGGGTTGGGGGTACAATGACAATAAAGGAAAAGTGGCATTAATTGATAAGGAATCGGTTGATCAGCTTAACAGCCGTATTGACTCCTTTGAATCAACGCTGACGGATTTTCTTGATAAATTCCAATATGTTAAAAGAGATATTACATATGATTACCCCGAGGATGTTGAAAAGCTGCTTGGGAAGCTTGTAGAGTCTCAGGTAAGAGAAGAGCTGGCACACTCGCTTGCAAAGCAAACCGAGAAAATGCTCAAGGAGCAGCCGGGAGCAAATGCAACCGAAATAATGGAGCATCTTTTACTGGAGCAGTTCGGAAGAGCAGAACCAATTTTACACAAGAAATTTTCGCAAAAAGTTATACTTATGTTAGGACCTACAGGCGTAGGAAAAACAACCACAACCGTAAAACTGGCGGCGGACTTTTTCGTAAAGCAAAAGAAAAGCGTTGGAATAATCAATACAGATACATACCGTATCGGAGGCAAAGAGCAGGTACAGGAATATGGCGATATATTGGGAGTACCCGTAGAAGTTGTTTATTATATGCATGAGCTTGAAGAGGCTATGAAAAACTTATCGGACAGAGAAATAATTTTCGTTGATACTGTCGGAAAAAGTCCGGATGATGAAGAGCATAAAAAAGAACTCCTTGAAATTGTGCGGATACTGGAGCCGGAGGATGTTCTGCTCTGCCTTTCAGCAACAACAAGCTTTTCATCGATAATGGAAATGGTGGATACCTATGGCATTGTGGATGATTACAGAGTGCTTATTACAAAGCTCGACGAAACAAGATATCGCGGTGCGTTATTGAATATAAGCTGGTATACGCAAAAGCCGCTTGCTTATGTAACAACAGGACAAAAGGTGCCTGATGATATCGAAATTGCTGATATTGAATCACTGATTAAGAAAATAATAAGGGATTAAGAGTTTTATGTACGACCAAGCTTCAAATTTAAGAGAGCTGATGGGGAGAAGTCAGGATGTCAGAGTCATTTCTGTCGCAAGCGGCAAGGGTGGTGTCGGCAAATCCAGTATCTCCGTCAATCTCGCTATTGCGATGAGCAGACTTGGAGCACGGGTACTGATTCTTGATGCCGACTTTGGACTTGCAAATGTTGATATTATGCTGGGAATAACTACCAGAATGGATTTGAGCTACTTCCTGCGCGGCGAAAAATCGCTTGCCGAAATCATCCAGCTAGGGCATGAAGGCGTACGGTTTATTTCCGGTGGCTCCGGTGTTAACGAGCTTATCAACATGAAGGAAGACCAGCTTGCCGAGTTGCTTTCAAAAATAATTCGCATTGACGCACCTATTGACATTATTATCATGGACGCGGGAGCCGGCGTAAACAATACAATAATGCAGGTGTTGCTTGCTTCATCCGAAACTATTGTTGTTACAACAGCAGAGCCGACATCTGTACTAGATGCATATGCACTTGTTAAAACAATAGTAAAGCATGATGCAACACACCCGCTTTATGTGCTTGTGAATAAATGCGAAAACAGCAAGGAAGCACAAAGCGTACAAGCAGGTTTTGTAAATGTTTGCGGCAGAAATCTTGGGAAAAATATTAATCCGCTTGGACTTATAACGCATAACCACAATTTTACGACAGCAATTAAACGGCAGGTGCCGATTATCGTTAGTGAGCCGCACGGTGCAACAGCAAGAGAAATAGATGTTATAGCAAGAGCAATTCTTAACATGCCTAATGAGAAGGCTTCGCAAAGTATTCTATCAAGAGTATTCTCGCGTATGCTCGGCACTGACAGAGGAGTTGCGGGTGTATAATATTTGCTGAAGGAATGGGCATTATGGAAGTAGAAAAAGCCATTGATGATGAAATAATAGTAATCGGCGACAAGGTGGATATTGTCGCAGAATCCGGCATTGTCTACAGAACGATGATTGAGGACAGATTAAATGACGGTCCGTTTCTTGCCGGTGTGCCGAACAGAAAAGGCATATATATGCAGGTTGAGCAAAATGACAGCTTATATCTTGTTTTTTATCGGGAATCAGGCAGATATATTGCTCAAATGAAAGTAGTGGCGACAGAAAAACGCGGAGAAATCCGTTACATGTGGTTAATGCAGGCAACAAGAGCTCAAAAAAACCAAAGACGTGAGGCTTTCCGTCTTGCCGTTGAGTTTGATGTACAGATATTCGAGTATAAGGATGATGCCGAGCAGGGCTTGCGATATGTTGCAGACGAGGAAGAAGAAACTGCTATCGAGAGAGTAATGTGCAGAGATATAAGTGTTACCGGGATAGCACTTTTAACAACAAAGCAGTACGAATTCGATGAAAAATACCTTTTAAGTCTTCATCTGGACAAGGCTCCGACAAACATACGAAACATAGCAGTCAAAGATACTACACCTGCCTTACACTTGACCGCAACGGTTAAAAGATGTATTCCATGGCGTACTACTAATACATTTAATACAGGGATGCAATTTTTTGGAATGACCGAAAGTATGAGTGACGGAATAGCGAAGTATGTGTTAAATGAACAGCAAAAACAGATAAAAAGAAGAAGAAGGTTGATTTAGAAGCGGAAAAGTGAGATAATATAGGATACCGGTTTTAGTACATGGCACTTATAAAATATTTGCAGCACTAAATGAAGGGATGACAGGCATGGCAGAAACGACACAAAAACTGACTCCGGAAGAACTTGAGCAGTTGTGGATTGCTTTTAAGGTAAACAAGGACATGGATGCAAAAAATGATTTATTGCTCCATTACGGCTACCTTGTAAAGTGGATTGTTCGTCGTATGATGCCGAAGTATAACAACTATAACGAATACGACGACCTCGTCAGCTGCGGTATGATTGGGCTTATAGATGCGGTTGATAAGTTTGAACTTAAGCATGAGGTAAAGTTTGAAACATATGCAGTAACGCGTGTACGCGGTGAGATTCTTGACTATATGAGGTCACAGGACTGGGCATCACCAAGTCTCAGGAAAAAAATAAGTGCAATAAACTCTGCATATGAATCATTTGAAGCAAAAAATCCCGAAGGAAATGTTGACCAGCAGGTTGCAGATTCACTGGGAATGCCCGTTGAGCAAGTGCATAAGGTACTGAATCAGACGCACATGTTTAATCTTATAAACTTTGAGGATGCTCTCGGCTCGGCAAATCCCGAAGCTGAAATAAAAAATCGTGACGAAAAGACACCTGAGGATGAGCTGCTCGAAAAAGAGAAAAAAGCCGTTCTTGTTGAAGTAATTGATGAGCTGCCTGAGAAGGAAAGAACAGTTATTACTCTGTATTATTATGAGGGTTTGCTGCTTAAAGAAATCGCCGATATACTAAATGTCACAGAATCACGTGTTTCGCAAATACACTCAAAGGTCTTGGCGAAAATGAAGGTAAAACTGGAAAAAGTAGTGTAGGAAATTAGATGATTATCGTTCTGCGAGGGGTATGGTCATGAAAGCGAAGTATTTTACAGCGGAGTCAAGAGAAGCTGCCGAAGCAAAAGCGGCAACTCATTTCGCTTGCGGCAAGGAATCACTGACAATCGATATAATCAAGGGTGACCAGGAAGGCGAAACAGAATGGGAAATCCTTGCAATACAGGGAACTCCAGCCGCAAACAACAACATGAATGCGTTTTATAATGTGTTCTACGAGCCGGACGGAGTTTATTTGGAGATTTATCCGGAGCGGGGAGCAGGCTCAGACCTTGACAGAAGTGCCCTTATGCAGCATCTTTCGCGAAAAAAAATTGTTGATTTAAGCATATCTTCCGTGCAGGAGATTTCGGAAAAAGGCGGCGGACGCAACAGAATAGCAATGACACAGCAGGAGTATATCTATGGTGAGGATATGTCTGTTGAAGTGTCGGGAGACGAGCTTGAAGTAACTGCCAGACTGCTTGCACCTGAGCCGGGAGGTCCTGCAATACAACTTGAAATGGCAAAAAGCAGGCTGACCGAAGCCGGTGTATCACACGGAATCGATTTGGTAGACCTTACAACGCTTATAGAAACCAAAGAATATAACGAACCGAAGGTAGTTGCAAGAGCAACAGAGCCTACAAACGGCGAAGACGGAAAATTAGTTTTCCACTTTTCCACCGATGAAAGAACCGGAGCTCCCGTTGAAATAGGCGGCGGCAGAGTTGATTATCGTACACTCGATTTATTTATTCCGGTAGTAGAAGGTCAGCATCTGGTAACAAGAACTGTTGCAACAGAAGGAGAACCCGGGCTATCGGTCAGAGGTAATCCTATAAAACAGCGTCCCGGAAAAGAGACAAATCTTCCAAGAGGTAAAAACGTAACCTTTAATGACGATAGAACTGAAATGCACGCTGCATGTGCAGGTATGGTTGAGTTTGTCAACAATGCAATTAACGTTTCGAGCATATATAAAATTACCGGCGATTGCGATATGAGTGTCGGTAATATTGACTTTGAAGGAAGTGTTCATATAACAGGAAGTGTCCGCTCAGGACACACGATAAAAGCAACCGACGGGATTAATATCGCCGGAGGTGTGGAAGCAGCAAAGCTGATAGCCGGCGGAAATGTTGAAGTTAAAGGCGGAATGCAGGGCTCGGGTAAAGGCACAATAGAAGCCGGCGGCTCTGTATCTATAATGTATATCGAGCAGGGCTCAATATCAGCCGATGGTCCCGTAACTGTCGACGTTAGCATACACAGCAAGATTGAAACGGGAAGCACCTTGCACGCAAAAGGAAAAGGAGGAGCAATCATCGGAGGTAAAGCATCTGCAGCAGGTGATATTATTGTCAATTTTATAGGTGCTTTATCGAACACAAAAACCGAGGTCGAAGTCGGTGTTATGCCCAGAAAACGTGCTCGGTTACTGGTTATTGAAAAGGAAATGGAAAGGCTCGAGGGAGATAAAGTCAAGCTTGACCAGCTCGACACATACCTTGCAAAATCAAAGGGTGCAATGGATAACGAAACATGGACAAAGCTTCATATTTCAGGTGTTGAGAACAGAAAAATAAATGATGCGGACACCAAAGCATACACAGAGGAAATGGAAGAGCTGAAATATGAAATGGAGCATGCAACAGACAGCAGAGTTCATGTATTTGATACGGCATTTTCAGGCTCAAAGGTAGGGATTGGGTCAAGTGCATTTGCGGTTAATGATGAAATCAGCTATGCGACATTCAGATATAGTAACGGAGAAGTCGTATGGGGTCCTTGTGAAATCAGCAAGGGAGACGTGAAGAAATAGTTTTGCCGAAATCGAAAGGGGCGAATCGCCATGTCTATCAAAGGTATTGATACTCAGATAATGGTGCAGCGAACGACTGACTTTGTCAGAGAAGCAAGCAGTGCCCAAAGGCACCCCGAAGCAGCACAGGAGCATCTTGCCGCTCAAGGAAAAATAGAAAGTAATGTAGACCAGTCAAGAGTTGCCGCGACAACAGAGTCGGAAATGGAAGAAATCCGCACAGATGTTGATGAGGAAGGCAGCGGTGCATCAGGCGGAGGCTCCGGACAAGAAGAAGAGGAAATGACGGAAGAGCAAAAAAGAGAACTGCTAGTAGCACCCGCAGACCACGACCAATTAATTGATATTTATTTATAGCTTCGAACTTTCCACCGTCCGTGGCTCCACTTGTCAGAAACATATATGCTACCCCACCTGACACGATTTATATAATTTATTTTTGAGGTTTTCATGGGTATAGAATATTATGCGTTTGCTTTATTTGTTGCAGGACTGATATGTGTAATTGCAATACTTTGCAAGGTTTTATTTACAAACGTAAAGCGGCAGAAGAAACTGCTCGACGAGCGAGAGACAAAGCTGCTGCAGCTTTATAGCACAGTCGAAACTCTGATGGAGGAGTTTAACGACCAAATAAAAATTACAACTGCAGAGCTAAAGGAACAGGAATACCGGGCAACATCAAATATTGCCGCATTTCATCTCCCGCCGGAGCTTGAAGAAAAACAAAAGGTTCTGGAAAAGCTGCCCCGCACCTTACCTCTCGACGCTAAAAGAATACAAGTAGCCGGAGAAGTGCTTGAACGCGCGGAAAGAATAATAAAAAACGATACCGTCGCACCCCCACCTCAACCGGAAAAAGAAGAAACAGGAGCGGTTTTCCACAAATTCTTCGACGAAACAGTGGAATCAACCCCACCCCCTCCACCAACCACAGCAGAAAGAAAAGCAACAACAAAAACAAAAACAGCCATGATCCTCGAACTCTCCGCCCAAGGCAAATCCGACGTAGAAATCGCCAGCGAACTAGGCATAACCCGCAACGAAGTCCTACTTGTAATAGGCTTAAAAAAATAAGTTAAGTTTATAGTAAAAACACACGATAAATAATATTAGGAAATGAATTTCTGTTATTGCGTGTGTTTTTAGTTATTAGAGAAACACTACAAGGAGTTAGAAAGTATGGTAAGAGGTCTATATATTGCGGGAACAGGGATGTTGTTGCAGCGCAGACGGATGGAGACCATTACGAATAACATAACAAATGCTGAGACGACAGCATATAAAAAAGAGTTCAACGTGGCTCACAGCTTCGATGAAGTGCTTACGAGACGCGTTAATGATACAAATAACACGATGATGAACAGACGACTTGTCGGACCCCTAAACCTCGGAACACAAGTAGACCATCTATTTACAGACTTTACCCAAGGCTCACTCGAAGTAACAGACCGAAACACAGACCTGGCACTTATCGGAGACGCATTCTTCGTAGTAATGACAGCAGACGGTGAGCGATATACAAAAACCGGACACTTCTACCTCAATGACGGCGGATTTCTGGTAGACGGAGAAGGAAACCCGCTGCTCGGCAATAACGGACCTATTTATGTAGGCGGATTGCACTTCAGCGTAGACAGCTCAGGTAACGTATTCGGAGCAGACGGAGCATATGTAGATACAATCAGAGTAGTATCCTTTGCAGATAACGAAACGCTGAGAAAACAAGGAAGCAACTTGTTCTTTGCGACAGAGCCGCCGCTGCCGGCAGCGAATCCATACGGAATCCAGCAGGGATTTCTGGAAATGTCAAACGTAGACATCGGACGTGAAATGGTAGACATGATTGCAATGTACCGTGCATATGAAACAAATCAACGTATGATTACAATGATAGACGAGACAGTAGGCAGAGCAGTAAATGATATAGGGAGATTACGTTAATGTACTTAGCAATGTCGATAGCAGCAAGCGGGCTGCGTAACCAGCAGTTGAGAATTGACTCAATAGCAAACAATCTTTCAAACGCTAATACAATCGGATATAAAAATGCAAGACTGGATTTTAAAGATTCGTTATATACAGTAGGACTTCACCCGGGTCTCAATAGGTCTATGGACGCAAATATCCAAAAAGGTCACGGACTTATGCCCAATGCAATAACAAGAGATTTTAAACCGGGACATTTTGAAAGAACCGAAAGAGAACTGGATTTTGCAATAGAAAACGAAGGCTTCTTTGCATTTTCAAGTCCGACGGGCGAAGTTGTATACGGAAGAAGCGGCGTATTTAACCTCAGCGTTGAGCCGGGCGGAACATTTCTTGTAAACGGTGAAGGACTTTATGTTCTCGACCAAAACGAAAACAGGATTATGGTACCCTTCGGAGCAACAAGAGTATCAAGCGATGTAGACGGAACACTACGTTTCTTAAACGGCAACAATGAACTGATGGGTGAAACAACACTTGGAATATTTACATTCCGCAACATAAAAGGTCTCATGACAGCAGGCAGCTCAACCTTTGCAGAGACACCGGCTTCGGGAGCAAGACGTCCGGCTGAAAATGCAGTACTGCGTCAAGGTGTTCTTGAAGGCTCAAATGTTAACCTTGCAGAGGAAATGTCAAGAATAATCAGAACACAAAGAGCATTCCAGCTCGCATCACGTGCTGTATCAACAGCCGACGATATGGAAGGCATCGCAAATAATATGAGACGTTAGCAAGATTAGCACTTGATATCTTTCTTAAATAGTTGTAAAATAAGTACATTAATAATTTGAAATTGGAGGAAACTACCAATGAATATTGTACAATGTACTTTTTGCAAAAAACCCTTTACAAGCATCGGAGGAAGAATATGCCCTGCATGTAATGAGCAAATCGACAGGGATTTTATTACGGTAAGAGACTACATTTACGAAACCAAGCATGCAAACATTGATAAAATATCAAAAGAAACCGAGGTATCAAAACAGATAATTATTCATCTTCTTAAGGAAGGAAGACTGATTATCGACAGCCCGGACGGCGACGGACTGCTTGTCTGCGAAATGTGCAAAAAGCCGATAAATACAGGCAGATTATGCAAGGAATGTACCGGCAAGGTAGCAAACTCGATGGACAAAAACGTAACCTCAAATAAAAAGCCGGAAGCCAAGGAAGAAGAGCCGAATATTAAAGGTTCTGCCAAATTGAATACATAATAAAAAAATATTGAAAAAAACGCAAAAAAAGCTAACGTAAAAGCATAAAAGTTACGATAATAGTAATAGAGAGATATGTAGCGAGGCTGCATAGTGATGATATATAACCCCAAGAGAAGGTGAAAGACATGAAAATCAATCCAATTACAAATCCGAATATCCTGAGAAGCTACCAAGCAAACAAGCTTTCAAAGGAAGAGACTAAAGTAGCGAGCAGTCGCGACCAGGTCACTTTTTCGAAAGAAGCTCTCAGCTTTTCGAAGGCATTAACGGAAGCAAGAGAAGAACTCGAGTTCCGTACCCCTGAAGAAAAGGCACACATCGCCAATATCAAAGAAGCTGTTCAAAAAGGCGAATACAAAGTCAGCAGCGAAGATATTGCCGACAAAATCCTATCGAGCATTATAGGACGTCGCTAATGAGAGATTCGCTTGCTGCCCTGTGCTCATTATTAATAGAGCAACAGACAATACTCGGCAACATGCTTGCACTGGCAAAGGAAGAGCGACAAATCATTATAAACGGTGAATCAGACAAACTGGAGAACATAATTCGTCTTGAGCTAAAGGAGCTAAATAAGCTCGGAGCAATTGAAAGAAGCCGGCTTGAACTCCATAAGGTCATTGCAGCTCAATTAGGACTTAGTGAAGAAGATATCACAGTTACTAAGATAGCAGAAAAAGCAGAGCCGGACGAGCGGGAAGCGATAAAAAAACTGCAAACAGAAATCATGCCGCTTATTGAAGAGCATACGGCAGTTAACAAGGAAAACCGCGAGTTGATAAAAGCTCATGTAGAATATTCCGAAACAATGCTGAATCTTATGGTAGGTGCCGAAGACCCGCTTAACAACATGTACGGGAATGACGGAAAAGCCGCACCCGAAAGAAAAAAAGCAACAGGACTCTACGACGGACACGCTTAAAAAGTTTATTGATAAGTTACCGCACGCTGCAAATTGTTAATATGCACCTGTGCGGTAACTTTTTTTGTTTTTTTCTAAGAAGTCACTAAACTTAGGCACTAAACATGACGATAATAATAGTAACAGGAATTATAGTGTCGCAAGGATAGTGATGCTTAAAACAATCGCACGAGAACGGATTCTCCCTACGTGCTGCTTTAGCACGTTACATTTTACAGTAGGGAGACAGTATAATGAGAGGAACATTTTTTGGTCTTGAGATTGGGAAAACAGGTCTGACAACAGCCCAATTCGGACTTAATGTGACAGGTCACAATATAGCTAACCTTGATACTCAAGGTTACACACGTCAGCGTATAGTTCAAACAGCATATGACCCGTTTTCAACCATCGGTAAGTTTGCTCCCGTGGGGCAAGGTCTTGTCGGTGGCGGTACGCGTGTTCAAATACTTGACCAGATTCGTTCCGCATATCTTGACAGACGCTTCAGAACTGAGAGCACTCAACATGCTTATTGGGAACAAAGAACACAAAGCCTTACATATATTGAATCCTTTTTTGACAATGTAAATGAGAAGACAAGCATAAACTACAGCATTGCCGAATTCTTCAGGTCCATGTCAGTTGTTGCCAAAGACCCCGTATCAGGCGCACCGCGTACACTAATGCAAACTACAGCAATGGATTTTGTCCAACAGCTCAATATGATTCATGAAGGTCTTATTGATTTTCAAAAGGTCGAAGATAAAGCAGTTCAAACAAAAGTCGGAGACATCAACAGAATGGCAAAGGATATTGCCGAACTCAACGTAGCGATATATAGCTTTGAAGTAACCGGAATGATTGCAAATGACCTTCGGGACAAACGAAACCTTCTGTTAGACGAGCTTTCAAGATATGTTGACATCGAATATGAAGAATATGATGACCCGAGATATGCCGATGACCCGAGAGCACAAAAAGTCAGCATGCTGAGAATAAAAGTAGCAGGCGACACACTTGTTGACCATGATTGGCCTAAGAGTGATGTGTTTGGGCTTGCATATGTTGATAATGTTCTGGACGGAGAAGACCAAGTGCTTATGCCGTATTGGTTGAACCGTGTTGATAATGACCCATTTTCCGCAAACTATTTTGATCCCAACAATCCCGACCCGCTAATTCTTGAAGGTGCGAAGATGAATGTCCGTGCAATAAACGGAGGAGAGTTAAGAGCACATTTTGATATGCGTGACGGCATAGGCGGCGGAGTAGACAGCACAAACAAGGGCATTCCATACTACATCGACATGGTCAACAACCTTGCCCGTGCAATGCTGCAGGAAGTAAACAGCCAGCATATCCAAGGCTGGTCTGACCATCCCGACGGCTCTAACACAAACATACTTTTCTTTGATGTTGAAGGGCTTACTGACCCCGCAACAGGACTTGCGGTAAATATTAAAGACTACATACATTATTACGATGACCAAAATCCGCCGCAGCGGATTACGGGAGCAGGCTTTGTTCCTGCACCGGACGATGACAGCGGTTTGGTTTTTACATCCAAAAGACTTGAGATACCACCCGAGATTCTCAGTCAGGTAACTGCAAAGAATATAAACCTGAGTAGTGCAATCGGGGGCGTCGGAGGCAGTGCATACAATATAGCAGCATCCTCCACAAAAATCGGCAGACCCAAGGATACCGGAGTATCGGGCGAACCGGACGAGCTCCAACGCGGTAACAATGTCAATATGAACAGAATGTATGACCTGTTCCGCAAAACCGGAATTACAGTCGATGTAATTGACCCGAGAGACCCGCCCAACACAGTCAGAAGAGACATCGGAAGCTTTGACGATTACGGCACAACAATCAGGTTTGATGTAGGTAACACATTACATACAGCAAAGCAAGCGGGAGAAACAAGCAGAATTCTTACACTTGCGGCAAGCAACCAAAGAACCTCAATTGCCGGAGTTTCACTCGACGAGGAAATGACAGGGCTTGTAAAATTCAACCACGCATACAACGGTGCAGCCCGTGTAATAACACAAATGGACGACGCACTCGACAGACTCATAAACGGCACAGGCAGAGTCGGACTATAGAATTAACGTAAGACCTTAAGGAGAAACAAAATGGTTACAAGAATTACTAATACGATGTTAACAAATACACTGCTCAGTAATCTCAGTATGAACCTGGGTAAGATGGATAAGCTGCAAAACCAGCTCTCGAGCGGGCGTAAGTTCGGGCATATCAGTGACGACCCGTCGGCTCTTATCTATGGTCAGGCTGCACGCAATAAGCTTGCAAGACTTGGGCATTATCAGGCAACGGTTGAGAGTGCTCAAAGCTGGCTGACACAAGCCGAAGCAGGTATTATGGAAGTCAACAAGGTTGTCGGTGCAGTTTATGAAGAGCTTGTCAGTGCAGGCAGCGTAAAGACTGATTCCGATAAACAAAACCTTGCAAAGGTTGTAGCGCAGCTTCGTGACCATTATGTTGACACATTAAACACATCGTATGGTGACAGATTTGTTTTCGGCGGATACAATACTCCCGGTGACTTTGAAACCGGTGGCAATGCTTATGGTATAAAGCCTTTTACCGTTAGAAGTGTTGATTTAGGCGGGGGAGTATCTGAAGACAGACTGTTCTTTAACGGACTCGATATATCGCAATTTGATAAAATGTCTTCCCAATTATTTGATGATATGTTCCGTAAAATCGATCCTGAAGGTATGAGCGATGCTCAGCTTGCAACTGCGATAACAGATGTATGGATAGCTTCCGGCTCACCGCCCGGAATGCCTCCTATAGGTGATATGGTAAAATTCAGCAGACTATATAACGATGTGCTTTCATTTGATGTAGCTCCGGGTGTGAATATGCCGGTTACAATGAATGGTATTGATGTAGTGTTCTACACCGGAGTTGATGAAAGTCCTCCACACGGACCTATTATGCGAAACACCTGGAATGTACTTACAGAAATATATGAAGCGATTAACGGAACCGATGTAAGTGACCCGGCGAGTACGGATGTACTTACGAAAATGATTAAGACCGCTCAGGACGCTCAAAACCATCTTTTGACAAGAACAGCGGAAATCGGCGGAAGACAAAGACGCCTTGAGCTGCTTGAAGCAAGATTTACACAAGACAATCTAAACTACGAGAAAATGCGTTCGGACGCCGAAGACGCAGATATGGCAGAGGTAATAATGTTCTTAAAAATGGCAGAAACTGTTTACCAAGCTGCACTATCCGCCGGAGCAAGAGTAATTCAACCGACTCTTATGGACTTTTTAAGATAGTAAAGCGGAAAGCCTTGAAAAATAAATAAAAATATGATATAATAGACATCCTAAACAATGCCCGGTAAAGGAATATCGGAGGCAGGTGAAAAGGATGTCTATTCAAAGATTAACATTTCAACATCAGCTTGCTCAGGTCGGAGTCAGGGGTAATACGTCTGCCCGGCTTCAAATTTCGTCGCCCAGAGAGAATATAAGAATTCAAAACGGCTCCGCACAGCTTCAAATAAGCACCCAAATACCGAGATTCAGAGGGAATCGCAAGCAGGTAAACAACGAATCAGGGCTTATGGACCCGATGACGTTTGTAAAGCAATTTCGCAATAAAGGCAATCAACAAGCAAGTCAAGCTGCAAGAAACTATGTAAACGACGGCAACTTTATAGCTAATCCGAATATTCCGGGTGACAAATCGATACCGAGGCTTGCCGCAAACAAGATGAAGCGTGAGCTTGGCCCGAGAGAAAAGAACATCGGACTAATGCCGTCAAGCATTCCCAGCTTGGATTGGGATAAGGGACACATACAAGTCGACGCAACAAGACAGAATGTATCGGTTGACTGGAACGGCAGAAATACTGCACAGGTATCGGCAGATATAAACTTTCCCGTAGATGTGTATATCAGCAGGCAACCGTATTTTCAAGTAACAGGCTCCGAGCAAAATGTCACGAAGGCAACTTATGCAAGCTTTACAGGACGCACCGTTACAAAAGCAACTTACGGAACATATATTGACCGCATGATATAAACGTGATACAATGGCTGCGTTGGAAAACGCAGCTATTTTTTATTTTATTAGTAAGGAGAAAAGGTATGCAGGTAGAGACCCTACGGTTTGGGACGGTTGAAGTCGACGGAGATAAGCTTATTAATTTTAACGATGGAATACCGGGTCTTGAACAGTATAAAAAATATGCTTTACTGCAATTTGAAGAAAGCTATCCGATAGTTTGGCTTCAATCAATGGAAGATACTGGGATTTGCCTTCCGGTTCTTGATACATTTAATGTACTGCCGGATTATGTTTTTGATATTGACGAGATAGATGTTAAGGAGCTGGAGCTAAGCAGCCCCGAGGATTTACATGTTGTCAGTGTTGTAGTAATACCTGAGGATATTCAAGGCATGACTGTAAACCTTGCTGCTCCGGTTATTATCAATACAAAAACAGGAAATGCAAAGCAAATAGTGCTCAGCGGCAGCGAGTTTAACGTCAGAGCTCCCGTCTTCCAACAAATATGCAATGTAGTTGCAAGGGAGGAGGGTGCTGACAATGCTGGTTCTGTCGAGGAAACTCAATGAAACAATAGTCATAGGTGAGAACATCCGTGTAACCCTTCTCGGAATAGACGGAGACAAAATCAAGCTGGGCGTTGACGCACCCAGAGATGTAAAAGTATTCAGAGAAGAGCTGCTTGAGGCTACAAAAAGCACAAACGTACAAGCCCTAGGTGCACCTATAGTTTCATTTGATTTATCAAAAATGAACAAAAATACCATCCAAAAGAAGTAACGTAAAATATCATAAAATACAATATATAGAACACCGGACATGGTCTGGTGTTCTATATATTGTGATTTTTTTGAAAAACTTGTTGCATAATCAAAGGGAAAGTGCTAGAATTTAGAGTGGTATGCATTGTGGCGTGAATGCCATGTTAGGAAAAGACAAGTCTTTTATGCATTGTATTAGGGAGGTTTCATAATTGAGAGAAACTTTACTTAGAATGTTAGCTCAGTTAAGAGAGTGGTTTGCGGCGATGCCAAGGAACAGAAAGATTCAACTTGCTGTTCTTTCAGTGGTTGTAATAACCCTTGCAATTGTAGTTGTCAGTATGCTTACCAGCACAAACTGGGTGCGTTTACCCATTAGTGATTCAGCAACAGCACCGCAAATATTTAACGCTCTTAATGAAATGGGAATACCGAACAGAGCTGTTAGTGATACTGTAATCGAGGTTCCTGAAGAACGTCTTGCAGAAGCTCAACTGAGACTTAGAGAGCAAAATCTCCTGGGCACATCCGACTTTAATCGTGATCTATATTTAACCGGAGCAACAGGCTTTGGAATAACCGACCAGCATGCAAGGCAGATGTATGATGCACAAAAGGGTGAGGATATCAAGACGCTGATATTGCAGTCGTCAAGAATTCAAAACGCACTTGTTATTGTAAATTCAGGAGATACATCACCATTTAGAGTCCAATCAAATACAAGACAAGCAACAACATCGGTAATGCTTACTCTTGCAACAGGTACCGACAGGTTATCAAGAGGAGAAGCACAAGCAATCGGAGAAATTGTCAGAGGAGCCGTGCCGGGTATTGCATTTGAGAATATCTCAATAACAGATAATTTTTTAAACGTCTATAATATAACAGGTGACGGCAGTGATGATATTGAGGAAATAATGGGTCATCGCAGGCTGGAGCAAAACAGACTGACAGAGGAGCTGCAAAGGCAGGTTCACGAGTTACTGTCACCGGTTTACGGATACAATAATATTCAGGTACAGCCCAGTGTACGACTAAATTGGGATAATATGACCACGGAACGTGTTGAATTTGAGCCGCCAATACCCGGAGAAATGGAAGGTATTGTCCGCAGCATTTCAGAAATATACGAGCATTCAAGAAGATGGATGGATGGCGGCGGTGTACCCGGAACAGATACCAACAACATGGGAACTGTTGAATATCCATGGGGTCCTTTTGAGGATGAAGACCAGTACAGACGTGCCGTCATGGAAAGAAACTACGAAATAAACGAGACAAGAGTACGAATCGAACATGCACTAGGCACAATTGAAGAACTCGGTATAGGTATTTTAATTAATGCTGATATAGAAGGCATTGACCGGAGTATACCGATGAAGTTACGGACTTGGTAGCAAGAGCAATCGGAGTTTCACGTGGTAATATTTCTGTTCAGCATATGCCGTTTAACTATATAGACACGGCACTTGCGGATATATATGAGCAATGGGAAGCACAACAAGCCGCTGCGAGAAACAGACAGTTGCTTGAAACCATACTGATGTATGTTGTCATATTACTTTTAGGCGTAATGGTTATGCTGCTTATAAGAACAATCGTCAAAGCACTCCAACCGCCACCGGTGTCCGAGCCGCTTCTTGCTGCGGGACCGGAAGGCATTGACCTAATTATAGGCGATGATGAAGGCGATCTGGAATATGAAGACGTTGACTTAAATGCTAAATCAGCAAGTCTTGAGCAGATTGAAAGATTTATTGATAAGGATTCTGCATCCGTTGCACAACTACTGCGAAACTGGCTGGGCGAAGAGTAATATATTAAGGTAGGGCTAAATGGCAAAAGATGACATGAGTTCAAAAGAAAAAGCTGCTATTCTGCTTATCAGCCTCGGGAAGCAATATTCCGCCGAGCTGTATAAGTATCTTACCGACGAAGAAATCAGCGACATGACGCTTAGTATTACGACTACAAGGCGTGTTGAGCCCGAGCTTAGAGAGCAGATTATCAATGAATTTTATGAAATGTGTCTGACTCAAAAGTTCATCACCGAGGGTGGTATTGACTATGCCCGTGATGTTCTTGAACAGGCAATAGGTTCTGAAAAAGCCGAGGAAATGATACGCAAGCTCTCTTCGTCGCTGCAGGTACGCCCGTTTGATTTCATCAGAAGAGTTGACGCAACACAAATCCTCAACGTAATACACAACGAGCACCCGCAAATTATCGCATTGGTGCTTTCGTACATTGAGCCGAGACAATCTGCTCAAATAATAGCTTCGCTCCCGTCGGAGAGGCAAACGGAAATAATCAGCCGTATATCAAGCATGGGGAGCACATCACCCGAGTACGTCAAAGAAGCCGAGCGTATCTTAGAGCGTAAGATTACATCCATGGGCTTTACGGAAAACATTATCGTCGGTGGTATAGACACAATTGTCGAAATTATTAACTCACTTGACCGTTCATCCGAGAAGAATATCCTTGAGAGCCTTGATGTCAACGACAGTGAGCTTGCCGATGAAATCAGAAAACGCCTCTTCGTATTCGAAGACATTGCAAAACTCAACAACGTTACAATACAACGTGTTCTCAGGGAAATCAACAATGCAGACCTTGCGGTTGCTCTCAAAATGGCAGGCGAGGATGTTACCAGAGTTATATTCAGTAATATCTCAAAGCGTTTGCAGGATATGATAAAAGACGATATGGAAGTTATGGGACCTGTACGTGTGCGTGATGTTGAAGAAGCACAGCAGAGAATTGTTAATGTCATACGTAAGCTTGAAGACGAGGGCGAAATCATTGTGGCACGCGGAGACTCAGATGAGCTGATTGTTTAGAGCGTGTGCACAGAAGGGAATGACTGATTGTTTAGGATAGACAGGAGTCTTGTTAAGGTCTCCGGCATAAAGTTTAAGATGTTTGATGCTGATGATAAATCGGAGGTCGGCGCAGAGGGTGATGTACCGGACGCGGCGACCTCTGTGGAATCAACATATTCAATGCCTTCTGCGGAAGACATGGTTAACGAGTATTTAAGTGCGGCTGAGCGTGAGATTGAAGAGCAAAGAGAGGCGATTCTCGATGAGGCTCGTGAGCAGGCTGCAACTATAATATTTCAGGCTCGTGAGGATGCGGAGGAAGAACGTAAAAAAGGCTGGCAGGAAGGCTTTGAAGACGGTGCCAGTAAAGGCAGACTGGAATATGAAGAAAAACTGGCGGAGAAAATGCGTGAGGACGATGAAGCCCTAAAGCGTGTGTTTGATGAGATTTATGAGGAACGGGAGCGGACTTACAGCGAGCTTGAAACCGAAACAACAAAGCTGGCTATCGAGGTAGTCAGAAAGCTGATAAACCCGCCGGCGGAAGAGCTGGGAGACGTTTATACATTATTGGTCAAAAATGCTTTAAGGCAGATGCCGACGGAAGGAAAAATTATTATACGGGTCGGTGCTGCAGAATATGAAAGGTTCTTCTCCTCGGGAGCCGCTGAAATAGAACTCGACAGCGGAGTTACCGTAAACGCAGCGGTCATCAGAGATGTGTCGCTAAATGATGGCGACTGTATAATCGACACAGACGACGTAACAATAAATGCGGGTATAGACTCGCAGCTCCAATATGTACAGCTCGCATTTGAAAGAGCAAATCAATATGAACCTGAGTAGTAAATGTTAGGAAAATATCTTGAATACTATTAGCTTAGAAAAATATACCAACTCTCTTGCTAAGTTTGATACGCTTGAGCGTGCAGGAAGAGTTACGAGAATAGTCGGGCTTGCTGTTGAAGCGTCAGGACCGTCATCCAAAATCGGTGATGTTTGCATACTTCATACTCTCGACGGTGAAAGAACCATGCGTGCTGAGATTGTCGGATTCAGGGACGGACAGACACTGCTTATGCCCTTTGGAAGTCTTGAAGGAATAGGGCTCGGCAGCTATGTTGTCTACACGGGAAAAGCACTGAGGGTGCCGGTAGGAGACGCACTTGTCGGAAGGATACTTGATGCTCTCGGAAATCCGTTTGATGATTTGCCTCAGCCGAAAATAGACGCATGGTACCCAGCCGATAATGACCCGCCAAACCCGCTTACAAGAGAACGTATTAAAGAGGTATTACCGCTTGGAGTTAAAGCAATTGACAGTATGTTAACTGTCGGACGCGGGCAAAGGCTCGGGATATTTGCAGGCTCGGGTGTCGGTAAAAGTACACTTCTTGGAATGATGGCACGATATGCGGTTGCGGATATTAACGTAATTGTACTTGTAGGAGAGCGGGGACGTGAGGTTCGTGACTTTATCGAAAAAGACCTCGGTGAGGAAGGTCTGCGTAAATCTGTTCTTGTAATTGCAACATCCGACCAACCGGCATTATTGCGTTTAAAATGTGCAATGACGGGAACGGCAGTCGCCGAATATTTCAGAGACCAAGGCAAAAAAGTTCTGCTGTTGATGGACTCGCTGACACGTTTTGCAATGGCACAAAGAGAAATCGGAATGGCAGCCGGTGAGCCGCCCGTTTCAAGAGGTTTTCCGCCATCCGTTTTTGCGATACTTCCCAGATTGCTTGAACGCTCGGGGATGTCTGACAAAGGCTCAATAACAGGCTTATATACGGTTCTTGTCGAGGGCGATGATATGAATGAACCGATATCCGATACAGTGCGGGGTATTCTGGACGGGCACATTGTTCTCTCGAGAGCAATTGCAAACAGCAACCATTATCCGCCTATAGATATTCTAGGCAGTGTCAGCCGTGTTATGCCGGATATTGTCAGCAAGGAGCATTTGCAGGAGTTCGGGACAATAAAGAACATGATTGCAGTTTATCGCGAAGCAGAGGATTTGATAAATATAGGTGCATACAGAGAAGGAGCAAACGCGGAAATCGACAGGTCTGTTCAGCTTCACCACCCGATTCAAGGCTTCTTAAAACAGGACATGATGGACAGCTTTACATTCGATGAAACACTCGAGATAATGAAGGGCATTGTTGAAAGTTGAAAAAGTTTAAGTTTACACTTCAATCCCTATATAACTACAAGCTTACTGTTGAAAAGCTGCAAAAGGCAGAGCTTAAGAAAGCACAGCAGGCGTTGCAGGAGCTGCTCGATGAGGAGCAAAGGCTGATTCAGGCTTGGGCGGATAATGAAATTTCTTTGGAAGAAGCATTGCAAAAAGGTGAAAATGTCGGAACGGCACTTAGTGAGCATGACGCTTATTTCAGGTTTTTAAGAGATGCATTGATAGCGGTGCGGGAAAAGATAGTTAAAGCTGAGGAAGTAGTACGCGAATGTCAGGAACGGCTTATACTGACCATGAAGGAGCTAAAAACTTACTTAAAGCTGCGTGATGAGCAGTATCAAGCGTGGATGAAGGAAGTACAAGCTGAGGAAGCGAAGAATATTGACGATTTAGTATCATTTAATGTAATAAAGGCAGGTGATAACAGTGGCTGATGAGGAAGTAACCGATCTTACCGAGGATGACGAGGGTGCGGGCGACAGTAAAGGCAAGAAAAAAGGCAAGGAGCCAAAAGCACCGAAGGAACCAAAGCAACCGAAAGAGAAAAAGGAAAAGGGCAAAAAAGGTCCGAAGGAAAAAGGCGGCGCAGGCGGCGTTATTATCATAATGGTATTGGTTTTGCTCATTTTGATAGGGGGCTTTGCAGCTGCACTGTATTTTGATATTTTTGATGCACGTGTGATAATTGCCGAGGTAATCACCGAGCCGTTGCTTGATGTAATCATTTGGCTTGACCCGGGCTTCTCGTCAATAAATCAGCGATTGGCGGCGGAGGGTGAAGCACAGGAAAAACGATTTGATGAACGTAACGAGGCTATTACCAAAAAAGAAGAAGAAATCAGGCTGCTTGATGAGGCTCTTAACACACGGGAGCAGCAGCTTGAAAGGCGTGCCTTTGACCTCGACAGGCGTGAGGAACAAATTGTTGCCATGTATGAAAGGACAATCCCGATATATCGCAGAGAAGACCTGACAGACCAAGAGCTCGAGGATATGATATCGCTGAGCAGGACTTACACACAAATGGCACCGGATACTGCGGCACTAATTCTCGTCAGGCTCTACGACCCAAGAGATGTAGCGGCATTACTCTACTACATGGGCGAAAGAAACGCCGCAGCAATACTCTCGGCGATGGAACCCGGCTACGCAGCCGAGATAACAGAGATATTATTATATAGTTAAGGTAATAATAAATTCTTAAAGAACATCACAACAGTGATGTTCTTTAAAATATTTATATAAAAAAACTAATCTTTGCTATAAATAATAACGATATAGACTATAGGAGGTGAAATAATGCATATACCCATGGAGATTCTGTCCTCGATGACGACCCGGACAGACTCAGGATCGGGTGTTAAGCAGAGGTCGGGTTCGGGAGTCGAACAGGGCAACTCAAAGTTCGAAAGAATGTTTGAAAAAGAACTCTCAAAATTCGAATCGCGAATCACGGACAAAAGCTTAAGCGAAGATAATGGCAAAGAGCTGACTGTAGCAGGAATAGACGAAGAAGATAATACAGAAGACGCACTTGCCGCCGGAGTTATGGGAAATCTACACAATGTCGTTTTTATTCTCGAAGGAGATAATGCAACTGCAGCAAACCAAGAACTAACCGCTGTAACCAACGAAGTGCAACAGGGAGCAAACCAAGTTAATCCGGAAACAAACGAAGCAAAACCGGAAATAAACCTAAACGACGGAGCAACCTACGCACAAGCATCTATGACCAAGTCGGAAGCAACAGGCGCAGAAATTAATACAGCGAGTACATCCGATGAGGTGATGGCACGGACGCCGGATATAAGGACGCAAGATAGTCAGGAAAATAGAGATACAAACTCTAAATCTTCCGAAAACGGCAATCTGAGCCCTTTGGAGAATGAAAATAACAAAGCAAACGGACAGAAAGATAAGAATTATTCACAAGTGGCGGATGCCATAAAAAACGCAGCGGATGACAAGCCGCAAACAATAATCTCGGCAAACGAGATTGTCGCACCACTCGGCGAAGGAATCAAAACCGAACAGTTCCAGGCAACACAGCAAATGTCACAAGCGACATTAAACGCACCGGTCAAGCCGGAAAATCTGTTTCAGGAAATGATAGACCGCGTAGAGTTAATGCAAAACGAATCAAAAAGCACAATGACAATCCAGCTAAACCCTGAGTTTCTCGGAAAAGTAGCACTCGAAGTAGCAGTTGACGCAGCAGGACTTCATGTCAAAATAAACGCAGAGGACAGCGGAGTTCGAAGCATGATAAACGGACAGCTTGCAACACTTCTAGAATCACTTGAGAACAAAGGACTGGCAATAGCAGAAGTAGAAGTAGTGTACACAGGCGTTAACAACGGAACCTTTAAAGAACCCGGTGATAACGGACAGCAGGAAAGCAGCAAGCACTACAAACCGGCAAAACGCGATGTAAATGCAATAGACGGAGTCTCATATTACACAACACTGGCGGATTTGCAGGATTATTACTTCGAAACAGGCGTAAGCTCAGTAGAATATAGTGCATAGCACTAAACTAAAATCAAAAACCTACGATAATAATAAGTATAGAACAAAATTAAGTGAAGCAAAGATGTTTCAATCGCGGCTTGGGAAGGATCCCTGTTTAGCGAGAGGCGATGCCTCTATCTAAGAAAGGGAGACTTTATCATGTCAGTATTAAACACAGTAATGGACTTGCAAACAGCGTCAGCAGTCAACAATTCAAAGCATGCAGAGCGTAAGACGGGCAGTGAAATGGGAAAACACGATTTTCTCATGCTTTTAGCTGCCCAGCTTCGCTATCAAGACCCGATGGAGCCGAAAAATGACTCGGACTTCGCAGCAGGGCTTGCCCAATTCTCATCACTTGAGCAAATGCAGAATATGAATGCATCTCTCTCGTCGATGGCAAACCAGCAAGTTTACGGTCTGGTAGGAAAGTATGTAATAGCTGAAGCAATGGTAGACGGAATATTCGGAGAAATCCCCGGTATTGTTGATAGCGTATTTGTTGATAAAAATGGTGTAGCATTTGCACAAATCGGTGAGTATGTAGTGCCGATTACATCAATCAAGGAAGTCTTTAATACTGACAATATCCTGACGGGAGAAATGTTGATGACAACCTCACAAAGCCTTATCGGAAAAACAGTTATTGCCGAAGTCGATACTAAGGATATCGAAGGAACAGTAACTCGCGTGTTTGTAGATAAAGGCTCATTATGGGCACAGTTGGACGACGGCTCAGGCAACCCGAAATTTGTGCCTGTCAACGCAATAGTTGATGTCCGCGAACCGGGTACACAAGCATTGCAACCGAAACCCGAAAAACCACCGGGTGCAAACAATATTAAGCCAGACGGCGATGGAGGATGGATAGAAGTGTGTGAAAACAACGTAAAAGAACTCGGCAAATGGACATGGGATAAAGACAAATGGGAATGGGTCTACGAAAAATTTGACACCGAAGCAGGCGAAGAGGAACAAGCTGCCTAACAAAAGCGTAAGCATGGATGCTAACAATAAAACTCTAAAAGAAAGACAATAATTTAGGAGGAACAAGCACTATGATGCGCTCACTATTTTCCGGAATATCCGGACTCAGAAATCACCAAACAAGAATGGACGTTATCGGTAACAACATCGCTAACGTAAACACAGCAGGTTATAAAACCGC
>Ga0123356_10000988_pt1 | contig 31602 bp, 28 predicted proteins | sample TergutEmb28metaG_2_FD_92546 | JGI IMG/M metagenome (GOLD analysis project Ga0123356, IMG submission 92546) | Embiratermes neotenicus P3 segment gut microbial communities from Petit-Saut dam, French Guiana - Emb289 P3 | ecosystem: Host-associated > Arthropoda: Insects > Digestive system > Gut ...
CCGCTGTCACAAGCATACATTTTGGTTATATAAATCGTATTTTCTTTTTCGTCGTACCAAATTTGTTTTCCGATAACGCGCTGCTTTTCCATTTCTTCTACAAACGATGATACATCGTTTGATTCCCTGTAAATACCGATTGCTTGTTGGATGGCATTTTCCCCTATTCTGCAAGGGCAAACCTTATGTACTGTGTAATAATGGTTCTCGTACATTAACATACCTCCAAAAATTATATCGTTAATTTCCATACGTACAAAATATAAATACCGTTCCCTACAGTTCTATCGTTCCGAAACTCCGCTAATGCTTATAATGTTTAGCTGTATCCAAGTCCTCTTTGAGTAAACGGACAATTCGATATGCACAAACCGCACACTGCCATATCAATATCTAATTTTTCTTTTGCACGGACACGAGCGGCTTTTGAATAAGTGTTTTGTCAAGGGTGAATGTCTAACTTTTAAATTATTTTTTATTTGAATGCCACAGCGCCACACAAACCTCGCAGTTTTATCTGCGGGGGTTTTTATATGATTTCTGAGATACAGGCATTTCTCCGATTCGGGGAAAATCAAAACTAAAAATTTTATAGACAGAGGGGCAAATGGAAAAACGAAAAGGCAGTTTCGCAATCATTATGAAGCTGCCTTTTTTCATGTCAAAATTTCCGTGTCGCTATATTTAAGGTATACCCGTCGGACTATTCCGAAGCCCTGCCCTTTTTCTTGAAAAATGAGAAAATCCCGACTACCAAGCCTAACCCCATGAGAAAACAGGCAATCGGCACTAATTGAGTTGAGGGCGTTTCAAGCATAGCGGGGTTGTTCTTGTCGTAGAAGACGGTCATTGAATCGCCTACACTTTCGCCGGAACTTGTGCGTGAGCCGATATATTCTACGCCGTCAACGGAATATTTCACGCTATGTACATCAAATCCGACCTCTGACGTAACGGTGCTGATGATTTCGGCGGTAGTCTTCCCGTAGGATTGACTTACAACGAACGAAGTCACGATTAGAGCGATTCCCGCCACAACAAGGCTCACCGACAGAACTTTTCCAAATTTACGCATAATACCCTCACTTTCACGCTTTACCATATATAATAGCACACTTTCCCCTGAAAAACAAGACATTTACTAAAAGTTTGCAATAGAAAACCCGCTTTTTCAAAAAATGTCGGTCACAGACCGACCAAATATATTGGTTGAACGCATTGTGTTTAGCCAAATAAATTGGCTAATTGTAGTGTGGTTACAGTTTTTGTCGAAAAAGCGGTTGACAGCTACGGGAAGATATGGTATTATTGTGACAACAAAGCGGTAATATGCGGAGAAACGATAATGATATTAGACTATAATCAATATATTACAGAATATGGGACGAGTGAAGATAATTCATTATCAAAATTAAGATATGGAAGAAAGTCTTGTCCTTTTTGTAAAAATGGAGTTGTTAATAAAGTTTATTATAAACATAATGATATAATGCCGCTTGGAAGTTATATAATTTCTTGCGAATATGAATACGTTTATCAATGTTCTTGTGGGTGGTGGCAACAATCATATACTCTTGATAGAAGTTATGAACAAGAATTCGTTTCAATGGATTTAACGCAAGCTATATTAAGAAAATATGACTTATCGTCAAATGAAATTCCAATGGATATACTAAACAATTATATAAGAAAAAATCCAAGTAAGATATTTAATATTAATCATAAGAAAATGGAAGAATTAACAGCAGATGTCTTTAAGGATTTTTACAATTGCGAAGTGCGAGTAGTTGGAAAGTCACATGACGGGGGTAAAGATTTAATACTAATTGACGGCGATAAACAAACTTTTGTACAAGTTAAACGAAGAACTAATTTAGAAAAAATTGAAGCTGTTACAGGTATTAGAGAATTATTAGGTGCTTCTTTACTTGGTGGTGCAGATTCATGTATTTATGTGACAACAGCAAATCGTTTTTCGAGAATGGCAAAAGCAAGTGCGAAAGAAGCAGTAACTAAAAATATAATAGATAGTTTTGAACTAATCGACTATCAAAGTTTTATTGATATTTTGAATTTAAGAAAAGATAATTTACCAAATGCGTGGATAAATTTATTAAAAACAACATGATGTTAATGTCAATTATTCATTAGGAGTAAACAACAATGTCAAGAGAAGCTATACGCCTATTCCACGAAAACTACTATTGTTCTGACGAGTTTAGAGCATGGCAAAATGTTTTTGCTGATGAAATATATTCTTCGCTTCGTTCTAAAATCAAGTCGGGTGAGATTGCTACCGTCACGAATTTATGTGATGTTATGTCCGACAAGCAGTATAGAGGTTTGCGGATAGAGAGTAAAAAGCTGCACAGTCGTAGCACGTCGGGCGTTTCATTTAACTACAAGGGAGAATCTGCAACAACAGAACTTGCTGATATGGTAATTGTTTCGGTCGTTACGTTCGACAGAAAAATAGTATTGCTGAAAACTGCATTTATTCAGAATAAAAAAGCAACCGCTAACAAAAAAATGGATTCATGGATAATTGACCCGAAGCAATTATTTCTACTTAAAAACTTCCCGACGTTTACGGGAGTATCGGGAGTCTTTAATAAAATGACGAAGACATTTATAAATCATTCAGACACCCTCGGTAATTATGGGTTGTTTACTTCTGACGGAGAAATGATATTTTTGACTGCGAGGAATGTTTATTGCAATCAAAGCGAGGGGGGGAGTATAAACTCTAACGACATTAAAAAGGCTTCTCCCCGTTTATTGACACAAAGCAACTATGCTAATTATCATTGCAAGCGTAAATGTTGTTGTGACTTCAACGGTGAATATGGTTACGGAGATAATCAAGCATTTTTCAATAATTATAGTTATGCGTTAGACGTTCACGAAATTGTAAGGGGACTTACTTATTTCAACATAGGAGAGCCGTCAAGTGCTTACGGGCGAATAACAAATAACGAACTTTACGAATATACAGAAATTTTATTAAAATCCGCTTTCGGTCATAGTGTCGGTGATAATCATTTTAACCGTGATTATCAGTTTAGTGATAAAATTGTTTTTGAAAATGATATTACTGTTGTTCTCAATCATGTGGAATTAGGCGAAAATTATAAATACAATTAAACAGGGGACTGGCTATGAATTTCAAAGTTTATCTTGATTCGGGTGATAGTCGGGTAAAAAATTACGTCGATAAGACTATCCAAAAAATGAACGCTCACCAAAGCGAATTTAGATTGATTGATATGCAGGGTAGCATTGAAAATCAACAAATTTGTGAATGTATCCAAAGCATTATAAACGGAAATAAGATTTTTTATAGTGAATTAATATTTAATCAACTTAATATTACAGAAAAACATATTATCTTAACGGACAAGCCGTTTTTTGATAACTATTTTTCGCACACTACATATAATTATCAGTTTATAACTGTTTCAGATTGGGACAGGATATATGCACCCCCACGTATGGATAAATTTATTCAATATGAAATAATTCAATTTCTTGCTATATGTGCTGCCGATTTAAGCGATTCGCAAATTAAACGAATTTATCGTGACCATGCTGAGACGACTGATTGTATATTTGATTTTTGCAATCAAAAAACTGACATAAAAACTTCTATAAGAACAGGTAGAATATGCCCGACTTGTGAAAGGTTGTTATTTGAGTTTGGGGTAACAGAAAAGCAATATCAATCAATTAGCGTTTTATTAAAGCTTATGATAGGTAAATCCAGTTTTGATAGTGTTTTTATTATTCACGGTCATGGCGAATATAAAAATACTGTTGCCCGTTTCGTTGAGAGTATAGGTATAACGCCTATTATTTTATCAGAGCAACCCGACGGCGGGAGAACGATAATAGAAAAATTTGAGAAAGAATCATCAAGAGCTGATTTCGCTATAGCTCTGTATACGCCCGACGATATAGGTGGTGTAGTCAACACAAAATACGAAGAATTAAATCCAAGAGCAAGACAAAACGTAGTTTTTGAGCATGGATTTTTTACCGCTAAACTCGGCAGGGAAAATGTCGTTGTTCTTCTTAAAAACGGTGTGAAGAAATTAGAGATAGCGGGAGATAATGACGGAATAATATATGTCCCGTTTGATGATTCCGGCGGGTGGAAAGAGCAGATACGTCAAGCATTGAGCCGTTCGGGTTATAAAGTCAATCGAGAAATGAGCGGTATCAGATAGTATTTAATAAATTAACCCGCCCCGTCTTCATCAGACGGGGCGGGGTCGTATCATAGGGCAAATACGCAAATTGCGTATTTGCTAATCGCCATAACTCATTTTCTTTTCGATTTGCTGTATAATGGGTTTAATGGCTTTCTGCTTATAACCCATTTCTTCAAGGGTGCCGGACACGATTTTCACTAACTCGGCTTTTCTCTGTTCCCTGTCTTTCCTTGCTTCGCTGTATTCGGCTACGGCTTTTCGCTTCTCGGCGTGGATTTCCTTTGCGGTCTTTCTCCGAGCGTTAAAATAATCCTCTCTCGCCTTGTCCTCGTCGATATAATCAAAATCGTAGTAATACTTATGTGAAGTGCGTACCCGCATATCCTCTAACGCTGTTTCCTCTAACCCCGAATCCGTGCTATAATCGTCGCATAAATACCAATGCTTCTCTACAAAGTGTTGTATGAGCCGTGTACTGACCCATTCCCCATTATACCACACGTCGAAACTATCATCATGTCCGAGTTCAACCCGCTTACATTCGCTTTCATCAGCCCCGCAATCAAAAACTATGTCGTACCCGTCCCGCCCGTAGTTGTATACGAGAGTTCCGAAAACTACGTCATTTTCTGCCCGTAGGTCGTTTGCTATAAAATAAACGTCTTCCCCGAAGTAGTCTACAATATCGTCATATCCCGTTTGTGCAAGCAATTCTTCTATGCTGTGTTCGCAATCAGCGTAGGAAGTAATAGCTTCATCTAATCGGCGAGTAGCCATATTCACGCTCATTTTGTCACCCCGCTTTATAAAATAAGATTTGGAGTATAGAATACCGCCCGAATCCGCACCAATAAAGCCGCTTTGAGTATATAATAACTCAAATTTCCCCGATTGTCAACACATATGTGACGACATTTTGAAGCGATTTCCGCTATAATTAGCGGAGAAAGGCAAAAGGGGGGGCTTATTTATGAGGATAGGAGAAGCAACGCTTTTAAGAGTTCAGCAGTTATGCGAAGAAAAAGACATAACGATTAATAAACTGGCTACTTTGTCGGGGATAAGCCGTTCGGTTATGGGTAACTGGATAACAAGAGGTATAGCCGAGCCGTCTTTATCATCTGTCAAAAAGATTTGTGACGGGTTAGAGATTAGCATTATTGACTTCTTTACTTGCGATTTGTTCCGAGATTTAGAGCAAGAATTACAATAAAACCGTTCATCAAGCCTTTATAGTGCTTCCGTTAAGGTTCGGGAGTGCTATTTTTATACCCGTAATAGCCAATACGTTTGGTCGATATATTCATAGTAGCCAATTACAACATTAACACAGAATAAGAAAAATGTCAAGCACGAATTTTTTTAGTAAAATTCAGCATTTTTCGATAATTTAGGGTTGAAATTTGTCGGACGGTATGATATAATTATCAAAACTCGTCCGATTGATTCCCCCGTGTCGGGGATTCGTGCGGAAATTGTGACTTGTTCTTGTGTAATAGCTTAAAAATCTTCAAATATCGTCACATATGTGTTGACATTTCAAGAATTTTACGTTATAGTAAAGGGGTGGAATATAACAATAATTTCATAACGCTGTAACCTTTTCCCTCTGTTTCGCTGATTTAAGGGGAGAATCATACTATCAAGGTGGCAACATGAAGAAGAAGTATATCAATCTGAATTATGATAAGTTGCTCGCTATGTGTTTGAGCGGGGAACTTGAACACGAATACATGACGGAAGATGATTACGGGCTACTTCTCGATTACTCAACAAACAGCTTTGTCATTGATTTTTGTACCGACGGGCTTAAAAGATTAGGCAAATATGAGGAATACGAAGAATTTATAGAGCAGAAGACCGCCGAATGTGAGAACAAACCGCAAGCCAAAGACGGCGAATCGCCCGAACGTGATTATAGCAAGCTGACGTATGTTGAGCTGCGGGGTATGGTTTTAAGGGGCGAACTTGAACATGAGTACATAAGCGAATCCGTTTATGTTTACCTACTCGAAAATGAAACGGAGTTTAGCAACGAAGCACATCAAGACGAGGAAAGCTATACCGCCGTTGTTGATTTTTGTACTGCCGGACTAAAAAGGTTTGACAAATATAAGGGATTATCAGACTTTGAAATATACACATCTTTCATTTCGGGACAAGTTGAGCGAAAGAACATAGAGCGTGAAGTATTAGAAGCGTTTTACAGACCTAAACGCCGTTTTGTTTCGCCGATTTCGGTTATTCGTGTCTTTATTGAAGACCCTAAACTATTCGCCCGTGCGATTGGTGAGTTGTTCGTAGTCTTCTATAAGGCACATAAACGTGTTGTCGTTGCGGGAATGGTGGTATTCTCTGTCTTCACCGTAACATTAACCGCTTCCGCTTTGGGCTATAACGTAGTTGATTTGTTTAGAAGTGCTTTTAGCAAATCCGACAAAACAGATACCGACGAAGACGGCAATCAAATATTTCTTGCTGAACTACGCTTTTATGAATCAATAATTGAACTGCTCGAAGTTGAAAATTTAAGTATTCTTTTCCCTGCAAAGTTGCCCGTAGGATATGAATTTACAGATTTTATTGTTAGTGAAAGAGAAAATGATACAAAAACACAAATACAAGCGTTTGCAACAGAGCCGTATATATCTTTTGTAGTGATTATTGATACAGATTCCGTAATGGAGAGTTATCACTACGAAGCAAATGGCATTGAATATAATATTTTGGATTTGGGAAATGAATTATATCAAGCTGAATGGATTTATAGCGATAATTATTATACGGTAATTGTTAGCGATAAAGCTATATTATCGGAAATAATAGAAAACTTAAAGGAGTATTAAAGGCATGAAAGTAAAAAGAATGTTTCGTAAGTCTTTGGCGGTTCTTATGGCGGTTTTAATGGCGATTCAGTTGGGCGGTATGTCCTTTGCGGTCGATGACGAGGGGTACACCGAAATAATTATAGATTGTGGCGTTGATTGCGAAAAAGCACAGTTAATAACCGACTTACTTAACGGAGAAATGCCTACATCTGAATTTCAACCTATATCGCCGAGCAGTATTCTTTGTTTGTTTGGTCACGCTTGGGCACAGACTGGGGCAATCGAGATAAATCATAAATATTGGCAGAATCCGACACGTTGCAGACAAACGACATACAGGGTTGATTATTGCACCCGTTCATCTTGTAACCATGTTGTAATGACACAGCTTACGCAAATAGCAATAATTTGTTGCAGTTAAGATAAGACGGCTGAAAACATGAATATTAAAGCCGCCGTAAGTCTTTTATAATAGGGTTACGGCGGTTTGATTTACATAACGGGGCGAAAATTGTCGAATTTTTATAGAGAAAAGGGGGATTTAACATGATAGATTTAATTAAGAAAAATATTCAATGGATATATTATTTAGTTGCAACAATGGTTACTTTGGGTGCTATTTTTGGGGCAATACTCTCTATCTCAAAATCATGGATAATCCCTGCAATTATTATAGCATTATTCGTACTTGTGTTTATCACTATTTCTATAATTATTATTGTCAAAAATTCACATAAGACAGATGATGAAACGAAAAAAACAGATAACCGAGCTTGTGAAAGCTGTGGGATATTAAAATGTGTGAGTTGTGGCGATAAAGATTGTAGCCTTAAATGTGTTCTTTCATTTGTTGGCAATGAATACACCATAACAATACCCGCTTATAGAAAAGAATTAATAAAAAACAGTAAAAACTATTTCAATATGTCATTAATAAAAGAAATTAAACCTATGCGAAGATTGGTAATTGAATTGTCAAAAAGAGGATTTGAGTTGCTTGACTATCCTCCCACAGATGACACAGAAACAAAAATATACACAAACGAAATACACATAGGAAGTCCGATTTCAAGTATAGAAACAGCAAATTGGTTAAAAGACATTAAACTTTTTAGATGTTACGCACCAATAAAAACGATTGAAAATAGTCCGCTCTATACTGATACTGATATTGATGAAAATGAAATTATTAAAATCAAGAAATTTATAGAAGAAGTTGTTTATCCCTCAACGACAGAAAAATGGGAGTTTGGATATGGAGAGCATGGAGCAAGTATAAAATGCGATATTAATAAAGATTATGCAATTTTAATAAAACTTGAAGATAAAGACGAAAACAGAATTATTCATTTATTGTTTGGGTCGAGCGAAGCCGGAACAAGACACGCTGTAAATTTATTAATTGAAAATCATTCACACCCTCAATTATCACAACACTTAAAGAAAAAACAATATTGTCTTGCCATACCAATCAATCACAAAAAAGATGATAAAATAGGCAAAGCAAATATAGAGGAAACGGAATATTTAACAGACAAAGTTTTTACCTCGAAGAAGACAAAGAATAAAATAAAGGCATAGCGTAAAGGAGTTTATCAAAAAATGGATAGCAAAAACGGGATTAACATTGATTTCATCAACAAGCGTGTTGCAGAATTGATAGAGAAAAAGGGTGTGTCTAATCACCAAATGAGCAGGGATTTAGGTCACAGTAAAAGCTACATTCAGAATATATCGTCGGGACGGGCTTTGCCGTCGGTGACTGAACTGTTTGCAATTTGCCGTTATTTCGAGATTGATATAACGGAGTTTTTCAATGTGGAATTGAAGAATCCTATGTTGATTAATGAAATTGTTGACAGAATCCGCAGTTATGACGATAAAAAGTTGAAGACTATAATCGGGATTTTAGATATGTTGGAGAGCAAGGAAGCGTAAATTTTAGAATATAATTTCAATTAAAAAGTAAGTAGAATAATGCTTGGGAGGGTGACATGGAATTTTTAATGGGATTTGCTACAAACGCTTCCTCTATGATTTTATTTGATATTAGTAAGCTTATTTTAAAGAATAATTTGGGGAAAGATTATTTTAAAGTAATAAAAAAAACAATATCTAATACTATACCTTATGAATGTGACGAATTAATTACAGATATAGCAGAGCGTTTATGTTTTAAAACAAAATTAAAAAAACAACAAGTTTTTGAAGATGTAATTTGTTGTTTTGAAAAATCTTTCAACGATTTTGAGCAATACAATTTAAACGCAAGAGAGCTTGCTATTATCTTTTTAAATAAGTTCCCTAACGAGTTAATTAAAAGCAAAGAATTGTATTCATTGATTAGTTTTAATTTGCTCAAAGAAACATTTAATACTTTATCTGAATTAAGCAGTAACTACAATAATATATATGAATTATTTAAAAATCAAAACAAACATAATGCAGAAACACAAAAACTTGTAATAGAATTATTTAATAAGATTAGTAATCAAGCCGACAAGGAAGTTCAACATCAATCTAATGCAAGATATATCCCGCAATCTTTTATTCCATATTTTGAAAGAAGCCTTTTTCTTGAAAGGTTCATTTTCGACTATCCTCATGCAACTTTGAGAGATTTATATATTGAACCTAAATATAAGGTATTAGATTTTCCGTATAAAAACAGCTACAAAAAATATGAAAATATAATAAAGCTAATAAATAATTTTTGGAGAAATAATTTAAAAATCGACAATTATAATACTAAATATGCTTATGATACTAAACATATAAATACGCTATTTATTAAAGGACAAGCAGGTAGCGGCAAGACGAGCCTTTTTTATCATTTGGCATACAAAAAAAGTGTTGATTCTTCTTTTTTGCCTGATGTTAAAGTATATTTTATAAAACTTATTGAATTACTAAAAAACAATAACAATTCGCTTTCCGAAGATAATCCGTTACAGGATATTCTCAATGAGTTGAATGTAACAAAAACAGATTTGAAAAACACAATTTTACTATTGGACGGATTAGATGAAATTTGCACTTTGAAGAATTTTCAAATAAATGATTATTGTAATAATTTAATTAGTTCCTTAACAAAAATCAGTAAATGTAAAATTATAATTACTGTTAGGTTGAACTATATTAATATCACACATAACAGCAACAAAAATACTTTTAATGTTGAATTATTAAGTTTTGATGAAAAAGACGTTAGATTGTGGATTGATAGGTATTTTAAAATTCACCAAAAACGTGATGATTTAAAAACAATAGCTTTGAATAATATTACTAAAAGCAGTATAATGTATATGGATATATTAACCGTCCCTTTGTTATTATACATGATTGTTGCTCTTGGTATAAAATTATCATCAATAAATAGTTTAGCAGAGTTATACGAAAAAGTCTTTAACGAATTATTAGAAAGGACATACAACGAATCAGAAGATAGCGACACTCAACAGCATAATATAAACAAGGTTATATCTCCAAAACTTTCTCGTTTAATAGCAAGAGAAATAGCTTACACAATGTATATAAAAGATACACTTTTGCTACCTATTGACGGTAATTTAAGGGACAATTTAGAAGCTGCATATAACATTTTTGAAGAAAACACACTTAATAAACTGGACGGCAAAGCAAAACGAAATACAGAGAAATTGTTTCCTATAACCTTTTATTATAAAGACATTAATGATGTTGTAGAGTTTGCTCATAAATCAATAATGGAATTTTTGTCCGGCGAAAAAATCGCAGAATCAATTGTAAATTGTAAAAGTACAAGAGATATATTTAATATCATAAACGAACAAATGATAAAAAAATATATTTCCGTAGAAGTTTTCGGATATTGCATTTTTCATCTTAAAAGAATCTTCAATGAAAAAGGTGGTGATATTAAACAACTCATAGAGGAAACATTTTTTGAATATATTAATAATGGTAATATATTTAGGGCGAATAATTATGAACAAATAGGGTTTGATAGTAATAAAATAATCTTTAAAATATTTTGGGTTTTACTCAACGAATTTTGTGATTATAAAAACTTCAATGAGGTGTATAAAAATGAAGATATAAAAAGGTCAATAAGTATCTTCTTCACCCCTTTTACTTTTGAATTAATACCGTTTTTAGTTAATGAAGCTTTGCCCTTTAACCTACCTAATGTAAACCTTTTTAATTATAGGTTTTGTGGTTCAAGTTTTGTTGAATCGAAAATTGATAACGGAAAAATTATGAACACAAATTTTGAAAGCACAAATATGACAGAGTGTTTTATAACAAAAGTGAGTTTTTCAAACGCCTTTTTCAATTCCGTAGAGTATCGTGAATCGGTTTTGCGTTCGTGCGATATAAATGATTCAGTATTTATAGGTTGCAATTTTAACAGAGCAAGATTCTATTTTACAAATATAAATAATTGTAAAATAGAGAATGTGGGGTTTAATAGAGTTACATTTAAAGATTGTAACTTTATTAACATTAGATTTGTTAATTCAAATTTCACAAATTGCACCATAGACGGTGGGTCAATGATTGAAATAGAGAATTTAAGTGATATAGCATTTAAAGGAAAAAATATAATTAGAAACATTGAAATATCATGTAATCAATTAGAATATATTTTTAATGAGAAAATTGAGATAGAAAACCCCATAATTCACATCATACCAAATAAAGATATTGAAAAAATATTTAAAGAAAACTTTAATAGAAGCTCTCAAACTATGAGTTTTGAAAGTCAAGAATTAATTCTAAAAATAATTTTAAAGGAAATGATTAATGGTGAATTATTAAAAGAGGAAACGGATAAAATTACAATAAAAATGGAAGGTATAGAACCGCTCGATAAAGAAGAAATATTTTCAACCTCTATTCTTTCATTAAGTGATATTGAGTTTTAATTGAAGTAATAAACGGCTATGCACGGGAAGCGATTCCCTGCATAGCCTTTTTTACGTTCCGCAGTATTCGACATTCTTCGATAGGCGTTATGCACAAATATAAGATTTTTCTACAAAATGTCTTGACAATAGCCAAATACAGCGGTTATAATCATATTAACGACCAATCACAACAAGAATCGCAAGGAGCAATAAAGTAATGGATAACAAAGTAATATGCACGATAACAGGTAAAACCTATGAGGAAATAGGCAACGGGCGAACCGAGATATATTATAGAAATGCCGATATAAAATTCGCAATCAACGAGAAAATCCGCAAAATGGTGGAAAACGGCGTAACCGACTTCATCAGCAATGCCGAGTACGGTTTTTCCCTTTGGGCTTGCGAATACATAATTTCCTTTCGGGATTACTGTATCGAGCAGGGATTAGAACCCGTCCGGCTTCATATCGTCCGTGTTTATGAGGGACAACCCTTTAAGTGGGAGCATGACATACAGGATAGATTTTTCAGCGTATTAGACGAAGCAGATTCCGAAATGACGTTATTTAGGCAGTATAGCAAGGATTGTTACCAAAAAAGCGAAAGGTTTATGATTGATTGCAGTAATACGCTTCTAACTGATGATGTAGGTAATTTTGCTACGCAGTACGCAGGGTTGCACGAAAAGCCCTACTTGATTTGTGATGAAGTGTTAGCGGGGGTGGGAGTATGAACCACCAAAACGAAGTAAAACAGCGGGTTTGATTGGAGTGTGAAAAATGACCGACAAAGAATTTGCCGCTTGCGTATATGAAAAACTCAAATTAGGGCAGCTTGACAGAATGTCTGAAAAGGGTGTTCTCGACGCAATAGGGAAGTTAGATGAGCAGCTTCAGCGGATACTGGAGTTATATCTTCGTCAAAACATGACTTTTAAGCAAGTCGGAGATAAAATAGGGATTAGCCAAGGAATGGCAAATTATAATTTTAATAAAGCGCTGCTTAAACTAAAACATCCTTATAATTGTCGTAAAATGCGTGTTAGTTAAAAGTTCTCCTTAATAAGCAGGAACGTGACTCCCGACTGAATAAAAAATCACCCCACCCTCTGCTCCCTCCAAAACAAGCAGGAAGCAGGCGGCTCCACGCCGCCCACCTCCCACAAAATCACGCTCTTTTATTCGTCGAGTTCCTAACAAAATTCTGCTCACCCACGTCCGCAGGCTTCGCTCCGTTTCTGATATACTCAGCTTGAGCGCGTTGTTTTTCACCGTCGGCGAGAGAGTGAATATGAGTTCCAGCGATGACCTTCTCCAACAGGGTGAGTGTGTCAGAGGTGTCTTTTAGTTCGGCGCGGTCAGCCGAGATAGCTTCTTCAAGCTCGGCGATTTCGACTTTGGTAGCCACGATGAGCTTGCTAATCCGGTGATAGTTGTCAGCCTTGACTTTATGCTTGGCTAAATAATCCAAGTCACTCTGGTTTTCGCCGCCGTCTTCAAAACATCTGATGCTCGTATCATACAGCTTGTTGAATAAATCAAGTTCTTCTTTAAGTTTAGCAAGTCTGGGTTCACTAACGGCGACAGATTTTTGTAAACTCTCCATACCGCTACGCAGACTTTCGAGAGAAACTCCGGCGGTTATTTTTTTATTCAGTTCAGAGAGTCTGTCGAGTTCTGTGTCGTTAGTCCACATAAATGGCTTTTTCTTATTACGCCTTCTGACAGGAAGCAACCCCTGTGCGAACACCAAAGTGTAATGCTTGATGTTTTTATAGACAACCACTTCGAGAGAATCGGGGTTAGCAGCTGTTGAGATTTTGTTATCAACATTCTGCTCATACTGTTGCTTATAAATCAGACGATTGCGAATTGCTTGCTCGGAATATTCCTCACCAAGTGATTTTAGCCTTATGAAGCCGTCGGCTTTTTTCGGTTTAACCGCGATATATTTCGCCATCTTGACTTCATACTGCTCATCTTGCAAACGCTTTAATACATCGTCATAATCCTTTGACTGCATTATAACCAAGTCAAGCACCTCACGCAGTTTTTCGCGATGAGAGGTCGGGGTTGCTTTGAACTGCTTTTCGATATTACGGATTTTTTCGACGTAACAAGCCTGCGCTTCCAGTCCGTTTTCGGTTTCGCGGTAAGAGATGTTCAGTCGATTGAGTTCAGCGATGACGAAGGACTGCTTGTTATCATCTGCGTAATAAAATGATTTCCAAGGTGACATTTTTTCGGTAAGTAGTTTTTGATTCTCGACTTCGAGCAGTGAAATCTTGTCCTCCAAAGCGCATAACTCATCGAAAGCGGCTTCTTCCGGTGAGCGTTTCTTTCGTTTAGGAAACTTCCTCCAGTCTTGGTACTCCTTATAATCCGGCACCGATTTATGCTTATGAGTCGCACCGATTACATCACGCGCTAATCCGTGCCGCCCTAAAATATTCTCCATGACTTTCAGTTCAGAGTCGTGCCATGCGACAAGACTGTTCTGCTTTTTACTTATATTCGTGAACCCCTGCTCTTCAAGCGCACTTCTCATCGACACACCTTTCGATAAACCATACTTCTTCGGTTCTGTATAGTACGGAATAAAGTTGATATGGGTATGAGGGGTTTGTTCGTCCATGTGGGTGATGGCGTTTACGATAAAAAAGTTAGGATTGCGCGCATTGAAGCCTCGAATATATTCGTCAAGCATATTTTTTGCAAGTTCGCCGTTCGCAGTTCCTACTCCGGCTGAATCCATATCGCCGAACTGGACGATGATTTCATAAAACGATTCTTCACGACTCCCGCTGTCGATATGCCAAAAATAATCCTCGATTTTTCTGTCGGCGCGTGTCTGCTTCTCATTGTATTCTGCTAATGCTTCACCGAATAATTCCTCGTATGCGTCACGAATGTCCCACCGGACATAGGTGATATTATCAACGAGGCGGTGTATGTCGATATTGTTAGCGAGGTACTCACGGTTGTTATGCCCGATGTTAGCTCCTCCCGCTACACTGGCTTTTCCCATAGTGATACTTGTGCTTAATTTACTCATGTGATTCGCTCCTTTCGTGATTTTCTGTAATGTTGTGACTGATTTGAGGGGTGTTTACCCAATTGCAGATTCGTCATGGCTGAAAGCCACAACAAATCTGCACGTCTGCTCCGCAGACTAATTGGGTTAGGACTGCCGTCCTAAAACCTGCTGTTTCGCGCTGCGAAAGTGGGAGAACCCACACCCCTATGCAGATAAATTCCCCCGCTTTTTTAACTGCGAAAAGTAATTAGTCGGTGCTTCATCTTCACCGCGGTTGATATAGAAAGCAAGCAACTTTATAATCAATGCGGGTTCAACACCGTATAAATAAATCGACGCACGAGCGTCGCGACCGCTGCCGACAGCGTATGCGTGAGTGAGGATTTTACTTTTCAGACGAGCGGCTTGTTGCGTCTGGACGTTTTCACCGACCACTGTTTCGCTTGCGATAAAATAGTCGAGTGCGGTGATTAGTGAATCGAAGTGTTCGCGCGGAAGATACAAAGATGTATCTGGCTTCTTATTTGTTTTCATAAAAATAAATCTCCTTTTTTGTAATAAAACAGCGGCTTACAATCTCTTGTAAGCCGCCGGCTCTTAAATATTTACGGTGTAGTGACTGGAATTAAAACACGTTCTCTCATCACAGTGCCGTCGTTGTAATACGCTTTGGTGAATTCCCATTTGCGGATTTCATCGAAGGTGGCAGGGCGCGGATAGAACCTTTCGTATTCGCGGTCAAGGAGTTCGCGGTACTTACACGCATCAGCATCAACCGACCTCGCTACTGAAAGGAATGTTTTCTTCGCTTTCATCTCCCGAACTTTCTTTTTATGATTGCACTCCATCCAGTTCATCCATGTTGCGCCGTAACTGCCAACGCTTTCTTGATTTATTAGCGATAATTGTTCGTAAGTCATAAGTTCATCCCTCCTATGCAGATGTTTCATTTTGGATTTGTATTGCCTTAGCGAGCCGCTCTTTCTCACGCTGTTTCCGTGCTGACTCCCGCCACTTAGCTCGTTTTATCTCCTGCGGATTATCTTGAAGATTTTCAATAGAATGAAGTTCATCTTCATAATTCGGCGGCACCTCAAACATACCGACATAGTTCAGATAAATGTCAACCCGCTGTTCCCGAACACCGTTAATCTTTTCGGGGTTGAACACAATCACCTTATCAATAAACTCTGTAAGCATAGCCGGAGTAAGTTCAGAAAAGTCGGTATACTTGCGAACCAGTTCCATAAATTTATCAACCTTGATGTTGTCGTTGTCGAACTGCTCTAGTTCCGCGCGAATGGTTTCGGTCTGCTGCTGTAACTCAATCTGCTCGTTTTCATAATCCTGTGAAAGTTGTTTGAAGCGGCTCTCGGTAAGTAGCCCTGCTGAAAAATCTTCATAGGTTTTGCGGAACAGAGAGTCAAGCAGTAATATACGCTTCTCGTTTTTGGAAATCTGCCGCTTATGTGACTTTGCCGTGTCAGCTTGCTTGAGTGCCGACTCTTCTCGAAGCATTTGAATAAACTCGGTTTCGTTATTGCGAGCATACGAGGTAGTTTGGCGAATCGCTTCGAGGATTAGATTGTTGGCGGTTTTCTCGCTTATGAAGTGCATGGTACATTTATCTCGTGTGCAAGTACCGTAACTCTGGTAGGTTTTGCAAATATAATCATAACGTAAGGAAGGGTTGATAATGTTCCCGTTCCTCGGATTGACCATTGGCTTCCCGCCGCGGCTGTGACAGTATAGCCGCCTGCCGCAGTCAGAGCAAAAGAGTATTCCGGTCAGCGGGTGGGAAGCACCGTTAAGGTCGGTGCGCCGTTTTACGGTTCTGCTCCTCTGCGCCGCCTGCCAAACGCCCTGCTCAACAATCGCATCGTGGGTATTTTCGTGAATCACCCACATATCTTTTGGATTAGGCTTTTGACTTTTGTCTTTATAAGATTTTTTGGAAGAGCGGAAGTTGACCGTATGTCCTAAGTATTCCGGCTTTTCGATTATCGCCGCCACTGTACTACCCGCCCAATGGTATGGATTCTTGTAAACGAAGTTCTTACGGTTGCCTACACCGAGCCTTGCTTGATGACATCCCGGTGTTTCAATTTTCTCCATTTCTAACATTCTGGCGATTGTGTGCGGCCCTTTTCCTTCAACGCTTAAAGCATAAATCCGACGAATCACCTCGGCGGCTTCGGGGTCAACAAACCACTTGTTCTTGTCATCGGGGGCTTTAAGATAACCGTAGATGCAGTTATTGTTAGTGCGCTTACCGTTATGACCTTTAGACTGATATACCGCTTTCAGTTTGCGGGAGCAGTCCCGCGCATACCATTCACTCATAATATTGAGGAACGGTGCGAACTCACTGCTTTCTCCATTATCGCTGTCGATATTATTACTGATGGCGATAAAGCGAACATCTTTCTGCCGAAACATAACCTCGGTGTAGAATCCTACTTGTAAGTAGTCGCGTCCGAGCCTTGAAACATCTGTCATATGCAAATAACGAGGCTGATAAAAACCGCCGCCGAACGACAAAACCCGCCTCAACAAGAAAAATAAGTCGCAAAAAGTAAAATAAAGTCAGCTAACGAACTTTCCTTTTTCGCCATAATTTTTCCCCCGATTAAAAATCGGGGGATTTATTGTCGTAATTTACCGTTTCCATAAAGCACCTATCATGAATGCTCGTTTTTGGGTTTGTCATCCCAAATTAAATCCTTGCCATCGTGTAAGATACTAATACCCTTGTTTTGAGAAATCACAACAACACAATCATTGGGGTGATTTTTAGAGTAATATGCCGCTGTAGTATGACGTGACCCTTTTTGGTGCGTTGTAATTAAATTTTCCATAAATGGAGTCAGTTTTGTTTCTTCGCTATTCTTAGGTAAAATAACACCTACATATTGCACACGCCCGTCCAAACCACACAGCATAGCTCCATCCATTGAAGCCCAACCACGCAATACTGAAAGGTGGACATTCTGTATATGCCCTTTTTCTAATTTCTTCAACTTGGCTTTTTCGTCAATGAAATCAAAACCCCCGTTGGAAAACACAAGCAATGAACCAACCTGCCTAAACGACAGCTCAAATATTAATTCACATATTAAGTGAGCAACATTGGCGTTAATATTTGATTCAAGCAAAGCCAACTTTACTTGTGAAAACTTTCTAAACCTCCATTTTCCATCGCTTTCGGACAAATAATAGTCAGCAAAAAACGAATGGTTTTTATAAACCCGTATTGTTTTCTCTTCTCCTTGCGTAAGAAAAACAATAGATTCTTCGCCTTCTTTTGTCATTGTTTTTATTTTGTCTAAATTGGGGTTCTCGCCATCCTGCAGAAAAAATTGGCGTATTCCGTAAAAACAGCCATCTGACGTGAAAAGACAAAAAGCAGTAAAAGGGTGCATAGTTTTGTATAACAAACTTACGTCTGCTAACAATTTGCTGTCGATTTTTTCACTGCCGTTAAACACTCGTGGTGGCTCTTCATCATAAAACAGGGGTTTGATTTGATATTCGGGGTATTGATTGCTCTCAGAACATACACTAACTATATTCTTTTCATATACAGCAACGCACACACCCATATAATGATTTTCAATTTTTTGATGCACAATGTTTTTTAAGTGCATAAACAGCAAATCAAAAAATTTTTTGTCAAACCACGGTATTTCTAACTGTTGATAAATTTTCTCGTTTTCCTTATCATCAAACGCAAATTCGTTATCAACAGAATGCATTGTTTTCAAAGTTTCACTCCAAAATAGTTCAAACCAACGAACTGATAAAAGCAAGGTTGCACGCTCTTCGTATGTCCAATGTTTTTCAGTTGCATTTGTTTTTTTATTAATCACTCTGAATGCACCTTTTACTTTATCGTTACCATCGAAATACGGAAAAACCCAAAAATTGTCAATCGTAATGCCATACAATGCTGAATGTTTCTTTTTGTGTGCAACGGATTGCCTCACATCCTTTTCAAGGTGATTAGTTCCTGTGTGCGGATTTTTGTCTTTTTTGTCGCAAATCAACACACTACCTGTTATCCCTTGCCCTACAGCATAAGACTCCTCTCTTTTTAATTCTTTCTCTTTGGCTTTTCTTATTTTTTCGTCAGAAACGATATTGTACTCTATTTTAGGCACACCATCTGAATCAAAATTAACTGTCATGTGGTCAACTAACTCTGCTTCAAATATTTCTGATATTAAACAAATAAACAAGTGTATAAACATATTTTCATCACGATTCCCTGACGAAAACAAGTTTACAAATTTATTTGAACATTTGACGATAAGTTCATTTAATTTGGAGTAATCAATAACAGAAAAGCTATCGGAATCGTGTTTCCCCATATAAGAAGAATTTAACTCCATGTTCGTAGCAGAAGAGGCAAGCAAAAACTCAAGCCATTCGTTAAATTCTGGTAAATCGTTATACCAAAACTCTAAGGCTTTTTTTCCGAATTGATTGTAACGTAGTAACAGAATCGTTTCTTCCTGAGCAATGTAATCTGAAGACCAATAATCGAAAATCTCAGCATACTTCGTTTGAAGGCTTGGCGGAACTTCATATTGTTCGAACAAATCCTCAACGGCAATACCCTTCTTTGTTGATAAATAGTACAAATATTTTAATTTCAAAAAGTATTTGTATTTTTCTTTGCTATTACGAAAAGGTATCTTTTTGTAGTTGTCACTTTCAATATTGTCGCAAAACGCATCTTTTTTCGAGGCATCTGAAGATATTCCTTTAAAACGCATTGCGGCAGCTAAGCAGTATTCAATTACTTCTTTATCGCTATCAAAAAAAGTTTTTTTCAATGTGTTAAGCATGATTTACCCCTTTCGTTGATTTTTCTCTTTAGGACATCCACACGCTGTTGAACCGCATAATACACAAGCATTTTGTGGCGGCTTTACATAGTTTTCAAAATACTTCCAGTCAGCATCGTAAAATATAATCACTATATTTTTCTTGCGATTCGCTTTTGCAATTTTACACGCCTCAACAAAACAAGCGGCAGAAGTATGCCCCACGAATTTACCTTCGCAGTCTTGTAAACGCAACATTGCCTCCGCCCATTCTTTTTCGCTCACTAAGGAAATGTCATCAATATCGTCTAAATAACTGTCTAATATAGGAAAGTCGTAGCCACTGTCTCCAGAGCCAGTACCATATAATCTGTGTGTAAATTCATCGTTCTTGGGACGCTTTTCTTTTCGTTTTGTATGGTAAAATGTTGGGCATTCTTTAGGTTCAACTCCTATTATCTTTGTCCCATATTCTTTTTTTAGGACTTTGCTTACTCCGCTTGTCGCTATACCATTCCCTAATGCTGTAACATGAAAATCCACCCGAATATTTCCTTTTTTCAATTCAGCAATAATCTCATGTGCTATCTTCTCCATTGAATGCAACCCTGCTGTTCCATCGGTTGCGTGATTGGGCATTATTGGTTCTTGACCTGTCAATCTACGAATCTTGGCACAACGCTTTGTGAATTCACGAACAAGCCCTCTTATATACTGCTTTTCAGGTGATTCGCAGATTATAGCATCACAGTCCTTAATTTGCCTTTTTCTCATATCTGGCATATCGGCAGGGATTACAACATGATATTTAGGATACCCAAGGGCACGACAAATCCATGCGAATGAAGCACCAGAATTTCCAGTAGACGTTTCAACGATGTGATTGTCAAGATTTTCAAAATCAATGGTTCCGTTTTCTTCCAAAGCACGAAAAAATTCAACCCAAAACCTGTCATAGTGACTCCCTGTTGGGTTTTTATACTCTTCTTTGCAGAAAATTCGACACCCATTAAATTGCGGGTTGTTTTTGATGCTTTTTATCTCATAAAGTGGTGTTTCACCAACTAAACTCTCTAAATGATTAAAAAGTTGCTCACGTTCAAAAGTCATCTCAATAACTCCTTGTTTATCTTTATATTTTTCCAACAAATGGTCTTGCTTGTAAAATGTAAAGCCTATCTTTTTCAAAAGCCCATTCAATATCTGCTACGTGATAGTTCAGTTTTTTTTCGATTAACAGGCATATTTTCGATAACTCTACAAGTTCGCTATTTTTCATTTTTTTTGCATTTCGTAAATGGAAAGGCACATTTTGAATTTCACTGTTATCACAGGAAATAACCATTTTCTTTTGAAACCCAATTGAAGATTCCGTAATTTCAAAACTTGTGCGGTTTATTCTATAGGTGTCGGGGGTAATCATTCCGCTAACTAAAGCCTCGCCAACCCCCAAGCAAGCCTCAATTAACATCGTGTTCGAATCGCTTGTTTCTTTTGTAATGCATACCCCCGCAACTCTGCAATTAACCATTTTTTGAACAACGACTCTTAATGCTATATTATCAACATCTAATTTGTTAAGTTGACAATACTCAATTACTCTTTCGTTGTCGGACGAGTTGAAAACTTTACGAATTGAATCTATCAAAGTGTCACGGGTTACGTTCAATTTTGTTTCAAACATTCCTGCAAAACTCGCAATCTCAGAATCTTCTACCGTAGCAGAACTTCTAATTGAAACATAATCAAACTCGTGTGAATCATATTCACTTAAAACATTATTCTGAAATTCTGTGGTTTCAATTTCGGTGAGACATTCCAGTTGTATAACGAAAAACTCTGGTACTCTACAGATATTTTTTAATAGCGAAAGCTGATAGCCTTTGCCGCCGAGGTTTTCTATACTCGGTGAAGGATTAATGACCATTACTGCTCCCTTCAGTCGATGATTTCAATATTTCCACTATTGAAATCAATTCTGATTTTTTGTCCTGTTTTAAGAATTTGCGATGCAAAGTTAGTTCCAATAACGCAAGGTTTCTTTAACTCCCGAGAAACGATGGCGGCATGAGAAGTCTGACCACCCCAATCGGTTATGATTGCCCTACACTTGTTAATGGCATTCAAAAAATCGGGAGTAGTTGAAGGAGCGACTAATATTTCGCCTTCCGATAATTGCTCGTTTTTGGGATTCCGTATAACCTTAACGACACCCTCTACAGTAGTTTCTCGTGCATCGCAAAATGCAACCACACCTTGTAATTTATTTTTCTGTTCGCCAGAATTAGCATATAAATTCAATACAGAATTTATTTTATCTAACGCTTTTTCTGCCACATCACCTTCAGCGATATATGGTTCAGTTGTGGGCTGTACACACCATGATAAAATACTTTTTTCAGTAGATGTATCAATTCCTTCTATTATTTCATCAACTATCGGGAAATCGGTTTGTAGGCACACGAACAGTTTACGACGTTCTTCAAATCTTTCACGATACGAGGAAGGGTCATCAATAAAGTTTCTCAACTCTTGAGGGATGAGCAAGTGTACATCATCAAGAGAAAAATCAGTTGCCTCAGAAACGACACTCAAAATCGCATCAAAAGCAGAATTGCTTGTCATAATGTTTTTCTTGCGTGTGTCAATCAAAACAGTACCTATTGAATTTGATATTCCGACAACATTTTGATAATACGATGGCAATTCCGCAAACACTTGAGACTTAATCGCTAATTGCTCTAACTTTGAATCGTCAATGGTTGCTACGTGGTTTGAATAATATGTCGCAACACCTTTGTTGTCAAAATGACTTTCGTCCACTAATTCAAAAAGAACGTCTTGCGGAGAAACGAATGTAGTTGAAAAATAATTGTTCTTTTTCCAATGAAATTTTGCGGAATGTTCTTGAAGTTTTTTCAACAACATATCAAACACTTCATTTCCCGAAGAAAAAACATAATTAACCACCTTTTTCTGAAAATCGACATTTTTGTCATCCGACAAAACTAATTTCTGTAATTCATCATCTTTACCAAGCGAATCATCAAAAACTTTCGCACATTCAAATAAGTCTCTGATAATATCTATAGCAAACGACTCCTCCTCGGTTACCAACAACCCTTTAATTGCCTCAGCCGCAGGAATACCGCCCTTGTAATGTTTGTTTACATAGTCGGAAATTATATACTCAGTATACCATTGCACAGGCTCAGTAAACCATCCCAGTTTATAATAATCGTAGTAAAGCTGTAAGAATTCTTCAAAAACGTCCACTGCTTTACTTAAAGAGTAGGTCTTGTACTCACTTAAAATTTCATTCGCTTTTTTTAACAGACGTTCCTCTGTAGTTTGAACACCTGTATTAAACGAAACAAGGTAAGAAGGGCATAACAACATATCAAGCATTTTTTGCCCTAAAATTCGCCCCTCGTCTAAACGGAATAACCATTTACCTTGAAAATTTCCCGAATCGTCACTTCCAAAAATAACTATAGTGTTCATAAAACAAGACCCTAAATACTTTCGCAAGTCATTGAAAGCGGGATTGAGTGTCATTATTAACAACATGGGCGAGGCATTTTGCTCCCATACATACCATGTGTCTGTGTTGTATTGCTTGCTCATCATAATTTCTCCTTTTATTTTTGAATTCAACGTGTTATCTATACGCCCAACTCGCCGAGACGTGGCGAATTTTCGTTAATGAGTTCATAAGCATTGATTGCTGACCACACTAAAATCGGGGAATTAGCTAATTTTGAAATCACTTCTCTTATTTTTTCTAAATCCGAGTTTTTCACATTTTGGCTTATAATTTCACAATGGCTATAACTAATTGAGTTAATATTGACCTTTATTTTATCGCCATCACGACTTAATAGAAAAGTAGGTACATCGCAAAAACCCGAAAAACAAGCCGTTTGTAAAAAGGATTCTGTTTCTTTTTCTGTTAAGACTAATTCGTGGTTTAGCCACCTATCGCTATAATTTTCAAGAATGCTAAAATCTTTAGGAATCGGTACATTCAACTCGTTCCATATTTTCTTGGCACGAAGAACATAATTATGGAAAACTGAAAGCTTTTTGTGTTTCAAATAATACCCAAATGCATTGGGATACAAAAACGCATCAAGAATATCAACATCTTTTCCGAATTCCTCAAATGCATTATCTGACCAAACATCTTTGTCGCTATGATTAGAAACTATTAACAGTATTTGAGAGATTTCTTCTGGCGAAAAACCGCCTAATCCGTTCAAAATATTTTCAGCTACCTTTGCCCCCTCAAAAGCGTGGTTTTTATAAACTCCATGTTTTATAACATAAACATCATGTAATAAAGCTCCGACTGTGCAGACATCAATTGGTAAATTTCTCTGTCTTGCCAAAACTCGTGCAAATTGAGCGGTACTGTGATGATGTTTAAGTTCAAAAGCGATAGTGCTTTCACGTTGATTGTCCTTTATTTCAGATTTCAACAACATATCAATAATGTATCTCTCATATATAGCGACTCTGTCGGTGGTTGAGTCTATATGTTCAACATTATAGTGGTGATAATCTATCAGCAAATTCATGTTAATTGACTCTCCTTTGTTTTTATCCGTGCTTATATGATTTCTAATACACACGCAGCATATGTTAATCCCGCACCGAACCCCACCATTCCTATTTTATCGCCTTTTTTCACCCGTCCTGCTTTTATTTGTTCATGTAAACAAATCGGGATACTTGCCGAGCAAGTATTGCCATAATTCTGAACATTACAAGCGAATTTTTCAATTGGTATATTCATTTTATTTGATATTGCCTCTATTATTCTGAAATTTGCTTGGTGTGGAATGATTAAGTTTAAATCGTGCGGACAAAGACTTAAACTGGCACACGCTTCATTTATAATTGAAGGAGCAACATTGGTGGCAAATTTATATATATCGCTACCATTCATGTAGATGTAAGGCTCTGTATGGTTAGGAAACAGCCCATCATCGCATATATTGTTTGTCCAAGGGTTTTTAGGAGCGTGTGTCTTTGAGAAGAGTGCCTCAATTTTATCGGCTTTGCTTTTTAAGCAAGCACTAAATAATCCATTGCCTTTTGATAACACTAAAGCCCCTGCACCATCGGCAAACAACACACAAGTCAAACGGTCTGAATAATCAGTTATTTTCGATGTCAACTCTGAGCAAACAATCAAAACATTTTGAATGTCATCATCTAATAGATAGCGTTTCGCTAAATCCAACCCATATATAAATCCCGAACAGGCACAATTAACATCAATCGTCAATGGACTTACTGCACCTACTTGATTTGATACGATGCAAGATAAATTAGGGTAATAGTAATCGGGAGTGGCTGTTACACTAATAATCGCCTGTAAATTTTCCGCTTTAATTTCAGAATCGCTTAACGCTTGCCGCGAGGCATTCACTGCCATCTGCCATGTGCTTTCGCCAGTGGAAATGTACCTTGTCTTTATCCCCGTTCTTTTAGTAATCCACTCATCACTCGTTTCTGTCATCGCACTTAAATCGTGATTGGTTACGCAATTCGATGGATGGTACATCCCTGTTCCAAGAATTTTCATACCAGTCATAGTCGGTCTCCGTTATTTTTAAGTTGATTTTTTGTCACAAACGCATTACAACTGCTTTCAGAGCGTTGACTTTTCGTGAAAAACAGTGTATAATAAAGAATAGACGTGTCGAACAACGTCGAAATATAGGAACAACACAAGCGAGGCGAACCTATGAGAATAATCCCATATTGTACCATGTCTGGCAACACTGTACATCAGCTTTCTTATGGTCAAGACGAGTCCTACCCCGCCTGCGTGTCTTTCAAATTGGAACTCACCGAAAAAATCGCCGAACTCTGCCAACAGGGTGTGGTCGATTTCTTCACGAATTGTGAGCATGGAGTTTCAATGTGGGCGGCAGAGGCGATTATCGCAATGCGAAACACTGTCGGAATGCCCCAAGCACGTGTACACATCGTTATGCCCTTTGAAGAGCAAGCCAACAAATATCCCGATAACGTGCGTGAGCGGTTTTTCAACATTCACGCACAGGCTGACTCTGTCGAAATTCTGAACGGTAAGTATGCCGAGGGTTGCTACGAAACTGCCAACCGCTATATGCTTGACCACAGCGTAATGTTGCTCGTGGACGAGATTGACGGCGAATCCGAAACTTCAGAATTAGTTGACTATGCGAAAGCCAAGAACAAGCACGTTGCGGTCGTGAAATCGTTAGCCGTGTTGTAGTTTTCGTGCGGAAAATTACGGCTTGTATTCACGCTCTCTTTGTCAGAGGGCGGTTTTGGCTTGCTTATAGACAAGTATAACACGAAAAATGTCGAAAGTCTTTCTAATTTCGTCTTAATTTTTCAGCCGAAGTGTAGACATTTGTCGCATTTTGTAGTATAATTAAAGAAAGGCTATAAAACTACTTACTTTTCGGAGGACGTGAATCTAATGAAAACTGATATAAAACCCGACAAAATCCTAACTGTTTTGCTGATTGAGGACGAGCCTGACGAGTGTGCGGCGATTAGCAAGCGGATTGACGAGACGGAGGGCATTCGTCTTGTGGGTATAACGAACAGCATCGAGAAAGCCTTCGCAGACACCTGCGACTGCCTTCCCGATGCCGTAATCCTTGATATTGAACTGCACAAGGGCGAGGGAGACGGAATAAACTTCATGGAGCGACTTGCCGCCGCCGATGTGCCACGACCGTTCGTCTTGGTGACTACTGGTAACCCAAGCAAAGCCATTCATGAGCGAGTGCGGGACTTGGGGGCGGACTTCATCATCTCGAAAAGCCAAGACAAGTACAGTGCGGAGTACGTTGTCGATTTTCTCATGTCTATGAAAAGCACGATTCACTTCCGTAAAATGAAACAGGGGATTCCCGATGAGATTCTAACCCTCGACAATCGTGAAGAAATAACGAAACGCATCATCAAGCGGATTGACACCGAGCTTGACCTTATCGGCGTAAACCCGAGAGTCAAGGGGAGGCGGTACTTAATAGATGCGATTCAGATGATTATGGTAAAGCCCGAGGCGAACTATTGCGATGCGATTGCTCGGAAGTACAGCGTGAGCAGTCAAAGCGTTGACCATGCTATGACTAACTGCATTCGGCGGGCTTTCGCCACTTCGAGCATAGAAGACCTCAAGCGGCTATACACCGCAAAAATACCCCCTAACAAAACCTACCCTACTTATACCGAGTTTGTCTACTATTATGCCCGAAAAATCAGCAACGACTTCTGAAACATAAGAACCGCCACTCCGAAAAGCGGCAGTCTTATGTTGCTTTGATTACCCCCACATCCCACTTAACATTCTTAAAAATGTGTTCCACATAGTGTCGCACCTCCCCTCAAGCGTATATTATCAATTTATATTATAGGGGAGTTTTAGTGAAAAGTATTAGGGTTTATGGGATATTGTTTAAGGGGTTTTATTAAAAATTCGGAGGATTGAAATGATAATTACGTTCATTAGACATTTAGCAATCATATTTTGGGGTTTGTTTATATTTACGAAAGCGATAAACCAAAAGCCAACAGCGAAATCAATTGCTCTGCAATGTACGTTTTCGATTGCATTAGCGTTCTTAATTGCTTTGACGGTTAGGGTATTTTTACCTGAAGTCGTGGTTATCGCTGTGTTCTCGCTTTCCTGTGTTTTCAATAAGCTGATTGCGAAAACTAAATGGGATATCGCTATAACCGCCTCTGTGTTAGCTTGCGGAATTAGTTATGTCTTAAATTCATTGTCTATCATTGTTATTTCAGCGTTATCTATCTTTTTTATTGCTGAAAATGATGTCAATAACTCGGTTTTAGTAATAAGCACAATCTGCTCCTTTTTTGTCATGGGTTTGTTAGCGATTTTATTATTCAGAATCCGAAGACTAAAAAATGGTTTCCCATTTTTACATGAGAAACATATAAGTCTATTGGGTGTTTTAATAGCCTTAATCGTATTCCAGAGTTATACCGTAATTGACGTTATCAATGCAAGCGAAGGTGCATTTAACACACTTATGCTATTTTTACTTATGAGCATTGCTGTTTGTGCCGTACTCATCTACATTTGGTGGAAACAAGGTATTACACGAACATTCAAAGATTCGCTTGTTGACAGGGAGCGTGATGAACTCAATCGTGAGCTTGCCGAAAAAGATGCACGGATTGAAGAAATTGAACGTGACAACTCCGCTTTATCTCGAATCGTGCATAATGACCGCAAGCGGATTGCGGCTCTTGAAAATGCGGCTCGGCGGTTGGCTATGGAAACTTCGGAGGAACTGACATACAGTGCTAAAGACTTATTGGCAGAGGTTCAGCGTGTTGATTCAGAACGACAAAAAGAATTAAACAGCTACAAGCGGGATTCCAAGCCACTTCCGATTACGAGAATTCTCTCGCTTGACACTCTACTTAATCACATGAAACAGAAAGCCTACGAGAGCAATATTGAATTCGATGTGTTTGTCAGTGGGAGCATTAAGGCTATGATTGAAAAGCACATCACGGAAGAGCAACTCCGCACCATGACCGCCGACTTGCTTGAGAATGCGATTATTGCTACGAAGTCGTGCGATATACGGCAAATTCTGTTCACAATCGGGATTGTTGATGAGTGCTATGTTGTTCAAGTTGAGGACAGCGGTGTTGCGTTTGAGGCGGCAACTTTGCAAGAACTCGGCAAAAAGAAAACCACCACTCATGCTGATGAGGGCGGCTCGGGAATCGGTATGATGGAGGTGTTCGAGATTATGCGGGACACTGGAGCGAGTCTGCATATTGAGAAGTTAGACGATGGGAGAGGGTTTACTAAGCGAGTGTCGGTACGGTTTGATGGGGAATGTGAGTTTGCTTATTAAGCGTTAATATTCCCCGCTCGCTCCGCATATCCTTAACAAGGACAACTCGTCCGAAGGAGGATATTGCCATGTACCGAGCAATCCACACACTCACCGCCCTGCAAGAATACCTCGCCGCCGCAACCTACGTAGCTTTTGACTTCGAGACCGCTCCCGATGACAAATATCGCAGGGAGGACAAAGCCGCTCTCGATGCACATAAATCACATATAATCGGAATCAGCTTTTCCGTTGCGGAAGGCGATGGAGTCTACCTCCCCCTCGCCCACCGAATCGGCGAAAACGCTCCCGACCCCGAGGCGGTCTGGGACTTCTTGGCGGGCTTTTTCGCAAATCCCGAAGTCGTGAAAATCGCCCACAACCTCGCTTTCGAGTCGCAGTTTCTGTATGCAAGGGGCATAATTGTTCAAGAGCCGTGCTACGACACGATTGCGGCGGCACAACTCACATATAAGGGCGAGAAGGCTTTCCGTCAGCTTTCCGAGTGCGGATTGAAAACCCTTGTCCCCGAATTTTTCAATGAACCCCTGCCGTCATACTCGGACGTTGTCGGGGACTCGCATTTCGATGAACTCGACCCCGCCGCCGCAAAAACAGTCAGCTACGCTTGTGCTGATGCGGATTATGCCCTGCGGATATATCACCTTCTGAACGGTATTTTTAATCGGTTTCAACCAAAGCACCGATTTATCGTGGAGCGAGTGGAATCGCCGACCGCCGTTTATGTAGGAATAATGCGGTATAACGGACTGCCGATTGACATTAGTCTCATGCGTGAAAAACGCAAGGAGGCACAACTCAAAATAGGGCAGTTTAAGTACGACATAGGCATGATTATCGGAAACGATGTTGAAATCGGTGCGAACGCAAGCACGTCAGCTTTCAAGAAATATTTGTTTGAGAAAATGGAACTCCCGAAAATGAAACTCACTTCTAAAGAGCAAGATGCCTTGGATGATGAGGCGATTATTCTGCTCAAGGAGTGGTGTGCCGCCCCAGAAAATTCTAAGCCGCCGCAGTGGGTTTCACTTTTTGACTTTGTGCAGGGCTACCGAAAGTGGGGCAAGCTGAAGTCAACATATATTGAGGGCTACATGAAATATATAAACTCGGCTACTGGCAGACTTCATCCCGACCTTCTGCCTTTGGCAACCGAAACGGGGCGGTTTGCCTCGAAAAACCCGAACTGTCAAAATATGCCGAGAGCGGGTGCTGATGATATAGGTGTCCGCAATTTTATCACCGCTCCCGAAGGCAAGACCCTGCTTGCGTTGGACTTCTCGCAAATCGAACTGCGAGTCGGAGCGTTCTACTGCAAGGATGAGAATATGCTCGAAACCTACCGTCAAGGCGGCGATATTCACGCTTTGACAACGTCCAAGATTTACCGTATCTCACTTGAGGAGGCAGAAGACCGCAATCATCCGCAATATAAGGAGCGGCGGACAATTGCAAAGAACTGTAACTTCGGCACGTTTTTTGGATTGTTCCCGAAGGGACTGCAGAAAACGCTGAAGTTTAAGGCGGGGTTGGAAGTCAGCCTTGACGAGTGTGAAAAAATCATCCGCAACCTTAAACTCGGATACCCCCGAATTCCCCGTTGGCAAGAGGAAATTAAAAAGCGGGCGAGTTTCCGCAGATATACGGAAACGTGGCTCGGTCGCAGACGGAATATTCCGAAAATCGCCTCCTTCAACTGGAGCGAGAAAGCCTTCGCCGAGCGGGTTGCGATGAACACTCCGATTCAAGGTACGGCGGCAGATATTCTGAAACTCGCCCTCGGACGGATTATCGTGGGACTTCCCGAACGTCCGTGGCTTAAGCCGCTCCTTCAAATTCACGATGAACTCGTGTTTGAAATTCCCGCCGAGCGAGTCGATGAGGCGGTTGTCTTTATAAAATCCTGTATGGAAGAGAAACCCTTTCCTGAATTCAACGTGCCTATTATCGCCGAGGCGAGTGCGGGGCGGCGGTTTGGTGAACTGAAAGAACTGCAATTTCATGAAAAAGATGGGTTGACTTTCGCAGATGAATATGTTAGAATAGAAGAAGAGTGTGAAAGGAGGGTTGATACTATGGAAAATGTTGTAATGAATGTTGATGTCTTTCCGTTGTTTATTCGTGAAAAAATTCAAACCCCTACGGTATCTGTACAGCAAAAAGAGGGGAATATTGTTCTTGTTCCAATAGACGGGGCAAGGCAAGCTGACAATGTGTCTGTAAGACCTCCGTTTGATTTCGGTTGCATGAAGGGGAAGATTCGTATTCCCGATGATTTCAATGAACCTTTGGACGATTTTAGGGAGTATATGTAAAATATGAAATACTTGTTAGACACCCATGCCGCAATATGGGCTCTTGAAGAAAAAGAGAAATTGTCCCCAAAGGCTAAAAGCGTGGTAGAAGATACCAAACTTACGTTATATGTGAGCATTGTTTCAGCGTGGGAAATTGCAATAAAACTGAGCGTTGGTAAATTGGATTTTTCTGGCGGCTCTGCATTCTTTCTGAAAGAAATGCAAAGAAACGGTATTTCAATAATAAACGTGGACGGCACACACATAGAATGTGTAGAAAAACTGCCTTTACTTCATCGTGACCCTTTTGACCGCTTGCTCGTAGCAACAGCCGCTACCGAAGGCATGACACTAATAACGATTGACGAAAACATTCATAAATATGATGTTCCGATTTTATGGTAATACAAGTCTCCGAATAAGCAACGCAATAATTATAATTTACAAATATCGACACTGCCGAAACAACTCGGCGGTGTTTCTTTTATTTATTTTTTCGGACAAACTACATATATTTTTACTATTTCCCGCATATTCTTTACAAAATAAGGCGTTTTTACGTCAAATAAGGAGTGATTTCACTATGAAAAATGTTCAAAA
>Ga0123356_10000989_pt1 | contig 31560 bp, 28 predicted proteins | sample TergutEmb28metaG_2_FD_92546 | JGI IMG/M metagenome (GOLD analysis project Ga0123356, IMG submission 92546) | Embiratermes neotenicus P3 segment gut microbial communities from Petit-Saut dam, French Guiana - Emb289 P3 | ecosystem: Host-associated > Arthropoda: Insects > Digestive system > Gut ...
ACTGCGCCGTCAGTTGGCTTCGCGGAAGTCGAAATCTTCCACCATCGATGTTGCGGCCTTCAAGGACATGACCGGAGTGACGCGCAAATACGCGATTCCGCTCCTGGAGTATCTCGATCGCGAACGCGTTACCAAACGGGTGGGGGACTCGCGACAAATTCTTTAGCAGAGACTCGATGCGAACCGTGTTGCGGTGCCGGCATCGGGCCGCAATCCCCCTAGATTTTCTCCACTGGAAACTCCACCTCCAGCCCCAGCGGATCGGTGAAGCGGTTGGTCAGGCTGGCCAGGCCCGCAAGCAAGTGAAGGTCGACGATCTCGGCGTCAGTGAACTCCCGTTGAAGCGGACCGAAGTCCGAGTCGCTGATGTCGTGCGGGGTGCGCGTGAGTTTGTCGACATAGGTCAGCGCGGCATGCTCCCTGTCGCTGTAGCGAGAGTGGTCTCCTGCCTTCAGGGCGGACCAGTCCTCCTGCGTCAGCCCGACTCGCCGGGAAGACGAGACGTGATGCTGGGCGCAGTAGTGGCAGCCGTTGATCAGCGAGACGCGGAGATAGATCAGTTCGTAAAGCTTGCGATCAAGCGAACGGCCGACACTCGCATAGAAGGCAAGAAAGTTCTTCAGCATCTCCGGTCGGTGCGCTAGGGCCTTCTGCGCATTTCCCGGTTGGCCACGGAGCGTCTTCTCGTAGATTTCCTTGACCTCGGGGTTTGCGGAATCCGCGCTTATCAGGCTGATTCGAACCATCCTCATCTCCCCATTTAAAAGTGAAAGTGATTGCACCTCATCATCGCAGACCGCACGCAGTTGTGGCCGACTCCGGGGAGCGGGCTCATGAACATCACGGGCGCGAACTCCCGTTCTGCATCCCGATCGGCAGCGCTGATGCTCCCGTTCTACACTAAGGGCAGATTCGAACTTGACCGTCCAACCATGCTTCGCATTCGTTCTGCCTCCATCGATGACGTGGCTTTGTTGCGCGCCATGATTCGTGAACTCGCCAAGTACGAACACGAACTCGAGTGGGTTACCATTCGCGAGGAGGATCTCGCGCGGGATGGGTTCGGCGAGAATCCGCGTTTCCGGGCACTGATCGCGGAATGGGATGGACAACCCGCCGGATATGCCGTTTTCTTCGGATACTTTTCAACCTGGGTGGGGCGCGGTTTGTTTCTGGAAGACTTGTTTGTGCGTGACACCTTTCGCGGCCGGGGGATCGGAACGGCACTGCTGGCCTCGGTGGCGCGCGTCGCCGTCGCCGAGAAGTGTTACGGAATCCATTGGGAAGTGCTTGACTGGAACCAAAGAGCGATCGAAATGTACAGATCGATGGGAGCGGAGTTTCGCGATCGCTGGCGGCCGGTTCTGCTGAGCGGCGAGGCGCTCGAGAAACTGGCAGAGAAGGCGCCGTGACGGCCAAGGGCAACTCCGAATCGATTCACGGGTTCTCGACGCAGGCGGCGTGGACGGCATGGCTTGAGAAGAATCACCGCAGGTGTCCGGGGTTGTGGCTGCGCCTGGCCAGGAAGGGATCGGAGCTGAAGTCCGTTACCTACGGCGAGGCGCTCGAAGTCGCTCTCTGTTATGGATGGATCGATGGCCAGAAACGCGGCGAGAGTGACGAGACATGGCTGCAACGGTTCCTGCCCAGATCGGCAAGGAGCGTCTGGTCGAAGATCAACCGGGAAAAGGCTAGGGCGCTGGTTGCCAGCGGGCGTATGAAAGCTGCCGGGCACGAGGCGATCGTTGCCGCCAAAAAGAACGGAACCTGGGACGCGGCTTATGATTCCCCCAGGTCGGCCAGAGTTCCGGAGGACTTTCAGGCTGCGCTCGATCGCAGCCCGCAGGCCATGGATTTCTTCGGACGACTCGACGGCGCCAACCGTTATGCGATCCTGTTTCGAATCCAGACCGTGAAGAAAGCCGAGACCCGGGAACGGAAGATTCGCGAGTTCATCAAAATGCTCGAAAAGCGACAAAGAATTCACCAACCGAGGAAAGCTGCGCCGAAGTCCAACCAGCCATGAGACCCGTCAAAATCATCGGGGCAGGACTGGCCGGGTCTGAGGCTGCGTGGCAGTGCGCACGCCGGGGAGTCGACGTCGAACTGTTTGAAATGCGTCCGCTGCGTTCGACGCCCGCGCACCAGACGGGGGACTTTGGCGAACTGGTGTGTTCCAACTCGCTCAAATCCGACAGCGAAAACACAGCCCCATGGCTGCTGAAGGAGGAAATGCGCCGTGCCGGTTCGCTACTGATGGAAATCGCGCGGGAGTGCGCGGTTCCGGCAGGACATGCCCTTGCCGTCGATCGCGTAACCTTCGCGGCTTGCGTCACCGAAGCGATTTCGCGCGAGCCGCGAATCAGGGTCCGCCGCCAGGAAGTCAACGCCGTGGATGAGGCGGGGGAGATCACCATCATCGCCACGGGGCCGTTGACTTCAGAGCCCCTCGCCACCGAGATCGCACGGCTGGGCGTCGGGGCCAAGCCATCGGAATCAGGGTCGAGCACTGCTGGCCCGCATCTCTATTTCTACGATTCCATCAGCCCCATCGTGGACGCGGATTCGATCGATATGTCGCGGGTGTACTTCGCGGCTCGCTACGACAAAGGCTCGGCCGACTATATCAACTGCCCGATGTCCGCGGAGGAGTACAGCCGCTTTTATGAGGCACTCGTGGCAGCCCAGTCGGTGGAAGAACGCGATTGGGAGAAGCTGAATTATTTCGAGGGCTGTCTGCCGATTGAGGAGATCGCGCGCCGGGGGCGCGATACGCTGCGTTTCGGACCCATGAAACCGGTGGGGCTCAAGGATCCACGGACCGCCAAGATGCCGTATGCCGTGGTGCAGTTGCGGCAGGAGAATTTGCGGGCGGATTCCTACAATCTGGTCGGATTTCAAAACCACTTGAAGTTTGGCGAGCAGGCACGAGTGCTGCGACTGATTCCGGGGCTTGAAAACGCGCGGTTTCTGCGTTATGGCCAGATTCACCGCAACACCTACATCAACGCGCCCACTCTGCTCGGCGAGACCCTGCAGATGAAGGAGCATCCCGGCGTGTTCTTTGCCGGACAGATCTGCGGGGTCGAGGGCTACGTGGAATCCATGGCCACGGGCTTACTCGCCGGCATTCACGCTGCCCTAATGTTTTCCGGAGTCGAGTCGAATCCGGCCCCGCGCACCTCGGCCTCGGGATCGCTGACTCATTACGTGACTCATGCCGACGCCAGGAATTTTCAGCCGGCCAATATTACCTTTGATTTGCTTCCACCGCTCGAGCGCAAGGTTCGGGACCGCAAAGAGCGGCACCGCGCGCAGTGTGAATTGGCACTCAAGGACTTCAGCGGGTGGCTTCGAAGCACGGCAGCAGTCGCCACTCGAGCTTGACATCCGGCAAATCTCCTTTCTCCTCCAGCCCTTTGCCACCGGCCACGTTTCTGCCTGAACTAATCCTGGACAGAGCACGTATCTTACAGAGCGGGAGGAGGATGACTTTATTCTCCTGGTCCCGTCCAATTCACTGCGATGACCCTGCGCGACCTCGTTTCTGACGTGCTCCGGACCCTGTGGTCGCATAAGCTGCGTGCATTCCTCACCATGTTTGGAATCGCCTGGGGCATCGTTTCGATTGTGCTTATGGTGGCTGCCGGTGAGGGATTGCGCAAGGGTCAGGAGGAACAGGCGAGGAACCTCGGCAAGGACTTGATGATCGTTTTCCACGGCCGCACCAGCCTGCAGGCCGGCGGCACGCATGCGGGACGTATGGTGCACTGGGAAGATCAGGACGTTCCCGTCGTCGAGGAGGACTCCCCGGACTGTGAGTACGCCATTCCCGAGCTCGAACAGGATACGGTCCGCACACATTCCAATTACAACAACGCAGCCCTTACGGTCACCGGCTCTTTTCCTCCGTTTGCCTATATCCGCAGTCTCGACCTGGGGTCGGGGCGCTTCTACGACTGGAACGACATGCGCGAGGCCCGGCGGGTTGCCTTTCTCGGGTCCGATGCGGCCAAACAGCTGTTCCCGGGGCGCAATCCGGTCGGCGACACGATCTACCTCAACGATTTTCCCTACACCGTGATCGGCGTGATGGCGAAGAAGAAACAGGATTCGAGCTATGACGGTTGGGATGTCAACAAAGTGTTTCTGCCCTTTGCCGCCATGCGGCGCGACTTTCCGGACAAACCTCCGGGTACCGATACTACGTTTGATCAATTGCTGGTAACACCGAAATCGGTGGAGCAGCACGAGGCCTGCAAGCACGAAGTACGCGTGGCCCTGGCGCGCATGCACCGCTACGATCCCAACGACAAAGAGGCGTGCCCGATCTGGGATACCGTACAGGAAGCTCAGGCCTTCAAGACCATGACGGACGGCATGAAATATTTTCTGGGCGCGGTCGGAATCGTCACTCTCTTGCTGGGGGGCATTGGAGTGATGAACGTCATGTTGGTCGCTGTGCGGGAGCGGACCCGGGAGATTGGCGTTCGCAAGGCGATTGGCGCACCTGCGGGGACGATCCTGCGGCAGTTCTTTATCGAAGCCCTCATTATTGCGTTCCTGAGCGGAGGAATTGGTCTCGGTATCGCGTTCGGATTCTGTGCCCTGGTAAACATGCTGCCCATGCCTGATTTCTTTGCCGGTCTGATTCCAAGTTGGCGTTCCGGACTGACGGCGGCAGGTCTGCTGGGAGCAATCGCGGTGGGTGCGGCACTCTATCCCGCGCGGCGTGCGGCGTCGGTCGACCCGATTGAAGCCCTGCGCTATGAAGCCGGAGGGTAGGAAAGGACAAGGCGGCAAAGTGGGAAGGTTTCAAAGTTGCAGGCTCCCGATCGTAGACGAAGCAATGAGCAGGAAGGTCTGGAGCGAAGCGCAGTGTGGCACCCGGAAAGAAAATCGACGTCATTGAAACCCTGAAAGCTGCTTTTTATGCTTCTCGAAATCATCCTCGAAGCCTGGATCGCGTTGAAGCGTAACGTGACGCGCAGTCTGCTCACCATGCTCGGTATTGTGTGGGGCATTGCGACCGTTACTCTGCTCATCGCCTACGGCAGCAGCTTTCGCAGTGTCCTGGTGCATGGGTTTGATGCCTTCGGAAAGAGCGTGGTCATCTGCTGGCCCCAACAGACCAGCGAACAGCCTGGCGGACAGCGCGCGGGCAAGAAAGTTGTTCTGGAGCAAGCCGATCTGGAGATGGTCAAGGCAACCGCTCCGCTGGTGAAACACGTTTGCCTGGAAACCGTGAGTCGGCCGGGAATTGCCTACGGAGATCGCATGGTTGGAACTGCGCCGGTGCGGGGGGTCTGTCCGGAGTATGGTGAGATGCGCAACGAGGTCCCCCTGGAAGGGCGCTGGCTGAACGCCGAGGACGAACTGGAGCGGCGCCGGGTGATCTTTCTTGGAGGACGTCTGAAGGAGGAACTTTTCAGCGGCCGTCCGGCGGTCGGCGAGACGGTACAAGTGTCCGGTGTGCGCTTTACCGTGGTTGGCGTGATGGCCCGCAAGATTCAGCTCAGCAATTACTTTTCGAGCGATGACGAATCATCGTGGATCCCCTATTCCACCGCGGGGGACTTGTGGAATACCCGCTATGCCGCGGTGATGGTGTTTGAGCCGATCGCTCCTCAATTCGAGAAGAAGGCGATGGCACAGGTACTGGCCGCGGTCGCCACCCGGCAAAATTTTTCCCCCACCGACCCGAAGGCCTTCCAGATGTTTGGGCGCGATGAATTTCGGCCGGTCATTGACGCTCTGACCATCGGACTGCAGGTGCTGCTGACGTTTATCGGAAGTCTAACGCTCGGAATCGGCGGGGTCGGCGTGATGAATATCATGCTGGTGTCGGTCGACGAGCGCATCCGGGAAATCGGCCTGCGTCGCGCACTGGGGGCCCGCAAGCGGCATATCAAGCTGCAGTTCCTGGCTGAGACTCTGCTGATTATGCTGCTGGGCGGAGCGATCGGAGTTCTACTCTCCTATCTCATCGCCTGGGCGGTTGGCACCTTGCCTATGATGGGCCCGTTGTTCGAAGACGACTCAGGCCAGGGGGACATCCACCTGCGCATATCTGTGGTGACGGTTTTGCTTTCCACTGCCGCCCTGCTCATTGTGGGGGTGATCAGCGGCCTGGTGCCCGCCCTCAGAGCATCAAAACTCGATCCCGTCGAAGCGCTCCGCTACGAGTAGCCAGGGCTGGTATTTTTGTGCGGTCACAAAGGATTTGTCTCCCCGGTCCGGTCCGCAGTACCTTGGGAACTATCATATCGAGGTAACTTTGCCGATCTCCGCCACAGAAACGATCACGCTCGCCTTCCAGCACACCAAGCGTCAACTCTTCCAGCCGTTTCGCATCTGGCAATGGACGCGGCTGGCTATCGTCGGCCTGCTCGCCGGAGAAACCGGATCGAGCGGAAAGTTTAACTTCCCCGCAAATTTCAACATTCCGCAGCGAAGCGGCTCGTCCCAGAACTTTCTTCCGCAGGGATGGCCGCATATTGACCCGGCAATCTTGGGCACACTCATTGCCGTTTTGGTCGTTACCGGCCTGGTCTTCGCCATCGTCATGCTTTACATCAGCAGTGTGATGCGGTTCATTCTTTTCGACAGCGTGTTGACCAGGGAGTGCCATATTCGCGAGGGATGGAGTCGCAGACAGGGTCCGGGCTGGGATTATTTTCTCTGGCAATTGGGCCTCGCGATCGTGGTGCTTGTGGGCCTCGGAGTTCTTGTTGGAATTCCGGTGGCCTATGCGTATGCCCGGGGCTGGTTCCGCCAGCCGAACCAGCACGTGGCGCCTATGATGCTGGGCGGGATCGTGATGTTCTGCTTGTTTTTTGTCTTCGTCGTGGCGGCTTACCTAGTTGATGTGCTCACCAAGGATTTTGTGGTTCCCCAAATGGCGCTGGAAGGAGTCGACGCCATCGAGGGGTGGCGCCGGCTCTGGCCCATGATCGAGCGAGAGACGGGCCGCTACGCCGGCTATGTCGGAATGAAGATCGTGCTCGCGATTGGCGCAGGGATCGTCGTGGGTATCGTCGCTTTTATCATCGGACTTATGATCGCCATACCTGCCGTGGTTATGTCCCTGGCCGCCATTTTTGGCGGAAAAGCTGCGGGACTCACCTGGAACGCGCTGACGGTTACGGCCGCGATCGTGGCCGGATGCATTGCTTTGGCGGTACTTCTGTATGTGATCGCACTGATCTCGGTGCCGGTCATCGTATTCTTTCCCGCCTACGCCATCTATTTCTTCGCGGCTCGATATCGTCCGCTGAGCCTGGCCCTCTATCCGCCGCCCACCACTTCCCTGAATGCTCCACCACCGGACTTTCCGCCGCCTGCTCCCTCGCCGGCGGGGTAAAGGCGGCGCGTCAGATGGGTTTCAAATTCCTGCCAGGCCGAGGTACGTTCGGACCGCGTCGAGGGCGAGCTCGCGCAAGCTCTACATCAAAGCCGATGTTCGCGCCCGCTGGAGACGGATGCCGGAATTTTGAGAGTCGCCTTCTCTAGCGACCAGCCGAAATTCACCTCCAGTCGCTAGGAGTTCCGAGCCCGGGTCTTGATCCAGATCGGCGTACCCAAGAACCCGAACGCTCCACGGATTTGATTTTCCAGAAAGCGCTGATAGGAGAAATGCAGCTTGACACCGCGATTGGTGAAGAGCACGAATGTGGGCGGAGCAACCGATGCCTGCGTCATGTAGAGGATCTTCACCCGCTGGCGCACCGGAACCGATGCTCGGTCGAAGTCGACATGCTCCAGAAATCGATTCATTTCCGACGTCGAGATGCGCTTCCGGCGCTCGCTCGAAACTTCTTCGAGCAGGGGGAAGATGTTCTCGGTTCCTTTTCCACTTTGAGCCGAAATGAACACGATGGGTGCGTAGTTCAGAAACTTCAGCTCGTAGCGCAAGCGCTGCTCATAAGCATCCCGATCCCCCGGCCGCTTCGACTCGCGCATGCGTTCTGCCTTGGTCGGCCTGCCGGACTTCTTCTGGCCGCTAATCATCAAGTCCCATTTGTTGACGACGATGATGATCGAACGGCCGCTTTCGTGGGCGTACCCCGCGATGGAGGCGTCGAGTTGGCTGACTCCCTCGCTGGCATCGATGACCAGCAGCGCGATATCCGAGGCTTCCACGTGCTTGCGCGCCATGACGACGGAGAGCTTTTCCGCCAACAGGTGCGTCTTGCCTTTGCGGCGGATTCCGGCCGTATCGATGAATCGGAATCGCCGCCCGTTGCGTTCTACAACTTCGTCTACCGCGTCGCGGGTGGTTCCGGGGAGGGGAGAGACGATGGCGCGATCCGATGCGGTCAGGCAGTTCAGCAGCGTCGATTTGCCCACGTTCGGATGTCCGATGATCGCCACTTTGACTTCCATCGCCGCGGGGTGAGCATCCCCACCCGCTTCACTTTCCGCCGGGTCTTTGCCAGCTGCGTCCGCTTTGTCCCCGGTGGTGGGTGCGGGGGGCAAACTTGCGAGGACTGCGTCCAGCAGATCGTCGATGCCACGTCCGTGCTCGGCGGAGACTGGGAACATGTGCTTCACGCCGAGCCGGTGAAAGTCGTCGATGAGCGAGGATTGCTTGGCGGAGTCGACTTTGTTGACCGCCAGAAAAAGCGGCCGATTTGCCTTGCGCAGCAGGCGCACCAGTTCAAGATCGGGTCCAGCGAGTTCCGAGCGCCCGTCGACGACCATAATGATGGCGGCAGCTTCGTCGAGTGCAACCCGCGCTTGGCGGAAAATCTCCGCCGGGATCAGGTCTTTCTCTGCCGGCAGAATGCCGCCAGTGTCGACGATCCGCAGCTGGCGCCCGTTCCATTCCGCATCTGCGTAGAGCCGGTCGCGCGTAATTCCGGGCTCGTCACCGACAATGGCCCGGCGTGAACCGACAATGCGGTTGAAGAGCGTGGACTTGCCCACATTGGGGCGGCCCACGATCGCCACAATTGGCGAGGCTTGCACGACTGTGCGATTCGAGTTGGAGGCGAATTGATTCAAATCGAGTTCCCGCGGGGAAAGGCTCGGCTGGATCCAGAGTACGGAATGTCCGGAATCGCTATTATAGAGAGTTCCGTGCCTTCATCCTCCCAGCCCGCGTCCTCTGCCCTTCCAGTCCGCCGCACGGCTGGCGGGAAAGACAGCTCCCTGCACCAGTTTTTTGCGCCTGGCGGGGTGCTGTCGCGAACCCACCCGGCTTATGAATTCCGCTACCCTCAGCTCGAGATGGCACAGGCCGTCGAGCAAGCCCTGGCCGAGAAGCGGCATTTGATCGTGGAAGCCGGGACCGGGACGGGGAAAACCCTGGCCTATCTTTTTCCCGCCATCCGCTCGGGCAAGCGAGTGCTCATCTCCACCGGCACGAAGAATCTGCAGGAACAACTCTTCTACAAAGACGTTCCCTTCCTCGAACAGGCCCTGTCCAAAGACAAGTATTCGCGGCTTTCCGTCTGCTACATGAAAGGCCGCAGCAATTATCTGTGCCGCAAGAAACTCTACGACCTCACCGCCCGGCCGGTTCTGAGTGGGTTGGAGGAGATCGGGCAGTATCAGGCAATCGCCGCGTGGGAGAAAACGACGGGCACCGGCGACCGTGCCGAACTGGCGGAACTTCCCGAAGCCAGCCTGCTTTGGCACAAGCTCGACGCCCGCGCCGAGGCCTGCACCGGGCAGAAATGCAGCGAGTGGGAGCGCTGCTTCATCACGGAAATGCGCCGCCGCGCGATGGAGAGCGACATCATCATCGTGAACCATCATCTGTTTTTCGCCGACCTCGCCATCAAGTTGCAGTCCGAGGGCGCTCCCGATGCCGGAGTCCTTCCGGAAGCGGCGGCCGTGGTGTTCGATGAAGCCCACGAACTGGAACACATAGCCGGAAATTACTTCGGGATTTCGGTGAGTAACCTGCGTGTCGAGGAACTGGTGCGCGACGTCGAAACCTCTATGCAACTGAGCCGTACGCTCTCGTCCTCGATAGCGGGAGCGCTTGCCAGCCTGCGGGATCGGTCGCAACGGTTTTTCTCCTTGCTTCCCGGTGGAGAAGGCCGCTTTGCTTTCGAGACGCGGCGAGAGTTTCTGGAAGAAAACGGCGACCAGTTCATAGGGCTGAATCGGGCGTTGATCCGGCTTGCGGGGGAACTGGAGGCGCTGCCGCAGAAGCCCGAGGAGATTTTCAGCTTGGTTCGCCGCGCCCAGGAAATTCAAACGCATTTGAGTTTCGCACTTGAGTCCGAGGATCGAAACACCGTGTTCTGGATCGAGAGGCGGGGCAAGTATTCACCGCGTCCGCAACCCGGAATGGAAAAGACCAAAGAAGCAACTCCCGGGCGCCAGCATGTCTTCCTGCAGGCCACGCCGATCGATGTCGGCCCGATTCTGCGGGAGTGTTTGTGGTCCAAGGTGGAGTGCGCGGTGTTGACATCGGCCACCCTTGCCGTGGGGAGCGGCTTCGAGTACGTCCGTGGGCGGTTGGGCATGGAGCACGCCCGGGAGTTGGTCTTGCAGTCGCATTTCGACTATAACAGTCAGGCGTTACTGTATGTTCCACCCGATCTCCCCGATCCCCGAACTCCGCAGTTCACCACCATTGCCGCGGAGCGCATTCGCAAGCTGCTGGGAATTACGCGCGGGCGTGCATTCCTGCTCTTCACCAGCTATGCGCAGATGAACGACATTTACCAGCGGCTGCTCGGAGAAGTCCCGTTCCCCATGCTGCGCCAGGGCGACGCGCCCAAGAGCGCACTGCTCGAGGAGTTTCGCTTGACCCCGAACGCGGTGCTGTTGGCCACATCCTCATTCTGGCAAGGCGTGGACGTGCAGGGGGAACAGTTAAGCTGCGTGATCATTGACCGCCTGCCGTTCGCCGTGCCCAGCGATCCGGTGGTGGCGGCGCGGGTGAAGGCCATCGAAGCGGACGGCGGCAACGCCTTCTTTCAATACCAGATACCGGCTGCTGTCATCACCCTGAAACAAGGATTTGGCAGACTCATCCGCTCCCTCGATGACCGCGGACTTCTGGTACTGCTCGACAACCGCATCCTGAAAAAACCGTACGGTCGGGTTTTCATCGAAAGCCTGCCCAACTACAAAAAGACCACCGACGTGCGCGTCGTCGAGGACTTCTTCCGCGCCCGTGACTGACTGCTCTGTTTACGCGGTAAAATATAGAATTCGCAAGTACAGCCTGGCCTCCGTGTGGGTACGGGCTGCTCGGGGGAGCATGTTCGAAGTCACCGTCGAAGATACATTCGCCGCAGGGCATTACCTGCGCAACTACAAGGGCAAGTGCGAGAATCCGCACGGTCACAACTACAAGATCCGGGTCACGCTGGCTGGTGCGGAACTGGATAAAGCCGGGCTGTTGCTCGATTTTAAGGATCTGCGCGATGTCATGCGGCACCTCATCGAGCGCCTCGATCACCAGATGATCAACGATGTCGAGCCTTTCACCGTGATCAACCCGTCCGCCGAGAACCTGGCTAAGTATTTCTACGACGAGTCGAATACGCGCTTACAGACGGTTACCAACGGCCGCGTGCGGGTGAAGGACGTTACGGTGTTCGAGACGGATACGACCACCGCCAGGTATTCGGAGTAGGAACTTTGGGTTTGGGGGCCATAACTACGCACCAGACCAGGCCGCACGAGACAGCGCTGCCATGCAAATCACAGAGATCTATAAATCGCTGCAGGGAGAGTCGACCCATGCCGGTCTCGCGTGTGTGTTCGTGCGCCTCACGGGATGCAATCTGCGGTGCACCTGGTGTGATAGTGAATACACCTTCCAGGGCGGCCACAAGATGACGACGGAAGCGGTCCTGAGCGAGGTCGAGCGCCTGAGTCCCGGCGGCGGACTCGTGGAGATCACTGGCGGCGAGCCCATGTTGCAGGAGCGCGAGGTTGTGCCCCTGATGGAGCGCTTGCTCGACGCCGGTCAAACCGTGCTTCTTGAGACCAGCGGCGAGCGCCCGCTCGCTCGGGTTCCTCCCGCGGTAATAAAAATCGTCGACGTGAAGTGTCCCGATTCGGGAGAGCCCTGCACCTTTCACATGGAGAATCTCGAGGCCCTCACTCCTCGTGATGAAGTGAAGTTCGTTCTGGCCAGTCGCGCGGACTATGACTTTGCCTGCGAATTCACACGGAGACACCGGCTCGCCGGCCGGGTCAACGCAGTTCTGTTTTCTCCCGCGTTCCGAAAGGATGCCAAAAAGACTCGCGACAGTTCCCACTGCCTGCTCGATCCTCAGGAACTCGCCGGGTGGATGATCGCCGACGATGTTCCTGCCAGGTTGGGACTGCAGTTGCATAAATTCATCTGGGACCCCGCGGTGAAGGGGGTATAACAGGATTGGTGACCGAGTCACGCGCCGTCGTTCTGCTCAGCGGAGGCATGGATTCCTCGGTTTGCGCCGCGCTCGCCGTGCGCGACCATGAAGCCGCCGCGGTTCACGTCAGCTACGGACAGCGCACCGAGGAACGCGAACGCAAGTCATTCCTCCGCATATGTGAGCGGCTGAGAATTCGTGACAAGCTTCTCGTGCGGAACGAGGCCCTAAGTCGAATCGGGGGATCGGCCCTCACCGATCACTCGATCGCCGTTCCCGATGCCAGGTCGGTGGGGCATAACATCCCGGTCACCTACGTGCCCTTCCGCAACGCGCACTTTCTGGCCGTTGCCGTGAGTTGGGCCGAGGTGCTGGGAGCGAACAAGGTGTACATTGGTGCGGTCGAGCCGGACAGTTCTGGCTATCCCGATTGCCGGCCCGCCTACTACAAAGCTTTCAACGACGTCGTGAAAGCGGGCACGAAAGAGGGCAGCATTGAAATCGTCACTCCGCTCATTGCCATGCGCAAAGCTGAGATCGTGCGTCTTGGCCTTGAATTGGGTGCGCCCTTCGATTTAACTTGGTCATGTTACAGCCGCGAGGATCAGGCCTGCGGAGTGTGTGACAGCTGTGCGTTGCGCCTGCGCGCCTTCGAGGCGGCAGGAGCGCCCGACCCGATTCTTTACGCCGGCCGAGTAGGACGTTGATCGTCCCAATCAGGTTTTCGAAATTCGGACCTTGCGCCACCGCAAGGGCAAAATCAAAAAGTTTGCCGGGAGGCAAAATGAAAAAGCAATTCGCATTTTTTCTAGTGATAGTGTTTGCTCTGGGACTATGTGTCCCAGCGCTGTTCGGCCAGGCTTCAGGAACAGTAAAAGGCGTCGCCAAGGATGCTGACGGAAATCCAGTGGTCGACGGCATCGTGGTCTGGGTCAACATGGAAAACGGCCAGAAGTACACGCTCAAGACCAACAAGAAAGGCGAATACTTCTCCCTCGGGCTTACCCCGGGCCATTATTTGGTCACGCTCTACCGGAACGCCGATGATCTGAAGGCCAATAAAGAGCTGGACCATGTCAAAGGCTTCCAGGTCGAAGCTGGTGCCGATGAGAAGCCGCTCGACTTCGATGTGAAAAAAGAAACGGAAGATGCCCTGAAGGGCAAGGGTGTCTCGGCCGAGCAAGCCAAACAGATGCAGGAGCAGCAAGAGAAGGCAAAGAAGGAAACCAGTACCGTCAAGTCGCTGAACGAAAAGCTGACTGCCGCCGCCACTGCCGCTCAGGCGGGCGACTTTGACACCGCCATCAATACCCTGACCGAGGCCAATCAGCTTGACCCCAGTCGCGATCTGATCTGGTTCAAGCTGGGAGACTACTACCGCCAGTCGGCCCTCAAGCAGACCGACAAGGCGGAGAAGGACAAGCGGCTCGCCTCCGCCATCGATTCCTACAACAAGGCCATCCAGCTCAAGCAAGCCGCTCCTGCCGAGAAGGATCCGGCAGCGGCTGCCAAGACTCTCAATGCCTATTACAACAACCTTGCCGACGCCTACAGCAAAGCGGGCAAGATTGACGACGCCGTCAAGACCTACGCCTTGGCGGCGCAGGCGGATCCCAGTCAGGCTGCTCAGGCGTACTTCAATACCGGTGCCGTTCTGACCAATGCCGGGCGTGCTGACGATGCCATCGTGATGTTCGACAAGTGCATCGCGGCCGACCCCAATAAAGCCGAGGCATATTACCAGAAAGGTGTAAACCTGCTCGGAAAAGCGACCATTCAGGGCGACAAGACGATCCCGGCACCGGGCACCGTAGAGTCTCTCCAGAAGTACCTGGAATTGGCACCTACTGGGCCCAACGCCCAGAGTGCGAAGGATCTGCTGGCCAGTATTGGGGCGCCGGTGGAGACCAGCTTCGGCAAGAAGAAGGCGGCGGCAAAGAAGTAGGTCGGCTTTCGACACCTGGACTTGTAGCGGATCAGAGGGCGGCCCTGAGGGGTCGCCCTTTTGCCTGTGTGCCGAGCATGCTCGACAGCTCGAGGGTGAAAGTCCCTTTGACAACACCAACTCGATGATTTCTCCGGCAGCGGCCGTGTAGCCACTCCAGCCTTACTCGGGCGCAATGCTGCGCGCCACAGAGAAGATCAGCGACCCGATCTTTTCAGCGCGAGCATGGTGCCTGCGACAATCTCCTACTACGGGGCTGCCGGCCCTGGCGTGAACGAAATTGCTCGACTGATACAGGATCGCGGCTTCGATCTCGAGACCCACTCGCGTTGGCGCGGTAGCACAGGCGGCCCGGCGCTTGGGCTTCCCCTATCGTATGATCTCCACATGTCTGCCCGGCCGGTTCCAGCCCTCGTACTGAGTTTCGAAGACGCACGCCGCGTAGTGGAAGAACACGCGGCGGGGATAAAACCTGCGGGGACGGAGGTGGTCGATTTGCTAGCCGCCCGCGGACGCGTGCTTGCCGAACCCGTCGTGGCCGATCGCGATCTTCCGCCCTTCCCGCGCTCCACTCGCGATGGCTACGCCGTACGATCCGCTGACTTGGCCGAAGTTCCTCGGACTCTGGATGTCATCGGCGAGATCAAAGCCGGCGAGAGGCCGGACAGAATCCTGGCCGGAATCGGTGTCGGGCAGGCCGTGTCGATCATGACTGGAGCTCCCGTTCCCGCGGGAGCTGACGCGGTTGTCATGATCGAGCACACAACCCAACGCGCCAGCTGCGTGGAGATTGGGCTGGCAGTCAGGCCTGGTGAAAACCTGGTTCCTCGCGGCGCCGAAGCCGGTGAGGGCTCGACGCTCGTGGAACGCGGCGCGCGTTTGAACGAGGCATCGATGGCACTTGCCGCCTCAGCCGGTAAAGCGCAGCTGTCGGTATACCGGCGCCCCCATGTGGCCGTGCTCACGACCGGCGACGAAATTGTAAGCCTCACCGCGGTTCCCGGGCCCACCCAGATTCGCAACTCCAACAGCTACTCCCTGGCAGCGCAGATAGAAGATGCCGGCGGAATTCCGGTACTGCTCCCGATTGCTCCCGATGAACCGCAGAGGCTGCGCGACTGGATCGAAGCAGGCCTGCGGTCCGGCCTGTTGCTCCTGACCGGAGGCGTCTCCATGGGCCGCTACGATCTGGTCGAACAAGTCCTGACGGAGATCGAGGCCGAGTTTTTCTTCACCGGCGCCAGGATCCAGCCCGGCCGTCCGGTGGTATTCGGCAAGTGCTGTCCCCCCGCCCGCGAAAACCCTCGGACCTACTTTTTCGGCCTCCCTGGGAACCCGGTCTCGACCATGGTCACTTTCTCGCTCTTCGTCCGGCCGCTCGTCGAAGCCTTGGCCGGCAGGGCGCCGAGCAAGCTGACCTTCGTGCACGCACCGTTGAAATCCGAAATTCACGTCAAGCCCGGTTTGAAACGGTTTCTCCCCGCAATTCTTTCCGGCGAATTCGAGAACTCGCAGGTCGAACTGGTACCGTGGCAGGGGTCTGGAGACATCGCCGCCACGGCACGCGCCAATTGCTACATCGTTGTTCCTGCCGACCGCGAGCGCATTGCCGCCGGCGATTTCGTGGCCCTACTGATGCGCTAGCCGCGGCGAGACGTCTGCTCGTCGAGCTCCATGTAAGATTGTTGTAGATCAGGCACCAACCTTCTCCATGGTGAAAAAGCTCTCGCACTACGATGCCTCGGGCCGCGCCCGAATGGTGGATGTTTCCAGTAAGTCCCCAACCAAACGCGAGGCCGAAGCCAGCGGCTTCGTTGCGATCAATCCTGAGGTGCTGCGGGCGCTGCCCGCGAATCCGAAAGGGGATCCGCTCGAAATCGCCCGTATTGCCGGCATTATGGCCGCCAAACGCACATCTGAACTCATCCCGATGTGCCATCCCCTCCCGCTCTCGCTCGTTGATGTCACCATGCGCGTATGCGAGAATGGCGTCCGGATCACCTCGAGAGTGGCTACTACCGCGCCAACCGGCGTCGAGATGGAAGCGTTGACGGCGGTGAGCATTTCGGCGCTGACTCTCTATGACATGCTGAAAGCCGGGGACAAAAGCATGGAGATCGGCGAGATCGTGCTGGAACATAAGAGTGGAGGAAAGAGCGGGGAATACCGGCGCCGGAAATAGCGTCGAATGTGAGCATGGCCGACAACCTCAAACTGCTTCTGCCTCCCCGTCGCCCAAAAGCGCGCGCCACAATGAGGAAAAGGAAAGATGGCTGATTCTCCCATCTATACCGCTGCCGTTATCACCATCAGCGATTCGCGTGCGCGCGGCGAACGAGAAGACAAGTCCGGGCCTGCCGTAGCCCAGTTTCTTCGGAATCTCAAGTTTGCTGTGCCGGCAGAGGAAGTCGTTCCTGATGAGCCCATCGAAATTCAGAACGCCCTGATACGCCGGGCACGCGAAGTCCAGTTCATCGCAACCACCGGTGGCACCGGCATCGCTTCACGCGATGTTACACCGGAAGCCACCATCGCCGTCTGTGATCGCTTGGTGGACGGGATAGCCGACCGCATGCGGTCCGAAGGCCTCAGGAAAACTCCGTTCGCAGCGCTCAGCCGTGCGGTGTGCGGAGTGCGCGGCTGCTGCTTGATTCTCAACCTGCCCGGCAGTCCCCGGGGAGCTGTGGAATCCTTGGCAGCCGTCGCGGATTTGTTGCCGCACGCGCTTGAACTCCTCAGTGGCAAAACCGAGCACGCTGCTCGGCACAGTGCGGAAGGCAAGTCGTAGCCTAACATCGCGTTCCCCGCTTGGCAGCAAGCAAGCTCTTCGCTTAACCTAGCCGCCTATGCCATCCCCCCTTCGCCAGATGCACATCGTCCTTGCTTTGCTCTTCGCCTCGATTCTGCCGGTATTGGCGCAGGCCCGGTTCACGCTCGAACAAGTCATGAGTTCGCCTTTTCCCAGCGAACTTGTGGCGGCCACACACGGCACGCGTGTCGCCTGGGTCTTCGAGGCAAAGGGCGTCCGCAATGTATGGATTGCCGACGGACCGGACTTCGTCCGCAGCGCCCGTCAACTGACTGACTTCACCGCGGACGACGGCCAGCCTATCGCCAGCCTCAGGCTCACCCCCGAGGGCCAGACTGTGCTCTACGCATTAGGCACCGAATTGAACGGTGCTCAGGAGAGCGCGAACCCTTCGAGCTCGACCAAGGGAGCCAGGCAGCAGGTTTTTGCCCTTGACGTAGATGCCAAGAATCGAACCCCGAGGCTGTTGGGAGACATGGGATGCCCCGAAGAAGACTGCGAAGATATCCAGATTTCTCCCGACGGCAAATGGGCCGTATGGTCGGCGAAAAAAAAGTTGTGGCTCGCCAGCGTTGACGGCAAGCAGCAGGCGAAGGAACTCGCCGCTGTCCGCGGGACCGCAGTTTCTCCCCAGTGGTCGCCCGACGGAAAACATATCGCCTTCGTCACCGAGCGGGAGGGTCACAGCTTCATCGCCATTCACGATTTTGGTGGCGATTCGATCCGCTATCTCGCGCCGAGTGTAGACAAGGACTCAATACCGCGGTGGTCCTCCGATGGCAAGTCGATCGCTTTCGTGCGCGTCGCCGGCAATGAACGTAGGTTACCGCTGATCCCTGTGCGCCCGGAGCCCTGGTCCATCTGGATTGCAGATTCAACCACGGGTGCCGGCCACATGCTGTGGCGTAGCGGGGACAAGCTGGACGATTCCTTCCCCGGGCTTAGCCAAGATGTGTCTTTTAATTTTGCGGGTGACGGACGAATCGTGTTTGCCTCGGAACAGGATGGACGCAATCACCTGTACTCGATCCCGGCACGCGGTGGCACGGCCAGCTTGCTGACTCCCGGCGACTTTGATGTCGAGGACGTCATTCTCAGCCGGGATAAGGCCTCCGTCATCTACTCATCAAACCAGAATGACGTAGATCGTCGTCACCTATGGCGCGTTCCGGTTTCCGGCGGGACGCCTCAAGCCCTGACCAGTGGGGAAACCATCGAATGGTCACCGGTCCAGACCGGTGACGGCAACAGCATCCTTTGCCTCGGTTCCTCGGCAACGTCGCCGGCAATGCCCTATGAGGTTACCTCCAGCGGGCGCCAGATGATTGCCAAAGACGCCCTGCCGGGCAACTTCCCGTCCGCATCTCTGGTGACGCCCAAACAAATCATTTTCCAAAGTGAGGACGGCCTCACCCTGCACGGCCAACTCTTTCTGCCGCCCGGCGCCAACGGAAAAGTTCCCGGGCTGGTCTTCCTGCATGGCGGTCCAATCCGGCAGATGCTGCTCGGCTTCCATTACATGGACTACTACCACAATGCGTACGCCCAGAATCAATACCTTGCCAGCCGGGGATACGCCGTCTTGTCGGTGAACTACCGCCTCGGCGTGATGTATGGCCGCGCTTTTCGTCAACCGCCTAACACCGTCTGGCGCGGCGCCGCCGAGTACAAAGACGTTGTCGCTGCGGGCCGATACCTCCAATCTTTGCCGGAAGTCGATCGAGACAAGATTGGGCTCTGGGGCGGTTCCTACGGAGGCTTCCTGACCGCCATGGGCCTGGCTCGGAATTCGGATCTGTTCAAGGCCGGTGTCGACTTCCACGGTGTACACGACTGGAGTGTCTTGCTGGCGGAGCGGCCCTACTTCGGCAATTTGGCGCTTCGTCCGCCGGATACTGACGCTGCCATCAAGCTGGCGTGGGATTCCTCGCCGGACGCCTATGTGAGCACCTGGAAATCCCCCGTGCTGCTCATCCACGGCGATGACGACCGCAATGTGCCGTTCAGCCAGACCGTCGACCTGGTGCAGCGCTTACGAGCTCAGCACGTACCATTCGAAGAACTGATTCTCCCGGATGAAATCCACGGATTTCTGAAGTGGGGGAGTTGGGTGCGCGCCTATTCGGCAAGCGTCGACTTCTTTGACCGGACCCTGAAGAACAACGAGACCATCGGCGCAGCCGACTGGGAGTCCGCTAGAGCCAAATAATAAGACAGCGCCATCGCTGGCCCAGTGTCCAGGTGCAAGCGGGTTTATCGAGGTGCTTCTGAAGCTTTTATCCCCGGGCCGACAATCGCGCGGCCGGGGTAAACCTCAGGAACCATTCGGCCGTCATCTATCACCAGTGTTCCCCCGACGACTAGGTAGTGAACTCCTACGCTGGGTTCCATCGGTTTTTCAAACGTGGAACGATCGCTGATGGTTTGCGGATTGAATACCACGAGGTCGGCGTCGGCACCCTCCTTGACTCGCCCCTTCCGTAACGCAGCTGGAGTCGACCGCTCCAGCATTTGCGCCGGCATCAGGGTCATTTTCCGCAGTGCTTCCATCAGGGTCAGAGTCTTTTTCTCGCGAACATATTCAGCCAGTATGCGGGAATAGGTTCCTGCGTTGCGGGGATGTCCCACATCCCCATCACTTGCAATCATGATCAATGGGTTGGGTATGGTGGCGTCGATCATCTCTTGTGTGTTGGCAAAGACCAGCACCATCTGTTGCGAGCTGGAATTATGCAGTTCGTCGAATCGCTCTTTGGTGAGGTGTTCCCCGGTATTCGGAAGAACCAGGTTGCTGTAGTCAATGCCCATCCTCTCGCGCCAGCCGGGATTGAATACAGCGGAATTAATCGCCGTCATACCCGCGATATAGGGATAGGCCTCGGTCGTGACATCGAGTGAACGGGCACGCGCCCCTTCGACCAGGGAAATGCATTCGAGCGTGTCGCGAAGGCAGGTGCTGTTGATGTGAACAATGTGCAGCGGCGCTCCGCTAATGGCCGCTGCGCCAATCACTTCCTCGGTCGCTTCGATGGCCGAACCGGGTTCGATCCGGCCAAAGCTGCGCATGTGAGTGTAGACCGGTAATTTCCGCTCGGCTGCGAGGCGGAACATGTCGATCACTTCCAGGCGGGTCGCACCCGGGGTGTACTGAATCCCCATACCAATGCCCAATGCCCCAGCAGCGATTTCATCGCCCAGATGTTGCTCGATTTGCTTGATCTGCTCCGGAGTCGCGGGTTTTTCCGTGGCTGGCCCGCTCTTCGGCAGGATCGTTCCCTCGGGCAGCGGCGTCCCGAACACCAGCGAGCGCGCCGCGCAATGACTGGCGGTCGTGCCGTAATGAATGATCGACTGCCCCTGCTTCGCTTTCAGGAACGCCCGCACGTCCGGCGCTCCGATTTCCATCTCGAGCGCTGTGGTCACCCCATCGAAAGCTTTGACACGCTGGCTGTCGAGTGACTGACCGTGCTGGTGCAAGTCGATGAATCCAGGAGCAACCACGAGTCCCCTTGCTTGAATCGTTCGCCGTCCCGCCAGGGGCTCGGTGGAAATGCTGGCGATCCTTCCGTCGCGGATACCCAGGTTGCGAATGGCGTCGAGGCCGGTCTCCGGATCCATCACGCGACCGCCTTCGAGGACAAGATCAAACTGTTGTGCGCTGAGCAGACTGCTCAACAAGAGGAAGCAGACAAACAGCACGTTGCGCATGCGGTCTCCAAAGCTAGCGATGATAGCAGGCCGTCAGTTCCACCGGGTCGAGTCCTGAAACCATCTACCGACATCCGGTTTGATCACGTACACTAGCAGCTTCCTTTGAAGAAAATTGGACACATTCTGGTGCGTTACACCGCGTGGATTCTTGGCCTGCTGAAGGTACTGGGAGTCTGGGGCCCCTTTGTAATCGCCTTTGCCGACAGCGCACTGCTGGGCATGCCGATCGACTTTATCGTTGCCACCTATGTGTTCCGCGATCACTCGCGGATGCTCATCTACGTGGCGATGGCATCGTTGGGCTCTGCCCTCGGCAGCATCCCGCTCTACCTCATCGGATATGTCGGCGGCGAAAAGGTCCTGCGCAAGCGAATCTCCGAGGAGCGATTTCTCAAGATTCATCATTCCTTCGAACAGCACGAATTCTGGGCCCTGATGTTTCCCGGCATGCTCCCGCCACCGATGCCGTTCAAGATTTTTGTGCTGGGCGCCGCGGTCTTTCACATGAAATTCCGTAATTTCCTGCTGGCGATCGTCGCCGGCAGGTTTGTCCGCTTCCTCGTGCTCTCGGTTCTCGTGCTCTACTTCGGCCCGCAGATCGTTGGACTGTTCGGAGGAGTGTTCCAACGACACTGGGTGGTCCTCACTCTCGTCGCAGCCGGGATCCTGGTCTGGCTGGTACTGCGAAAGCGTCGAAAGACAGTCGCCCCCTCGAGCGACATCTAAAGGCTCCAAAAAACTTAAAGCCGCGATGATCGCCACGGCTTGCAAAGTAGAAAAATTTTGAGCGACGCTAGGCAGTCGCCGTGTGATCCCCGGAGCGCTCGAGTTTTCGAGCAAGAAAACTCAGCACCACCGGGGCAGCGAACATAATCGAGGTGAACAGCAAATCTCCCTCGACGCCGCGCCGGAAGAACGGCAGTCCGGCGTCGTAGCTGGCCATCAGGCCAGAGACGGTGTGTGGATACATATTCCACGCGGCCCAGACCGCGAGGTTGCTGATCAGGAAAAACGAGATGGACCCCGCCAGCGCCGTTGCCAGAATCCGCAGCACACTCGCGTTCTTTTCGAGGGTTGAGCCGAGCCACAGCATGGCCGCGTACCAGGCCCAAGTCACAATCTGATCCCAGCTGAACGGATAGCGGTAGACCAGCATCGTCAATACGACATCCGACGCCGCCAGCAGGGCCAGCGGGATCCACATCCTTCGACGCGAACCGCGCGCACCGAAGAAAAGCAGTGCTGCCCCCACCGGGGTAAACGCCATCGGATGAGGCATGAACCGGACTGCCACGGCGAAGAGAACGAAGATGTAGGGAAGCATGATCACCTGGGGCTATTCTGGCCGCTCGGAGGCGGTGCGTCAAGTGATTGCACCAGGTGAACCAAGTCAAGTGCGCGGCTCGCAAGTTCGATGCTCTGACTCGGTTAACGTCGACCGGGGTCGGGTACGACCGTTTGCTTCCTTTCCGTACCAGATACGTCGCCAATCACTTGCAAATTCTGATCCAGCATGACCGACGAACCGAGCACACCTCGGCTACGATCGTTACCCGTGCCGAGGGGGACTTGGGCAAAACGCAAGTCCCGAAAATGGACGATGTACCCTCCCGGGGAATCCTCAAGCGTTTCTGTTTCTGTGATGGGATATCGCGCCCAGTCGAGAAACACCCGGCCGATATAGGATTTCTTTGCGGCCATCGTTATCGGAGTTTCTTCCGGTTTGTAGAGAATTTCCATTCGCCCCTGCGGGTCCACCTCAGGCGTAAGCGAATTCACCGGCGTGAGGGCAAAAAATGCGGGGGTCTCCACAACGCCCGACCAATGAAATGGATCGGTCATTTTCGGATAAGCCGACGCGCTCAAAGGATCAACATCGTTGTAGGTTCGCGCCGCGAGAGCATTGACCGCGCGCCGGTGCTGGTAGTCCCGCAACCCCCACATCAGAACGATCCCAATTAATGCGGCCGTGGCCGCGACGCGCCCCCGCGGCCCTTTTCGCCGTACTCCGATCTCTCTGTCAATCAAGCCTGCCAGCGCCGGAACCATGAGGCCCAGAAGCAGCAGGCCAAACATCACCGGCTCGAAGATGAACACAATATCCCACGAGTACCACTTCTCCGAGAACGGCCAGAAGGGCCGCACTCCGTAGCTGTTGGTGAAGTCGAGCAGGATATGGCTGAATACGGCAAGGCAAGCGTACAAGAAAAGCAGTCCCCAACGCGGAGGCAGGCTGGGATCGTTGACCTTGCGTCCGCGAAGACGCCAGAACAGATACACGAAGCCGACGACCACCACCGCAACGATCGGGGCTCCCAAAAACGAATGCGTGAATCCGCGGTGATGCGCAAAAGCGAAAGCCCGGCCCCGGAAACTCCCGAGGACATCGAGATCCGGCGCTTCGGCCGCTAGCGTCAGCGTCAGCGTGGCCAGCGCTGTCTTGCGATTGAGCCCGGCGCGGCCAAGGCACGCGCCCGTGAGAAAATGGGTTACCGGTTCCAAGCCGTCAAGTGTACTTGATTTCCTTTCTCTCAGCCCGGCGGAGCCAAAAGGGTCAATGCCTCGGGAACAACCGTGATTTTGGCCGGGAGACTGCCGATCAGTTCTCCATCGGCCTCCACGTAAATCCTCGACGACGGCTTCGGCAAAGCCGAAGGCAAGTAATCGCAAGAGCATGCTTTGCTGTGAGCGAGATCGATCCCGGGAACCTTGAGAGAGCCATGAAGAAAGCTCCGCATCACAAACGCAAGATAAGCCAGCCGGTTGTCGGTGCGGCACAGGATCAGCCGCACATCGTCCCGGTCGAGAGAAGCTCCGGGAGCTAGCTGCTGGACAACCCCGCCGAACTGCCGAATGCGGACCGCCAGCAGTTCTGTAACTTCGGCCTGGTGCGTTTTGCCTGTCCCGTCCGAGTATTCCACCCGAAATCGCGGCATGGCATACGTGAACCACAGGTGCCAGGCCTTGGCATAGTAAGCCCCCATGCCGAGGCGCTGCTTGGTTCCACTGTGCAACTTGTAAAACAGATGCGCGTCAACCCCCACTCCAGCTGCAACGATGAAATAGCGATCGATTTGGGCGCCATTCGGGCCAACACAGGACACATGTCCAAGCGCGATGCGACGGGGCACGGCAGCGAGCGCGGCTTTGGCAGCGGCCGGTACGCGCAGCGGAAGTCCCAGATCGTGGGCCAGAGCATTGGCCGTGCCCATCGGAAGAATCGCCAGCGCAACCGGCGAGTGTGCGACCACCTGCGCGATGTTGTGAATGGTTCCGTCGCCGCCGCAGGGAAAAATCGTGTCGCAGCCGGAGGCGATGGCACGCTGGGCCTCTTCGGCGGCATGTGCCGGCGAATGGGTGGGAACCAACTGCGGCTCCACTCCGCCATCCTTCAAAATGACGAGGGCAGCTTCGAGTTCCCGCTCGCGCTCGCGACTGCCGCCCGATTCCGGATTGTAGAGCAGCGCCGCCTTCCGCATAGACTGGGGTCGAAGCTGGATTGTACCTGACGCGCACCGGCCCCAAGAGTGGTCCGCGCGAGCCCGGTTTCCACATTCCAAACATGGCTTTCTGGCGAGCGAGCATGTGCGAGCAGACAGCCGACGATCCGCTGACTTCGGACAAAAGCGGTATTCTCCGCTGCTGTGTTCCGACTTGCTCATGTTGTGGGCACCGAAAACCAATCACTTCGGGAAGCTCCCAAACACGAATCGAAATAGCTCTCGAACCAGGCATAGGGGAAACAATCCGGAGAGGGAAAAGCCCCTATTTCGCCGGCGGCATCGCACGCCGCCCGAATCTTTGAGAAAACAAAAAGAGCCCAGGTTCTCATTTCCGTTCGGAACCTGGGCTTGTCCTGCTTACTGATTACCCTGTTGCGCCCCTCCGCCTAAATTTTTGGGAACAATCACTCCCAATGTTCCCGCCAGATTGTTGTGCGGACCCGCCGTAAAGTACAGAGCGTTGGTGGCGCCGCTGCTGGTATTGCCTCCTCCGAAAGCGATCGCCCAAAGTTGATCGATGACGATAGGCCTGCCGGGAGTCTCTTTCAGTGCGTCCACGAATTGCCCCTTGGCATTAAAGGCATTGATCGTACCCGTATTAGTATTGTTGGAGACCAGCAGCGTGTTGCTCAAGCGACCGAAATTCGCCGGAGCCAGCGCGAAGCCCCATGGTTGATTCAGCGGAGAGCCCTGGGCAAAGCTGCCGATAAGCGTTCCGTCTTCCTTATAGGTATCAATAAAGCCTCCCGGCCCTCCGTTGTTGGCTGCAAACGACACGTAGACAGTGCCGTTGAGGTCTTGAATTCCAAACACGGAAAATCCGCTCGGGATGGAGGGATCGGCAGCAAACGTGCCTTTCAAGGTAAAAGTTCCGTCATAAATGTCGACGACGTTATTGGCGTTATCTACGGCAAACAAGAAGTTTCCCGAAGGTTTATTAGTGACTGTGAGAGCGGTGTAGGAAGCTTTGCTGGAAGAATTGTCGACCACGACCTGAGTGATAAAAGGCGCCACGCCGGGCGACCACGCGCTGATGGTCCCATCCAAGGTGACAAAGATGAAGGGCGCCCCCTGGCCTTGAACGGCGAACTCGCCACTGGTTGAAGGGTTAAACACGATTCCGGTCGGCGTGCCGACAGAGGCGCCAGGCGCGGCTGGAACGGAAACCACCAGGCCTTGCTTGACTCCCTGGGCGTTATAGATCGTCGACCAGCCCGATAGATTGTCGCTGAGCCACCATGCACTGGTCGCGCTGCGGGCCATTCCCCAGGCATTCACGATGAGTGGATCGTCCTGTGCGGCCTGACCGAACTGATTGGAGACGAGGTTGGTGAGCTGATATTGAGCCAAAGCGGTGCTGGGGAAAGACCCCAGCACTAAGCCGAGGCTGAAGATGAGCGCAATTGCACGATGCTGCATCAGATCCTCCTTTTGATGTCGAACGTTCAGTAGCCCCCAATGCCCAACCTGGCTTCGGGCCTACCGCTCACTTCGAGTGCGGAGAATCGTAAGTGTCAGCACTGGCGTTGATTGTCAAGACAGAGTAAAGCCTCTGTATTTTCTAGGTCATTGTTCTCACTGGAATTTCATTTCGTGACCAAGTGTGCAAGAAATATGAAAGGCTCGTGAAAATTAAGACACGCCGCCTCGACTCTTTAGAGCGGCGAGACGCCATCCGCGAGAATACGGAACGGAACTCGGATGCTCATGCGAGCTCCGGGTCTAGGTCTATGCAATGCGGATTGAAAATCTGGTCTGGGGATAACAGGTATGCCAAGCGGAAGTCCCGGATTGTGGGCCAGAGATTGGCCGTGCCCATGGTAAGAATCGCCGGCGCAGCCAGCGAGTCTCGGACCGCCTTCGCGATGTTGTGAATCGTTCGAGCAGCGGCTCCAGGAGTAGTCAGCGCGAGCCCCATTCCCACATTCCAAACATGGCTTTCTGCGGCAAGGGATAGCCGAGTTGGCGAGCGAGCATGGCAATCTGCCCGCGATGATGAGCGTCGTGTGCGATCAGATAGCCGACAAATCCGGTGACGTCGGGGCGGAAATTCCTGATCCGCCCATTCCCTTCGAGTGCCCCGCGAATAAGTATGTCCAGGGCGCTCCGGCTGCTTTCGAGCCCGCTCTTGGCTTCCGCCGGAGTGATGGTCGCTCGATCCAGCTGCTCGGGAATCTTCTCGGCCTTGGCGGCCTTAAGCCACATCACTCGCACGTTATGCATGTGAGCCACGATGGCTCGAATCGTGCGGCCCTTACCGCCCGGCGGTTTCTCGTTCCATGCTGAAGCTGGAAGATTCTCAATCAGGTAATGGTTGATTCGGTCGTTGGTATTGAAGGCATTCAGCAACGCGGCCGGAACTTGACCCGAGTAGGATTCCGCCGCCGTGTTTGTGCGAGAGTCTGTCTTGGGCATGGTTCAACGCGCCACACGCCTGGTCTGGCGCCAATTTGCCATATATCTGATCGAGGTGGCAAGAGGATCGCGGTCAGCCTGAGGATTTGGCTTCGTCTCTATGGCATTCCCCGAGCGGGAATTGCCTGTTGGCGGCTTGCCTGGCGATCCAAGTAGCAAGTTTTCTCGATCACCCCGGCTGCTCCTCTCGGCTTTGATCGTCTCTTCTGTCCAGGCCCCTGGACGGTGCAGCCGGCCCGCCAATCCCGCTGCGTTTCTCGGAATCGCGTACACGAGGTGTGGCAAGTTTGCCCACAAGACTTCCTTCGCCACCCTCATCCCATTCTTCTCGGCCACGCGACGCGAGGCAAGATTCTCCGGCCGGATGATCGAGATCAACCGAGGGGCCGTCAGCCGTTGAAAACCGAAGTCGCGGCAGCCGCGTGCGGCTTCCGTAGCCAGCCCCTGTCCCCACAGATCCCGTCTCGTGTGGTAGCCGATTTCAACCTCGTCGATGCCCTCCAGGTTCTGCACTGTGAGTCCGCAGTCACCAATCAGCTCGCCGCTCGACTTTAAAACCGCGGCCCAAAGCCCGAACCCATACTTGGCATACCGCCGAATATTGCGCGAGATCCAGTCTTCGACACCGCCACGGTCAAACCGAGCAGGATAGAACCGCATGGTCTCGGCGTCAGACAGCACGCGGGCAAGGGAATTCACGTCATCCAAAGTGAATTCACGAAGAATGAGCCGCGACGTCTCGATGATCGCTTTCAAGTGGTAAAGCCCCTGCAGGCGGGTGCCCTGATTCGAAGCTGGTCGCCCCGGCTATAATCTCCTCCGATGCCCGCCTCGAACGACGCCGAGAGAAAGATCGAAGCCCTTTGCGAGAAGATTCGCCACCACGAATACCAGTACTTCGTCCTCGACAAACCCGAAATCAGCGATCTCGAATTCGACCAACTCACCCAACAACTGAAAGACCTCGAGGCCCAGCACCCAGAACTTATCACTCCCGATTCTCCCACACAGCGCGTAGGGGGCAAGCCCCGTGAGGGCTTCGTTAAAGTCGCTCACTCCTCCTCGATGCTGTCGCTCGACAACACCTACAGCGAAGAAGAGCTGCGCGACTGGGAGCGCCGCGTCCACGAACTCAGCGGCCGCAAGGAGGTCGACTACGTTTGCGAACTGAAGCTCGACGGCATGTCGTTGGCATTGACCTATATCGACGGCCACCTCGACCGCGGCGTAACCCGTGGCGACGGTTCCGTCGGCGAAGACGTCACACTCAATGTGCGTACGGTTCGCTCCATTCCACTCTCCATCGATCGCGACCGGCTGAAGAAGGCCGGCATCCCGGCTGATTTCGAGACGCGAGGCGAATTGTTGATGCCAACGGCCGCGTTCAAGAAGCTGAATGAAGAGCGCGAGCGAGAGGGGCTTGCTAGCTTTGCCAACCCGCGCAATTTCACCGCCGGTACCGTCCGCCAACTCGACTCGACGATTACCGCGCAGCGCCGCCTCGATTTCTTTCCTTACATTCTCCTGTCCAACGGCCGAACCTATTTCGACCGCCACTGGGAGACGCTTGCCGCCCTTCAGAAAGCCGGCTTCAAGGTCAACCAGCATCGCAAACTCGTCCACTCGATGGACGAAGTCTGGGCATTCATTCAGGAGTGGGAGGTCAAGCGCGACTCGCTACCCTACGAGATCGACGGCATCGTAGTCAAAGTCGATCGCACCGCCCTGCAACACGAACTCGGCTTCACCGGCAAGGCCCCGCGCTGGGCGATCGCCTACAAATATGCCGCCCGCGCAGGAATCACAAAGCTCGAGAATGTCCGCTGGCAGGTTGGACGTACGGGAAAGCTTACGCCGGTTGCTGAGTTGACTCCCGTCGCCATTGGTGGCACTACGGTTCGCAACGCAACCCTTCACAACATGGACGAAATTGGACGCCTTGGCGTGAAGATCGGCGACTGGGTCCAGGTTGAGCGCGGTGGCGATGTCATCCCCAAAGTGGCTAAGGTGATCGACGACAAAGACCACCCACGGGGCACGGTTGAGATTGAAGCCCCCGAGAAGTGCCCGGTCTGTGGAACCAAAGTCGTTCGCACCGAAGGCGAAGTCGACTACCGCTGCGTCAACGCCAATTGCCCCGCGAAACTCATGGGGACGATCCTGCACTTCGCCTCGCGCGGCGTCATGAACATCGACGGCATGGGTGAAGCGCTGGTCGCCCAACTCATCGACAAGGGCTTGGTAAAAAATGTCGCCGACATTTACGACCTCACCAAGAAGGACCTGCTGGGTCTGGAGCGCTTCGCCGACAAGTCTGCGCAAAACATCCTCGACGAGATCGAGAATTCGAAGAAGCTGCCGCTGGAACGCATCATCTACGGTCTCGGCGTCCGCATGGTCGGCGAGCGCACCGCCCAGTTCCTGGCCGAGCATTTTGGATCGATGGAAGCCCTCGAGAACGCAAGCCTCGAAGAATTGCAAAACGTGGGAGAGGTCGGCCCGAAAATCGCCGAAAGCATTGTCGAATTCTTCAGCAATCCGGCCAACCGCAAGTTAGTCGAACGCCTGGGAAAAGCCGGCCTCAGATTCAGAGGATTGAAGAAAGAGCGGGGCTCCAAACTGGCAGGAAAGACCTTCGTGTTGACGGGAACGTTGACCAAGTACACGCGGGACGAGGCGAAAAAGCTGATCGAAGACGCCGGTGGCAAAGTCACAGGCTCAGTCAGCAAAAAGACAGATTATGTCGTTGCCGGAACCGACGCCGGCTCCAAACTCGACAAGGCGAAAGAGCTGGGCGTCTCGGTGATCGATGAAAGCGAAATGGAGACACTGCTCGGCTAACCCCATTCGGTCGCGATCTGCCCGATTGGTGAAAACGAAATCAGCCGTTTCGAATGAAGGTCGAGGCTGGAGCTGCGCCATTTTCTGGTGGGCCGGGGATTCGGTTGGCGAGCCCGTAGCTGTTTCGGCAAGGAGCCACGGTCTGACGCACGTGCTCAGGAAGTAGCGGATAAGGGGCACGATGAATGCGCCCAGAGTCTTTCCGATCACGTCGCGTCGCCTGGAAGTCGAGGCGGTCGTGACCCACCGCTTTCCATGTTCTCCCGCATCCTCTCCCAAGTTACCTCCAGCGTCTCCGGCAAAACCCGCGTCTCCCCCACCACCGAAATAAAATTCGCGTCCGCCACCCATCGCGGCAGCACATGCATGTGAATGTGCTCCGCAATCCCCGCTCCCGCCGCCTTCCCGATATTCATCCCCAAATTGATCCCATCCGGCCGGTAAAGCTCCCTGAGAACCGTCTCCATCCACTGCGACAATGCCATCATCTCGGCAGCCGAGTCGCCCGGCAGCTTCCGGAGCTCGTCGAGATGCTCATAAGGTACGATCATCACATGCCCCGGCGTGTATGGATAAGTGTTCAAAATCACGAAGCAGTGCTGGCCACGGTGAACAATCCGGGCTTTCGCGTCATCCTTCTCCTTGGCGGCCTCGCAAAACACGCATCTCGTGCTCTTCTCAGTGTTTGAAACATAAGCGTACCGCCACGGTGTCCACAGGTAATCCATAGCACCGGCAGGTTAGCAGATGCGCGCAGGTTACGAAACTGGAACGCTGAAACATCCCTGTAACATGCGCCGGATTTGCGTTTGACACTCTTCGCGCACGATTGCTATAGTCGAGGAGTTCCCATTGGACGCGGGTTCTCTGTAAAACGTCCGACAGCTGGGATTGTTGAAGCTCACTCGCCAGGGTGAGCCCACCACAACCAAACGACTCATCCAGCAGTCCGCAACGCAGGCCCCGCATCCCGTTACCAGAGAGGCATAACCTTGTTCGACGAAACCACCGCCCAGCATTCCGATTCCACCTCCGCCGTTGTCACCGAAACCGAGCCGATGATGGATCAGCACGCACCTGAACAAAATTCGGCAGCCGCCGAGACATCCACCGAAGAAAAGCCCGCAGCCGCCGAAGACTTTGCAGCGGCTCTCGAGACGTTCACCACCGAAGCCGAAGAGGCCGTGAGTGAAGACCGCGTCATCAAGGGCACGGTCCTCAAGCTGACCCCGACGCATGTCGTCGTCGACATCGGTGCCAAGTCGGAAGGCATGTTCCCGCTCTCGGAAGTGCTCGATCACGAGGGCAAGCCGAAGTTCAAGCCCGGTGACGAGATCGACGTGATGCGCGACAAGGGCGAGGCCGAAGAAGGCTATATCCACCTCTCGCATCAGAAAGCCCAGCGCATTCACGCCTGGGAGGAAATCGAGAAGGCGTACAACGAGAAAAAGCCGATCATCGCCGTCGTCGTTGAGCGCATCAAGGGCGGTCTTACGGTCGACATTCTCGGCGCCCACGCGTTCCTGCCGGGTTCTCAGGTCGACCTGCGTCCCATCCGCAATCTCGACGGCATGAAGGGACAGACCCTCGAAGTCGGGGTTATCAAGCTGAACAAGAAGCGCGGCAACATCGTGGTCTCGCGCAAGGAACTGCTCGAAGGCGAGCAACAGGAGAAGCGCGCCAAGACCCTCGAGCATCTGGAAGAAGGTTCGGTCCTGACGGGAGTCGTCAAGAACCTCACCGAATACGGAGCATTCGTCGACCTCGGCGGCCTCGATGGCCTGCTGCATATCACCGACATGTCCTGGGGACGCCTTACTCACCCCAAGGACCTGGTGAACGTCGGCGACCAGATTCAGATAAAAGTTCTGAAGTATGACAAGGAAAAACAGCGGGTTTCGCTGGGATTCAAGCAGCTCACACCCGACCCCTGGCTCGATGCGGAGCATCGCTATCCCGATGGCGCGCACGTGCAGGGCCGCGTCATCAGCGTCACCGACTACGGAG
>Ga0123356_10000990_pt1 | contig 31530 bp, 25 predicted proteins | sample TergutEmb28metaG_2_FD_92546 | JGI IMG/M metagenome (GOLD analysis project Ga0123356, IMG submission 92546) | Embiratermes neotenicus P3 segment gut microbial communities from Petit-Saut dam, French Guiana - Emb289 P3 | ecosystem: Host-associated > Arthropoda: Insects > Digestive system > Gut ...
GGCGACGAAGTAATCACCGCGCCTCTTCTCGGAACTATCCTGCCCGGCGTTACACGTGCTTCGGTTATTGAGTTGCTTGAGAAATGGGGTGTAAAGGTTTCCGAGCGGCGGTTAATGATAAGCGAGGTTGTTGAAGCTTCTAAAGCCGGTACTCTGAGGGAGATATTTGCATCAGGAACGGCTGCTGTCATATCGCCGGTCGGTAAGCTGCAATTTAGGGAAAGCAGTATTACAGTAAGCGACGGAGGGGTCGGTCCACTCGCACAAAAGCTTTATGATACACTCTACGGCATCCAAACGGGTACTATCCCGGATGATATGGATTGGATGGTAGAGGTATAGATTAGGAGTATACTGTTCAAATGCCGGAAATAATAATAGCCGATACAACATTACGTGAATCTGAGCAGACACACGCTGAAAAGCTCAGTTTTAAAGAAAAGCTTGAGACCGCAAAGCTGCTTGAGAAGCTGCAGGTCGATGTAATTGAAACAGGTGCAGTCGGCGACGCCCCTGCTGACGCCGCCTTTATCAGGACGCTTGCAATAACACTTGAGCATAGTGTTCTATCTGTGCCTGTATCACTTGAAAGAGCCGGTGTTGATTCAGCATGGGCAGCACTTTCGAAAGCAAAAAAGCCACGTTTAAATATAATTATTCCAACCTCAACGGTTGGAATGGAATATCAGCATCAAATGAAGGCGGAAAAACTTTTACCGCTTGTAAGCGAGATTGTATCGTATTGCGCGGCAATTTGCCGGGATGTTGAGTTTACAGCCGAGGATTCCGTACGCAGCGAACCTGAATTCCTGGCTAAAGTGATAAAAGCAGCGATTTCTGCCGGAGCTTCGACCATAACTCTTTGTGATTCGGTCGGAGAGCTTCTGCCTGAGGAACTTTCGCGATTCATATCGACAGTATATAATCTGGTACCGGAGTTAAAAAATGTGATTCTCGCGCTCCATTGCAGGGACAGCCTTGGACTTGCCTCCGCCACTGCCATAAATGGTATCAACTCCGGAGTCAGGTTAGTCAAGGTTTCATCGATATCCGGACTTGGTACGCTGCCGCTTGAGCAGTTCATAAATGTTCTCAAGGTGCGCGGTGAAACACTTGACATTTCAACAAATCTCAGCACAACGGCACTTCAACGCACTTGTGCAAGACTTGCTGCACTCACCGGCACCGCCGACCGTATCCGCAGAGTAAAAACGGATGTCGAAGAAAATATTATTGAAGACGCAGGTTTGCCGGAGGATGCCAACATCGACCAGCTTCGCAGTCATATAACTAATATCGGATATGATGTTTCATCTGACGATCTTGAACTCATCTACACTCAATTTAAGGACATAGCCCGAAATAAAAAAGTAGTAAGCCGCGACGTTGAAGCTCTTGTAGCTGAAACGTCAGGGCAGGCTCCGCCTGTATATCAGCTTAAAAACTACGTAATAAACAGCGGCAGCACAATAACTGCAACCGCATATATCGAGTTTATAAAGGACGGTACGGTCAGCTCTGCGCTTTCAGCCGGAGACGGACCGATTGACGCCGCATTTAAAGCTGCCGAACAAATATTCGGGACTCATTATGAGCTTGAGGAGTTCCAAATACAAGCTGTCACCGGCGGTCGCGAGGCAACCGGCGACGCACTTGTCAAACTCCGCCACGGCGGTAAATTGTTCTCCGGACGCGGCGTATCGACTGATATCGTCGGAGCAAGCATCCGCGCATATCTCAGTGCGGTAAATAAGATAATTAATGAGAATAACTCATAGACGAAAAGGAGCAGCATTGCCCGACCTAATCGTTAAGCTGTGATTTCCATTACAGAGCATGCCGGTATAACAAACCGGCAGCTTTCGTTCGCGGCAGTTATATCGTCATAGGTTTCAACCCTTACCTCATCGGGAGAGGTGAAGTCATTCCTGCTGTCCATCTTACCACTGAGAATCCTTGCAGCAAACCCGGCGTTTTGTTTGCCTGAAACATAACAATCTATTTCTACGGCATCATCTGCGGACTGATTTGATATTGTGATGTGTATTGTACCGCTGTCATCCTGACTCGCGGTAACATCAAGATGCGGAACAAGTGCGGCTTCATTCCCTATTTCCGCACACTCCACATAACATTCAAGCAGCGTTGCATCCATATGCCCTTTGTACAGATCAAAAACATGATATGTAGGAGTCAGTATCATTTTACTGTCATTTGTTAATATTATGGATTGAAGAACATTTATTGTTTGTGCAAGATTCGCCATAACAACGCGGCGGCTGTGACGGTTGAATATATTAAGCGTGAGCGCGGCAGCTAATGCGTCGCGCATTGTGTTTTGCTGATAGAGGAATCCGGGATTCGTACCTTCCTCTACGTTGTGCCATGTTCCCCATTCATCTACTATCAATGCTATTTTGCTATCAGGGTCATAGTAATCCATGATGCGGCTGTGATTGTCAACAAATTCATTCATTTTTAATGCTCTGTGTAATGTTTGATAGAATTCCTCTTTTGTAAACCCGATCGCATTACCTTTATCCTGCCAGTTTCCTGTTGTTACGGTGTAGTAATGCATTGTCAAAGCATCCATATAACATCTTGCTTTTTCCATCATTACCTTTGTCCAATGATAATTATCATCACTGGGACCGCATGCTATCTTGTATATTTTATTATCTCCAAAATTACGTACATAGGTTTGATAGCGGCGATAAACATCGGCATAATACTCAGGCTTCATATTCCCGCCGCAACCCCAGTTTTCATTACCGATTCCAAAGAATTTTAAAGACCATGGTTCTTTACGTCCGTTCTCTGCTCTCAGAGCCGTCATAGGGGATTCACCGCCGAAGGTTATATACTCGATCCATTCCTGCATTTCCTGCACCGTACCGCTCCCGACATTACCATTGATATAAGGTTCGCATCCGACTTGACTGCATAACTCCATAAACTCGTGAGTACCAAAGGAATTGTCTTCAACTACACCACCCCAATGGGTGTTGACCATACGTTTTCTATTTTCTTTCGGACCTAAACCGTCCTTCCAATGGTATTCATCGGCAAAGCAGCCGCCCGGCCAGCGCAGATTCGGTACCTTGATGTGCCTGAGGGCGTTAACAACATCAGTGCGAATGCCTTTATTGTTTGGAATCGCACTGCCTTCTCCAACAAAAAAACCACCGTAAATACATCTCCCCAAATGCTCGGAAAAATGCCCGTAAATATGTCGGCTTATTTTGCTTTTTCTCCTTTTTGTATTGATTACAAGCTTATTCACAAGATGTATACTCCTTTGTTCATTGTAAACTATTTATGCTATCGTGGTTTATGTGTTCACTCCCTTATCCAGACACGCATTCCGCCGGGTTCGCGGTTGCACCAGGCATAATATGGAACTGCTTTTAATATAATTGCTTCTTTTTTCGGCCTTTGCTCTGTATAAAGGTCATCACTTCCTGTTTCTTTTATTCCGTCTGCAGTTAACGCAATCATGCCTTTAAGCACTCCGTCAGTAATTTCATTTACTTTTATTTCTGAACCGGGCGGTAAGCGTAAAGCTGCAAGGAGTGAATCGTTATCCGTTTCCTCGAAGCAGTAGATTATAGGACCTCTTTGCAGGCAAACCTGTCCTGCATTACCACTGACTGCAAGATTGGAGTATATCCTGAGAACAGGTAGCTGAATTTTAATATCGAGGGTATCCCCGGCTTTCCATTTACGTGAAATATAAGCATATCCGTCAGTTGCATCAACCGCAGCTTGTACACCGTTAATCAAAAAAACAGCATCCCTGCACCATTTGGGTATATGAACCGCAAAGCAGAACTCCGCTTCTTTCTCTGCGGGATTAATTGCATAGCTTATGCAGCCTTCCTGCGGATAATCACTTTGACACTCAACCGTAACACCACCGCATATACCGAAGTCGGCGGAGCCTCCGAGAAACATATGAGCAAAAATTGTATTCTCACCTTCACCCCATGCATATTTTCCTAGGGACAGAAGCAGCCGGGAAACATTCGGCGGGCAACACGCGCAAGCGTACCATTCAGGCCGCCTGGTCAAAACATGCTTATGAGTTTGCACAACTCCGGATATTCCGGGAATCACCTCCAACGGGTTAACGTAAAAAAACCTTTTGCCGTCGAGCTGCATACCTGCCAGCACTGAATTGTAAAGCATACGCTCCAGCACATCGGCATACTTCCCCGATGGTTTAATCTCCAGCATTTGTCTTGCAAAAAAGCACATTGCGATTGATGCGCAGGTTTCGGAATAAGTGGTAGCATTTGGCAGGTCATAATCAACACTGAATGCTTCACCATGTACAGTTGAACCGATCCCACCTGTAATATACATCTGTTTCTCAGTGATATTATCCCAGAGTTTTTCACATGCATCCAACAGTTCATTATCACCTGTTTCAGCGGCAAGAGCCGCCATTGAGGTGTACATATACACAGCACGTACACTATGTCCGACCGCTTTGTCCTGATCCCTCACCGGCTTATGGTTTTGAGCATATTCCCGGTTTTCAACGCCGTCGCCCCACATCGTCCAGCCTCTTGATTTTCTCTCTTCCAAAAAATAACTCGGCTCTTTGCCGCGCTCGTCAAGAAAGTACTTTGCGGTCTCCAGATATGATTTTTCATTGGTAGCTTCATATAAGCGCAGCAGGGCAAGCTCGATTTCCTGATGACCGGGGATTCCGCGTATCTTATCATTGCCAAAACGGTTGCAAATCAAGTCGGCATTGCGGCGCATGATGTTAAAAAGCTTATCTTTGCCGGTTGCTTTAAAATATGCAACCGCCGCTTCAATCATATGCCCGGAGCAGTACAACTCATGGCAATCATGAAGATTCTGCCATCTTCTTTCCGGATGCTTAATAATGAAGTGTGTGTTTAAGTACCCGTCGGGTTGTTGTGCGCGACCGATTAGGTCAATGATTTCATCCGCTTTTTGCTCAAGCTTCGAATCCTGATGTTTGGAAAGTGAATATGCAACGGCTTCCAGCCACTTTGCAACATCACTGTCTTGAAAAACCCATCCATAAAACTCGCCTTCCGCATCACCCGCAGCTATGCGGAAGTTTTGGATCGCATGGCTTTTTTCCACATCCGGCAGCTTGTCCTCCATTACATCCGCCTGATAAGGAAGAACGACCTCACGCACCAGTTTCTGAACATTACTCCAAAAACCATCGTTTACTATAACATTCTCCAACGGGATGCTCTTTTGAACTTTCATGCTGTTCCTCCCTGTTTACAATAAACTTTACATTGTGCAGAGCTGTATATTATAATCATCTTATTATCCGGCAATGATTCTGTTGTACAAAAAGGAGTTTGTTGTTTTTATGGGTCTATTCACACGTGATTTCAGCAAAGCGGGTCCCGGCGTTCCCAAGGATGAGCCGCGAAAAAAGGGTATCCGCCGTTTCTTTGAGATTATTGTAAGGGAATACAGAGACCTCATGAAGGTCAATATGTTATTTTTCCTTTGTGTTCTTCCGTCACTGGTAATGTTCTTTCTGGGGTTATTCGGTATTCTGGAATTCGGGTTGATGCTGTCAATAATTATGGCTTATCCGGTCGGAGGTGCAATGGCGGCAAGCATGTTTTGCATAACAAGAATGCTGCGCGATGATCCCGGATTTTTATGGGATGATTTCAAGCGCAAGTTTCTGGAAAATGTAAGGCAAGCCGGTGTGGCGGGAGTTCTGGTCGCAACATTCCTGTACACTCAGGTTTTTCTATTCTGGCTGCCTATAATGGCCGGGTGGGAAGTGGCAGGAATAACGTGGATTGTTGTCGGTCTTTTCCTGTTCCTGCTTTTTTCTATGGTCACCCCGTACGTTTTCCTGCACTACGCGTATATAGAGCTTACCACATTTCAAATTGTCAAAAACAGTGTCCTGCTTGCACTGTCAAATCCCGGACGCAGCATAGCCGGTGCTGTTGCGGGTTTGCTGCCCTGGATAGGGTTATTATTGTTTTTACCGTTAACCCTTGTGTTTTTCCCTTTAATACCCTTTTTTGTATTTATTCTTTCATGGCTCATGAACCTGATGTGGATTTGGCCCGTATTTGACCGCCGCTTTTCTGTTGAAGAAACCCTTAGTGCAGAAAAGGATGACCCGACAACGGGGTAGGTGTCTTAATCTTTACAGGTTATATATTTATTATTTTTAACTCAAACGGTTCGAGTACAGCTTCGTATTCCGTACCCTTGAAGCTTACGGTTGCAGTCCTTTTTATGTCGCTGTTATTTATCATTGCAATCCTTCCCGCATCCGGATAAATCGCACATTCTGTGAGCGGGTCACCTGAGATTCCTTCGGGAATCATATTTTTTTGCGAGGAATATAAAATCAGGTTTTGAAGAAACCGCGTATTTATAGCACTATGCTTAAAATTCGAACAGTAAATCCCCTTACCGCTGCCGAATGCATACTCTGTTACAGCCGGACTCCCCCCTGCTTCAACCAAGACACGCGCTAAACCGTCAGTCAGCATTACACCGCTCCTGCCGGTAATACAGACGCCGTCCGGCACAAGACCGGGCTCTTCAATAATATCATATGTCCACTTCCCATGGCATGTATATTCGCCGTTGTCGATATCAACACCCAAAGCATGAGCCATCCTCAGATATCTGTTTATTCCTTTTAACGCCGAAGGTTCGCCGATACCTATGAATGTACCGCCGCCGTTAATCCATGCTGTAAGGATTTCAACAATACGGTAATCATTCCAGCATGCTCCTCCGCTCCATGCGTCGCCAGATGCACCGGCGTTAATTATGACGTCTATATTTTCGGGTATACCGCCGGTGATATCCTTAAAAGAAATAAATTCAACATCAAACGGCAATCCTGAAAGGCTCTCGAGCACATGAATCAAGGAATGACCGGAGGTCTCGTGGAAATGCCCCGACAGAGTCCAGGCGCGCAGCTTACCCCAGGCATGCAGTATTGCGACGCGTGGTTTAAGCGTCAGCGGAGTACCCTTGTCATGAAGAGCTGAAATTTCGCGGAACTCACTTAAAATTGAGTCCATTGCTTCAATAAAATCAGGGTAATCTTTTACAAGATGAAGATAACCGCCGAGACCGCAGCGTTGTATTTTATCGCGCAGCAGCGCTCTTCTTACATTCACCCAATATCCGAGTGCGTCCTCTCCGGGCTTCCCGCCGGGTGAAAATGTCGGGGCTCCGCCCAACCCTACCGGAAACAGATACGGATGAAAACGTATTTCATGAGTTTTAACAGGCACCCCGGCACAGAGCCGCACTTCATAGCCGGAAAACACGCATTTTACCAATCCGTTGAATCCAAATTCCTCAAAATGCCCGTTATACGGCTCAATCCCAACCCAATTATCATCGTAGAACACGTATGCGAGTTTACCGGAAGAATGAACAACATCAACGAGTTCTTTCCCCGCCAGCCGCACAAATCTTCCTATGAACTCCATCCAATCTATTTTTTTTGCGTTTGGCACACAGTGCGTTGAGAAATATTTACCACCACGCACAAAATCCTCGGCACACAATGCATATCCGTACTCATCGGCAAAATCGTCCAGTGCTTCGGGGCAGACAGTAAAATCATAGCTTGCCCAGTCTGTGAATAAATACCTGTTCCGTTCGCCGGCGCCCCAAATCCAGGCAAAGTTATAAAACAGAGATGTAAATCGCACTACGTTCGTGTGCGGATTCTCTTCACACCAGCGTTTCAATTCCTTTTTAAGGTATTCCAGCGCTTCCGGACGATACGGGTTAAGCTGCATCAGGTGTTCTTTATCCCATTTATTTGTGACATGGTTGTACATTGAAATCTCTTCCCATATCCGCCATGCCAAAAAGCTGACCGTGTACTGCCGGAAGGGTTTTGCTTTAATACTGACTATGCCGGTCTTCTCGTTATAACTCCACTCTTTACGCGGAATCTCCTGATTTAATGCTCTGTCGTACACTTGCATGTATTTCATGCCGGCTTTTGTATCATTTACTTGAAACTGCGATTCAAAAAAATCATCAAGCAGACGGATCTCAAGTTCAGCCGCAATTGATGTTTTCGGAGAGGTACATAAGAATGTTTGCTGGCGTGTCAGTTCATTCTCACAAATCCATTTGTTATGCTCACGCACCGGACAAATTGTCGAATATATATCGTATCCGGAATCCAATAATTCACCCGAGAGCTTTGTGCCGTCGCTGTCACGGATTACATCGGCACCCCAACGTTCGGCAAGCTCGAGCGTAAGCTTTTCATATCCTGACTCCCCCGGTAATGTAAAACCGCCTTTAGTCATTTTATTCTCCTGATTCGCCATACTTAAGCAATCCTGTCAGGAAAGCCAATCCCAGACCTTGCCCCCATCCTTGTGTCCATTTGCGTGATATTTTACGATAACCGTCAAGGTCGCGCATAACAGCCGTTCCCCCGGAGACATTCAGTAACCGGCCGTCCTCAGAGATATTATCAAGAATCCCGTTATATGCCTTCTCCACTGCTTTCGTATTCAGCGGGTTGCGGTTTGACAGCATTGCGGCTGCTATTCCCGCGCTGGCGGAGAGTTCTTCATATGACTGCTCATCATTAAGTATGGTTCGCCAAAGACCGTCTTTTGTCTGTAACTGCTTTAGCCCGGTGAGCTGGTCACGCAGGGAGCAGTCCACATCCATGTATTGCGGGTACAGGTACGGCTCGGGCAGCACCTTGTTTACCTGACTCATGGTATATGCCGCCCACGCGTTTGCACGCGCCCAGAAGAACCCGGACATGTGGTCCTTCTGCAGATTATTATATCCGTGATACCAAAGCCCCGTTGCCTGATCTTGCAGGTATTCAATGTGCCAGTAATACTGATTCAGAGCGTCATCAATCATTTTTTTATCATTTTTAAGTACACCGGTACGCAACAGAAAAAACGCTGCCATAAATAATGTATCCGCCCATGCCTGCTCAGGAAAATCATTTTTAGACGACACTGTATGCTGCAGAACGTTTTCTCCGAATCTGAGAGCTTTATTTTGCAGATAATCGATTTTTGATAATGCAGTGTCCAAGTATCTATCTTCACCTGTTAAATCGTATAGTGTCAACAGGCAATGACCCATAGCGCACGCATTTACATTCCACGGTGGCAGCCCCAGCGCTATGTAGTTATCAACACGTTCTTTCAAGCCTTTAATGTATTCCTCATTTTCCGTAACTCCTATCGCCTCGGAAATCCCGTAATATGCCACACCGCAAGGCCAATCCCACACCAAATCCATAGATAAGGTTTTCCGGACCATCCTGTCAATCTTGTCAACAACATCGCTTTTATTAAAGTCGAATTTAATCACGCAGTTCCCCCTTTTTGCGGGAACCCCCTCAGCTATTGAGAGGGTTCCCGGCCGGTTCACACTACAGTTTTTTATAGTTCAACGTGTGAACTAAATGCAATCAAAGCATTAGCTATAAACATTGGTAATTACAGAGCCTACAGCGTACCAGGAGAACGGCGCGCGCCCGGCTGTGACATCACCAAGTGCTGTGGACAAGCCTGCACGGTATGCGGCGAGGCGTTCCTGCTCGATTTCTTCAAAGCCTGCAGCCCTGTATTGAGTGACAGCATCTGCATACATACTCTCAAAGTCATCAGGATTGGCTTTTACAAGCCCCGTGGCAAGCTGCTGGAACAGCGGCACAAGCGTTCCGGTGTATTCGGGGAGGGAGGCGATCGGTACACCAAAGAACGGGTCGGCATATGTCAGACCATGATCTGCACGTACCCTGAGGTACTTGTATCTGTCAAGCATTTCCTGCCTGAGACGGTCTGTTTCCGGAAGGTTGCCCGGAATTATCGCTTGAACGGTATCTTCTGCAGTGCCTGTTGCACGGACTTCGACCACGACTGCCCAGTAGTCCTTGTTGCTTGAGAATCCCATCCACATATCGCCTTGCTCTTCCCAGGGCTTCATTTCACGAGCACCGGCATCGTTGACAATATATGTTACACCCTCTTCACCCCACTGGAACTTATCCAGAACGTCAGGCTGTGCCATCCATTCCAAATACATGTAGGCGGCTCTGAGCTGCTCATCTGTTGCTTTTTCTGAGAAACAGAGGAAGAAGCCTGCCGGGTTTGTGGCACGGTCTTGCGGATGTGTTCTGTAACCAAGTGCGTCTGCATCCGCATATTGCACTGTGTTGTTCCACATGATTCCAAGTTTTGCATCGGGATTGTTTTCATAGAAGGCTTCAAGATCCGGCATTGATGCCTGCACAAAGAATGAATGGCGGTAAAGATTACCGTTTATAAACTGCTGAAGCGCTTGTGTCTGGACACCGGCAGCCCCGCCTTCATCGAGTTCAAACTCGGGGTTAATCAAACCGAGATTGTACTGCTCGTTCAACTGGGCGAGGAATCTTTGCGCACCCGGAGCCGGGAGGCTGGGGACGTTAACATCTGAGTGCATGACCCAAAGTTCCTCATCCAGCGGGAATGTGTTGTATGCGTAGAATTGGAAGTTGTTGGTAAATCCTACCTGATCGAGAGTGTACGGCAGGTTATACGCTTCTTTAAATATCACCTGAGCTGCCAGCCACTCTTCATATGAAGCCGGACGTCCAAGCCCCTGCTCCTCATACCAGTCAAGACGGTAGAATGTCACCCATGTGTAGTTTGTATCCCAGAAGGGGCGGAGAGCCGGGGCAAACATATACTCGCCTCCAACCATAAATGAGTCAAACTTCTCCTGTCCTCCGGCATTTTGGAACCAGGTCGGTGCGATGTCTACAAAATCCTGAAGATTGATTGGTTGAAGCGCTCCTTCACCCCACCACTCCGTGACCTTTGGCCAGTCGTATTCCATAAGCATTGTAGGCGGAGTCTGTGCCGAGAACAGCCGGTTATATGCCGTCATGGTGTCGCTTCGGTCAATCGGGACATATTCGACTGTGACGTTAAGAGCTGCGCCAAAACTCTCGTTTACCCAGTTTGTCCAATAGTTGTCCGGAATCGGCGGGGCATCATCACGCGCACGGTCGAATGTTCCGATTTGAATTGTCACGTGATTGTCAAAGGGTATAAATGCACCTCCATAGTCAACAGGGTTAAATCCTACACCTGCCTGACCGCGTCTGTCATCCGCAGTCGGTTCGGGCACTACCACTGCCGGCGGCGGTGTCGTAGGCGCAGGTGTCGGTGTTGCAGGCGGCGGCTCCGGCGGCGGCGGCGGTTCTTCGACGCAGGCTGCGAGAGTTGCAAAAAGCATGGCGGATGCGAGTAAGGTTGCTAATATCCTTTTTTTCATTGGTTTCCTCCTTAAAATTTTGTTAATCTATTTATACTACACATATGACTGTGTTGTATACACTCTTTGTGCCAATCCGGGGTAACAGGTCAGCCTTTTACCGAGCCGAGGGTTACTCCCTTTACAAAGAACCTCTGTAGGAACGGGTATACAAGCAATATCGGAATCGTTGTAAACATGATTGCGGCGGCTTGAAGCCCCTCGGGTGCATGCATTTCTACAACGGTTGTGGGGTCCAGGTCAAAATTATCCGTTTGAGCCCGTACCAGCCTGAATAAAATCAACTGAAGAGGCTGGAGCGCTCTGTCATTAATAAACCATAAGGCATCTCCGTAAGTGTTCCAGCGCTGCACCGCAATCCACAGGGCTATAGTTGCATAAACGGGAAGGCTGAGCGGACACCAGATCTGGGAAAAAATCCTGAAATGTGAAGCTCCGTCGACGCGTGCGGCTTCTTCCAGCTCCTCAGGAACGGAGTTCATAAAGAACGTTCGCATAATGAGCATATTGTACGCGGAGAATGCGAGCGGTAATATAAGTACCCACTGCGAGTCAATAAGATCCAGCCTGAGATAGTGTACATACGTGGGGATAAGACCTGCGTTAAAATACATTGTAATCATAAAGAACATTGTTATCGGATATCGCCCCGGAAGATATCTTTTTGAAAGCGGGTATGCGGCAAAGGAATTAACAACCAGACCGATGACCGTTGTCATGAGAGTAATCCGTATTGTGTACCACATTTGCGGAAGCATGACCGAGCTGTCGATGACACGCATGTAGTTTGATAAGGTAATTTCAATCGGCCAGAAAATAACCTCGTTACTAACAATGGCCCGATATGAGGACAGGCTCTTGGCAAGCAGGTGTATAAAAGGCAGTATGCATGTAAGGCAAAGAATTACAATCCACAGGACGATAAAGGCATCAACGGCAGAAGCCTTTGATAATTTGAGAGTTGAATCCTTTTTTTCAATAACTCTGCCTGACATTTGTTTCGCCTTCTTTATTACTTAATAATCGGTTTTATAAAAGCCCGTCTTCACCAAGAAGCTTGACTATCCGGTCCGCCATAATGACCAGCATAACGGCAACCAACGCTTGAAAGAGACCGACGGCAGTCGCACGTGAGTAGTTGCCCCCCATGAGACCTTTTTCGTAAATATATATGGATAGTTGATATGCCAGTTCCCGCACATTTACATTCATGAACGCCCACAGGCGGTCAAAGCCCGACCCGAGCAGGTGCCCGAGGCGCATAATAAATAATATGACAATAGTCGGTTTAATACCGGGAAGGGTGATGTGCCATATACGCCTCCACCGCCCCGCTCCGTCTACGGCGGCAGCTTCATACAGAGCAGGGTTGATGCCTGTTATGGCGGCAAGATAGATAATCGAACCCCAGCCAACTGCCTGCCATATATTTATTGTAAGGTATGTAAATATCCAGTGCCAGGGCGATGTAAGGAAAGGTATACCCTGTTCAATCCAGCCCGCATCCATAAGCATTACGTTGACAAAGCCTGTCGAGGGCCGGAACAGGACGTACGCCACAGAGGCGACAATAACCGCAGACAGGAAGTGCGGCATGTAAAGTATCGTCTGTGAAACACGTTTAAAAAGCTTTAAGCGTAATTCGTTGAGCATTAACGCAAGTATTATCGGAGCCGGGAATTGCAGAATTATATCAAGGATGTTAAAAAAAACAGTGTTGCGCAAAGCAATGTAAAAGTCCGCGTCCTGAAAGACCTTCTCAAACGTGCTAAATCCGACCCAATCGCTGTCCCATGCGCGTACGGGCCGGAAGTTCATAAATGCCATTCGAAGGTTCGGATAAATCGCATAGTGGAAAATAATCACAAAAGCCGCAGGCACCAGAAGCATAAGATAAAGCTGCCAATGCTTTCTGAGCGCACTTCTTATGCGCTCCGGCATTGAATTATATACGGTAACAGACGGTTTTAAATGTCCTGCTTTTTGCTCTTTGATCTGCCCCATCGGTAAGTGCCTCCGTACTTAGTAAAATGCACTAATGAGAGAATCACTTTCTAATTAAATTTTAAACGATTTGCCTAACCTTCTCCAACATAAAAAATCATATTACTGTGCAAAAAAGACCATTTTTCTATTGTTTATTGACAGCGTAATATATTCTGTCTATAGTTAAGTGAAGCGAGGGTCGCGACTGAGCGTATTTCATCCCCGAAGGGGTGAAAGGACTTGCTCAGTCATGACCGAGTGAACGCAAACTAAACAGATGTTTAGTTAAGTAAAGCGAGGGTCGCGACTGAGCGGAGCCGGTTGTGACTGAGCGATGAAAGGGTGGTGCTGTTTTGAAGCTTGACAGATCGAAATGGTGGGTTTACGCTTTTCTGGCAATACCGGTTCTGTACTTTGCCACACAATTTCTGCCTTACTACCACTCGGGCAGTACATACTTGACTTCTATGTGGGGTTTATTCTGGTTTCCTGAAGAAAACCAGGAAACTATTGATTTTATTGCCCTTTTTCATCACGGTTTCAGAGTTAATGATTTAGTTGCGGCTCTTCTTATCACACAGCTTGCAGCCTTGTTTTTAATTATTATAACACTCATTAAACGAAACAGCGGCATCGTTGCTTTTTTGTGGGGTATTTGGGGTGCATTCGGGTTGTATTCCTTCCTGACCACTCACGCTCTTGCATTCTCACCTGTTATGGTGTACAGCGGCATTGCCGGCATTCTGATGCTCTTGCTTTTCCTGGCTGCTTTTATAGTTTCGACTTTATATCTCTCGATTATGTATAAAAAACACAGGAAAATTCTTATTGCTTTTAAAGCGGAACAGTCTGCACAGGAAAGCCCGCTGTAAAGCATCTTCATTGCATTTCTTTTATGATGTAATCGCGCAGCTACGACCTTTGTATGCTATTTGGTTGATTCTGCGCGATTTTGTTATGCTTCAGTGAAGCTCAACGCCTATCACCGTGTCGGTTTGATCCGGCAATATCGGGTTTTCTCCAAAGGATGCGAATGGTATATCCCTGTAGCTGTTCAGGAAATGCGACTCGTGCATCTTTAACTCCGCTCCCGATGCAACATACCACATACGGCGTATTTGCTCAATTTTCACCCCCATGAGCGGCACAGCGTTCACTTGATTCTCCATCACATGATAATAAAGAATTTTATCCTTACGGGTAATCCATCCATATTCAGGCTTTCCAATACCCGCACTGCCGCAACCGTATATAGATTCGTTGTTCTTCTTCATCCATTTACCGATTTCAGCAAGAATGTTCTGTGATTCATCGGGGATGTTGCCTTTTGCATCCGGTCCTACGTTAAGAAGGAGATTCCCCCCTTTTGATACGCACTCCACCAGCTTGCGAATGAGCATGCCTGCCGGCTTGAAGTTTCTATCCGATGCGTTGTATCCCCAATTGTTATTCATTGTTACGCACGCTTCCCAAATGACAGGTTTTCCGCTTTCTGTACGGTAGCCGTCAAGCGGGATGATTTGTTCGGGGCAGATAAAATCGCCGGAGTATTCGTTCGGGTTATCGGTTTGGAGCGAACCGAATCCCTCACCGCTGCCTTCAAGGCGGTTATCTATCAATACTTCCGGCCAATACCCGCGTATCATACGCACAAGCTCGGTTGCCCGCCATTTTTCACCGAACATGGTATCGTAGGAGAAATCGAACCAGAAAATGTCTATTTTTCCGTAGTTGGTACACAGTTCTCTGACTTGTCCGTGCAGATAGTCCAGATACCGGTCGAGGTTATGCTCCTTGTCTTTATACTCCTCGTTGTCGCGCATCGGGTGATGCCAATCCCCGTAGTGCGGGTAGTCGGGGTGATACCAGTCAACAAGACTGTAGTAGAGGCCGACCTTTAATCCTTCGGCACGGAAAGCTTCGATAAATTCGCGTATGAGGTCCCGCTTAGCTTTTGTGTTTGTTGCCTTGTATTCCGTGAGCTTGCTGTCAAACAGGCAAAATCCGTCATGATGCTTGGCGGTCATGACCGCATATTTCATGCCGGCTTCTTTTGCCGCTTTTGCCCATTTTGCGGGATTATAGTCTGTCGGGTCAAAGGTGTCAAAATAAATTTGGTAGTCTTCATTTGAGATTCTTTCAAAGTTTCGTACCCATTCTCCCCGCGCAGGTATGGCATATAATCCCCAGTGAATAAACATCCCGAATCTGTCCTTTACAAACCAATCTGTCTTTGACATTGCAATACCTCCCGAGTTTTATTGTGTTGTTTGAAAACTTAGCACTGCACTTAAAGCAGTATAACTATAACCACTTTTCTTCCACAGTTCTTTCAATCATTTCATCAGCAAGCGTGCGTATCTCCGCTTGTGTACATCTTCCGTTAACCAGAGGGTCGCGTTCAAAAGCCGCATAAACAGCATACCTGTCATGGCTGAGCGCAGCTTCCAGTATCAGTGTCTGGTTTTCGATATGCGGAAAGCACAGGTTACGGATATCTCCGGTCAACTGTCCGGAGCTTACCGGTATGACACTATCCTTTGAAAATACAGCGTTCGTTTCTACAACCGTTTCCTTTGGAAGGTTTTTTATCTGCAGCGCAGTGTTTGGCAGGTTGACGTTGGTGACAATGCTTGTTAAGCCGCACAGGGCTTTAATTATTGTTATCCCTTCCTCACCGGAGGTGCTTAAAGCAATTTCCTCCCTGCCGTCTGCAAGACGTTTTGCTCGCTCGACTCTTTCAGCTCTGTCTTTGATGCGCCAATCAACGCTTGTGAGTGAAAATCCCCAGCTTTTGATGGTTTCACAGTCTCTAAGGTATATATCTCCGGGCATAAATTCAACAAGATGTCTGTCACCTGCCGCCGCTATCTGTCCGTATTTTCGATATAAATCGAACTTGATCCGGTTTGTACTTCTGAAGCATTCAACGGTCTTGTTATAATTTTCACCCGGATAGCCCTTTTCATAATTCCTTTCTGCGTAGTTTGCAAACATAGGCAGAAGGTTTTTTCCGTCATACTCTGCACTGTCGAACCATGTAAAGTGATTAATTCCAAGAACGTTCACTCTTATATCTTCACGCCCCGGTCTGATTCCTGTCTCATCTCTGAGCATTGATGCGAGCAGTTCCTGTGTTCCAAACACTTCATGGCAACATCCCAATGCCTTGATTTGCGGGAATGCATTGTAAAGCGTTCTCATGCAAATACTCATCGGGTTGGTGTAATTGATTACCCAGGCTTCCGGGGCAAATTCACGGACGGCCTGTGCAAAAAGGACATACAGGGGAATGGTTCTCAACGACCGTATTATGCCGCCCGGCCCTGCTGTGTCTCCAACCGGTTGGTATATCCCGTGCCTCTCGGGAAGGTGTACATCTGTTCGCATATGCTCAAAGGTGCCGGGCAGGATCGACGCTATTACAAAATCCGCATCAGTCAGCGCTTCTTGCAGTGTTGTGACTGTTGCGTAATTCCACTTGCCTGCCGACATCTTGTCTGCGGTTATGCGATTGCCTATGGCTTCATTGCGTTTTGCAGCTTCGATGTCTATATCATAAAGCCTTACTTCTCCCCTCAGCTCCGGTTCGAGCGCAAGATCTGTCATAAACATGCGAGCCCAGCCTGTGGAGCCTCCGCCAATATATGCGATTTTGAGTGCTTTGCTGTTAAACAATATCAATCATTCCCTTTATTTAATACGTTTATTCTACACAGTTGCGATAAATTAATCAAATAAAATCGATTTTTGCATTTTTCTGTCAGGGTTCAAACCTATATGGTTGATTTTGCACAGTCCGGCATATTTACTTGTTGATTTTGATATGTATTATGGTATACTTATTTGGCAATTACAACTGGTACATCAAGCGGGGTCAGTGATGGCTAAATATTTAAAGCGTCCAATTGAATATCGTGTGTATGATTTGCCCGAAGACTTTCCTGCTCTTGTTTTTACAGGCGATAAATGGCGTATATCGGATGTTCGAAGCAACAGACTGCATTTTCATAATTGTCTGGAAATAGGCATCTGCCACAACGAAAGCGGTATGATGGAGTTTGAGAATAAACCGCTGCCGTTTCGCGAGGGGGATGTAACAATAGTATCGCGCAATATCCTTCATACTACTTATTCATCACCGGGCAAGAGCAGCTTATGGACATATATGTTCCTGCAACCGGAGCGTATTATTCCCTCTTACCTGCAGCAGTCGTTACAGGAATCAGAACTGCTGATTGAGATTGAGCAAAATATTTGCGAAATTTTCTCCAAGGACGAGTACCCGCAAATATATTTTTATGCTGACAGAATTGCCGGCAATCTTGAAACCAAGCCGCTCAATTACAGAACAGATGTAGGCGCGCTTTGTATTTCACTAATTATTGAGCTTATGCGTTTACGTACTGATAATCCGTATTACAACCAGAGCAAACCGGCAGTAAGCGCGCTCGTTCTTTCTCCCGCGCTGGATTTTCTGCATAAAAACTACAATCAGCAGTTCCAAATCGGGAAACTGGCGGAGCTTTGTTCGATGAGCCTTACACATTTCCGCAGAGTATTCGGCGAAATAATGGATTGTGCACCGCTTGAGTTTTTACACAGAACACGTATAACTCAGGCCAGAAATATGTTGCGCGGTACGAATCTGTCTATTCTGGAAATCAGTGAGCGGGTGGGTTACGGGTCGATTTCCGGTTTTAATCGCCACTTTTTGAGCATAACCGGCATCAGCCCCTCGGAATGGAGGCGCAATTCCGATGCGGTGCCGAAGCAGTTTGTTACTACACACAGCGGCTGGACACAGCCCGAGCAGCTATGACCGCCGCATTATGACAACACTAATAAAAGCAACCTTATCTATAGCTCTATTATGAAAGGAATGGGTTTAATTATGGATATCCGTTACAGTGCAAATCAACGCGATGTAAAACGCTACACAACAAAGGAGCTTCGTGACGAGTTCCTTATCACGGAGCTGTATCAACCAGACAAGGTCACAACTGTCTATTCCCACGTTGACCGTATGGTCACATTCGGAATTATGCCTGTAAGCAGGACGCTTGCCCTTGACGATGGTATTGACATTTGGGCTAATTTCGGCACTTCGTACCTCCTGGAAAGGCGCGAAATCGGCTTGTTTAATATCGGAGGAGCAGGAATTTGCATTGTTGACGGCACCGAATACAAGATTAACAACAAGGATTGCCTGTATATCACGCGAGGTGCGGAAAATATTTCATTCAGCAGCACCGACAGATCTGTACCCGCCAAGTTCTACGGTGTATCCGCTCCGGCACACTGTTCGTATGAAACTAAGCTGCTCACACTGGCTGATGCGGCAAAAAACCCCGTCGGCGATACCGCAACTTCAAACAAGCGTGTGATATACCAGTTTATCCACCCGGATGTCCTTCCTACCTGTCAACTGCTTATGGGAATGACTATTCTTGAGCCGGGCAGCGTCTGGAATACAATGCCTTTGCATACCCATGAACGCCGTATGGAGATTTATACATATTTTGATTTGGAGGACGACAATGTAGTGTTCCACCTGATGGGTGAGCCGACAGAAACGCGCCATCTGGTCATTCAAAATGAAGACGCTGTAATTTCACCAAGCTGGTCCGCTCATTCGGGTTGCGGAACCGCCAGCTATTCGTTTATATGGGCAATGGGTGGAGAAAATCAGGCTTTTACCGATATGGATGTGGTAAAAACAACTGAGTTAAGATAAAACCGGGAGGTGAGTTAATTGGATATCTTTTCATTAAAAGGCAAAACAGCACTCATTACCGGAGGGAGCTACGGCATTGGCTTTGCTATGGCGTGCGCTCTTGCCGAAGCGGGAGCTGAAATTGTGTTCAACGACTTGAACCGCGATATTGTTGATAAAGGGCTTGGCGCTTACACCGATGCAGGTTTTAAGGCACACGGCTATGTTTGCGACGTGACCGATGAGGTTGCTGTTACCACACTTATTAAAAAGATTGAAGAGGATATCGGTATCATCGATATTCTTGTAAACAATGCGGGTATAATAAAACGTGAGCCAATGACAGAAATGAGTGCGGAGGATTTCCGCAGGGTAATCGATGTTGATTTAAATGCGCCGTTTATCGTGGCAAAGACTGTTATCCCCTCAATGATAAAGAAGGGCGGCGGAAAAATCATCAATATTTGCTCTATGATGAGTGAGCTGGGGCGTGAAACTGTCAGCGCTTATGCCTCTGCAAAAGGCGGGTTGAAAATGCTGACGAAAAATATAGCTTCCGAGTTTGCGCATCATAATATTCAATGTAACGGTATAGGTCCGGGATACATAGCAACCCCGCAAACTGCGCCGCTCCGCGAAAAGCAAGCAGATGGCTCGCCACATCCCTTCGATTCGTTTATAGTCGGCAGAACACCTGCCGCACGGTGGGGTACACCCGATGACTTAAAGGGTCCCGTAGTATTTTTAGCCTCGGCTGCTTCTGATTTCGTAAACGGGCATATTCTTTACGTTGACGGCGGCATCCTCGCATATATAGGTAAACTGCCATGATTATTGGAGTCAGAGCGCATGATTACGGCAAACTCAATCCAACGGAGCTTTTTACATCCATTGCAAAGGACGGCTGGAGGACTGTGCAGCTTGCTTTTCCAAAAGCTATATCCGGTATTGATTCGTTTGACGATGTAACGCCGGAAATTGTAAATGAAACAAAAACAGCGCTTACGATAAGCGGAATAACTGTCGCCGTACTCGGCGTATATGTAGACCCTGCACTTATAAACGATGCAAAGCGGAAGGCTCAGACAAGATTCCTGCATCAGGCATTGCCTCATGCAAAAGCGCTTGGCGCAGGATGCATAGGGACAGAAACGACCGTGCGCAGTGAAAGCTCTGATATTCGCGCTCTTTACCGGTCTCTCGAGGAGCTTTTGCCCGAAGCCGAGCACCTTGGAGTGAACATAGGAATTGAACCTGTTCACCGGCACACTTTAAGCACACCGGAGCTTACCCGGCAAATGCTTCGCGATTTCCCCTCTCCAAGCCTGAAAATAATTTTCGATCCGCTAAACCTGCTCACACCTGATACTATAAGTACACAAAACGAGCTGTGGATGCGTTGCATTGACTGCTTCGGTGAGCATATAACCGCTATTCACATGAAAGGCGCATATGGCGAAGCCGACAGTAACGAAATGCTCTCCGACGCTCCGTTTGCGTCTTCAATATTGGATCACAAAGCCCTGTTCACTTGTTTAAGGTATTTGAATGTACCTATTTTGCGTGAAGGTGCAATCCCGGCAGAAGCTTCAAGCGACATTGCATTTATTGAGAAGCTCCTTCATCAAAACAGGGAGAACACACCGCCGGTTCACTATCCGATTTGAGGAGCAGTTATGAAGTTATCATATAAAACAAATGCATGGGAAAAGCTCACATGGAGTGAGCATTGTGAGCTTGCGGAAAAGATGGAGCTTGACGGGCTTGAGCTTTACTACTCCCCTGCCGAGTCTCTGGATTTAATGAACGATTTACAGATGAGGCAGCAGTTTTTACGCCATTTAAGTGAAAAACAGCTTGAAATTGCCTGTATTTCAGTGAATGTTCACGGCAGCTATGCAAATACCGCACATGGCCATACGATTACCGCACCTGATGATAATACTAATGTCGCTTCGCAATACAACTTTGAGTTTAACGGCGAGCTTGTTGCAGAAGCAATAGATCCGTCGTTGAATACTGCCGCCGAATGTATTGAGCTTGCAAGGATTCTTCGCACACCATATGTCTGCCTAGATATGGATTTTATTACCGGCTCTGACGAAGCCCGTCTTGTTTCGCTCATCGGTGTGCTGCTTCCAAAAGCCGAAGCAGAAGGTATAACTATTCTAATTGAAACAAAGGATGCATATTCCGATTCTGCAAGACTGAGCGGCGTTCTTGAGCGTTTTGCCAGTGATAATCTTGCCGCACTATGGAATCTGCACCACACATATGTATACGGGAGGGAATCAGGGGATACAACAATTCGCAATTTGGGTGCTTACGTAAGATTTGTCCACGTCTGTGATTCATTTAAATCCAGCAATTCAATAGTGCGGTGCCTGACCGGAGACGGTGATGTGCCGCTCCGCGAAATGCTGCTCGCATTGCGCTCCATTGACTACAAGGGGCATCTCGCGCTTGATATGACAGGTGACAATTCCGGTCTTGACGATGCCGATGTTATACTCCCCCACTATGTCAACGCCATGAACAACTTAACAAGCACACGCCCGAGGGTTGATAAATACTTTGACAACATCAGGAAAACCGGCAAGTACATATGGCCCAAGGATGATATGCTTGATATTACATTTTCTCAAATGCTCGACCGTGTTACAGAGGAGTTCCCCGATCAGTACGCATTCAGGTACACAACCCTGGATTACACAAGGACATACTCTGAATTTCGTGATGATGTTGACGATTTTGCACGCAGCCTCATAGCACTCGGTGTGAAGCCGGGTGACAAGGTAGCTGTTTGGGCGACAAATGTACCGCAGTGGTTTGTGGCATTTTGGTCTGCTGTTAAAATAGGCGCTGTACTCGTCACAATGAATACAGCATACAAGATTCGCGAAGCAGAGTATCTTTTGCGTCAGGCTGATGTGCATACACTCATAATGATTGACGGGTACAGAGATTCCGATTATGTTTCCGTTATAAAAGCACTTTGTCCCGAGCTTGAGTACTCATCTCCCATGAAACCTTTACATTGTAAACGTCTGCCTTTTTTACGCCGTATTATAAGTGTCACATCAAATCAAAAAGGCTGCCTGACATGGGAGGATGCACTGGAGGCAGGTGTTAAAATTCCTGTAGAAGAGGTACACCGCCTTGCGGCAAATACCCGTCCGGAGGATGTCTGCAATATGCAGTACACGTCCGGCACAACCGGTTTCCCCAAGGGTGTAATGCTGACCCACCATAACATTGTTAACAACGGAAAATGCATAGGCGATCGGATGGATCTGTCAACAGCCGACCGTTATCTTATCCATGTGCCGATGTTTCATTGCTTTGGTATGGTGCTTTCTATGACAGCTTCAATGACACATGGTTCAACTATGTCGCCGCTCCCGTATTTTACACCAAAGGCTGCGCTTGCCTGTGTTAAACAAGAGCGGATAACTGCTATAAACGGCGTTCCGACGATGTTTATTGCAATGCTTGAGCATCCTGATTTTAATCCCGATGACTTTACGCACACAAGAACAGGCATCATGGCCGGTAGCCCCTGCCCAATATCAGTTATGCGCGATGTTATTAATAAAATGAATATGTCCGAGATAACGATAGTTTTCGGGCAAACCGAAAGCGCGCCGGGCTGCACCATGAGCTCTATCGACGACCCTGTTGAGGTGCGCGTCGGCACCGTCGGCAGGCCGCTTCCGGGAGTTGAATGTAAAATAGTCAATCCCGAAACCAATGAGGAAATGCCTGATAACGAGAACGGTGAGTTCGTTGCGCGCGGATATAACCTTATGAAGGGTTACTATAAAATGCCCGAGGCAACAGCAGCGGCAATCGATGCGGACGGCTGGCTGCATACAGGCGACCTGGCATGCCGGACAGCCGAGGGTAATTTCCGGATAACCGGCAGACTCAGGGATATGATTATACGCGGCGGGGAGAATATATATCCCAAGGAAATCGAGGAATTTCTTTACACTCACCCTAAAATAAGAGATGTACAGGTAATCGGTGTTCCGTCAGAGCAATACGGTGAGGAGATCATGGCCTGTATTATATTAAAAGACAGTGAAAATATGTCAGAAAAAGAGGTAAAGGACTTCGTACACGCCAGTATGGCAAAGCACAAAGTCCCAAGCTACGTTGATTTTGTGGCCGCGTTTCCGATGAACGCGGCGGGTAAGATAATGAAATATAAAATGCGCGAGGCTGCTGTTGAGAAGCTTAACCTCCAAAAGGCAGCGGAGATAGAGACGGCATAAGAATCATAGTGCTTACTCAGAACGGGGTTATTCATGGGGTTATTCAGCAATAAAAAAGAATATCGCATTGAGACTATACATGGTCTGGAGCGATTGTTCCTTAAAAACTACTCCGATGTTCTATATGTCGTGGCAAAAAAGGGCAGCGCGATAAGACAAATCTGCACGCTTGATGAGTATGAAAAAGGTATTGTCGAGGTTCATAACGAAGACGGGAAGCGTGTAATGATAACATTGCAAAGCGTTTCAAGGTAAGTCGGATGCGGCGTTGATTTTCTCGTTTTCATCATCCGGCTGCCCGATGATTTCCTGGATAATGTAGTTCGGGCGGTTTTGGAGTTCTGTGTAAATACGGCCAATGTATTCACCCATCAATCCAAGTATCATCAGCACAATACCCTGCGTGAACAGGATAGCAGCCATTGTAGACGCCCAGCCGGTTATTGTCTGGTCGGTAAAAAAGCGTTGATATATGATATAGATTATATATATGAAGCTGAGCAGTGAGATTATGAGGCCAAGCATTGTCGCGAGTTTTAAAGGTTTATAAGAAAACGATGTAATTGCATCCATTGCAAATGCTATCATTTTTCGCAGCGGGTACTTTGTCACGCCTGCGTACCGCTGTTCTCTTACATATTCCACCGGAATTTGCTTGAACCCGACCCAGCTTACCAGGCCGCGAATATAGCGGCTTTTTTCCGGAAGTTTATTAACCGCATCACATACCTTGCGGTCTATAAGACGGAATTCACCTGTGTCGGGAGGTAAATCTACAGAGGTCATACGTCGTAAAAAACGATAAAAGATTTTTGCGCTCCACCTTTTAAATGCTGATTCGCCTTTACGCTTAATACGCTTTCCGTAGACAACATGATACCCTTCTCTCCACTTTAAAGCCATTTCCGGGAAAACCTCGGGCGGATCCTGAAGGTCTGCATCAATAATAAAGACCGCCTTTCCCCGGGAGTTTTCCATTCCGGCTGTTATTGCTGACATATGCCCGAAATTGCGTGTGAAGTTAATCAACCGCACAGACGGGTCTTTTTCGCAAAACCCGGCAATTATAACGGCTGTCTGATCTGCGCTGCCATCGTTTATAAAAATGAGTTCATAATTTTCACCCATACCCGTCATCACATTGGTTATCCGGTTATATGTTTCGGTTATAACTTCCTGTTCATTATAGGCAGGTATAACAACAGAATATACAGGCTGTGTTTTCACGCCGACATCACCTTCCATCTCCCGTCGATCCAAACCCTCCGTCCCCGCGCGTTGTCTCGTCCAGGTTGTCGCATATTTCGATTTCCGGCAGCTCACACTTCATAATTACCATTTGAGCGATCCGGTCTCCATCTATAACAGTAAACGGCGTTTTCGAGGTGTTCTTCAGACCGACAATTACCTCTCCCCTGTAATCCGAGTCGATGACCCCTACACAGTTGGCGGGTATCACCCCCTGATTTATCCCCAAACCGCTTCTCGCATAAATAAATGCTGCATATCCCGGTTCGAGGGCAATTGCGAATCCCGACCCGACCTTATGTGTTTCTCCGGGTTCAAGGGTAATCGCATCATCCAGGCAGGCTGATATATCGTACCCCACACTTCCTGCGGTTTTGCGTTCCGGCGGTTTTGCGGTTGGCTTCAATTTTTTTACTGACAGGTTCTTCATATCATTTCCCCGTGTTAATCTGCTGTGTATTTAAGTGCCGCGCCTTGGTGGTATTTGCAACGGCGTATACCAGTATCACATGTCATAGCCGCAGTTGTCAAGTTAGATAACATTTGTCTTCCGGCTCATGTATATGGCTGCAAAGAAATAAACAAACTTTTTTACTGTTTTTTGCTTCATTAACTGTTGTTTTTTATTTTCATTTGTGTATAATTACTTATATTACATATGTTTTTGAAAGTATATACGGTCATTGTTTAACCGGTCTATATTACTCTAAGTCAAAACTCTGAAAGGAACGGACTTTACATGAAATCATTTGTTATATTGCACGGGCAGACGGATTTTGATGCTGAGGGACGTATTATTGGCAACAGCGACCCGGTATTGAACGATACAGGCAGAGAGCAAGCCGGTGAGGCGGGAGCCAATCTGCAAAACAAGGGCATAGATATGATACTTTCGTCTCCCCAAAAGCGTACTATGGAAACAGCCGAAATCATAGCAAAGTCACTGGGTATTGACGAAATCAAGATTACTAAAGGGCTTAAGCTTTATGAGCGGGCATTCGGCGACCTTGAAGGCAAGCTAATCTCAGAGGTTGATATGTTTGCACTGAGCAGTTGGTTCGGCAATGCTGCAACCCCCAACGGTGAAACAGTTAAGGAAACCGCCAACCGCGTTATTGCCTATATGAATAATATGGTTAAGATTTTTAGAACCAAAACTATGCTCCTGATCGTACCGGAGCATGTGTTAAGGGTGCTTTACTGGTTCTTTACCGGTCTTCCCGAGCCCGGGCGCGAACGTTCCATCGAAGTCAGCAATTGCAAGATATATGAGTTTGACACAGATGATATTCCGCCTGAAATAAAAGATTATCAACCTGCTGTAGATTTACCCGGTGAGAGTGGCGACGACGATCCCGGCAGGCTTCTCAGCCAGTCTGAAATTGACGCTCTGATAGCAGAGCTGGCCGGCGGTTAAAACCGGTTTATATTGCACAGAACACGGTTTAGTCCGGCACTACACCGTGTTCTTTATTTTGTTAAGGATTATCAAATCCAAGATGCTTCCAGGCAAGCTCAGATAAATCTGTGCAGGTCTTCAGCATTCCATTGGGCAGGCGTTCGTTGCTTGCTCCGGTCGTAACTACAACAATTCCTCTGTTTGTTCCATCCGCGCTGTAAATATACTGGGCAAACGTACCATATGCGCTCCCTGTGTGCCAAAAAGCTTCGCCGCCCGGCATAAACATTAAAGACGAGCGACGTGTCGCTAATCCCTGGTCATATGAAGCCCCGCGCACGTTGGTATTATTTACGGCAAGCGCCGACTGCGGCGACAGTATCCTGATGTCATTAAGGCTTCCGTTGTTTCCAAGCATGGCAAGTATCCTTGCATAATCTATTGCGCTGATTGTCAAATTCCCCTGAGCCAGATGAATATCATGCCCCAGCTCAGGCGAATCCGATATATCAAGCTGAGATTGCACGGAACGTGTCGGTGAATGACTGGCATTGTATATGACCGCAATATTCGCCGTATCACGGAGTCTTGCCGGTACATAAGCTGCATCGATTCCAAGCGGTTCAAACAAAACCTCACGAGCCAGAATGTCAAACGATTTTCCGTATATGGTTTCACAAACTGCCGCCAGCAGCGAGTAGCCGAAGTTTGTATACTCAAATACTGTACCGGGTTGCCGCCGTTTGAATGAGGTACCCGCCTCTATAAGCTGCCGTGCCGATCTTGATGTGTTTCTTTCCCTCGACTCATGGAAATCATCAGAGTCAAAAACAGATGCCGTATGCTGCATCAACATACGGCTTGTTACGGACGTGCTTGTAAACCCCGGAATTTTTACGTCATATCCGAGATAGTAGGAAATGTCCATATCCAAATCCAGCATATCTCTATCTACAAGCACCATAGCGCACAGAACTGTCGTTAGCTTTGAAAGAGAAGCAACACGCATCATGGTATCGGTATCAATCGCCCGCCGATCTCTGATATCTGCAAACCCGTACTGATACGTGTAATATTCCCCGTTATCACCATCATAAACAACCATACTTACAGCAGCACAATTGAATTGAGTTGACATTCTGTTAAGCTCATCTGAAAGCGTTGGGAACTCTTCCGTTATGTTGATGATTATGTCTTCGGGTTCAGGCTCCGGGGTCGGTTCGGGAGTCGGCGACGGGGTCGGTCTTGGGGTCGGCGCAGGAGTCGGCGACGGGATTGGTTCCGGTTCAATTAAAACATCGGGTGTTTTTATATCCGCCGGTGAGGGTGATTCTGATATGCTCTGTCCCCCGGAAGCGACAGGCGTCGGCTCAGGTGCCATATTTCGGCTTATCAAGCCGGATATGATGAAATACCACGGTATCAGAGCAATCGCTATAACCGACGCTAACAGTATTATTCTGGCACGTGTCTTGCCATTTTTCACATTTATTCTCCCTTATGATGCCGTCACTACCAGAAAATAAACTCCCATCTCAGGTTTTCCCTTCCGGTACCGTCGGGTTCCGAAAAATATCCGGTCCCGTTCTCCATAAGGTAATACCTTCTGTCTGTGCTTGTCAGCCTTGGCCATGAGATAATAAAAGCAGTACCATCGTAACCGAATTCAGGAAACACTTCTCTTGTGCTTGTCACACCATCCATCATCCACATATCACTCCCGGCATCTCTGTAGAGTGCGGAGCTGTTGCCACTATGCGGACCATCAGTCCACGATATCAACAGGTAGACTCCGGAACGCCTGTTCCCCAGTTCGTCATAAAGTTCCCTGAGTGCAGTTCCCGGCTGCGGACTTGTGGTCTGAGGCGGCGGTGTTGGCAGTTCGTTTATCCAAATGGCACATGTATTAACAATCGTCCCTACTGTTACAGTAAGTATCGCATTACCGGCAGATACTCCGTTGATCGTTGCCGATCTCCCGCCGGAGCCGGACGGTGTCACGGTAAAAACCCGCGAATCACTGCTAATCCAGTTAATCTCCGCTTCAGCATTAACCGGATCAATATCCACATACAGCTCAATACCCTCGCCTTCCAACAGCGTTATATTTGTGACTGCTGTACCTGCGTACGTTATATCAAATGAACGCAACTCAGCAGGCACCGGTGGTGTCGGGTCTGCCGGAGCAGGTGTCTGCAGTGGCGGTGATGGTGTCGGTACTGCAGGCGGATCCCGTTCGCCGGGAGTTTCACGCTGCCCCGGATCACCGGGTCTTTGCCCGTTTGAAATATCCGGACCGGCTCCTTCACCCTGAGCACTGAATATAAAAAAGTAGTAATACAAACCACCGCCAAGCAGAGCGAGAAAAATAACAACGGCTGCAACGATGGCTGCTACGTTCAACTGTTTCTTCGGTGCCGGTCCGCCCTGTACCGGAGGATACCCGTATGATTGCTGCTGAGGCGTTAACTGCTGTTCATATCCCATTTGAGGAGATGTGTCATATGTTGGTGTGTAATCGGCCAGGGGTGCATCAACCGGTGTATAACCCGTATGTGAAAGAGGCGCGTCAACGGGTGTATAGCCCGTCTGATAAATGGGTGCATCAACAGGTACATAACCCGCCTGAGACGGGAATGCATCCGGCTGCGCAGCATCACCCGGATACTGAGAGCCAACCGGCGGAGTATATGCCGGCCGACTTAAACTTTCAGAAACCGGCGTCCCGCAGTTAACGCAAAATGAGTTGCCGGTTTCGACAAGCTCACCGCATGTAACACAATACACGCCTGAACCTCCTGCCGGATTATTATATAACGAGTTTCCTTCATTGCCTATCTGAGCATTTCCTGAATACAGGCTCTCCGTTTTATCGTTAATATCCATCATTACCTCCCTCGTTGAACAGTAATTATCTCTATATCATTCAAAAAGCTCCCACACTAAAACCGATAATTCCGTACACAAATCCACCATTCCATTATCCAGTCGCCCGGTTGTTGCGCCGGTTGTCACAACAACAACACCCCGATTCCCTCCATCCCCGATAATATACATGTACTGGGCAAAGGTTCCCCAGGAGCTCCCTGTATGCCAGTATGAGCCTGCACCGGGGATTGACGTATCATTCTGATATCTTGACGCCAGCCCTTGCTTAAACCCTTCGCCTTCCGCATTCGCATTATGCATCTCATTTATTGATTCCCCGGACAGAATTCTGACATCCCCGAATGTACCACCGTTGCCAAGCATTGTCAGAATTTTCGCATAATCAATCATACTCATCGTCAGATTTCCGGTAATCTGGTTGTGGTCGCTGCCCTGCGAACTTGAATCACCTGTGTTAAGCTGTGATTGCACTGAGCGTGTCTGTCTGTGGTTCTCATCGTAAATAACCGCAATATTTCCAGTGTCGCTCAAGCGCGCCGGCAAGAATGATGCATCTATGTCAATGGGGTCAAAAAGTATATCCCTCGCCAGTGTATCGAACCTTTTGCCGGATATTTTTTCGCAAATCAACCCAAGTATAGCATAGCCGAAATTGGAATAGTCAAAATGCGAACCGGGCTTCCATTCCTCATAGCAAGTACCTGCATCCAGTAAACGTCTTGTAGTTTCGGGAAGATCTTTGTTCCTCGTGGTTTTGTATATGTCCGAATCATAGATTGATGACGTGTGCTGCATTAGCATCCGGGGTGTTATTGCTATATCCGGGAAATGCGGGTTTCTTACGGTATATCCGATATAGTCTGATATGTCCGCATCTAAAACCAGCGCTCCGCTCTCAACAAGCGTCATAGCGCATATAACCACCACGAGCTTTGATAGCGACGCTACACGGAGTTTTGTATCCCGGTCAACAGGCTGCCCTGCACTAATGCTTCTGAAGCCATATTGATAAGTGTAGTAATCCCTTAAATCACCGTCATATGCAACAAGACTGACGGCTGCGCAATTGTATTGCAACGCAATATTGTCAAGTAAACCGGCAAGCCCGGGATTTGCATCATTTATATTAAGAACTGTTTCCTCAGGCGGGATTTCCGGTACTTCAGGTTCATCCGGGTTATTGTGACCTGTTGGCTCTTCAGGTTCAGCTTGGTTATTTAGCATATCCCGGCTCTCCGCTTCATTCCGGTTATCAGGTTCATCCAGGCTTTCAAGCTTATCCTGCTCTGCAGGATTCTCCACTATTTCTGTTGACACCGGTTTTTCTACAGAGGATTTTAAGCTTCCCGGTGCGGCTTCCCCCGGCGAAGCGGGATTTTGATTGGGAGTGAAGCTTTGACCGGGCGAACTTGATAGAAAAACCAATAAAAACGCCAGTACAATTAGAGTTGTGACTAACGGTGATACCATCTTCAGCCGTGATTTGCTTTCTTTCAATACCAGTCACCCTTATGTTCTAATTCTGCCTGGTCGAATAACCGTAAAACCGGATGAGGTTCAGGATACTTTAATTACGATAACTGTCGTATTGTCCTTCCCTCCATATGTTTGCGCTGTTGCTGCCAGTTCCTTTGCTATATCGGTTGTATCCGCATCGTTTATTGACAGGATTTCCCTTATTTCATCGTCACTGACCATATCTGTAAGCCCGTCGCTGCATAAAAGAAATATGTCATTCTTCTTGATTTTAATTTCCTGTGAAGCATAGGGTTCAATTATCAGTTCGTGCGGGAACACACCCAGATGCTGCGTCAACCTGTTTTTTGATTTATGGTTTATCGCTTCCTCCTCACTTATCAACCCCATTTTCACCATATGCTGTGCTTCCGTATGGTCTTCAGAAATTAAGTACAAATCCCCTTTCCTCAAAAGGTATACCCTGCTGTCACCGACATTATATGAAATCGCTTTGTTTTTATGCAGGTACAGGATTGCTATGGTAGTGCCAATCCTGAGTCCTCTGTTTCTTTCTATTTCAATGCATATATACTTGTTAGCTCTTTTTATGTACTCGCTTACCGTGTGCCGGATGTCTGACGTCTGGTATACAGCAAGTGTCTTAACCGCAATCATGGACGCGAGTTCTCCAAAATTTTCTCCGCCCATACCGTCGCACACCGCATAAAGGTTCGAGGCACGCTGCCGGGTATCCGTATACCCTTCGGCAGCGGCGTTATTATTTGACTTATATTTGCCGTTGATATAATAGCTGTCTTCATTGTTGCTTCTTACCAGACCGACATGGGTGATAGCCGTGCTTTCTATTTTCAAAACATTCACCTGCTTGTTTTACATCATCTTTTACCGGGAATACTGCGGCTTTGCCGCTTCCGGCACAGCCGGAGTGCTTAGCTCATGTTCCGCAATAGCATATTGTAATATGTTATCCATCGTTAGTCAAGACTAAGACATTTTTAGTGAATTATTATGTTGTACTATTGTCAATGTCAGGCGAATTATTATGACCGGCATAATAATTCATCAAGCAGCCTTCTGTGAGAATTAAACGCTCATCTTTATTTAGGTCTTTACATTCGAGTGTGATACTACTCACCGCGTTTGCTGATATAACTCTGGCGGGAATGCTTTCTGTCCCCGTCAGTATTGCTTTTCTTATGCCGGTAATAAAAATCCAGTCA
>Ga0123356_10000991_pt1 | contig 31525 bp, 28 predicted proteins | sample TergutEmb28metaG_2_FD_92546 | JGI IMG/M metagenome (GOLD analysis project Ga0123356, IMG submission 92546) | Embiratermes neotenicus P3 segment gut microbial communities from Petit-Saut dam, French Guiana - Emb289 P3 | ecosystem: Host-associated > Arthropoda: Insects > Digestive system > Gut ...
AAACACAGATAAGTATATCAATGATCCTAAAGCATGGGATTATGCCGAGGGCGAAATGCGCAAGATTCTTAATAAATCGGGAATTGAGTACAGCGAGGGCATAGGTGAGGCGGCTTTTTATGGCCCTAAGCTGGATATTCAAATCAAGAATGTCCACGGCAAAGAGGACACTATGATAACTATCCAAATAGATATGTTCCTTGCCGAAAAATTTGATATGAGTTATATAGACGAAAACGGCGAAAAGAAACGCCCCTATATAATTCACCGCACCTCTATCGGTTGCTATGAAAGAACGATTGCGCTGTTAATTGAAAAATATAAAGGCGCGTTACCGCTTTGGTTTGCGCCCGAACAGGTGCGCGTGCTAAGCCTAACGGACAGAACGGAAGAAGAGGTAAAAGCCCTAACCCTAAGGCTTAAAGCCCAAGGATTCCGCGCAACCCACGATATAAGAAACGAAAAAATCGGCTTCAAAATCCGCGAAGCCCAGCTTGAAAAAATCCCTTACATGATTATTATCGGGGATAAAGAAAAAGAGGATAACGCAATAGCCGTGCGTTCACGCGGTAACGGCGATCTCGGCACAATGAAAGAGGCGGAATTCTTAAAAAGAATTAAAGAAGAAGTTGATAATAGGGTTGTGTGAAACGAGAAACAATAAAAGAGAAACATTAAACGAGAAACGAGAAACATGGTGGATTCCAAATCTCATTATTGATAGGTGCGAGTTGTAGATATATCCGTAACTGCCCCGCAGTGGGCAGGATATGCATAACCGTGGGTTAAACCCACGGCACAGCTAAGCACACGAACAGCACCCATACCCCCGCCCGCCTGCCAAAGGCAGGCGGGCGGGGGTATATCTATATGTACGCACGCTATCCACCCCAAGCTACGCTACCGCTTGCATGGGGTTATGCACATTGCGCCCCCATGGGGCCATATATGGATATATTCGTAACTGCCCCGTAGTGGGCAGGATATGCATAACCGTGGGTGAAACCCACGGCACAGCATGGCGGAAAGCAAGCTAATATATAGATATATCCGTAACTGCCCCGCAGTGGGCAGGATATGCATAACCGTGGGTAAAACCCACGGCACAGCTAAGCACACGCACCACACCCCGTACCCCCGCCCACCTGCCACAGACAGGTGGGTGGGGGGGGGTGTCTAAATATATGCACGCCATATACCCCAAGCTACGCTACCGCTTGCATGGGGTTATGCACATTACGCCCCTCTGGGGCTATATATGGATATATCCGTAACTGCCCCGCAGTGGGCAGGATATGCATAACCGTGGGTAAAACCCACGGCACACTGTAGCTGAAAGCAAGCTAACATATGGATATATCCATAACTGCCCCGAAGCGGGCAGGATATGCATAACCGTGGGTGCAACCCACGGCACACTGTAGCTGAAAGCAAGCTAACATATGGATATATCCATAACTGCCCCGAAGTGGGCAGGATATGCATAACCGTGGGTAAAACCCACGGCACACTGTAGCTGAAAGCAAGCCAACATATGGATATATCCGTAACTGCCCCGAAGCGGGCAGGATATGCATAACCGTGGGTGCAACCCACGGCACAGCACAGAATAACCCACCCATGCAAAAACCCCCACCCACCTGCCCGTGGCAGGTGGGTGGGGGTATATCTATATGTACGCACCTCATATACCCCAAGCTACGCTACCGCTTGCATGGGGTTATGCACATTACGCCCCTTTGGGGCTTCCGCGGATGTATCTATATACTTGCGCACCTCATGTCTCTCACGCTACGCTACCGCTTGCATGGGGTTATGCACATTGCGCCCTTTGGGGCTTTCGTGGTTTTTTTTTATAATTCTCACTATTTATCCGCCCAAAAAAACTCTTCCCCAGTCCCAAGCCCGTTTTCAACAAAAAACCTTTTAAGTTCATTTTCAAAGTTCTCTTCCTTATGGTGTTCTTGCTGATTTTTTATATAATTCACGATAGTATCTTTATCTTTATAAGAATAAGTTAGCGCACAGTAGCCACTTGCCCAGCCGTTAAAAAACGGAAAAGCCTCACTTTGTTTAAGCCAATTTGAGGACGAAGTTTTGATTTCGCGAACAAGATCCGCCAAAGCAATAGAAGGGTGCAATCCTATCAAAATGTGCAGGTGTTCTTGCATGCCGTTTATGCGGTGTAAAACGCAATTTTTGTTTTTGATAATACCCCAAATATATTTAAATAATTCGGTTTGGTTTTCGGCGGGGATTGTGCCTCTGCCGTCCTTTGTGCGAAAAATAATGTGGTAAAGTATTTGATGAAAAGATGCCACGGATTAGCCCCCCCTCTGCCTATTTTAGTTAATCTCAAATTCTTTATTGATAGCAAAAAACACAGTTGAAATCATTAAAAAGTGTTCGCCGTGGCTTAGAAGGTAACCGCCGTGATCTGAGGCGATTATTATTAGCCAATCCTCATTTTCATATGTTTCGCGTGCTTCTATTGCGTCTATTAGGCGGTTAGCGTCCTTTTCGCTTTGGGTGAAAGAATCTCTATATTTGTTTCCGCCGTTATTGAAGCCTGTGCGGTGTCCGTAATAATCGGTTCTGTCCAGCACGCCGAAAATTGCTGAGGTGTTTCCGCTTATTGCTGAAAGCATTTGGTTCGTTACAAGGTTATCGTTTTCGCTTCGGTTGAAGATTGAGGGCGCGGAAGCGTACTGATTTTTATAATTATGGGTGTGGAAATTTTTCCAATAGTAATAAAAACCTGCGTCTATTCCTGCGGTGTGAAAGGTGTAAAAAATAGGATCTTTTGCGGAAATGCCTTTGTTTCCTTTTACCTTATTTTCGTCTGTCCAAACCCCTGTGAAAATTGCTGCCCAACCAGGGGCAGTCATTACGCGTTGATCGCCTTTTTTAGCACCGCCTGTTCTTCCAAGAAATAAACCGCCGTCATTAGCCACGCGAAGAATTGCGGAAGTTTCTTTATTTGAAGCGAGGGGAATCATATCTGCACGCAAGCCGTCATATCCCAAAAATAAAAGCCTTGGTTCTTTACCGCTTTGGTTATCCGTCATGTGGTTGAACATGATATTATAAAGCGCGACTTGGGGAATAAGCGAATCAAAATCATTTTTAAAAAGGTTGCTTTCCTCTATGTTTTTCTTGAAAGATTTTTCAAAATGAGGCACAAGCATTAGCGGTAAAAATGCGGAAACCGCAAGCACCGTGATTAAAGCTATAGCAACAATTAAGTGGGTTTTTGTTTTAAATATTTTTTTCATAAATCTTACCTTTAAAACCATTATATCACAAAAAACCTTGCGTGCGCATTTGGTTTTAAATCCACACAACAGACGCACATAATTCTCTTTACTTACCTTTTTTTAAAAGGTACAATTAGCCTTAGGGAAACACCAATGAACGAAAGCGAAACAACCGCAAAACACAAGGGAAGCGAACCGCTGAAATATGTGGTTTTAAACACCGCGTCTATGGGCGCGGATTCGGTGTTTTTCGGCTTTGTGGCAATGCTACTTTTATCCAAAGGATTTAGCGGGGTTCAGATTGGCACGCTGTTATCTTTCGCGCCAATTATCTTGGCACTTTCAATGCCGATTTTGGGAAGATTTGACCGCGGTAAATCAAGAAGAATTTTGCTTGTGGCTTGCATATTCATTTTAGTCGTTGCCGAAATTACGCTTGTTTACACCACGGCTTTTGCCACTGCTGTGGCGGTGATTGCGGTTGCCTCTGTGGTGCGCGCACCGCGCCTGCCCTCTGTGGAAAGCATGACCACGCTTTACTGCATGGAAAAGGGCGGGGAATTTTCGTTTTACCGCGGTTTTGGTTCTATCGGCTTTTTGGTGGCGGTTTTCGTGGGCGGATTTTTATATGAAAGCCACGGCGTTACACCGCTTCTAATCATTTCTTGCGTGCTGTGGGGAATATCCGCGCTTGCGATAATTTGCCTCAAGCCCCTTGAAATTGATATCTTGCCGAGAGAGAAAGAAAAAGAAAACGACTTTAAGGTTTTATTTAAAAATAAAGCGTTTGTGCTTTTTGTGTTCTTTCAGGCAATACTTTACGGCGCAATGCTTTTTAACACAAACTTTGAAATGCTTTACCTTGAAGAGAGGGGATTTAAAACTTCCCTATTCTCATGGTTAACACTTTTGAGGGTGGGGGTGGAAGTAATTGTGTTTTTTGTGTTAAGAAAAAAGACTTTACCGCTAAGGTTTTTAATTCTCAGTGCGCCTCTAATTATCTTAATTCAATCCGTAATATTCTTCACCGCCTTGCCTCTTTATTCACTGTTTATTGCAAACTTTTTTTCAGGCGTGGCATGGGGAATCATGATATATGTTAATAACCGATATTTGCGCGAAAACATATGCAAAAAAAGTTTTACAATGGCAGTTTACATAAGCATGACGGTGCAACACATCGCACTTGCCGTGCTGTTACTATCGGGCGGTGTTTTCATGGACTACCTAAGCATAAAGCACGCCTACCTAGCCACAGGCGCGATATTTGTGCTGTGCTTTGTGTACGCATTGTTTGCCTTTGGAAAGCAACGCAGAACGCAGAACGCTGAATAGTGGATTCTTTAATTCAGAATTAAGAATTCAGAATGCAGAATTATGGATTTATAATAATGATACTTAGAATCCACCATTGTGCGCTGTGTGTTGTGCGCTGTGCGCTGAAAAATCTTTCTTTTTTTATTTGCTTTATGCGCGCGCCTTATGATATTATGATAAAAGCAAAAATTCGCACTATGGGGCGGTGTAAAATCTTTAATGCACCATAATCCGTCAAGCAACGCTTGCGAAGAACCCGTAGGAGGAATAAACGGAGGTATTTTATGGCAGTTATTTCAATGAAACAGCTTTTAGAGGCTGGCGTTCACTTTGGGCATCAAACAAAACGGTGGAACCCCAAAATGAAAAAGTACATTTATGATGCACGCAACGATATCCATATTGTTGATTTGCAACTTACAATGGAATTGGTGGAAAAGGCTTATAGGTTTATCCACGGCATAGTTACAAACGGCGGTACGGTTCTTTTTGTGGGCAAAAAGAAGCAAGCCAAAGAAGCAATTCAATCCGAAGCCGAACGCGCAGGTATGTTCTTTATGAACCAAAGGTGGCTTGGCGGTACGCTTACTAACTTTTCCACAATCCGTTCAAGGATTGATAAGCTGAATAAGCTTAACCAAATGGAAGCAATGGGCGAATTTGAAGTTCTTCCCAAAAAAGAAGTTATAAAACTTAAGGCCGAAAGGGATACTCTTGAAAAGAACCTTGGCGGTATTAAAAATATGAGATCGCTTCCCTCAGTTATTTTTGTGGTGGATTTAAAAATTGAACATATCTGCCTAAAAGAAGCAAAGGCACTTGGCATTCCTGTGGTTGGGCTTGTGGACACGAACTGCGATCCAGACGAAGTTTCTTATGTTATCCCCGGAAACGATGACGCTATCCGCGCAATCAAATTGATAGCCTCAGTTATGGCAGACGCGTGCGTTGCCGCAAAAGAAGGCGTGGACGAACTTCCTAACGCAGCAAATGACGAAGAGGATGACGAAACCGCAGATATTTTAGCAGACATTCCCGAAGTGGCAAAAGAAGAAGAGGAAGAAGAAGGAAACGAATAGCACAAAGGGATTAGGGAAAAGGGAAAAGGGATTAGAATCATTATATATTAATCCGTTAGTTCCGCACCGAACAAATTATTCCGTACTTAGTAACTTATTACTAAGAATCCACATAAAACAACAATATTATTAGGAGAATAAATACAATGAGTTTTACAGCAAAAGATGTTCAAATCTTAAAAGATCGCACAGGCGTGGGCATGATGGAATGCAAGAAAGCACTTGCTGACGCGAACGGCAACATGGATAAGGCAATAGAATTATTGCGCGAAAAGGGCATGGCTACAGCCGCCAAAAAGGCAGGCAGGATAGCTTCTCAAGGCATTGTGGATTCATATATCCACCTTGGCGGAAAAATCGGCGTATTGCTTGAAGTTAACTGCGAAACGGATTTCGTGGCAAAAAATGAACAATTTACAAGTTTTGTTCATGACATTGCGCTTCAAATAGCCGCGTCTAAACCGCTTTATATCAGCAAGGACGAAGTTCCCGCCACCGAAGTTCAAAGCGAACGCGATATTTTTAGGGCGCAAGCGTTGAATGAGGATAAGCCGAAGCCTCTGCCGATTATTGAAAAAATGGTTGAAGGCAGGATTTCCAAATTCTTTAAAGAAGTTTGCCTTTTAGAGCAAGATTTCGTGAAAGATCCCGGCAAGACAATTACCGAACTTTTAAACGACATGATTGCAAGGACGGGCGAGAAGATAACCATAAGAAGATTCGTCCGCTTTGAAATGGGCGAAGGGCTTGAAAAGAAGGTTGATAACTTCGCAGAAGAAATCAACGCACAGCTTGAAAAAATGAAAAAATAACCACCCCAAAAAGCAAGCGCACAGCTTGCTTTTTCTTTATTTTTTAGCAAACTACTGAGGTGCAATTATGAAATCAAAATATAAAAGAGTGTTAATAAAGCTATCGGGCGAAGCCTTATCGGGCAAAGAGGGTTTTGGCATAAATGAAACCGTGCTTGACGGAATAGTGAACCAAATTTCCACCGTTAAGAAAATGGGTGTGGAAATTTGCATTGTTATCGGCGGGGGAAATTTTTGGCGGGGGCGTCAATCCGCAGGAATGGATCGCACTACCGCGGATCACATGGGTATGCTTGCCACCATAATCAATTGCCTTGCACTTCAAGACGCCCTTGAACGGCACGGGCTTGAAACGCGCGTGCAAACCGCGCTTACCATTACGAGGATAGCTGAACCTTACATTATGCGCAAGGCACTTAAGCACCTCACCGAGGGCAGAATAGTTATCTTTGGTTGCGGAACGGGCAACCCCTATTTCACCACAGATACCGCCGCCGCACTGCGCGCCACCGAAATGCACGCGGATATTTTATTGCTTGCAAAGAATATAGACGGAATTTATGATTCCGATCCCAAGAAAAACCCTAACGCTAAAAAGCTGGATCATATATCCTATATAGAACTCATTAAGCGCGGTATCACCGCCATGGATTCCACCGCCGTAACGCTTTGCATGGATAACGATATTCCCATTCTTGCATTCGGTTTAAGCGAAGAAAATAGCATCGTCCGTGCGCTTTCGGGCGAAAAGTTCGGCACGGTTATCACGAAATAAACCACCGCGAATAGCATAAATTGTTTTTTTAAAAAGCCGAGGGCATTTTCCTTGGCTTTTTCGCTATTTTAACCGCATTTTCAACCATAAAATGCCTATAGTCCTTTTTAATATTTACTTAAATTTTACCAAGTTTTACTAAACAAAAAAAACTGTTGACAGTAGCGTATATCTGTTATATAATGGAAAGACGCGCAAAAATTCTAACGACAAAAAGCGCAATTTTTAAGCTACAAAGCGAGGGAGGAAACCACTATGAACAAAGAAGATAAAACCATTAAAGCAGAAGCCACAATAGCCGAAGAGTGCGCCCTTTATGACGAACGATCCATTTATTTAAGCGAACAGCTTATGCGCGTGGAGAAAAGAAACGAAGAGATAATGGAAGAGTGTTCGGAAATTAACAAGAAGGCAAGAGAGTTCATAAAAGTTCGCCCCACGCTTTCCAAAGAGCAATGTGCCGTTTATGAGGCGGAGTTAGACGCAATCCTACCGAGGTTATCGGCATTAGAAGCCGAACAGTACACGCTTAACGAGTTATTGGCAACGCTTGTGAACGAGTTATGTTTGCTTTCTGTACCGAATCCGAATCCTTCACAGCCCGAAATAAAGGCGTTGCCCCCCGAAAGAGAAGAAGAAACCTTAAAAGTGTTAGAATTATTTCTAAAGAACGAAATGGCATCGGTTTCACATTTGCAAGTTGCTTTTAAGTTAGCATTCATTAAGGCGAGTAAACTTTATCGTGAAATGCAGGAATACGGGTTCATTATCGCAGAAGACGGCGAAAAATGGGTAGTATCCGAAGAGGGCAAAGCAACGGTAAAAAGGCTTAAAGAACTTTATAAGAATACCAAAACACCATAATTTAATTTAGCACCAAATTCAGATTTATAAAGCACCGCCAAGGTGTAAGCTAAATGCAAATTTGCACGGCATTTTGCCGTGCGTAGTTTGCGCCTTTCGGCAACTTATTTAAGGAAACAAAGAATAAATACTCGTGCATGGCGGAAAGAGATTTTTTAGATAGATTTTGAATTGACTGTAAATGAGTGTATCGGGATACATGATTTGGAAGTCAAACAAAATATAGCAAAAAAGAATTTCCGCGGGCGCGATAACCTTATAAAAAAACAAAAAGGCACAATCGGGAAAACAATAACCCATGCACTATTAACGCTAACTTCATATTTACGGTTCAAAACCGCTAAACCCCCTTGGCAATATTCCAATATAGCCTGCGCGTGCTTAGCAATTTTGCCCTCGTAAATATTTTGTTATCATTTAATGTATTTGTTCATTGTTTCCTTAACACAATCAAAGGGAATATTAAAATGAAAACTTTAAAAGACGATAGAAATATAAAAATGCTAAAAAACTGTGCGGATTACCGCGAAATCCACATCTTTCTTGAAAAGGAATCCGCAAATTGCCAACGCGAAAAGCAGAAGGCTTTTGATACAATGAGAGAAATCAATAGTAAAACAAATGGGCGTTTAGAGAAAGAGGGAATGAAATATGCTAAGGAATTGCGGGTTTTGAAAGAACATTCTGAGGACATAAAAGCCACGGAAAAAGAACAGAAAGAAAAATACGCAGAACTAATTCCACCCGCGGTTTTCAATTTGGTTTTGAAACTTTGCGCGGATAAGGCTTCCGAGGCAGAATTTTATTATTTTATGGTGAAAGAAATTGATAAAGCAACCAGTTTTGCGGTGAAAGAAATTGATAAAGCAACCAGTTTTGCGGTGGAAGAAATTGATAAAGCAATCAGTTCGCCAAAATCTTCAAAAAAAGATTACCACTTTGTTATCAATGTTTCAGAGGTTCAACAAATGAACTTCTTTGAAAAAATCTCAAGAGAAATTCGTGACAAACTAATGAAGTGCGATAAGAGTGAATTCATTTCGCCCGAATTGAACGAAGAAATTGAAAAGTATGCGCAATCGCTTGGCGGTGAGGCGTGCGGGGATTCGGGCGAAGAATCAAGCGAAGATATTTATGCAGTACCCATGGCGCTAAATGTAGATCCGCACCCAATTTGTAGTGAAGATCTTTTCAATGAAGAAGTTGACGAAAGTCAAGACGATTTCACGGGAAATGACGGGCAGGATTTTGATTAAGGGCATAGGGGTGGATTCTAAATCTCACTCAAGAGTAATGACGACTTACGACTTACGATTTACGAATGGTGGATTCTAAATCTCATTAGTTAATTGATCCATAATTCGTACTTCGTACTTAAAAATTCTTGGATAAATTTGCCAAAAGGTGTGGTATAATTATTAAAAGGTTACCGCTTGGCGGTATTCCGCTGTAATTTAAGATTATTTAAGGAGATATATTTATGCCATACGATATTGTTGAAGTTGAAATAACATTTGACGAACTTAAAACGAGAAGCCTAAAAAGCATAGGCGCGCTTAAAAGTGAGTTTTTAACTATGAGGGCAGGCAGGGCGAATCCGCATCTCTTGGATAAGGTGCTTGTTAGCTATTACGGCACGCTTACGCCACTTAACCAAATTGCTAACATTTCCGTGCCTGAAGCAAGGTTGCTTGTGGTGAATGTTTACGACACTTCTGCGCTTAAAAATGTGGAAAAAGCAATAATTGACGCCAACCTCGGAATTTTCCCGAGTAATGACGGCAAGGTTATCCGCATGGTTTTCCCTGAACTTAACGAGGAACGCAGAAAGGCACTCGTAAAAGAAATTAAAACTCTTGCGGAAAATGCGAAGGTTGCTTTAAGGAATATCCGCCGTGATGCCGTGGAAGCCGTGCGCGCCTTTAAAAAGGATTCAATAGTAACCGAAGATCAGCTTAAAACTTACGAAAAAGATATTGATAAAGAAACCGCTAATTATATTGCGGATATTGATAGGATTACTTCGGATAAAGAAAAAGAGATTTTAAGCGTATAAAAAAACCGCAAAAACCGCTTAGAAAGTGCAGTGCAAAATAACGAGATTAAACATATAGCTTTTATTCCAGACGGTAACGGCAGGTGGGCAAAGCAAAACGGCTTGCAACCGATTTCGGGCTACACCGCAGGTGCAAGTGCGGTTTTGCGTGCGATAGAATCGGCGGTTGAACTTCAAATTCCTTATCTCACATTTTATGCGTTCAGCAGTGAAAATTTTAAGCGTGCGCCCTCAGAAGTTAGGGGTATACTTTTTGCTATCACCGAATTTTTAGAAACTTCTCTTTTACCGCTTGTAAAAACCAAAAACATTAAGGTGGTTTTTGTGGGGAATCTTTCCTTGCTTCCGCCCGAACTTCTTGCAATAATTTCCAAGGTTAACAGCGCAGGGCTAAATAACAGCGGTACAACAGTTGCCATTGCCATAGCTTACGGCGGGCAGGAAGAAATTACAAATGCAGTAAACCGCATATTTAAAACCAAGTTTGAACTTGGTGACGATTCTCTCATAACATATAATGATATTAAATCCGCTTTGTACACCGCCTGCCTGCCTGATCCCGATTTGGTTATCCGCTACGGCAGTCAAAAGAGGCTTTCCAACTTCATGCCCCTGCAAACTGTTTACTCAGAGCTTATGTTTTGGACTAAACTTTGGCCCGATTTTGATAAATCCGATTTACTAATTTCCCTCGCCGAATTTAGCAAGATTAAAAGAACCTTTGGGGAATAACGCGGAACGCGTTGAGAGGGATTAGGGATTAGGTTTAATTCAGAATTCAGAATTAAGAATGCAGAATTGAGGATTTTTATTTAAGTACGAGGTACGAAGTACGAAGTACAAATTGTGGATTAATTAACTAATAATGAGATTTAGATTCCAACCCTGCATCCTGCATCCCGCAACCTGAAACCTCAATAGTGAGATTTAGATTCCGTCAATCACCGAATAAAGTGAACCTTGAAATATTGCAGTTTTAAAATGGTTGTGGTATAATACTAAAAACTACTTACGCTAAAATCACGGTAAAGCCTTATGGGGTTATCTGATAGGGCTTCCTGCGGAAAGGGACGGTTGAAATTGAATAAAACAGTTAAAAAAACTATCACAGGTTCTTCGTTGTTCATAATTTTTATGGGTATGATATTCTTAACCCACTTTTCGCAGTTTATTTTTGACGCGGTTTTGATTCTTTTTATTGCGCTTTCCACGCTTGAAATGATTAAGGTTGGCAAGGAAAAAGAATTTAAGGTTACCGCAATTCCTCTAATTCTTTCCGCGTTGGCAGTGTACCCCATGATTTACTTCTTTAGTTTTGCAGGGCTTGCAATGGTGGCAGGGGTGGCATTTTTAATTATTTTTGTTTATTTTGTGTTTAGGCAGGATATGGAATTTAAGGATTTCACTTTTAATGTGCTAATTCTTGTGTATCCGCTTATCACGCTTTCGCTTGCAATTTACCTTATTCACCAACCGTTTTACACCTTGTTTTACGGCGAAAGAACGGCAGGCATGATTCCGTTTTTAATTCCTGTGGCTTCGGCAATGTGTTCGGATACTTTCGCATTTTACTTCGGAAGTTTAATTAAAGGCCCTAAAATTTTCCCCAAAATCAGCCCCAAGAAAACTTATGCAGGTTGCATTGCGGGAATATTCGGCGGTATGGTGGGTGCTTTGGTTGTGTACCTTGTGTTTGAATACGCAGGCGCGCCACTTTACGCACCGTTTAAGTTTGGCGAAATCTTTTCTAAGGGTGCGTCAATCGGATTTTATATCGGCATAGGCGCGGTGATTTCAGTGGTTTCGCAAATAGGGGATCTTGGTGCGTCACGCATTAAGCGCACGCTTGAAATTAAGGATTTTAGTTCCATGATGGGTTCTCACGGCGGTGTTATGGATAGGCTTGATTCCATTATTTTTTCATTGCCTGTAATGGCAATAATTATGTATTTTATCATTTAGCCTCATGCGCGGGGCAGGTGTAAACGGCAAAAAAAGAATCGCGGTTCTTGGTTCAACTGGTTCAATCGGAACGCAGGCTTTAGAAGTGATTAAAAAGCATTCGGATATCCTTGAAGTTAGCCTTTTGGCTTCAGGCACGAACCGCGAACTTGCCCAAAAGCAAGCGCATGAATTCGGCGCAAAAGATTTGATAATGGGGGATTTGGATAGGCTTTCAGATCCTCATATTTATAACGGTTCGGATTTAGTTTTAAACGCGATAGGGGGGCTTAGCGGGCTTATGCCTTCGCTTGCCGTTCTTGAAAGCAAGGCAAATCTTGCGTCTGCAAACAAGGAAAGTATTGTGGCAGGCGGAAAGTTTTTAATGGCGAAAGCAATGGAAAAGGGCAAAACAATTTTCCCTGTGGATAGCGAACACTCTGCTTCGTTTCAATGCCTTGAAAGCCACGAAAACATATGTAAAATCATATTAACTGCATCGGGGGGCGCGTTTAGAAACCAATCGCGCGAAGAAATGAGTAAGGCAACACCCGAAACCGCGCTTAACCACCCCACATGGAAAATGGGCAAAAAAGTTACGATAGACAGTGCTTCCTTAATGAACAAAACAATGGAAGTGATTGAGGCAATGTGGCTATTTGACACCAAGAATATCGGCGTGCTTATCCACCCTCAGTCAATTATCCACGCGCTTGTAGAGTTTAAAGACGGCAGTATGAAAGCAAGCCTTTCCGCACCCGATATGCGCATTCCTATTCAATATGCGTTTACCGCGCCAAGCAGATTAAGCGGTTTTTCTTCACTAAATTTAGCTGAGATTAAAGCCCTAACATTTGAAGAACCGAACTATGAAAAATATGAATGCTTAGCTTTTGCCGAAGAGGTTTTAAATAACCCCGAACTTGGCATTGTGCTTGCTTCGGCAGACGAAGTGGCAGTTTCGCTGTTTCTTAACAGAAAAATAAATTTTACTCACATTCCTGCACTTGTAAAAAGCGCGCTTAGGGCGTATAATAGTATTAAGTGCAATTCAGTAGCGGACATCTTTAGAATAGAAAGGGAAGTTAGGGAATATGTTTTAACTAATGCGGGAAGCATTAGTTAATGCACAGCGCACAATGCACAGCGCACAATGGTGGATTTAAATATCATTATGAAACGAGAAACATGAAACGATAAACGAGAAACATGAAGGAATCTAAATATCATTATAAAAAAATCCTTCACTGTGCGCTGTGCGTTGTGCGCTGTGCGCTGAAAAAATCCTAAATTCGTACTTCGTACTTCAAAAACTTCGGAGGACTCTTGTTTAATCTTCTTTCGGCAACATTTGCAAGTGTAATGACTACAATCGGCTATATCGGTATAGCCGTACTTGCTATTATGGCAATGGTTGTGGTGCATGAACTTGGGCATTATCTTGCAGGCAAGTTGCTTGGGTTTAAAATTTTGGAATTTAATGTGGGTTTCGGCCCGCCTATTTTTAAACGCGTAAGCAAAAAAACAGGTGAAATTTTTGCTATCCGCCCCATACCTTTGGGCGGTTCGTGCGTGTTTGAAGAAGAGGACGGCGAAAGCAAAAGCCCCACCGCTTTCAATAATCAAGCATCGTGGAAAAGGCTGATTGTGCTATTTTCAGGCGCGTTCTTTAACTTAATCGCCGCGCTTATTGTGATAACTTTTGTGTTCACTTTCCAAGGGCAAATTCTTCCCACGGTAGATAATTTAATCCCTAATGCAGAAGGCGGTTACAGCACACTTCAAAAGGGCGATGCGTTTTTATCCGTTAACGGAAAGCAGGTTAATATACTCTTGGCAGACGACTATACAAGGCTGTTTTCAAATACGGGTGATACCATAACCGTAAAAGTTTTAAGGGGCGGAAAAGCAGTTAGTTTGACGCTTAATAAAACGGATATCCAAGTGGGAAGATATGACGAAAGCGGAAACTTCATTCCCGAACTTAATGAGGACGGCGAGGTTAAAACATATGTGGGATTCGGTTTTCAAAACGGACTTTCATATGTAAAACTTAATTTTTTCCGTGCTTTTGCAAGATCGTTTTCCTTTATGTTCTTCCTTGTGTTTAAAATCCTTTCAATCCTTGGAAGTTTGCTAACAGGCAAATTGGGGGTGGAAAACGCAGGCGGGCCTATAACCACAATCAATGTGCTATCGCAATCCGTTTCGGGCGGGCTTGGGATTTTAATGTACACCGTGTGCATAATTTCAGCGAACCTCGCAGTTATGAACCTCTTGCCGATTCCTGCGCTTGACGGCGCGCGAATGGTGTTTTGCACCATTGAATGGATTTTCAAAAAGCCGATTAAAAAGAGTGTGGAAGCGGTGATTCACTTATCGGGATTCTTCCTAATGATTATGCTTGCAATCCTGCTTGATGTAATGCACTTTATGCGGAATTGATTTAGTTAGTATGCAGAAGAAAATTATTAAAATCGGAAATGTGAAAATAGGGGGGGGCGAACCCGTTGCTGTGCAAACAATGACTAATACCCCCACCGTAAACATATGTGCAACGGTAAGCCAAATCCATGAGGTGGCATTTGCGGGTGCGGATATTGTGCGCGTTGCCGTGCCTGATTCTGAAAGTGCGTCCGCATTAAAAGAGATTATTAAATCAGTAAGCGTTCCTATCGTTGCAGATATTCATTATGATTATAAACTTGCAGTTAAGGCGATTGAGGCAGGGGCGCACAAGGTTCGCGTTAATCCCTCAAACTTATCAAGAGAAGGGCTTAAAACTGTTACCGCACTTTGCTTAGAGCGCGGTATTCCTATGCGCGTGGGGGTTAACGAAGGTTCTGTTCTTGGTGCGGACATTTCGGCTAAAAGTTTAGCGCGCCTTGCGCATGATAGTAGCAAACGCATGGAAGATATGGGCTTTACAAATATTGTGCTTGCCGTGAAATCGTCCTCAGTTTTAAAAACGGTTGAGGCTAACAGGATACTTAATGGGCTTACCGAATACCCCTTGCACATAGGCTTAACCGAGGCAGGGACATATGATTTCGGCGTTATTAAGTCCGCAGTTTCTATCGGTTCACTGCTTCTTGACGGAATAGGGGACACAATAAGAGTTTCGCTTGCAGGTTCGCCTGCGCGTGAAGTTTTAGAAGCAAGGAAGATTTTGCGTGCTTCGGGGCGGGATAAAAATTTCGCCGAAGTTATCGCTTGCCCCACCTGCGCGAGGTGCGAAATCAATGTTTTGGAACTTGCGGAAATTGTGGAAAATAAAACGCGCCACATTCGCAAGCCATTGAAAATCGCAGTTATGGGTTGCGCTGTTAACGGTGTGGGTGAAGGCAAATCCGCGGATATCGGAATATCGGGGGGCAAGGAAAATTCCGTGATATTTAAAGGTGGCGAAATCTTAAAAACTGTAAAAAATGCTTTCGTGGCAAACGAACTGATAAAACTTATTGAAGAACTTTAAGAGAAAAAACATATGAATAACAACGGCACATTTATGTTTTCACTAAATCAACACCTTTTTGAAACGGAAAGGATTTTTAAGCTATCGTCCGCAATGCTTGGCGCAGACGGCAGGCTTGAAGTTAAGTTTTTAATTGAAGCGTCTGTTTATGATAAGAAATTATCCCAAGAATTAAAAACCAAAGTTCAAGGAATTATCAATAAACTTGTGCCTGAATCTTACCGCCCGCGCGTAGCGTATGAAAAAAGTTTTTCAGACGAGGCGTACATAAATAGGCTAACGCGTGAATTTTTCTACCGCGATCAACCTCTCATTTTTGAAAAGATAAAAAACCTTTTAATCAGAACCGAAATCAGCCCCACCTCTATGGGCTTCGGCGCGGTTGAAATTAAAATGGAAGTTCCGCAGTATATTTTCAGCTATCTAACCAATCAAAACATAGGCGCGAAGATTGAAGCGTTTCTTGATACCAAGATTATGGAAACACCTGAGGTAATATTTTTCCCCCTTCCGCATGACGAGGAAAAAGAGATTGTAGTTGTAAAAAGGCGTCCCCCCGAAGCCGAAAGCATTTCCACTGTTCCTGTTACTTACAAAGCACCTATTCTTGGAATGCCCACCCGCCGTCCGCGTTATATTGCTGAGGTTAAGAACGCGGAAAGCGAACGGCAATGCGTGGCAGGGGTGGTGGAACAAATGAAAGAAATCATTTCTAAAAAAACAAACGCCACATTTTTCACATTTAAAATAAACGATACTTCGGATAATATTTCGGTTAAATATTTCCCAAGAACCACAAAAACTGGTTCAGAGGCAGAACAGCAAGCGAGGCTTGATGCGCATATTCAAAAATTTAAAGAATCGGTTCAAGACGGGGTTTCCGTGGTTATTGAAGGCCCGATAAGGTTTGACGATTTTTCAAAAGAATATGCCATAACCTTATATAGTGCCGTGCTTGGCGATATAGATTTTGAGGAAATAGAAAGAAAAAACACCGCAGTTAAGCCTGTGCCAGACGAGTACAGAATCGTTTTCCCACGCGAATATATAGAAACGGAAGAAAGGGTGGCAGAAAGCAATTTGTTTTCAGACGCAGGGCTTTCCGATTGGGAAATTTGGCAAACGCTACCCGATAACGCAAAGAGAACCTATGTTGTTTTTGACACTGAAACCACGGGGCTTTCCCCCACAAAGAGTGACGATAGGATAATTGAAATCGGCGCGGTTAAAATTGTAGACGGCAAACTAACCGAAACATTTTCAACATTCATAAACCCAGACGGAAAGAAAATCCCCCCCGATGCCACCAAGATAAACGGCATTCGTGACGAAGATGTGGAAAATGCACCTCTTTGGAAAGATGTTGTGCCTGATTTCTATAAGTTTTCAGAGGACGCCGTTTTCGTGGCGCAAAACATAGGCTTTGACATGAGCTTCATTGCCCACCAATCCAAATCGGAAGGATATATTTTTAACAATGAGCAAATCTGCACTCTTGAATTAGGGCGCAGGCTTTTCCCAAGATTCAAGCACCACAAGTTGCACGATCTTTGCAAAGTTTTTGAAATCCCTTTAAAAAACGCACACCGCGCCCTTGGCGATGCCGTGCCTACCGCAAAGGTTTTCTTAAAACTGCTTTTCATGCTTCACAAAAAATCGGATTAAATCCGCATTTTTAATTATATTTTATTCATTTTTTAGTTTTAATATTTTGCTTTTCTGCGTTTTGAACAAATTTATCAAAATCGCTTTCAAACAATTTATCTTGAATCGGTTTATATTTTTCGTACTCACTCTCTGCAAATTCTTTGGCTACTTCTGCCGACACTTTGCCTAAATTGGTAAGCAAATCTCTTTCATTGAATTTTAAGAATGCGTTTAACTTTTCCTGCCAGTCCTTCATCATCATGGGAATTTTGCGCTCTGCTTGATCTATGGCGTATAACACATACATTTCCACAATTCGGCTAAGTCCGCTCAATTCCTCTTTATCTAAATAGTTCTTTGCCACGGATACATCGCTTTTAAGTATTTTGCCCCGTGGTGCTTTTTTCCAAGTAGTTAAGCCCATATGTTCTTTTTCCGCATTTGCTCTTGTGTAAATAAGTTCCGAAGCCGTTTTGTGGGTTATTGCAAAATGCAGTTTATTTTGAACACTTGCGTAAAAGTTTCTTGTTAATTCGCTTTCTGAATCATAGTCTAAACTCGTGGCATATATATCTGTAATCTTTTGATAAAACCTGCGCTCGCTTGCTCTAATTTCTTGCAGTTCCTCAAGTAATTGTTCGTAATAATCTTCGCTCAAAATAGAGCCATTGATTAAACGCTCTTTATCCAAAACCCAACCGTGAGTGGTAAATTGCTTCAACACCTTTGTTGCCCATTGTCTGAAATATTTCGCCTGCTCACTGTTAACGCGATAACCAACAGAAATAATTGCCTCTAAACTATAATAATTCGTTTTATAAGTTTTTCCGTCAGTAGCAGTTGCCGAGGATTTCTCGGTAACTGAACTTTCGTCCAACTCTCTGTCATTGAAAATATTTTTCAAATGCAAACCAATGTTATCAGCAGAACAATCATAAAGTTCGCCAATTAGTTTTTGAGTAAGCCAAACATTGTTATCTTTAACTAAAACATTTATGTCGCCTTTGCCTGCTTGCTTTGTGAACACCAAAAAGTCTGCAGTTGAGTTGCGGATTGCTAATTGTTTCGTTTCGTTCTCTTTGCTCATTTGCTACCCCTTTATATCAAGCGTCATTTTTAACCGTGTTAAATTCGTAACGGTAAAATTAGGATTATTCAAAGTTTCACGCAAAACTATTTATTCCTTAATCCTAAAAGACTATTATCATAATAGCATACAGGCGCGAAATTTGCAATGCAAAGGTGTTAATAAAATTGCTGTTCTTATTCACATAAATTTGGTTTCATAGTCATAAAATATTTACAAATAGGGCGAAATACCTGTTCTATAATTTTCGTCAAAAACTAACAAAACATATCAAAAACCGCAAAAAATAAGCTGTATAATTGGGGGTAAGGGAAGATGATTTTCGCAATAAAGAAAAAAACCGTGCTAAAGGTTGCCACGCTTGTGGTGGTGATTTCGGTGCTGTGCGCGCTTGTGTTCAGCAGTAGCGTAGCCCCTGGTTTTGCTGGGAATAAAAAGCTACCTATATATAGCGTGGAAACTCAAGACAACAAAGTGGCAATAACCTTTGATGCCTCTTGGGGCGCGGATAAAACTTCGCAGATAATGGACATTATGGAACAGCACGGATATAAGGCAACCTTTTTTCTTGTGGGGTTTTGGGTGGATAATTATCCTGAAAAGGTTAAGGAAATTCATGAGAGAGGACACCTAATCGGAAACCATTCCACCAACCATTTACATATGAATTCGCTTAACGAAACGCGCATTCATGAGGAAATTTCGCGCACAGGCGAAAAGATAGAAGAGTTAGTGGGCTATACCCCTATGTTCTTCCGCGCACCGTTCGGTGAGTATAACGACAGGCTTGTGAACTACTGCGAAAAGAACAATGTAAAGATAATTCAGTGGGATGTGGACACACTTGATTGGAAAGGATTAAGCGGTTCGGAAATCACAAAAAGAGTGCTTACAAAATCGGTTAGCGGTTCGGTAATTCTTTGCCACAATAATTCAGAACATATAGTAAGCGCATTACCGCTTATGCTTATGGGGCTTAAGAATAAAGGGCTAACACCTGTGAGGCTTGACGAGCTTGTGTATGAATCGGATTACCGAATAAACCAAGCGGGAAAACAGGTGAAAATAGCATAAATCATATGAAATAACATGGCGCACAGCGCACGAAGGAGCAAAAAATGCAGGATATACAAACGGAGTTCAAAATGCAAGACAACAAGGGAAGCAACACAGTTTCACTAATCGGCGAAGTTATTTCTGAGCCTGAATTTTCGCACAAAGTCTTTGGTGAGGGCTTTTACGAAACGCACCTTAAGGTTAGCAGATTAAGCGATCAATACGACATTATTCCCATAACGGTATCAGATAGGCTTATGCAAAATGTACCTCTTAATGTGGGCAGAATTGTGAGCGTTGAGGGGCAATTCAGAAGCTATAATAAGATAACAGAATCGCGTTCAAAACTTATGCTTACGGTGTTCGTGAGAGAATTAGAGTGCGGTGAAAGCGTGCTTGACAAGAACCCAAATCATATAGAACTCACGGGTTACATATGTAAACCACCCGTTTTTAGGACTACGCCGTTCAAGCGCGAAATCTGCGATGTGTTGCTTGCCGTCAACCGTGCGTATAACAAATCCGATTATATACCGTGCATAGCATGGGGCAGAAACGCAAGGTTTGCGCAATCCTTAAATGTGGGCGCAAAGGTGGTGCTGTTCGGCAGAGTGCAAAGCAGAGAGTATCAAAAGCAGTTAAATGAAGAAGAAGCAGAAACCCGCACGGCTTATGAAATAAGTATTGCAAGAATCAGCCTTGCGGATTATAATAGTAATGAGGAATAAATTTTATTGAGGTTGCAGGATGCAGGATGCAGGTTGCAGGGTTGGAATCTAAATCTCATTAATTAATAATTCCACCGTTGTGCGCTGTGCATTGTGCGCTGTGCGCTGAAATGCCAATCACCAACCACTAACCACTAAAAAACATATGATAAATTTAAAAAACATAACAGAAAGAAAAGTTGAAATCGTGGGTGCTTCTAAGACGAGAAGCATATCAGAAATTAGGAATCTATATGAAACGGGGCATATTTCCGCTTTCGGCGAAAACCGTGTGCAAGAATTTCTTGAGAAATATGATAGCGCGTTCACATGGGATTTTATAGGGCAACTGCAAACAAACAAGGTTAAATATATCATTGATAAGGTTAGGCTTATTCACAGTGTAGACAGGGAATCTTTGCTTAAGGAAATTGACTTGCGCGCAGGGAAAATCGGCAAGGTTCAAAAAATCCTTATAGAGATAAATTCAGGCAACGAGGAAAGCAAGGGCGGTATATCCGTTAAGGACGGCGAAGCCTTTGCGAAAACGGTTGAGGGTTATAAAAACATATCACTTGCAGGTGTTATGGCGGTTGCGCCTCTTGATATTTCCAAAGAAGAATTGAAAACTTTGTTCATGCCTGTACACGAACTTTTTATAAAACTAAAATCACAATATCCCACCGTTAAGTACCTCTCAATGGGCATGAGTTCGGATTATGAAGTTGCCATTGAATGCGGTTCAAATATGGTTAGGTTGGGGACGGTTCTTTTTGGCGATCGTGATTGACTTCAATCACGGATAGCCAAAAAAGTGAAACACGAAACACGAAACACTAAACATGAAGGATTCTAAATCTCATTATTAGTTAATTAATCCAAAATTCTGCATTCTGCATTCTGAATTCACAATTCTTAATTAGTTATGTCTTTCATAGAAACACTTAAAAGCGGTGAAATTCCAAATAAAGCCAAAAAAAGCAAAACCACGCGTTATGATGATTTCATGGCAAGCAAGACGCTGAAATTGGCGGATAAAAGCAAAAATGTGGTAATCGTCCGTCCTGAGGGTTTTCAAGATGTGCAAAAGCTGATTGATAAACTTAAGCAAAGGCAAGGGGTTATTGCGGATTTTTCACGCGCCTCAAATTCCGCCCAACGCATGATAGATTTTTTGAGTGGCGCAGTGTACGCGCTTGACGGCAAAATTGAACGCATTGAAAACAAAATGTATTTAATGACACCCAAGGGAATTGATATTTTAAACAAACTTTAAATCAACTTATAATTAACTTTAAACCAAACTTTGCTTCAAACCATTTACAAACGCAATATTTAATGTTAAAATAAGCAGGCTTTAAACGAAACGCACGGAAAGTTGGCAGAGCGGTTGAATGCGGCGGTCTTGAAAACCACTACAATCGTGGGAATGTAATTATCGCTAACCTTGCCCGATAGCCCTCTAAAACGCCGATTATTCCTATATAATCCGCACTGCACCTTGTCAATCTTATCTACAAATAAATTTTCGTGCTTTGTAATATCTACGAATCTATCTACAAATTGCGAAAAACCTTGTTGTTTGTGATATGATATTTTCCAATTGAAATGGCTTTGGAGGGATACCGAAGCGGTCATAACGGGGCGGTCTTGAAAACCGTTAGAGAGCAATCTCACGGGGGTTCGAATCCCTCTCCCTCCGCCATTTCAACTCGAAAAACGCCCATTATCGGGCGTTTTTCTTTTGTCCTTAAACTCTGCGTGCCTCACGCTGTACCTACCATATGTTCTAAAAAACACTCTAACAACTGTTCGCCGTCCACAATGACTCCATAATTGACATTCTCGAATGACTGTGGAATTGCCTTTACCATACCCCTAGTGGTTTCAACCCCGCCACCCATTAACTCATCAACATAAAACTTGTACCAATCATTATCAAATGCTATGTATATCGTATCCGTATTTGCGATTAACTGTATTTCATCTCGCCCACCGCTGTCGTAATGCCTTACAAAATGGTGACACTTGTATCTTTGCCGTTTATGCTTAAAACCTATCTTTAATAAGTGACGGACAAATTCAATTAGGCGTATCCCAATATCTATCGCTCTCTCGACATACTCTTGATAACAATCCAAATTTTTAGGTATTGCAACATACTCTGCCAACAATGTTATTTTGCCGAATGTCGCCAAATGCTGTATTTCCGTGTACACCTTCATATGACTGTCATGTTCACTCAACTGCGCCACCGATTCCGTAGATAACAGACCTGCTGGCATTCCTTTATCTTTATCCTCATCTCTGTCTATTATATACACTTGCTCACTGGTGCTTTTCACTTTCGGTCTAATCGTATCTTGCAAAAATGCCTCTAATCTCGCCTCTGTATCTATGCCTATTAACCTTTTCATACTACACCCCCAACCTTGCCCATACGCTGTGCCATGCTTGCAATGTATTCCAAATACTCGCCCATGCTACTGAACCCTAACCGCGCCATTTCTGCTTGCACACGCTTGAACTCGTCATAAACGCTTGTATCCGTATATGGTGGGTCAAAAGGCACTGTATCGTCCTCGCCGTCATCCACACTGTAAACAACCTCTGCATCGTCCGTACCGCCCTCAATGCAATCCCACTCGCTATTACGCTCGTCATTGATATTTGCCTCACGAACCTCTGCTGCCGAATAAAATATGCGTTCCAAGCCTTTTCTGACATCTGTATCGCTCTGACTTTTAATGTCCACTGGCTTACCGCCGAACAATCTCGACATTATATCCCCTGTGCCGACTTTCGACTGAAAATCTAAATGTGAATAAATATCTGCCGTTGTGGTGAATGTGCTATGCCCCAACCAATCTTGTATCTCTTTCATGCTCACACCGCACGCCAACAACAAACTCGCACATGAATGCCGTAACTCGTGAAACCGTATGCGTGGCAATCCGTTCCGCACCAATAACCTTTGAAAATTGTCCGATACCGTTTGTGGTCTCGCCAAATTACCCAAATCGTCCACAAACACATAATCGGCAAATTTCATGTTGTAACCTGCCTTGTATAACGCCTTATTCCGTTCCTGCCTCGCCTTTTCCGCTAACAATAACTCTTTGACGAACGGCAACAACGGTAATGTACGCCGACTTGATTGATTTTTCATTTTATCCTTGCGTATGACCTCTAACTTGCCGTTATATTCCGTCTGTATGACTGAATGCGTGATTGCAAGCGTATCCTTATCAAAATCAATCGCTGACCACTTAATCCCCAAAACCTCGCTACGCCTCAAACCGTAAACTAATGTAATTATTATTAACAACTCAAACTTACTGCCCTTAATCGCCTCAAACAACGCTCGTATCTGTTCTATGGTATAAAACTTTGCATTGTACTTCGGGCTTTTCGGGCGTTCAACTCTGCTTGCGGGGTTTGACTGTATCAACCCCATCTTGAACGCCACCTGCAATGCCTTGTGAATGTTGACATGGTGGTGTTCGGCTTCCATGGTCGTTTTACCGCTATCCAAAAGGAACTTGTAATAACTTTGAATGTCCATCGGTGTCAAATCCACCAACAATATGCCTAACTTCTCAAAATAATCGGCGATAATTTTCACACGCCGCCTATATGTGCTGTATGTTGCTACGCCGATTCTCGGTTTCCAAATACCCAACCAATCCCACACCCAAACTCCGAATGTCCGTTTTTCTGCGTTCATTTGCTCTTGAATGCTCTTGCATACTTTGGTTTTGAACTCATGCTCAAATTCGTTCACCACCTCTCGCAAACGCTTGTCAATCAAACGCTTGCTAGAGTTGGTGTCGATATTCAATCGCCTCCATGCTTGCTTGGGCTTACCATCTTCCTTATACGAAATAACTGCTGTCAATTTCCCTTTGTCTAAAATAACTCTACCTGTCATAATATCACCTCAAATTCCTAACGCATGGCGCAAATCTGCCGTTTGCTTGCCTGCCACATTCTGTAAGACATACTCGATAATGCTTAACTTTGCGATTTTATATTCTCTGCCAATCTTAATACCCTTAATTTCGCCGTCATGCACCAAACTATATGCCATCTGCCTACCTATCCCCAACATTTCGCGCAACTCTGCCACGCACACAACATCGGGATAGCCCTTAAACATTTCGGGATACGCGCCCACGCTTACATTACTCATACTTGCGTACCCCCTTTACCAAAGCGTGCCAATAATTCGTCAAGGTTGATTAAAATCTTACGCCCCGCCAAAATATATGACAACTCGCCACTTTCACACATACGCCTTATAAAACCGTATGTAATTGCCGTATTCGGGTCAATGTCTTTCAAATAGGCGACTGTTTCCCTAATACCACGCATTCTTGCTACCGTGCCGTTGTTTGTGGTCTCGGCTTGACCGTTTTCTTTGTTTAGCATTCCTAATGCCCTCCATATTGCTTTTATTTTTTGTGTTTTTCTGTGGTCGGACACACTCCGCCTCTGCGTGGTGGGACATCTTACCCAATCCCTTTTTTGTGATGTTTTTGATAATATTGCCTCGCCTTTGCTTTGACTGTATGATTGCCGTGCTGTAACCGCCCCTTAATCTCACTTGTCCTTGCATTTGCCTTGCTACCTTTTTGTTTGAACGCTTCCGTTCGGTTTATACTAATCCGTCTGTTTGGACGGGATTATATCATTCTGTCGGGTTTTTCACTGCTTGTTACAGAATTACCCCTCGTCATTTGCTAACAACGAATCTATGTCTACATCGTGTTCCGCTAATGCTTGCTCCCTTTCCATTTCCTCTGTAACCACATACACATCTGAAAATTTATCGAGAAAACTCAAATCCAAATTGTCGCCGTCAAACGGCTTACTTGCATCGGCTCTGCCGTCATTGAAAACTGGTGTCGCCTCTTTGTTTGGCTTAACCTTTTCGGGTTTGACAACCTTTTGCCTTACCGTATCCGTTGTCGTTATGCCTGACGAATCTGCCTCGTCCTCATAATCCACAAACACTGTCGGCTTTGCAACCTTAACCGCTGCAACCTTTTCAATAACTATCACCTCTGTCGCTACCTTAACCTCTGCCACTGGTGGCTGTACCGCCACCGTCATTGCCTCGCTCTCAACAACCGCTACCGCCACTGGCTCTACAACCTTTTTCGTTCTGCCACTGCCTTCGGGCTTTTTCCGCTTGGGCTTGTCGGCTTTCGTTTCATCATCCTCGTCATGCCTTTTATCTCTATTGTTAAAATGCTCTCGCAAATCCAATATGTTTATTATAATTTTGCCCTTGCTGCCTGTTGACCGTATTTTGCCACTGTTACATAGCGCACACAAAATTCCGTATGTAATGCCTGTATTTGGGTCTGCCTCTTTAATCCCACGCAAAACCTCTTGAATAGGTCTATACCACTTCAATTCCCCAATAATGTCGCTATATACCGCCTCTACTTCTGCTTGCACTTTCTTTGACATTCTTTCCTCACATGTTTCAATTCACTGGACAATGTTTGTTTTATTTGACATAATACTTATGTGGCAAATCAAACGAACATCGCTGTCCTGAACACATTATAGGATAGCGACACCATTTGCGCAAGATAAAATAACACAATTTACCGCTGTGCAACTATACCAAACATTGCTGTGAATCCACATGGGAGATGCAAATTAAATGGACATTTTTTCTACACGACTTAAAGAACTAATGGCGGAACCGCCTGAAACAACGCAACTCGCGCCTACTGATACTGAAAAACCGAAAAAAATTACACAGGTCGCTCTCGCAAACTATATCGGTGTCAAGCGACAAACGATTTCTCTTTACACGAAAGGACAATCCATCCCAGACAAGGACAAGTTAGCGAAAATCGCCGAATACTTCAATGTGAACCCCGCCTTTTTACTGGGCACATCAGATACGCCAACGCTCGACACGGAAAATTTCCAAATCACCAACGCTATCGGTCTATCTGAAACCTCTATCAACTATCTGAGAAAAGCCTATGAAGGTCTACAACGCTTCTACCATACTAATGAAATTCCTATCGAAATACCCATTGGTATGGACTCCGCTGAAAAATATAAGGAATGGGACATTGTTGCAAGCATGACAATAAATACGCTATTGCGAGAGGACGACACCCCCAATGGAGAGAAACTAATTAACCGCATATTCGACTACTTGGTCTACCATGTCGACCCCGAAAGGCAATACATCTTTCAACGCAATGTTGAAATTTCTGCCTCGCAATTTGAATCCATGTTGCTAACTCAAATACAAACAGCCCTTGTTCGCCTCAAATCTAAACTGAAACCCCAAAAATAAACGGCGTACCTTTGCCGATACGCCGTCTTTGCTCGATTGCTGTACGAACGCCTACCCCTCAACCCATTCTGTCGGCAACTGTACCACTGTCGTTCCTACGCTCGTTATGCTTATGACCGCCTCTACATCCTCATGCAACATGTAAGCATATAAATCTCCGTTGCTCCATATCGTGTAATTTGCTGTATCCGCACTAACCGCCAACATTAACAGTGCAAATAAAACCTCTTCCATCATGCCCGCCGAATACGGAAAAGGATTAACCTCATCATAATTTTCCACTAATGTCGTTCTGACATAGCAACCCAATTCGTCTGAATATGCGAAATGATACTCATTGCCACCACCAACTTGAATGTATCCGCTTTCGGGTTGTCTTATGCCGTCAAATATCAACTCGAACCGTGCTGCACCACCGCTCCATCCCCACGCTACTTGCTCACGCAAAACATATACGCTTTCCGCTCCGAACCATTGCTCTGCAAATGCTCCATCTATCTCTATTTCCATTGTGTATGTCAATGACGGTATGTTGTTGAAATAATCAAACAATGCCGTCAAATCGTCCTTATCGCCAATCGCAACGGGCACTATGGGTGCTATCGTTGTACCAATATCCTTGAACATCACATAACCGCTTGTCGTGTCGTCAATTTCAATGAAAAGCACCATGTTGTCGCTTTCATTTACAATACCTAAAATGTTTGCTTCACACAATTCAACGAATAATGCACCCAAAATCAAATTTATCCATTCTGAGGAATGACCGCTTAACAACTTGCTTTCCACTAAAATGCCATCAATATACAATTCATAGAACGCTTTACCGCCTACGACCTTAATTATTTCTCTTGTGAAATCCAATTTATCCATATCGTCATCGTGCGACAGTATATATGTAAAATTACCGCTTGAAACTGCACCTCGAATAATGTCAAACCATTCGCTTAACTCTGTGTCCTCTGTCTTGCTGTACGCATGTCTATTTCCGCACACAACGCACACTTGGAGGCAAACACAACTGACCTCACCGCATTCTACGCATGACTTGTTCGGATATCCGCATATACATTCCTCGTAACCGCAATCTGAACAAACCTCGATAAATACTGTCGGTATTTCAATCACGGTCGTGCCTATATCTTTGAAAATAATCGTGCCAAATTCGGGAACCTCCGAAATAACAATTTCGCCATTCTCAAACGCAATGACAACAACATTTTCCCAAATAAAACCGTTGTATGTGTTCGTTTCGTGGTCATACTCGCATACTTCGCTGTCAAATAGCATTGAAATCAAAACGAATGCAATTTGACCTATGTATGTGTTTGCAATAAAACTTTCATATTCTTCTTTTGACATGTCGGCCATCGTCCATTCCCAACCCTCAATGTACGCATAAAAATAATAATTCTCGCCGTCAAAATCCATTATCCAACGCACATCGGGCGAAGGTTGAACATTCCCATGTTCATCGCTCGATACCCAACCGTTTAACTCCATGAAATATGTGTTGCCTATTTGCCTTACGCCAATGCCAACAATATCGCCAAACATTATGTTCATTGTGAAATTTTTACCGACCTCAATCGCATTGCGTATGCTGTCCAAATCCTCGAATGACCAATCGGGAATGTTACCGTTTCCGCACTCACAAGGTGCTTTGCCGCAATCTTGACACGCTGTATCGCCATCGCCGTTATCACACTCACATGGGTCTGCCTTGCAATCTTCGCATACTGTACTTTCGTTGTTGCAATCGCAAGGCTCGTTACCGCACACCTCGCACGCTGTATCGCCGCCGTCATCGTCCAAATCCGTGAACTCTGTCGGTATTTCAACGCTGATTATTGTTGTTCCAATGCCCTTAATAATAAGTGTTTTGAAATCTAATTTGTTATTCTCATCTTCCAACGGACTCGACACACGAATTGTAATCTCGCTGTCGTTATATTCGATTGTCAAACTGCCAATAAATTCTCTTAAATCCGAGTCTGATTTCCATTCAACTCTGCCGGTGTCGCTGTCATACTCAAACTCGCTGAAAAATAATTGCACTGTATGTAACAATGAAATTTCCTCAAACCCCGCCATGTCCTCTGTGTTTCTTGTCCAAACAATATCACTGCCGACTTGCTCATCGCCCCAATACGCATAATACTTGCCGTCCTCTATAAATACATAAAACACATGCAATTTGCTGATAATCTCGCCGTTGTCGAAATCCATCGCCAACCAACCGTAAAAAACATTCTCGGTTACCATACACTCAAACAACACCTCGCCATTATCACCCAATGAAACAAAGGTCATGTTCTGCATTGCTGTTGCCGAATGATATGCAAACAACGCCGCTGCCGTTGCGAAATACTTTATGCTTGCCGATTCCTCTGAATTGCTGTAACTCTCACCATCGCCAACCGCCTCAACACGAACACTGTACATTTCATCGCCGTCATAATCCTCTAACTTGAAACTGTTATTGTCTGTTTGAAACCGCTTTCTATTACCTTGGTCGTTGTCATCGCCTTGTGAATTACCACCTTGCGAAGCGTTGCGAAGTGCATTGCTTGCATTCGCTGTACTACCGCTCTCAATGTAAACAATGTACCCGACCGCATTGGGAACTGCAAACCATTGCAACACATCGTCAACTATCGTTAAACCTGTCGGCGCACTTAATTGTTGAGGCTCTACAACCTCACCGCCACCATTGTCGCAAATGCAATCCTCTTGCTCACATTCTGAACACACTGTATCTGAACCGCCATTGTCGTCTTCGCACTCGCATTCAACCTTGCCACAATCTAAACACTCTGTATCTGTATTACCGCCGTTGTCGCCCTCACATGTGCATTCCTCGTTGCCACAAACAACGCACGCTGTATCGCCACCGTTATCGTACTCGCAAATACACTCCATTTCACCACACTCAACGCATTCTGTATCCTGACCACCGCCGTCCTCGTTGCATACACACGGCTCATTGTCGCAAATGTCGCATACTGTACTGCCGTCATTGTCGCAAATGCAATCTTCTTGCTCGCACTCGCCGCAAACCTCATCCTCACCGCCGTCTGTATCGGCAATCCATTTCGCAAACAATGTGTGTGCTGTACGCCTCGTAACGATTGTGCTTGCTGTAACCTCTGCACCTGTTCCGTTTGCGTTTGCAAACCAACCGCCGAATATGTAACCATCCTTTTTAACTGTCGGTAATGTGCCGTAAACCTCGCCCACTGTAACCGCTATCGGTTCGGCAACGCCTATACCGCCTTGCGTATCAAACGAAACGCTGTATGTAATCGGCACACCGTCTGCACACGCTGCCAATGCACCAATGCACGCAATAAAAATGATTGCAATTAAAACAAACTTGAACCGCCTCACGATATGCCTCCTAAACGAAAAAATGCACCCCCGAAAGGGTGCATTCCCAATCGGTTTGCTTCTATGTCGCCAAACATTTTCCTCGTCAAAGGCGAAGCCGTACCGAATTAGGCATAACGGTACCTCTGACGAAAATATGAAAATGTTTGGCACTCATTATTGTATAGCAAATACGCCGAAAACACAAGCCCTTTGCTCTAAAATCCTCTCGCTGTCTTTAATAATGCACATTACATACACGCACAATAACGGACGATAACGGAAAACGCCTCGGAAACGCACGAAACCGTTTCGCTCGCCTTATCTATCGCCTAAACCCTTAATGCGCCTCACGCTTGCGGATACGCTCGGAAAACGCTACATACAAAAACAACCGCCATTACTGACGGTTGTCTTGCTGTATCTTTCGTTCCGTTGTCTATATTGGTCTTTTTACTGCAAATGTAAATTGTGGCATAGCAGGGAATACATAAAACTCCATGCTTTTCAAATCAATAACATTGTCATAATCTGCCAAAATTGTTCTATCGCAAATTGTAAGCATTTCGGGGGATTGCAACATGCCAAATATCACATAATCAACGGGGCTATCTCTGAAAACATCCATGAATTGCTTTGTGAAAAATAAATGGACTTCGTTTCCTCTTGAACCACGCTCGTTCTTATAACATGTTCCACCCATCGTAATATCCTCAATAATGAAACAAATCTTGACCGAACTACACGCCTTATTTAATGCGTTCTTGCAGTTGTTGATATAACTATTAACTTTCTTTGCATGATTATCAAATGTCGCCTTAAAATTGTTTATATAGTTATCTCTAAACTTATCGCCATCTGCTCCCATGTGGTAAACAACCGTGTTTCCGTCTTTTACACCCTCACTCTGTGCTACGAATTTTTCACTTCTAAATTCACCGTATCCCATGTTATCCAATTCTTTGTTTATGGTTTTTGTAACCTCTGAACAATTCCTGCGTAGCATAGAACCGCCTTTGTTGTTGGGCGAACAATCAAACTCAAAATGCTCAAAAATCGTTAATGTGTCTATTACCTCGTCATAATGATAACCGTCTGGGCAATCGTAATCAAAGCAGTTTAATAGCGTATCAAAGATTTTACCCAAACTTTCATTCGCTGAAAATCTATTATAATTGACTGTTTTGCCATCACAATTTGCCGTACTAAACAAATAACGCTGAATAAAACTGAATAATTCGCTTTTCTTTATACTGTTACTCATGGTGCGGTCGCCCTTCTAATTTTGCGAACCCAAATACTGGTGTATTAAACACTCGCCTCGATATTCCAATGAAAAATCGTTCGGGCTTGCCTTGATTTGTTCCCGAATAACCGCTTTTAATTCGTCTGCCGAATTTGGTATTCGTTTTTGCACAATATCGCAAATTTTATGTGCTATATGCCATGTCAATTCTGTCATTACGCCGCCAATACTCGGAAATATAAACTTTTGCGCTAACAAAAACGCTTCCCACTCGCTTGTATCCTTATGCGCTTGCAATAACACATCCGAAAGTCTTTCTAAAATTTGAATGCTATCAGCATTGTTGGGAACCGTTTCTAATTCTTTCTTAAATCTGTCGTTTGCCTTTTTGTCGATTGCTTCTAAGAGTTTATTACGGAACTCAAAATAACTCTTACTATGTCCAAAACTAATAACACGGTCAAACCCCAAACTCTCGTATCTCGTATCAGGTATTGTTTCTACTA
>Ga0123356_10000992_pt1 | contig 31515 bp, 24 predicted proteins | sample TergutEmb28metaG_2_FD_92546 | JGI IMG/M metagenome (GOLD analysis project Ga0123356, IMG submission 92546) | Embiratermes neotenicus P3 segment gut microbial communities from Petit-Saut dam, French Guiana - Emb289 P3 | ecosystem: Host-associated > Arthropoda: Insects > Digestive system > Gut ...
CCGTTATCCTGAGGTGAATCTGTTCAAATTTGCATTTCTGCCTTTTCTTGTTTTTTTGCCTTGGACTGTTTTTGCACAACAGCAAAAGTCGGGCTCGTGGACGATTGATTCTTCAACCTATCGTGTGGATTCACTCTCCGTTCAGCCCAATTCTTTTCAATTAACCGGAATTGAGCCGGATGATTATAGCTTCGACTGGATCACTTCTACCCTGCGCATTTTGAATGAAAATGTGTATGGAAAAACCGTTTTTTTTACCTATCAGACATTTTCTATCAATTTTTCGCAAAAACATCAAAGAAAATCAACCGATTTGATTTTTCAGAAGGGAAATGTGTATCGCCCGCCTACCGCCTCACTGCCTGCAAACGCCTGGTGGGCAAGCGAAGACGGCAATCCTTTGTATGCTACAGGCTCTATTGCGCGGGGCGTAACTATTGGAACAAATCAGGATTTTGTGTTAAATTCTGCTATGAATCTGCAACTTTCCGGCTATTTGGCAACAAATTTGGAAATTCAGGCTAATATTACCGATAAAAACGTGCCCATTCAACCGGAAGGAAATACGCGGGTAATTCAAGATTTCGACAAAATATATATCCATTTGAAATATAAAGATCAATGGATGGTAAAAGGAGGAGATATTGACATTACGAAACCAAACGGTTATTTTTTGGTGGCAAACCGAAGGTTGCTGGGTATGGCGGGTATGGCAAATAACTATTTTACAAAAGATTCCGTTTATCGTTTGCAAAACAGTGCAGGCGGCGGGATTTCAAAAGGGAAATATGTGCGCCAAAGATTGGCAGTAGTTAACGGTTTGCAAGGTCCTTACAAATTAACCGGCTTGAATGGGGAGCTCCGCATCATAATTCTCTCCGGAAGCGAACTTGTATATATGGATAATAGATTGCTTACAAGAGGATTAGATGCCGATTATGTGATGGATTACAATACCGGAGAAATTACCTTCACTTCACGGGTGCTGGTTACTTCGGAGAAAGAGTTTAACATTGAATATCAGTATTCTGACTTGGCGTATTCACGATATTCGTTGTTCACTTACAATGAATTTACCAGCGAAAAATCATCAAAATTAAATCTCAGAGTGAATTTCTTCCATGAACAGGATTTGAAGGATCGTTCTATTCAGCCGGAGCTTACCGATAGTATGAAAATGTTTTTGTCGGAATTGGGAAATGAGCCCAATGCCTGGTTTCCGAATGTAACTTCCTCCGACTTTTTTCCTAATGAGATTTTGTACAAAAAAACGGATACTATGCTTGTTAATGGTGAAATTTATACCATTTTTCAACACAGCACCGATCAGTCGCAAAAATTGTACCGTGTGGGATTCAGTTTTGTGGGTTTTAACAAAGGAAATTACGTTTTATTGGCAAGCCAAGCCAATGGGCGTGTTTTCGCGTGGATAGCGCCGGTAAATGGTGTTCCGCAGGGCGATTACGAGCCGGTGGTGTTGCTTACGCCTCCTACCCTGTCTCAAATGGGAACCGTGGGCGCCGATTGGTTCATCACAGAAAATACCGGACTTTCTACAGAATTTGCGTTTACTAACTTCAATAAAAATACATTTTCTACAAAAAACAACTCAGAAAATGCAAGTTTTGGCTATATGTTCAACTTTTTTCACAAAAATCCGATAAAAACGAAGAAAAATACCGAAAAACCATGGTGGTTTTTTACCAAAGCAGGCGGAGAATATCAACATAAAAATTTTCATCCTATTGAAAGTTTCAGGGCGGTAGAGTTTTACAAAGATTATAATTTACAAGGTGATTTTTCTCCGCAACATGCAGAGCTGATGTTAAATGCGCAAGCCGGTTTTATGAATGAAGAAACAGGAGAAACATCGTACAAATTTAATTATTACACTCGCAGCAAAACCTTAGTAGCCATTCGGAATGAGTTACTTTCAACTACTCATAAAAAAGGATTCCATTTTTCTACACAAAACTCCTTTCTATTGACGAGCGATACTTTGCAAAATACACACTATTTCAGAACATTCAATCTGTTTTCAAAAACATTTAGAAAAGTGGAACTTGGTGTTTATGAGCGATTTGAATACAACAATTTTCACAGTGCCATCCATCAGGAATTGTTGCCTAACAGTTTTCGTTTTAATGAATTTTATCTTTATGCAAAGAACAATGATTCTGTTGATTATAAGTATAATGTGCAATTAAAACATCTGCTTACAGACAAACCTTATCAAAATCAATTTGAGCGGGATAATTATGCTTATGAGGCAGAGGCATCGTTTGAAGTTACAAAATTGCGAAACCAGCGTTTTCGGGGAACGGCAACGTTTAGAAATACGCACCAACGCGATTCCGCGCGAAATTTCTTTGCTGAAAACTTCTTCGTCGGAAGTGTGGAATATACCGGACGTTTTTTTAGAAATGCTTTATTTATAAACACTTATTACGACGCCGGAAGCGGTTTAGAGCAAAAGAAAGTATTTACTTTTATTCGAGTTGCCGATGGGCAAGGCACGCACGTTTGGATTGACTACAACGAAAACGGCATTGAAGAATTGAACGAATTTGAGATTGCCACTTTTCAGGATCAAGCCAATTTTATTCGGGTTTGGATTACTTCGCCGGAGTATATCAACACGTATAATAACCAATTTACGCAAGTCATTCAATTGCGACCTGCGAATGTTTGGAGTAATAAAAAAGGGTTTCTCAAATTTTTATCACGTTTCGGCAATGCCGCTACCTTGCGCATCGGGCAAAGAAACTCCTCAAAAAATATAGGCATTGCATTGAATCCTTTTCAGTTTAATTTGGCAGATTCTATGCTCATCAGCAGTCAGGTTGACTTTAATAACAATTTATCATTCAATCAATTATCTCAACATTGGGGTATGGATTATATCTTTCGCTACACGCAAAATAAAAACATGTTATATTTTGGAATGGAAACGAGCCGCTTGAAATGGAATCAGTTTACGCTGCGATTTAAGCCGCATCAGAATATTACTTTTAAAACAGATTATATTTATTCGGACAAAAAGAATTTTTCTGCTTTTTTCTCCTCAAGAGATTTTAATATTATCAGTCACAGTGCAATAGGCTCCATTCGGGTGCAGCATGGCAATAACATTTTTTGGGGAGTAGGTTACACATTTCAGCATAAAGACAACATTTCGGGCGTTGAAAAAATGAAAGAACACGACGCTACCGGCGAATTTAGTTACCGGGTTACCCATCGTGCAAGTATCACAGCGAGAATGCAATACAGTTACATTGATTTTAAGCCCGTTGGCGAATATAGCCACACCCAATCGCCGGTTAGTTTCGAGATGTTAGAAGGTTTGCAAAACGGCAACAATATTTTGTGGAATGTTGGTTTTCAGACTAATATCACGGAATTTCTTCAGTTGGATTTGCGCTACGAAGGGCGCTCTTCGGAAGGGGTAAAGGTGGTGCACACAGGATTATTACAACTAAAAGCATTTTTTTAACCTCCTTCTCATCACCTCATCATCTAATCATCTAATCACCTCATCATCTAATCCCCTCACCTCCCTAACAATCGCATTAAACAACAACTTCCCCATCACTTCATACCCTGCCTTCGTGAAATGCACCCGATCATTCTGGGCTAATTTCGCCAAGCGCCATTTGTCCATAGAGTGTAAACCGCCCATGATTTCAAATTGGTCGAACACTGCACCGCCGGTTGCTTCAGCTAATTCGTACATTACCTTCCTCACTTTCAGTGCGTTTTTGTTTACATGATACTTTTTCCCCACTTTTCTATAACTATCGTTATTGGTAATAAAAATAAAAAAACAGTTGGGATTTACTTTTTTAAATTGTGCTACTAAAGCCAAATAATTTTCCTTAAAAGTGGAAGGTATGAAATCAGGGTCATTCGCATCATTGATTCCCAATCCAAAAATAACCATATCGGGAGATAAAAGTGCAATTTCTTCTTCAAAGTGTACACAACGTAAAAAAGCATCCGTACTTGCGCCATTTACCCCAATAGAATGATAAATAATGCCCGGATTTGCATTCTCTAACAAAATTCCGGTAATGGTAAAAGAAGCGGTGGCCTTATTTGCCAAATAAAACGCAAAGGAATCTGTCACACAGATGTTTTCGTAAATGAATTGTCGTTTTTCGGGAATAATTTGTGTAGGCTGAAAAGTGGCGGAATCAATTAATAATAACGGAATAGTTGCAGAATCTCCGGTTGCATATCCCAACAATGTAATTTTTGTCGTATTAAATTTTGTTAAAGAATCGCGGTGTATAATTTTCACTTCGGAAATGGAATCTAAGGTATAAACGGCAATTCCGGATATGCCAAGCGGTTTGATATGCTCTTGATGTACATTTCTAACCAATCCAAATTTTCCTATTGATCTCGTTCTGTAATCTGTTGGATTATTGCATTTTGGAGCAGCCGCATACGGAAAAATAAGTCCTCTGCCTGCTGAAAAACCGGGATAGGCATTTAGAAATTCCTGACGTACAGTATGCGGAAATGTTCCGGCTTGCACATGCGAGCCGCCAATATGTACAATATTAATATTTCCGCTACTAAGGGTTATTAAGGTATCTAGTTTTGATATAAAATAAGGGAGGAGTGGTTGGTTTTTAGCAACATACAACGTGTCGGCACGGTAATTAATAAAACTGTACTTATCCACGTGCACCGGTTTTGGTTGCGCAAAACAAGCGCTCCATGAGGCACACATTATAAAGAGCAATCTATAAAATGTGTTAAAATGAGCTTTCAATTATTTCAGTTTATTATTTTCGTCAGGAAAAATAATCCAAGGTTTAAAGGTTTTTGCTTCTTCAAAATCCATAGAAGCGTAGGAGATTACTACCACTGCGTCTCCCACATATACTTTTCTTGCGGCAGGACCATTCAGGCAAATCACTCCCGAATTTTTTTCTCCTTTTATGACGTATGTTTCCAGGCGTTCTCCGTTATTCAAATTCAATACATGAACTCTCTCATTTTCAATCAAATTAGCTGCATTCATCAATGCCTCATCAATAGTAATGCTACCCACATAATGCAAGTTGGCTTCTGTAACTGTAACCTGGTGAATTTTAGATTTTAATACGTCGATAAACATTTAAAAGTGGTTAGTGATTAGTGGTTAGTGGTTAGTGGTTAGTGATTAGTGATTAGTGGTTAGTGATTAGTGGTTAATTATTCATTGTTCATTGTTCATTATTCATTATTCATTATTTGAATCTGATCATATCAATAAGTCGCACATCTCCAATAATATATGCTACAAGAGCCACTACATTTTTGGCATCATCCAATGAATCCACCGGTTGTAAAGTAGCTTCATCTACAATAACGAAATAATCTAACGTAATGGGTTCCAATTTTTTAATTTCGGCAAGCACATGTTCGCTGATTTTTTTCGCATGTGGCACCCCTAATTCTTTAGCTTTATTAATGATGGTATGCACTTTCGATGCAATATTTCGTTTCGCGAAAGAGAGCTGTTGGCATCGGGAACTCATTGCCAATCCGTTAGATTCCCGAACTACAGGGCATGCCACAATGGTAATATCATCTTTGGTTTGTTTCACCAATTCACGAATAATGGCTAATTGTTGAAAGTCTTTCTCTCCAAAATAGGCTCTATCAGGTTGTATATAATCGAACAACCGTTTCACAATCGTGGCTACTCCATTAAAGTGTCCCGGACGGGATGCTCCCTCCAAAATCTTGTCTAATTCTCCAAAATCATACTTTTCTTCCGGCGTTGTTGGGTAGATTTCACTTTCTGAAGGCGCAAAAACAATGTCGGTAAAACCTTCTATCAGCAACAAATCTTTTTCCAAATCGCGCGGATATTTTTCCAAATCATTCGGATTATTAAATTGTAACGGGTTTACAAAAATAGAAAGCACAACCACTTGGTTTTCGCTTTTTGCTTTCTTAATCAATGAGATATGGCCATCGTGCAACGCACCCATCGTGGGAACTAATCCAATAGTTTTTCCATTACTTTTAATCCTGAACAGGACTTCTTTAAGTTTCTCAACGGTTTCAATTAATATCATAAAATACAATTATATCAAAAAGTCTGCAAAATAACAGGTTTTTTTTCATTTTTATGCAGAACAAGACGTTTTTTTGGTTAAATCTTATTTTTCAAGGGTTTTCCTTTTAATCGTTAAAATATTATTCAAAATTCTCTCTACCTCCGACGCATAGACTTTCGGATTTTCCGCAGCAAATGTTTTATAAATTTCTAAAGCTTCCTGATACACCTCCAATGCTTTAGGGTACTCATTGTTTTTTTGATACAATTCAGCCATATCGTTTAAGGTCTCTGCCACACTGGGCAAATACGCTTTTGGATTTTCGGCGACAAGGTTTTTGCGTATTTTCAAAGCTTCCGCATATTTTTCCAATGCCGACTGATATTCAGTCATTTCCACCTGTAAATTAGCTAAATTGTTTAACGTCCATCCTACAATTGTTAAATAGGCTTTCGGATTGTCCTCCGCCAGTTTTCTATTTATTTCCAATGCCTCATTAAACTCTGCCAATGCTTTGGAATATTCTTTAGCTTCCTGATGTAAAATGGCTAAATTTTCTAAAGTCAAAGCCACTTTCTCCAAATAGAGTTTTGGATTTTCCTTCGCCAACTTTCTTCGTATTGCCAATGCTTCTTCATATTCTTCGAATGCCTTCGCATATTCTTCGATGTCCGTGTGTAAATTTGCCAAATTGTTCAAAGTTTGTGCTACATCGGCTAAATAGGTTTGGGGGTTTTCTTCCGCCAGTTTTCTTCGTATTTCCAATGCTTCTTCAAATTTTTTTAATGCCTTCGGATACTCTTTGAAATACCAGTGTAAAACTGCTAAGTTGTTCAATGTCTGCGCTAAATCATCTAAATAATTTTTCGGATTTTCCGCAGCAAGTGCGTTACATATCGCTAAAGCCTCTTCATATTCTGCCAATGCCTGCTGATGTTCATTGATCATTCTATGTAGGATCGCCAAATTATTCAAAACCCTTACCATATCGGCTAAATAGGTGTTAGGATTTTCTTTTTCCAACATTCGGTATTTATCCAAACATTGCAAATAATAGCCTTCTGCTTTGGCATACTCCCGTATGGAAAACAAATATTTGGCAAATTCATACAAGTTGTCAATATTTAGCGTATCTGCATAAATCGCTTTTTCATAAAACAACATGGTTTTTTCGTAATCGTTTTTCATATTGTAAGTTCGCGCCAACAACAACCATTCTTTGATCAACCCACTCAAACTGTTTTCCGAATACTCTTTTTTTGCTCTTGCCGATTCCGTCAACAGGGCGGCCATTTCTTTTTCTTTTTTTGCTTCTTCCTGCAATTGCAATATTTTTTGGTGTTTCAACTCTAACTCCCAGTCTTGCAGATAATAAGAAACGCTATCTAATTCCCCTCTATAAAAACATTCGTAAGCTCTTACATAATTCCCATCGCGGTCATCCAAGTTTTCAAGTATCATATTTTGAGCATATTCTGTAATACGTTCCAAAATATTGGCTTCATTTCTACTGATCATATCCAAACTGTCTTTTATTTCGCCATACCGGGCACTCAGATAATCATTTTTCGATCTTAATCCGTCTAATTCTTTTTGCAGGCGTTTTTTGTCTGCCTCTATGCGCTCTTCAAATTTTCGCATATTTATCCCGACCATTTCAGCTTGTCGCTGCTCCAATTCTCCTTTTTTACAGATATATACGCCAACAGGAGTGATGCGCCCCAACGTGATGTCCCGCAATTCTTTTTCATTGACCACCACATAATCACGGTATGCACCGCTTAAAGTAACTGCTATTTGCGTTTGGGTGTTGGGTTGCAACCCTATGATGTTCAGTGTGAATTTCCCGTCATCATCGGTAACGTCATTTTTTGCATTCCTGTGTGTAATTTCAGCATTTTTTACATATTGCGTTGTGCCCGTGTAAGTTTTGCTATTTTGCACAGTAACAATTCCTTTTAAGGGAATTTGTTGCGCCATGGCGTATATAATTATTCCCAAAAAAGCAATAAAGAATATTACTCTTTTCATATTATTTCTTATGGATACGATTCTCAATCAGTATCTTGAGTAACTTTATAGGTTCCTGCAGGGATACCTCGAAATTCAAAATACCCGTTTTCGTTGGTAGTGGTTTGCGCGACTGTTACCCACACACCGCCTTGATGTGTTTTTAATAATACTCCCTCATCCGGTCTGCGACGACTAACACCTTTTTCCAATGTGGTTGGGGATCCGGAGATTTCTTCTCTCAAGTATCCACAAATAAAAGAAGTTCCTGTTTCAACTTCTTTGAACTTTTCTGAAGATTCAATTGTTATCATAAAAATGTAATTTTATTAAAAACGTTGCGAAATAAAAGGTTTTTTTTCATTTTTATGTGAAATGAGGCATTTTTTTTGAGAAATTGTCGACTCTTAGCATTTTCGCGCTTTCGCCCCTTCGTGCTTTCGCCCTTTATTTCCGCTCCAAAACAGTCCTAAACCGATTCTCCCCCGCCATAGGTATCGTTTGTCGTTTGCTCCGGTAGCCCTCTTTGCGGATCTCTATTTCCTGGTCCATACGTTGTCTTTCCACCGGAATCTCAATCATAAAATCGCCTTTTTCATCGGTGGCAGCCGTGATACCGACAACCGTAATGGAAACCTTTGGCAAGCCTTCGCCGGTAATATTGTCATAAACAGTTCCTTGCAACTTTTCCAAACCACGCAGTAACACTTGTACGCTTGTGGTGCTGTTTTTTTGAATTTTGATAATACTGTCTGATAAATAATAAGGTTCGCCCTCCGTATCGGCAATGTGAGCAGAAACCGTTTTTTTATTGTACTCTGGTAGAATGTTTTTAAAAATCGCCTCGCCTTGCTTGTTAATTTCTGCTTTTTCGATTTTGTTGTTTAACATTAACACAACAGCGCCTTTTCCGGCTAATGGGTTGTGTTGCCTGCTTTCCCAGCCGTAAACCTGAACAGTGGTGGAAAACGGCTGATTGATTAGATTGTATGCAATAAACAAACCCGCGATCAATAAACCACCTGATAGAGAAAACACAAGAATATGGGTCATCTTGTTTTGCCGTTTTATTTTTTCGATGTTAGTTTTCAGTTGGGCAACGGTGGTATTCGTTTCGGTAGTAATTTGTATAATTTTGTTTGTATTCGCTTCTATAGATTGCAGACTTTGATTGATGCCGTCTTTGATTTTTACTTCCACCAATTTTTTGTCATTCAGTATGTTTACTAATTGGCAAATTTCGTTCATCTGCGCTTCGGAAAAACCTGATTTTTCAAATTTCAAATCGGAAAGATCTTCTTTAATGCTTTGTTGCGTACCAGCAATTTGCTTGATGTCGTATCGGACCTCTTCTATCAACATCCGTTGGAAGGCAACCCAGGCATTATGATTAAGAGGGTCTTTCAATCCTTCTCCGAAGCAAAGTTGAATTTGCCCAGGTAAATTTTGCGCTAAAAATGATTTAAATGGCTCTGTAATTCCAAAGTCGGCACATTGCGTTTCAATGAAACGATAAATGATTTCCTCTCCGTCTTTTTCATAAAGAAAATGCTTAATCTCGGCTTCCTCCAATTCTATTTTACTATCATCCAAAAGCATATCAGGCAAATGCTTTTGCAGTTTTTTAATGAGTTGTTTGGCTGTTTTCTTCTCCGCATCCGTATGAGTTGTTTCAGCAAACAATATATCCACATTTTGCAAAGCCTCATTTATCGATTTTACAAATAGCTTCTTAATATGATGATTCAGGTTGTCGGGATGCACATTTTTGAGCCACCCTCTCAATTTTTCAGGAGTGAATTTAGAAATAAAATTCGCGGCAAGATTTGCACCGATGTTACCCCCTGTATTAGCAATACCTCCAAATATGCTGGTTGCTGCAGGATTAATTATTCCACCGGAAACAACGGCCAATGCGGTAGTGGCAAGTATGCCGATTAAGGATGGGATCTCTTTTTGGATGTTTTTCATGGTTTTAAAATTTTTAAAATTTCGTATTGCAAAAGAATATAAAATTTTTCTAATTACACACAGATGGAAAAAATATGAGGACTTAATGATTTTGCCATAAACACTGTGAAACTTATTCTTTATTGGCATGATTTTTGTTGCTTAAAGCGCATTATGCAAAACAATTTTAATGTGTAATCCTTTAAATTTTAAATCCTTAAATTTTTAAATTAATTATGAAATCCGGAAAAATTAACGTAAAAACCGAAAACATTTTCCCCATTATTAAGAAATTTTTATACTCCGACCATGATATTTTTCTTCGGGAGTTGATCTCCAATGCGGTAGATGCTACGCAGAAGTTAAACACTTTGGTAAAATCGGGAATAGCGCAAACAGAATTGGGCGACACTACTATTGAAGTAGTTGTAAATAAAGCCGATAAAACACTTCGCGTGATAGATAAAGGGATTGGCATGACCGAAGAGGAGGTGCTCAAATATATCAACCAAATTGCTTTTTCAAGTGCTGAGGAGTTTCTTGAGAAATATAAAGGAACCGATTCTGCCAATCTTATCGGGCATTTTGGATTGGGCTTCTACTCGGCATTTATGGTGGCTAAAGAGGTGGAAATCATTACCAAATCTTATTTGGAAGATGCGCCTGCCGTGCGATGGACGTGCGATGGCTCGCCGCAGTATAAAATGGAAAAAAACGATAAAACTGAGTGCGGAACAGAAATCATTCTGCATATTTCCGAAGAAGATGAGCAGTTTTTGGATGAGCACAAAATTGTAAGTTTGCTGCATAAATATTGCCGCTTTTTGCCGGTGCCTATTCGTTGCGGAAACGAAAAATATTGGGACAAGCCCGAAGGCGAAGAGAAATCGGTGGAATTGGAGCGACCGCGTATCATCAACAATACCAATCCGTTGTGGAAACAGGCGCCGAGCGGTTTAACGCAAGAGGATTATCTGAAATTCTATCGCGAATTGTATCCGATGAGCTTTGAAGAGCCGCTGTTTCAAATTCATTTGAATGTGGATTATCCGTTTAACCTTACCGGAGTGCTCTATTTCCCGAAGGTGAAAAATCAAATGGAGCTTCAAAAAAATAAGGTGCAATTGTATTGTAATCAAGTGTTTATTACCGACCAGCTGGAAGGCATTATTCCCGAATTTATGCAACTGTTGCACGGGGTAATTGATTCGCCGGATATTCCGTTGAATGTGTCGCGCTCTTATTTACAATCGGATGCGGCAGTGAAAAAAATCTCTGCGCACATTACTAAAAAAGTAGCCGATAAATTGGAAGAAATGTTCAAAAATAATCGCGAAGATTTTGAACAAAAATGGGACGATATTAAAGTGTTTATTCAATACGGCGCTGTTACCGATGAGAAGTTTTACGACCGTGTTAAATCGTTTTATCTGTTAAAAAACATGGACAATAAATATTTTACCTTTGATGAATATCAAACGCATATCGAAGTGTTACAAAGAGATAAAGAGGGCAACCTCATCTATTTGTATGCTGCCGACCCGGAAACGCAACATGTGTATATCAATGCGGCAAAAGAGCGCGGCTATGACGTGTTGTGGTTTGACGGATTTTTAGACACGCACTTTATCAATATGTTGGAGCAAAAATTGGAGAAAGCGCGTTTTACCCGCGTGGATGCCGATATTATTGATAAGTTGATTGAAAAAGATGACGTGCAGGTTTCAAAATTATCGGAAGAAGAAACTAAGAAACTGAAAGAAATATTCGATAATTCTATTGAAAAAGAGAAGTTTACAGTAAAAATTGAGCCTTTGAGCGAAACCGATTTGCCGATTATGCTGACGCGGAATGAGTTTATGCGCCGCTATCAGGATATGGAGAAATTATCGGGGCAAAAGAGTTTCTATTCCGCTTTCGATCATTATACTTTGGTGGTAAACGGCAATCATGAATTGGCTAATAAACTGTTGCATGAGGGTGATACGGAAAAACAGGCCACATTAACTAAGCAGTTGGTTGATTTGGCGTTGCTTTCGCAGAATTTATTGACTGGGGAGAAGCTGGGGGAGTTTGTGAAGCGGAGTGTGGGGTTGTTGTAGAATAATTGAATGGGCTTAGATGCTTTTCCTTAATAATTTGGGCTAAAGCCCATTGAAATTTCAATCTCTTTTATCCGTCGGCTGAAGCCGACGGCAATGAGGCTGAAGCCGACGGCAATGAGGCTGAAGCCGACGGCAATACTATTATTGTATTGTCGTTAATTTTGCATTGTTGCTGTATCATTGCCGTCAGCTTTAGCTGACGGACTAAATAGAAATAAAACAAAATGGCTTTAGCCAAAAAATCTTCCTTATGTCACAAAACCACCCCTAAATCCGACTTATAGCCAAATAGCATCTTTTTGAATAACATCGAAACCACTTACAAAGAAAACTACCCCACCCTGTTCCGTCTCGCAATGAAAATGGTACATGAGGAAACCATTGTGGATGACATCGTTCAGGAAGTTTTTGTGTATTATTTTGAAAAAACGACAAACGGACATAAGGTCAATCATCCGCCAAGCTGGTTGGCAAGGGCTACCATGAATAAATGTGTGGATTACCTAAGGCATAGAGAAAAATTTACCCAATTAAATACAGTTAGCGAACTAACGATTGAAGAAAAACCTTTTGAAATAAACCAAACCGACGTTCTTCTAAAACAAGCTATTTCAAAACTTAAACCGTTGGAAATGAAAATAGTGATACTCTATAGCGAAGAATATTCCTATAAAGAGATTGCACAAATTACAAAAATGAATTTTTCTTCAGTAGGCAAAACTTTGTCGCGAACATTGCAAAAATTAAAAGAAATCTTAAAAAAAATGAATTATGAGATGTATTAACGATGAAATGATTCAAAGATATATTGACGGTGAAATAAATGCGCAGGAAGCCGAAAATATAGCAAAACATGCAGAAAAATGTGCTTTTTGTGCACAAAAAATTGCGGAACAAAGAACATTTGCAGATTATATCAAAAAAGAGATAGAAAATTGGGGCGCCGAGCCGGTTGTTGTTCCGGAGTTTGTTGCACCGGCTGTTCCAAAACGGAGGTTCAACATAAAAACAAAATATTATATTTATACTGCCTCTGTAGCAGCCGCTTGCACCATTTTGTTCGTGCTCTTTCTGCTGCCTCCAAAACCAAATCATGCGGAGGATTTTCAATTTGTATTTTGCTTTGACGGGGATTTTGATTCGAATCGCCCTTACTCGCAACAAGAAATGACCATCAAGATTTTTGATTCCAATGGAAGAATTGTAGAATTTAATTAATTATAAACCAAAATTTTAACACAATGAAAAAGTTATTAGTTCTCCTCAGTTTCATGTTTTTAGCACATGGCTTATTTGCCCAGTCTTTGCTGGATATTTACAAAAAAGGCACGGTAAAGTTAGTGCCCGATACCGAATTTGCCCAAGGTAATAATTGGGATAAAGTTTTTGCAAGTTATTACGATACGCTTTACCACACCCACATCGGAGCGCGTAAGTCTCTGGTTTTGATGCCCAACGGATCGGTGGTGGTAAGCCATGCGTACAAGAATTTTTACTCGCTGTTTGATGCGAATGGAAAGTTTGTGAAAGAGTTCGGCATTAAAGACAAATCGGGGAAGCAATTCAAAAAGATTCAAGCCATTGAAGGGATTATGAACAATAGCTTTTTTACCGGTGCGGATAATATGGGCAAAATGATTGTTTTTGATTTTGATGGAAATTACACGCGAACGCTCACTTTAAATTACAGCGTTGGGAATGTTATACCAATGAAAAACAATAAGATAGCCGTAATAGGCTGGGTAATATGGAAAGACAAAACAAGAGATTTCGTAGCCATTGTGGATTACGAAACCAACGAGCAAAAAATTATTTGGGATCAATTTACCGCTACTTCCGAACCATGCACTTCAAGTACGTTGTTCCACTATTCGTACTGTTTTGAAAAAAGCGGAACAATACATATATCCACTATGCCTTATACTAATTCGGTTGGACTTAGCGCTCCTCCTCAAATTGCTTTTGTGAACGACCGGCTCGTTGTAGCGTTACCGCACACCGGAGAGATATTATTGTTTGATATTGAGGGAAATATGAAATCGAAAGACAAGATAGGATGGGGCAAAAATTTCCTTTCGGTAGAGGATCAAAAGGAGATTCAGAGAAAAGCCATAGAAAGCTATTCAAGTGGGAGAAAAATGTGGATGCCTGAGGGAGCTTTGCAGGAAGAAGCTCAAAAGGCGGTGAAAACTATGGTGGAACAGATGAAAGCAGATTTGAACAAAATAACCGACCCTATTCCTATCCCTGTGTTTTCCAATATCATCAAAGATTCTGACGGCAATTTGCTGTTTTTTGAAATGGCGGAAACCGAAGGCGCCAATAAATTCAACGTTTGGGTGTATCAAAACGGCGGTAAGTTTGTGACTCAAAGCAGCTTTGTGTGTGATGATTTCGATTTGGTCATCAACCCATCGAAAATGGTTTTCCATAAAGGATATATTTATGCTTTGCAAACGCTGAAGAATGCAAAGGGGAATCCGTTGAGGCTGGTGCGATTTAAGGTGGGGAATTAACTTCTGCCTCATTGCCGTCGGCCTCATTGCCGTCAGCCTCATTGCCGTCGGCTTCATTGCCGTCAGCTTCATTGCCGTCAGCTTCAGCTGACGGATTATTAGAAAATTCTCAACAATTGGCTTTAGCCAAAAATTACAGCCAACAGATCAGCAATATTTTGGGCTAAAGCCAATTGAAATTTCAATCTCTTTTCCGTTGGCTGAAGCCAACGGCAATGAGACGACGGCAATGAGCCAACGGCAATGAGCTAACGGCAATATTAGCCAAAATCATTTCTTTATACACGAAAAACCCTCTTTTCTACGTTATCTATATCGTTAAATTTTGTTTAAATGAAAATAACTTTTTTGCGTAAAAATATCGGGCTTCTTCTGGTCATGTTATTGTTTATCACGCATTTATTTGCGCAGAAGCCGTTGGTGTTCGAATCTCCCAAGCATGAGTTTGATAATGCGATGGAATTGTTTCAGAAAGAAAAATATGGCTCCGCACAGCAATATTTTAAATGGGTGTATGAAAATACTACCGATAAACAGCAGGATTTAAAAACCGATTCGTATTTCTACATGGCGTTGTGTGCAGCCAATCTTTTTAATGAAGATGCCATTTTTTTGTTGCACGATTTTATTGATAAGTATCCGGTAAGTGCGCAAGTTCCGCAAGCGTATTTTGCCCTCGGAAAATTCTATTTCAACAAGAAAAATTACAAAAAAGCGATAGAAAGTTTCGATTTGGTGGGCGAAAAGAACATTAATAAGGAAATTCGTGCAGAATATACCTACAAAAAAGGGTATTCTTACTTTGAGCTGAACAAATTTGCAGAGGCGCGTCCGTTTTTAAAAACGGCTACCCAATTGGAAAGCCCGTATCAAAACAGAGCGATCTACTATTTGGCATTTATTGCTTATCAGGAAAAACAGTATCAGGCTGCGCTGGAAGGTTTTTTGAAAGTGAAGAATGATCCTGAGTTTAAGGATGTTGTGCCGTTTTATATCGTTCAAATTTATTTGTTGCAAAAGAAGTATGATGAGGTAGTTGCGAAAGGGTTGCCGCTATTTGAACAAGCCAACGATAAAAACAAAATAGAGTTGGCACGTAGTTTAGCATTAGCCTATTATGAGCTAAAAGATTACGAAAGAGCAGATTTTTACTTTCAATACTATTTTACCAAAACCAAAGATAAAATTGACCGCGCAGATTATTATGCCGCCGGAATGGCAAATTTTAATCTCGGAAATTATAAAAATGTGGTAGATTTTCTGTCAAAAGTTACCTCAGTGCAAGATAATATGGCACAAAATGCATATTTTACTATTGGAGATAGTTATATCAAGATGGAGCAATGGAATTTGGCGTCTCAAGCACTTTATGAAGCGTATAAAATGGATTTCTTGCCGAATATTAAAGAAGAAGCGCTCTTTAATTATGCAAAAATACAATACGAAAAATCCTCATCTACTTTCAATCAGGCGATTAAGGCGTTGGAGCAATATTTGAACGAGTATCCAAATTCTACATACAGCGATGAGGTAGAAGATTATCTTGCAAGGATTTTTATGTCCACCAAAAATTATCAGGGCGCGATAAATTCTTTAGAAAAAATTCAGCAAAAAAGTCCGACGTTGTTAAAATCTTATCAACGTGCTACTTATCTTCGTGGTTTGGAATTGTTAAACAATAAAGATTATAGTGCCGCTTTAACAAATTTTGAGAAATCTTTAAAATATCCGATGGATAAAAAGGTTGAAACATCAACATTGTATTGGAAGGCGGAGGCGCAATTCAGAAACGCGCAATTCGCTGATGCGGTGCAATCGTACAAGTTTTATCAAAAAGATAATGAAGCGAAAAAAGATGAAAATTACGCACTTTCTTTTTATGGATTGGGCTATGCTTCAATGCGAAACCAAAAATATGCAGAAGCGGAAAAAGCTTTTTCTGATTTTCTGGCTACTAAGGGAAACGATAATGAATTGGTTTCCGATGCTTATTTACGATTGGCAGATTGTCAGTTTATGCAGAAAAAGTTGTCGCAAGCGATTGCTAATTACGACAAAGGCGCCAAAATAGAACAGTCCAATGCTGATTATGCATTATATCAAATTTCGCTTTCTCAAGGTTATTTAAAAGATTTGAACAAAAAAGTGGCCACGTTGAATCAATTGCTGAATAAGTATCCGAATACCGGCTACCGCGCTGAAGCCGAGTTTGAACTGGCTTCCGCCTATCATGCACTAAATCAATATAGAAAAGCAATTGAGGCGTATCGGGAGTTTATTAATACGTATCCTAAAAACAGTTTGGTTCGGCAAGCATACAACAAATTGGCGCAGGCGTACTGGAATGTTAATGAGGCTACTAACGCCATCAGCACATTCAAACATGTGTTGGAAAACTATCCGGGCGCTCAGGAAGCGAAAGATGCCTTGGCAAATTTGGAAAACATTTATGCTGAAATGGGAAAACCTGCCGAATTTTATGATTATGCCCAGTCCAAAAACTTAACTTTTGCCGCCTCACGACAAGATTCGGTAAGCTATAAATCTGCCGAAAATAAATATGTAAGAGGCGAGCATGAAGCGGCTTACAAAGGTTTTTCCGATTATTTAAAACAGTTTCCAAAAGGCATGTTTGCGGCAAATGCGCTGTTTTATAAAGCCGAATACGATTATGAAAAAAATCGTTTGGATGAGGCGTTGACAGGATATGAAGCCTTGATTTCAAATTATGTAACTGAAAATGATGAAACTGCATTACGAAAAGCGGGACTCATTCAGTTTAATAAAAACAATTTTCAAAAGGCGTTTCAATATTTTTCAAAATTATTGGAAGTTGCTTCTAACGAGAACAATAGGATTTTGGCAAACAATGGCATCATGCGTGCCGGTTATGAGTTAAAGAAATTTCAGGAAGTAAAAACGAGCGCCGAAGCGATCATCAATGCTTCGCAGGCTCCGCGGGAAGTGAGGAACGATGCGCTTCTTTATGCCGGTCGCGCTGCCATGGAGCTGGGCGATTTTGCTGCTGCTAAAAAACACTTTACCGTTTTAGCCGAAACACCCATTAACGAAAGCAGCACGGAAGCTGCCTATAATTTAGCGCTTATCGAGTTTAAGCAAAACAATTTACCGGAAGCAGAAAAGGCAATTTTAAAAATTATAGACGGTAATTATTCCGGAGAATATTGGATTGCTTCTACCTTCATTTTATACGGGGATTGGTATGCGGCGCAAGGTAAAGATTTTCAGGCGAAAAACACATATCAAAGTATTATTGATAATTATGATGGGGAGGATTTGCGGGAAGTGGCGAGGGGAAAACTGAGCAAAATAGTGGTTAGTGATTAGTGGTTAGTGGTTAATAATCTGCGAAAATCTTAATAATCCGCGTCATCTGCGTGCAAAAAAAATGAACATCCAAAATTACCTCCCAATTCAAGAAACCCCCGAAGATTGCGCCCGTTTCGCCCAAAACATCCGCATCCACATCAAAAACTACATTCAGGAAAATAATTTACAATCCTTAGTTTTAGGTATTTCCGGCGGCATTGACAGCGCCCTGTGCGCCGCCCTGCTAAAGCCCGTTTGCGAAGCCTGCAACATTCCTCTCATCGGACGTTCCATCACTATTGAAACCAACCAACCTGATGAAATTGAACGCTCGCTCAAAATAGGCGAAAATTTCTGTCATAATTTCGAATATCTTGATTTAACCTCAACATTTTTAGAAAACAAAAAAAACCTGATTCATTTAGACGACTCCATGCTCTCAAAATTGCGCCAAGGCAACCTGAAAGCCCGCATGCGCATGATGCTTTTGTACGATTTGGCGCAATTGCACCGCGGCATTGTCATCGCTACCGATAACTTCACCGAATACCTTACCGGTTTTTGGACGTTGCACGGCGATGTGGGCGATTATGCTCCTACACTAAATCTTTGGAAAACAGAAGTATTTGCCCTTGCAAGATATTTATTACCTGAATGTAATGAAATGCAGAAACAGGCATTGCAATTGTGCATAGACGCCGTGCCTGTAGATGGGCTGGGCATCAGTTCTTGCGATTGCGAACAGTTGGGCGTTCAAGATTATTTTGAAGCAGATCAATTGTTTGTGCGTTATTTTTCAGGCGACAAAACATTGGAAGTACATCCACTCATCAAGCGTTATCATCAATCGCATTATAAGAGAAAAAATCCTGTGGTTATTACAAGGGTCCAATTAAATTAATAATTATGAAAAAAAACATTTTTACCATCATTACCATCGCAATATTATTGATAATTGCTCATATTAGCTGCGATAAAAACGTTCGCGTTATACATGTATTTTTTACAAAAACTTCATTAACATTAGATGTGGGTACAACTTCAATTTTATCTGCGGTTGTAATTCCAACGGATGCCACCAATAAAACATTAACTTGGGAAAGCAACAACCTTAATGTGGCTACGGTAGATCAAAATGGAAAAGTTACGGCAATAGCTGAAGGATCGGCTACCATCACGGTTAGCACTGTGGATGGTAATTATAAGGCACGGTGTAACATAAAGGTCATTAATTTGCAAGAAATAGAAATGATTTTTGTGGAAGGCGGCACTTTTATGATGGGCTGCACGGGTGAAGAGTGTTTGAGTGAAGAAGTACCTGCTCGCCAGGTAACACTGAGTAGTTATCATATCTCAAAATATCCGGTAACTCAAAAACTTTGGAAAGATGTTATGGGACATAATCCCAGCCATTTTAAAGGAGATAATTTGCCCGTTGAGCAAGTTGGCTGGAATGATACGCAGGATTTTATAAATAAATTGAATCAGCTTACCGGTAAAAACTATAGTTTACCTACAGAAGCCCAATGGGAGTTTGCCGCACGGGGAGGCAATAAAAGTGAAGGGTATGTGTATAGTGGCAGTAATGATGTTAATCTTGTGGCATGGTTTGGAAACAACAGTAATCAACGCACCCAGCCTGTGGGCACAAAAGCGCCTAACGAATTGGGTATTTATGATATGAGCGGTAATGTATATGAATGGGTTAACGATTGGTTTGAAAATTATAAAGATTTATCTCAAATAGACCCGCAAGGGCCTGATTATGGCTCTTCTAAGGTGGCGCGTGGCGGAGGTTATTTTAGTGTTTTTTGGGCTTGTCGTGCAACATTTAGGGTAGCCGGCGCTCCTCATCAAACTCGGGATTATCCCGGGTTTCGGTTAGCTTTGCCTGAATAATTAATCTCGCAAAGGCGCAAAGGCGCAAAGAAAAAAAACTTTGCGCCTTCGCGCCTTTGCGAGAAAAAATCACTCATACCGCAACGCCTCTATCGGACTAATCTTCACCGCCTTGCGCGCCGGAAAATAACCGGCCAGCACCCCTGCAATAACCAATACAACAGTAGCCGCCGCCGCAACCCCCAAATCCACAGTAGGATTCGCAAAAACAGTAAAATCGGCATCGCCGCCCGCGGAGGTCATCGCATAATTGATCAGCTCGGTAATGCCAATGCCGGCAAGCATACCGATGTAGCCAAACAGTGCAGTGATGCACAGCGCCTCGAGCACAATTTGGCGCAAAATAACACGCGGCTTTGCGCCCAGCGCCTTTTGAATGCCGAACTCTTTGGTGCGCTCGCGTACCGTAATCAACATAATATTGCCAACGCCCACGATGCCGGCAATGAGCGTGCCTATGCCGATAATCCAAACAAAAATGGTAATGGCGTTGAAAATTTGCATGGTCTCCAAATATTGCTCTAATATGTTCCAAATATAGATGGCGTTTTTGTCTTCCGGGTCGAAGCCGTGCTTTCTGCTCATGCGTTGGCGTAAACTTTTAGTAAAAGCCTCGTTGGCTTCCTTAGTCTCTAAATTGTTTACCGTAAAAGTAAACCTGCTCAGTTTTCCGGACGGGTTGTAAATTACGCTTAACGTAGAAAACGGAACATAGAGGCTGTTTGTCCAATTAGCGCCTCTTGTTTTATAAATACCTACTATCGTGAAAGCAATTCCGCCATAATTTATTTGCTTTCCCAGCGGGTCTTCTTTATCAAACAGCACCAAAGCATCTTTATCGGCAATGATTGCCACTTTTCTTTGCTCTCTCATGTCAATATCGCTGATAAACCTGCCGGAGGTCATTTCAATATATTCAAACTTTTGATACTGAGGCACTACTGCTCTGAGCGAAGTCTCAAGGCTTCTCTTTTTGTAAGAAATATTTCCCCAAATATTATAAGAAGGCATAATCTCATCCACCTCCTCTAAGCTGCTAAGCAAGTTCAAATCCGTGTCATCAAACAGCACCCTTTGCCACATTTGTTTACCGGCAACAGGTTTGGAGATCCACCCCGCAGACACCGTTACTTTGTTGGTAGATTGCGATCTAAAATTTGAAGTAACCCCGTTTTTCAACCCGTTTCCGGCGCCCAACAAAATCATGAGCATGAAGATGCCCCATGCGATAGAGAAGCCTGTCAAAAAAGTTCTTAACTTATTTCGACGCAAAGTGGTTCCGATTTCTCTAAATAGTTCTAACATTTTTTTGATTAGATGATGAGATGATGAAATGATGAGGGGATGAGATGATGAGATGATTAGATGATGAGGGGATGAGATGATGAGATGATGAGATGATGAGATGATTAGATGATGAGGGGATGAGGGGATGAGATGATTAGATGATGAGGGGGTGAGGGGATTGAGAGGGGGTTATTTTTTGGTTTTGAGGGTGATTATTATTTTGTTTAGTAGGTTGATTATGCTTTTTAGTTTTGATAATATAGATTCTGGAGGAGGCGGGTAAGTATCAACTTGTTGAATGATGTAAATCCAGTACTCTGTTTCTTCGGCTTCTTTTGCAGCAATTTTTAATTTATGAATAAAATCTTGCTGGCTTTCACTATTCTGAGCTTCTTTTATATTAGCCCCAATGGATGTCCCTGATTTTAATAATTGTCGTGCAATAACATATTTTTTCTTCTCTTCTAATAACTCACAATATTTAATAACCTCAACCGCAAACCCAATACTCAACTCCAAAACTTCATTCTTTTTCATAATTATCATCATTTTAATAAAAACCCTCTCATCATCTAATCATCTAATCACCTCATCATCTAATCACCTCATCATCTAATCATCTAATCATCTAATCACCTAATCATCTAATCACCTAATCAATCACCCCATCCCTAATCCTAATAATCCTATGCGTAGCCTCAGCTACAAATTGCTCATGAGTAACAATTACCACCGTCATGCCGGTTTGGTTTACTTCTTTCAGTAGATCAATCACTTCGTATGAGGTTACGCTGTCTAATGCGCCGGTGGGCTCGTCGGCAAGAATCAGTTTGGGTTGCGTGATGAGCGCCCGCGCGATTGCCACACGTTGTTTTTGTCCGCCGCTAAGCTGGTTGGGAAAGTGGTGCGACCATGGCGCCAATCCCACTTTCTCCAAATATTCCATGGCTAAATTATTTCTTTTTTTGCGCGAAATATTTCTGTAAAAAAGCGGTAATGCCACATTTTCCAATGCCGTTTTGTAACTGATGAGATTAAAATTTTGAAAAACAAAGCCGATATATTTGTTTCTAAACTCTGCCGCTTTTGTTTCCGACAAATTTTTTATTAACGTTTTATCCAAATAATAATCCCCTTGGTCGTAATTATCTAAAATCCCTAAAATATTGAGTAACGTTGATTTACCTGATCCTGAGGCGCCCATAATGGAAATCATTTCCCCGTCTTCCACTTTCATGGTAACACCTTTGAGCACATGCAACGGCGCGGCTCCGAAATAAGTTTTGTGGATATTGTTGAGTGTAATCATCTGCAAAAAAATAAAGGACAAAAGTAGATTTATTTGGTTAGGAAAAAATTTGGGGCGCTATTTTTTTCAGTGGCTCAGGGTAAAATCATTAAAAATTTTTATTATTTGGGCGTGCCGGCTTCCCTCACGCGGCGGACTTAAACGTTCCGTGCGAATCTTGTCCAAAACCTGCGCTCGGAGAGCACATACCTATCTAAGCAGCCCGGGAGTGTTGGTGAACACATCCCCAAGAAAGTAACAGGAGTTGCGGCTGCCCCTTTATTTGTAGCATAGTCCCGCAGGGACGTTACTTTATTAACCGTATGCAAGCGCAGCGCAGCTTACGGACAAGGCGATACGGGTATGCTAATAAGCCCCGTACGGGGCGACACTATTGATGCTGAAGTGTCGCCCCATGCGGGGCTATGATGGTATGCACGGTCTTCTGAGCCGTAGGTTACGCTTCGCTTCACCTACGGTTAATAAAGTATTTTCCCTGCGGGAAAAATGTTAAAAAATCAGCAAATAGGATATTGAAAAATATTATAAATGAGTATTTTATACTTTCATACCGATATGTCGGGACGACCGTTCAAATCCCCCTGCGTGAGGGATTGAAGCGGTACCCCGCAGCGCACAGGCTGCCACGAAGGACAAAACGTAGGGGCAGGGTCGTTCTGCCCTACGAAGCAAGTAAAGCGAGGAGTATAGCGGAAAGCCCGACGGCGTGCGTTGGGCGACGGCGGCAGAGCCGCCGCCGAACGTGCGGAGGGAAGCCGGCACGCCCAAATAATAAAAAAGTATTCCTTCCGTTTACTTACTTGCAAAAACTCAAACTATGAAACTCAAAGCATTCATTTTCTCTGTATTGTTTTTATTAACAACATCTTACACTTACGCTGCATATCTTTTAATTCCCATGGATATGGAGCAAAGAAATCACTTAAAAGCGTACGGGGTTGCGTATTTCACTATTGTTCAAGATATTGATGTGAGTTGGTTGCTCAATTACCGCGGGGGAAGTTTTATGTGTGTATATCATGCCCGAATTGAGGATGAATGTGTCATTCGCGGGGTTTCTTATCAGGTAATTGCGGATGTGCAGGCGGCCGGAATTTTGAATGAAATTGCTGCTACTGAAAGCAATATGGATGAAGTGATGCTGACCAAAGTGCCCAAGATTGCCGTGTATTCTCCTAAGAACAAGTTGCCTTGGGATGATGCGGTAACTTTAGCTTTGACCTACGCCGAAGTGCCGTATGATATAATTTATGATGAAGAGGTTATGAATGATGTGCTTCCCAAATATGATTGGTTGCATGTGCACCACGAAGATTTTACCGGACAATACGGGAAGTTTTGGAACAGGTATAGAAATTATGCCTGGTATGTGGAAGATGTTAATCTTCAGAAAGCTACAGCTGCAAAGTTAGGTTTTCAAAAAGTATCGCAATTGAAATTGGCGGTAGCTAAAAAGATTCGCGATTTTGTAATGGGCGGAGGTTACATGTTTGCCATGTGTTCGGCGCCGGATAGTTTCGACATAGCGCTCGCCGCCGATGGCGTGGATATTTGCGATGTGCCTTTCGACGGAGACCCGGTAGAGCCGGGTGCACAACAAAAATTGAACTATGATAACTGCTTTGCTTTCACCGATTTCAATATCATAACAAATCCTCATATCTACGCAAAATCAGATATTGATATAGATCCCGCAATGCGTGTTCAAAACAAAAAGAACGATTTTTTCACATTATTTGAATTTTCGGCGAAATGGGATCCTGTGCCCACCATGCTCACACAAAACCATCAAAATGTGATTGCAGGATTTATGGGACAAACCACTGCTTTCAAAAAAGGCAGGGTTAAACCGCACATCGTCATTCTCGGAGAAGTCAAGATTTTTGACGAAGCCAAATATATCCACGGCACTTACGGAAACGGTACTTTTACCTTTTACGGCGGTCACGATCCTGAAGATTATCAACATTTTGTGGGCGACCCGCCTACGGATTTGAATTTGCATCCCAACTCTCCGGGTTACAGGCTTATTCTTAATAATGTGTTGTTTCCGGCGGCTAAGAAACAGAAACAGAAAACCTAAAATTAATGGTTAAGATTTAAAAATTTAAAATTTAAAATTTAAAATTTAAAATTTAATACTTCGATCTTTAAATCTTTAAATTTTAAATTTTAAATTCCTGCTATACCGCCCTTTCCTAATAAATATCAGCACCGCCGCCATGATACAGATGAGCGCCAACGGCCCTACGGTATTCAACAAAATGTAAAACTTTTTCTTTTCTTTAACGGCAATGGGGTTCAGGGTTCCTAATTTAAAACTCTTTGAACGTATAGAAAGTAGTTCATCATCCGCACTTAAATAGTTGACGCAATTGAGGATGAAATCGGTGTTGTCGTATTGTTTACGCGAGTATATATCAAAACCCGCGGGGTAAGGTTGCATGTTTTTCATATCGAAGCGATTCGAATGATATCGCCATCTGAAACGAATATTTGACGGGTTTCGCGGCTTTCCGTTTTGAAGTTAAACTCTTTAATGGTGTCGAACTCTACAGGCAAAATTCCTTTAAAAGCGGAGGTAAATATACCTTCCACCAGGACGGCCACAGGTTCATACATACGACTGAATTCCTGTAGGTTAGGTTGTGTTTTGATCACATTTAACGTAACGATAGAGGGCACCGGCACTACTTTTGTTTTTTCGGAAGTGGTGGCCAACACGGTTTTTCGGAGGTCGCCTTGAGCGCCTACAAAATCAATGGTGCCACCAAAGTCAAATTTTAAGGCTTGTATATTTCTCACGATCGGGTGCGAAGAAAAATTGACAATAATCGGCATATAGGGAAATGCCCACATTTTATATTGGGGTTGATTTCCAATCATTCCCGACTGAAGAGGAATAGCTTGACAATTCAGATCCTGCACCAAATTCGCATTCATTCGAACACCATATTTGAAAAACAGGCTGTTGAGTCGCAGCGGTCGTTCGGTAGCAAAAAACTCATTTTTGCTTTGCAGGCTGTCTATGGAAGCATCAGTCATATCAATGAGCCACAGAATTTTACCTCCGTTCATAATAAATTGGTCAAGCACATATTTATCCATGTCGGAAAACGGTTGTGTGGGTTGCGCCACAATCAGCACATCGTATTTGTTGCCGTACGATCCGATGGTTGCTTCGGCGGAATCTTTCACATAGATGTCTCGCAACGCGTTGATTCTGTTATTAATTGTAACTCTTTCCACTTTGTAATAGCGGTTTAGCTGCCACTCCACCCATGAGGTAGAAAGTCTGTCTAACTCGCCGTGTCCTTCCAAAAAAGCCACTTTCGGCGCAAACATGGTGGTAATATTCCGGATGGCAGACACCAAATTGTATTCCAATTCTTGAATAGAAAAGTCGAGCCAATCTTGCCCGCTTGGGTCGGAAACCACCAAAGTAACCGGATACTCTTTGCTCCGGAATGTAAAGAATGCACCCGGAACCACCCAAGTGGTGGAATAATCTTCTCTTGAAATGGGAATGGGGTAAAGTCCTTTTTTGTAGAACTCACCGAAAATAGCATTGATCTCTTCCTGATCTTTTCCTGCAATAGGGTCAATCATTTCAAACTCAATATTAGAGGAATGTCTACTAAATTCTTCCAATATTTCCTTCGTTTTTTGTGCAAAAATTTGATAATCGGCAGGATTGTTTTTTCCTTCTAAAAAAACTTTGATATAAATTTTATCCGATAATTGCTTTAAAAGTTTTATGGTAGAAGGCGCTAATGAGTTTCTTTTTTCAGCGGTCAAATCAATTCTCACATAAAAAAAAGAAAAAAGAATATTGAGCGCAATCAAAATGAAGATGCTCGATACCAATGTGATAATTGCGGAACGTTTGTATTTAACTTTATTTTTCATACTTGCAGATTAAAAATTACCATTTGCGACTTAACAACATTACTCGTGTGGCGATGAGAAAAAGCAGCGTTACGCTCACAAAATAGATGAGGTCGCGCGTATCTATCACCCCCCTGCTAATAGAAGTGTAATGATAGTCAATTCCTAAAGTCTTGATAAAATACCCCATTCTACCCAGAAATTCAAACCCATAAATAAATTCAAACCCAAAATACATGATAAAACAGAGCGGCGCCGCCAGCACAAATGCTACAATTTGATTTGAAGTGGTACTTGAGGCAAACATGCCGATAGAGATGAATGTGGCGCCCAATAGAATGAGCCCCAGGTAGGAGCCCCACGTGCTGCCCAGATCAATATTTCCGGGCGGAGAGCCTAAGTTGTACACCGATATCACATACAACAAGGTAGGCAACAACGCAATGACCAACAGGGTAAGCGAAGCCAAAAATTTAGCGGCAATAATTTGCGTATCTGTAAGTGGTTTGGTTAAAAGGAGTTCCAATGTGCCGCGATTTTTTTCTTCCGCAAAAGTTCTCATAGTAATTGCCGGAACTAAGAACAAGAATAAGAACTTCGATGTGTTGAAGAGCCCTTGCAAACTCGCCACATTAGCATACAAAATATTGTTAATATTTGGAAACACCCAAATAAATAACGCGGCAATAATTAAAAAAACGCCGATAAAAATATAGCCGATTAAAGAACTGAGATAAGACTTAATCTCTTTACGGTAAAGACTGTACATGTTTTTGAATTGAGGGGCAAATATAGGATTTTTTGGTGATTACTATTTTAACGTTTAAAATAGTTAAATCTTATTTTTCCCCTAATCCTCAAACAAGTCCTCCAAATCAATCTCCAAATCCTCAAAAATATGCACCGGCGCTCTTTCGGTACAATCATATATCGTACCCATATCGTACTTACCATCAGGTTGCAGTAAAAAGATGTGGACTAATTTTGTTTTGGGGTCAACAATCCAATATTCTCTTACGCCGGCTTTTTCATAGAGTTTGAATTTTTCATTCCAATCTTTCTTTGAGGTAGAGGGCGACAATATTTCCACCATTAAATCCGGTGCACCGATACATCCATATCCATCTAATTTAGATAAATCGCAAACCACACAAATATCCGGTTGCACTACATTGTAGATTTTATCATCATCTTTCGATCCTTCTATGGGAAGGCGTACATCGAACGGCGCATGGTAGATGTGGCATTTTCCTTTACGTTTGTTAATAAACGTACTGATACGAAAACTTGCTTTCGATAAAATGCGGGCATGCACACGCAACGGCGCTGACATCACGTAAATAAAGCCATCAATCAGTTCCCTCCGCACGTCGTCTATCCACGATAAATAGTCGGCATACGTGTAACGTTTTGACAAATCTAAATCCAGCGTGGGAAGCGGCATAAACGGCTCTTCCACAATGGTTGGTTTCTCTTCAGAGATTTCGTACTGAATTGGCGTTTTTTCGGTTGTAGAGACGTGGTATACCGCGTCTCCACCAATTTGGCTTTGATCTTTCATACTTGATATTTTTATGTTATTTAACTACGCGGCAAAAGTATAAAATTTCATTTGAAAAAAAATATATTTTCGCGAACTTTTTTAAGAGCATATCAAATTAATAACAAATTAAATTTTAAAAACATGAAATCTGTATCTATGAGCGGTTCTCTCAGAGAGAACGTAGGGAAAAAAGATGCGAAAGCACAACGCGCACAAGGATTTATTCCGTGTGTGATTTACGGGGGTAAAGAACAACTTCAATTTGTGGTAGAAGAAGAACAATTCCGCCACTTATTATTCACTCCTGAAGTGAAATACGTGGAATTGGAAGTAGGCGACAAAAAGTTTGAAGCCGTAGTACAAGCCACCCAATGGCATCCGATTACAGACCATTTATTGCACGTTGACTTTTTAGAAATTCTTGATGGAAAACCGATCACTATTGGTCTTCCCGTTAAGATTACCGGAACTTCTCCGGGGGTGCTTCGTGGCGGTAAGTTGATGAAAAAAGTGCGGAAACTTACGGTTAAAGGATTATTGAAAGATATTCCGGAAGAGATCACCGTAGATATTTCTAACCTGGAAATCAACGATATGATTAAAGTAGGTGACTTGGCAATTCCGAATCTTACTTTAGTAGAAAATCCAAATGCTTTGATTGTGAATGTGGCTTCTACGCGGAATGTGGTGGAGGCGCAGTAAGAGATTAGTGGTTAGTGATTAGTGGTTAGTGATTAGTGGTTAACGATTAACGATTAACAATTAACAATTAACAATTAACCACTAATCACTAATCACTAACCACTAAAAAAACTATCTTCGCGGCATTATAAAAATGCAGTATTATGCCTAAAATTAATGTTCAACCGGGTGTGGCTACCGGAAAAGATTTGACAGCCATTTTTGATGCGGCTAAAGCAGGAAATTTTGCATTGCCCGCTGTAAATGTGATTGGTACCGATTCTATAAACGCTGTGATGGAAGCAGCTAAAGCGGTAAGCTCTCCTGTAATTATCCAATTTTCGAACGGTGGCGCCGTTTTTTATGCCGGAAAATCGTTGAAAAATGACAATGAAAAAGTAGCTATCGAAGGCGCTGTTTCCGGAGCCATGCATGTGCATCAAGTAGCAGCATTGTACGGCATTCCGGTAATTTTGCATACCGATCATGCGGCAAAAAAATTACTGCCCTGGATTGACGGCTTGTTAGATGCCGGCGAAAAATTCTACGCAAAACACGGCAAACCGCTGTTTAGTTCACACATGCTTGATTTGTCGGAAGAATCGCTGCAAGAAAATATTGAAATCTGCAAAAAATATTTAGCCCGCATGGCTAAAATGGACATGACGCTGGAAATTGAACTGGGTATCACCGGCGGTGAAGAAGACGGCGTGGATAACTCCGGCGTGGAAAGCTCAAAGCTATACACGCAGCCCGAAGATGTGGCATTCGCTTACGAAGAGTTGTCGAAGGTAAGCCCTAACTTTACCATTGCGGCTTCTTTCGGAAATGTGCACGGCGTTTACAAACCGGGCAATGTGAAATTAGAACCGATTATTTTGCATAATTCTCAAAAATATATCGAAGAAAAATACAACACCAAAGCAAATCCCGTAAATTTTGTATTTCATGGCGGAAGTGGCTCGGAGCCCGAAGAGATTGCCGAATCATTACAATACGGTGTAGTAAAGATGAATATTGACACCGATACGCAATGGGCTTTTTGGGAAGGCGTTATGAATTATTATAAAGAGAAAAAAGAGTACTTGCAAGGTCAAATCGGAAACCCCGAAGGGGAAGACAAGCCGAACAAAAAATATTACGATCCGCGGGTGTTCCTCCGCGAAGGCGAAAAATCAATGGTGGAAAGGCTGAAGGTTGCTTTTCAGGATTTGAATGCGATGGAGCGGTATTAGATTTAAAGATTTAAGATTTAAAAATTAAGGATTTGAATCTTAAATCTTAAATTTTAAATAATGAAAAATATCATTATAGTTTTTGTTGATGATTCCGATTACGGAAAAATAGCGTTAGCGCATGCACAAAAATTGGCTCAAGTTTTCGATGCAGAGGTAAATGAAGTTTTTCTACATAAAAATGCAGATTTACGCGCTGTTTTTTCCGAAGCAGAAAATGACAATGTTTTATGCTTTGTGATGCCGGTGGCTGATTCAAAAAAACGGGCGTTTTTCAATGCAAAAAATGCAAGAAAGTGGATTTCCAAATCGCGTGTTCCGGTGTTTACAGTTGGAAACGAAATGCCGAAAGAAAATGATTATCAACAAATTATTTTACCTTTAGATATTAATTGTCAAGATAAAGAATTGGCGTTGTGGGCAAGTTATTTTCCTGCTTATTTTCAAAAAAATTGTGCGCATATTCCCAAAGAAAATCTGCTGATACATGTCATTTTTAATCAATATAAAGATGAACTTTTGAGACAAAAAGTGGAAAATAATGTCGCTTTTGTTACAAAAATGTTCAATAATTTAGAAGCGCCCTATAAACTGCATCCTTTTACAAAAATTGACAATATTCACACTTTTGGGTTGAATTTTGCCAAAAAAACCGGAAATAGCATCATGCTTTTTTTGATGACTGAAAACTATTCTTTAGTTGATTTTATTTTCGGACCGATTGAAAATAAGATATTGGGGAATAAGGAGAATATTCCGGTGCTTTGTTTGAATGCGAGGGAGGATATTTTTGTACTCTGCCAATAATTTCTCGCAAAGGCGCGAAGGCGCAAAGAGATAAAAACTTTGCGCCTTTGCGCCTTTGCGAGATTAAAATCTAAAAAACTTAAACCCATAATCAAACGCCAAATAATCCGCCACAGGAGCATGCGCTCTTAGGGATGCGCCCACAAAATGGTTTCGGTTTTTTCCTACATAAACTCTAAATCCAACTTTCTCATAAATAACAGGATAGCGTTTGAGTGTGCCGCCATTATCCCAATTTTGAGCCAAATCCATGGTTTTGGCATGTCCGGGTCCTTTAAACAGATAAACGCCAAAACCAACATGCAGGGCAAAGCGGTCGAAAACCAATTCCGAAAAGCAGTAAATAGCGCCGGTGTATATATTTTTCGGCATGGGAACTCTGGGAGAATCGGGTTTCTCCCATTCCTCTTTGTTATAATCTTTTGAGTGAGATATATATCGAACATAGCAAGCCTCGAATGAGGCGCCCGCATTTAAAACCGGCAGGAAACTTCGCATGTAACCTACACTTACGCCGGTTTTGAAATAGTAATTGTCGTCGTAACGTGCAATTAGCCAGCCCGGATCAACGGTAAAAAAGAGCGAATTTACGGGCTTGAATTTTGGGAAAGTATCTATCCTTACCAAATCTTTCATCGGACTAAAATGGTAGCGTAAACTTGCAACTCCCTGTACTTCATTAATTCCGTAGTTGGGCATATTCATGCTTGCGTTGGAGGCGTGAGAAAAATTGGCATTCAAGCATAACTCAAACTGATTGTTAAGTTTAAAATCGAAGCCCATTTGAAGATTGATATACGGGGTTACATACAACGAAATCAAGCTGTTATTCGGATAAGCCCGGCTTTCCCCGTTTTCATCAATATATCGGTTGGGATCGTTGGGATCGGGCGTTA
>Ga0123356_10000993_pt1 | contig 31501 bp, 30 predicted proteins | sample TergutEmb28metaG_2_FD_92546 | JGI IMG/M metagenome (GOLD analysis project Ga0123356, IMG submission 92546) | Embiratermes neotenicus P3 segment gut microbial communities from Petit-Saut dam, French Guiana - Emb289 P3 | ecosystem: Host-associated > Arthropoda: Insects > Digestive system > Gut ...
CATATCGATATTATCAAACGATTAAAAGAAATTGCTAATTAAGCAATATCCGCAGCAGCTCTTCTTCATTATCGATTGCGCAAAGTGAGCGAAGCCTTGAGAGGCTTTGTAAAAAACTGTAACTTGCCCTGTTTAGGTTATTTCGGCTGTTGATTAAAAGCGATGATACTTCATAAAAATCCGAGACGGAACTCAAAGAAAGACGATAACGTTCCTGAACAAATTCAAAATGTCTTTCTGAATATTCAAGAGAACGCCGTGAAGAAATTACAGCGCCTGCCTGTATATAAATATTGGATAATGCATTGCGCAATTCCTGTTCCAGAGAACTTTCCGCATTTTCAAAATCAAGAGCCGCAGAATCACGTATTATTCTGCTTCTTTCTATCCTGTTATTCATAACCCAAAAATCTACAGGAATACTTCCTCTTATTGTGACTCCTCCGTGACTATCGGAGTTAAACCCTGGAATAAAATTAAAACTGGAAGAAAATATTGTCGCGCTTATAACAGGAGAATAATCGCGCAATGTAAGCGAATGATTCATTTGCGCCCTTCGGTTTCCAAGAACCGCTTTTGCAAGCGACGGATTGGAGTTTGACATTACATCCCATACGGCTGAATACAATTCATTCGAACCTTCATCTGATATACCCGCAAGATATAAAATAATATCTTCATAAACATTAAAATTAATCGGTTCAAGTTCTACAGTTTCTGTAATTCCGGTTAAGTTCCTGAATCTTGTCATGTTTAATGCATAATTGCGGCGCGCCTGATTATACGAGTTTTGTCTTGATTCTTTTTCTGTCAGCGCTCTAAGATAATCGCCCTGATTTATTATTCCGCCCGAATGTCTGATTTCTGCAATTGAATGTCCAAGAATGGCGGCTTCCAGCGAAACTTCTTCGGCGGCCATTGCCGCTCCCGCTTCAAGCACGGCATAGTATGCATTATCTATCGCGTCAAGCACATTAAAATATTCCGCCATGGCGTCTATTCTGATACTTTCTGTCGCTATTTCGCTTATTGCCCTTTGAATAAAACTTTTTCCGCCCTGAAAAATTATTTGCGTAATGGAAAACGAAGCGCCCAAAGAAAAATTATCGGCAGGATTAACAAATTCCCAATCCCTAAAATAAAACATGGAAGCCCTTACATCCGCAGAAACCTGCGGCAGCATGGAATACAATTGATTTCTTTCGTCAAGAACGCTGGTTCGAATCGCCATCTCATATCTTGCAAGAGAACGAGAATTTGCAAGAGCCATAAGCCGCGCCTGCTCCAAATTAATCGGTTGTACGTTAACCGATTGTACGTTATTTGATTGCACGTTATTTGATTGCGCAAATACAATTGTTCCTGTAATTAATACGAAAAATAATATAATCAATATCTTTTTCATAATTTAACTCCAAAATATTTCATTCGTACCTCAGGGCGTCTATTGGGTACAATCTTGCGGCTTTTAGCGCCGGATAATAACCAAAAACCACTCCGACAAGCGCGGCAAAAAGCGTCGATACAGCAATAACCACGGGACTAATCGCCGTAGGAATTCCCATAACAGACATTATATGACACACAAGAAAAGCGGTCATTATTCCAAAAACGCCTCCCATCAAACTTAGAATAACAGATTCCGCAAGAAACTGTAAAAGTATATCGCGCTTGCGTCCTCCTACAGCCATGCGAATTCCAATTTCGCGCGTACGTTCCGTTACAGAAACAAGCATTATATTCATAATGCCTATACCGCCTACCAAAAGCGATACTCCCGCAATTGCAGCTAACAATGTGGTTAATGTTCTGGATGTTGCCGATGCCATATCAATTATATCGGCCTGATTCATTATATCAAAATCAGAAGGGGAACCTTCGGGGATATTACGCGATTCGCGAAGAATAAGCTCGGCCTCTTTTTGCGCCGCTTCCATATATTCCTTGTTTACAATGCTCATTACAATCTGATTAATGTTGCGCGTGTTGGAAAGACGCGTCATGGCAGTATCCATCGGAACCATTACAACATCATCCTGATCATGACCGCCAAGGTTCGCGCCCTTGCTCTCCAAAAGACCTATAACCGTAAAATAATTGTTTCCTATTCTTATTTGTTCTCCAAGCGCAAGAGAAACCTCTCCAAAAAGACTCGCCGCTGTTGTGCTTCCAAGAACCGCTACCCTGCTTCTTAACATCATATCTTCATCATCAATAAAAAAACCTTCTCTTATTTTCCAGTTTCTTGCAATAATAAATTCAGGCTCAACTCCCTGAATGGATACCTGCGCGCTCCCCTGACTTCCAACAACATTGGAACTGCTCTGAACAAGACCCGAAATAGCCGTAGCAAAACTTGATTCTTCGCGCAGTTTTTGAATATCCCTCTTTGTAAAAGAATTTTGCCTCATCATTACCTGCTGTCCGGAACGGCTCGTCTGACGTCTTGGCATTATCTGCAGCAAATTGGTACCCATCGCGGTTATACGCTCTTCGATAGCCCGCTGCGAACCTTCACCTAAAGCCACCATAATAATTACAGACCCTACGCCGATTATAACGCCCAATGATGTAAGAAGACTCCGCATACGATTACGGAATATCGAGCGAATGCATGTATGCAAAAGCTGCAGTATATTCATATTTTACTTTTCCATTCTTCAAGATCATCAAATGCGTTGCGTCTTTCTGTTACGCGTTTATCCGAAACCAGTTGTCCGTCGCGAAGAGTTATAATTCTTTTTGTATATGCGGCAAGTTCCGGCTCGTGGGTTACCATGATAATTGTTTTGCCTCTGTCGTTTAATTGCTGAAAAAGACCCATTATTTCCAGAGTCATGCCCGTATCCAGATTTCCCGTAGGTTCGTCAGCAAGAATAAAGGCCGGATCGTTTACCATTGCGCGCGCAATAGCAACACGCTGCTGTTGTCCGCCGGAAAGCTGCGAAGGAAAATGATCCATGCGCTCAGCAAGTCCTACTTCTTTAAGCGAAGCCATAGCCCGTTCTTTTCGTTCCGGTGCGTTCTGTTTTTTTTCGTTACTTTCAGCGCGGCGGTAAAAAAGGGGCAATTCTACATTTTCAAGCGCGGTAGTTCTTGCAAGAAGATTAAAAGATTGAAAAACAAAGCCTATTTTTCTGTTGCGGATATACGCGAATGTATCGGAGTTTGACGTAGAAGTTTCTATACCGTCCAGAGAATAAGTTCCTCCGGAAGGTTTATCAAGACATCCAAGAATATTCATTAATGTTGATTTACCCGAACCCGACGGCCCCATTACAGAAACAAACTCGCCTGCATTGGCGGAAAAATCTACGCCTCTAAGAGCGCGGACAATAATAGCATTTGTATCCTGCTTTGCACCCATGCGATATTCACGTTTTATACCGTGCATTTCGATTACTGGCTTTCCAGCCGGCAAGACCAGCACTAAATTCTCTCCCTAAGTATTACCTGCCGTCCGTCAAATTCTTCCGTTAAAAAAACCTCTGTGGAAGAACCGTCGCTAATTCCCGTGCGCACCTGCATTACACCTAACCTGCCGTCTTCATTAATGTACCAAAGAGTGCGCATTATAACCGCAGGCTCATTTCGTCCCTGACCGCCGCCCTGTCCGCTTTGTCTTGCGCCGCCGCCCGTTCTTTGAGCAGGCTGAGGGCCCATCATTATCTGTGTAAATCCCTGACCGGAATTTTGATTTTGTCTTTGTGCCGAAGCCTGTGCTTGCTGCTGCGCTCTTGCTTCAATCGCTTCGAGCTTTTGTTCTTCGGTCATATTTAAAAGACTTGCAAGAAAAACCATTTCTGATATTTGTTCGGCGTTTAAAGATGTCGGCTGATAACGCAAAGCCGCGTTTGGAACCAACAGCACATTTTCTGCGCGTTCTACAATAAAATTAACAGCGCATGTCATTCCCGGTAAAAGTGAACCGTCGCGGTTTTCTACATTGATAATTACAGTATACGAAACCACATTGTTGGAAATAACCGGTATCATTCTTACGTTTTCAACAACGCCCGAAAACCTTCGCCCCGGAAGACTCTCCAGAGTAAAACGCACAGTTTGTCCCTTCTGTATAGATGTAATATCAAGCTCGCCTACAGCGGCTTCTATCTGCATTTCCCTTAAATTTTCCGCAATCGTAAAAATACTTGTAGAATTATTATTTGCCGAATCGACAACAGTGTCTCCAACATTTATATTCCGATCCAGCACGATACCGTCTATCGGAGATGTAATAAAAGCATATTGATTAATTTCGGTTTCTATTTTTCTCAAATTTGCTTCGGCAACAGCAAGATCTGCCCTGTGATTGTCAAGGTTGGTTCTGGAAGCCCTAAGCTCATATTCAGAAATAAATCCCCTTTCCGCAAGAGCTTCCTGACTTCGAAAATTGATTAATTGCAGTTCATAATTTGCGCGCGCCCTTTGAACCGACGCCTGCTGCTGGTCTCTTTGAAGACGAAGCATATCGGTATTAAGTATGGCAAGAATATCGCCTCTTTTTACGGTGTCGTTATAATCAACATGAACAGCCTCTACTTTTCCGCTCATCCTGGGTAAAACCCTTACTGCCGCTACGGGATTAATCGTTCCGCTGGACGAAACTGCGCGTTCAAGCGTTCCGTATCTTATATTGGTAAATTCGTAGGAAGCGGGCCCGGTTTTCTTGCCGGAACATCCGCAGAATAAAGCGATAAGCAAAAAGACCGATATTAATGATTTTTTCATTGTATTAATATGTTAACAATTTTAAATAAAATAAGTAACCATATTGACAGGAAAAACCCATTTCTTTTTTTCATTATTATTGAGTAAAAACAAAAAAAATGGTATTCTGACAGTTATGAAAACCAATATATTTAAGAAATTCGTATTGTTGTCGGTAATCCTGCTTCTTTCAACAGCAGGAGGGCTTTATGCCGAATCTCCGTTTGGAGCAGACGCTGTGCCGGATCTGTACAGCGCGGCTGTGGCAGCCAATGGCTTCACCACCACAACCGGCGGAGCGCCTGTCAGCGCGATTAACCCTGCCCAGGGCGCGGAATCCCACAGAATGATCTTTGACGCCAGTTACCTCGCTATACCTGTTTTTGCAGGCGGCAGGGAAGACGGCGGATTCATGCAGGCTATTTCGCTGGGCGCGCTTTTTCCGACCAAGTTCGGGGTGTTCGGCGGCTCTCTGCGCTACATAGGCGGTTTTGCTGATAATCAATTTACATATTTTCCAATTAACCCTACTCTGGGCGGCAATTTATTTGCTTCGAAAGAACTGTACCCCGGAATGTCTTTGGGGCTTGGTTTAAACTTTGGTTTCGGCGCGGAAGATACAATATCAGCCGACCTTGGTTTTAGATACAACATAGGCGAACTTGGTTTTTTAAAGAACTTTACTATCGCATTTGTCATGAGGGGTCTTGGTATAAGTTACTTCCCCACATGGCTCACCCCGATGGCAGGTATTTCTTTTGACTTACTGCATATCGAAGGCGGCGAAGGTAAAAAAGATCCGCTTACATTATCATTTGCGGGAGATATCAGTTTCCCGTCTCTTTTTTATCCTGAATATTTAAGCATGATCCTTAAATTCGGAATGAATATAACTGTAGCCGAAGTCATAACCCTTTCTGTTTCCTGGCCGGGAGGCAGCGGGTTAAATATGCGTGAAACAGCAGATACAGATATTGCATTCCCGGCGGTTCCTGCAGTAGGCATTACTTTTAATATTCCATTGCCCTCGGGCGGAGAACGAATTGCGGGCGGACGCCTTCCTTCCGACGGAGATCTTAGAATAAGCACTGCATATAAACCGTTGTACGAAGGCATTACTGCGCTTGGCGGCGGCGTAAGCTGGTATGTCGGTCTTGCCGACACAAGGCCTCCGGCAGTCAGTTTAGACTATGCGGAACCTGCGCATTTTTCTCCGAACAACGACGGCAAAGCCGATGTTCTTGAAATACCGGTAAGCATTACGGATCAGGGTTATGTAGTATCCTGGTCGGTAGAAATAAAAGATGAAAGGGGCAATGTTGTCCGCACCATCGAAAACAAAGAACCAAGGTTTGAAAGTTTTAACATAAAAGAATTCTTTCATCGTATAGTTACTCCAAAAAGCCAAATCGAAATACCTTCCGTAATAACATGGGACGGTCTTCGCGATGACGGTTCTTTGGCTTCGGACGGCAGATATTTCTTTACAATTACAGCGACAGACGATTCAGGAAATACAGCCACTACCCAGCCGTATGAAGCGGTAATAAGAAACAGACCTCCTGAAATCGCCATAAACCCAATCCCCGACGCTCAAAGAATATTTGATCCAAGAGGTTCACAGGGCGCGGCAAGAAGCGGAAACAGCGCTGTTATATTTACGCCAAGAGGCTCTTCCGAAGATGCATGGGAAAGCGGCATATACAACTCTGCCGGCGCAAGAATAAGAACTTTCGAAAACCAAAGCGGCACTCCAAGACAGGTAATATGGGACGGAAGAAACGACAGCGGTCAGATTGCTCCTGACGGTGTTTACAGTTTCCGTATGAGCGCGACTGACAGAGCCCAAAACTCGGCAAGCGCGGAACTTACCAATATCATTCTTGATTCAAGAGAAGCGGGAGCTTTCCTTACAAGTTCTGTAAACGCCATTAGACCCGTTGCAAACCAGAGCGCAACTCTTGTCAACTTTAACATTCGTCTTCTGTTAACGGACGGTATAGAAAACTGGAGACTGGAATTAAAAGACGAAACTGGAGCGGCACAGCGTACATTCCTGGGCACAAGACAGGTTCCGACTGTACAGGCCTGGAACGGTCTTACCGAACAAGGTCAAATCCGCGAAGGTTTATATACTCCTGTGCTTACAGTAAACTACACAAGGGGCGATGTTGTAACTGCAACAGCCACCAATGTTTTGGTAGACGTATCAGGGCCTGTATTAAATGTTGTTACTACACCTGAATATTTCAGTCCTGACAATGACGGTGTAAACGATGAACTCTTCTTTAACATTACAGCAACAGACGCGTCTCCTATCGCAAGCTGGTCGATGGAAATCCGCCCTGTAGAATCTCTTAATACACTGTTCCGCAGATTCGAAGGCCGCGGAACTCCTTCCAGCAGAATAACCTGGGACGGCAGAAGCGACAGAGGCGAATTGGTTCAGTCCGCTTCACCCTATCAATATACATTGACAGCAACAGACGTGCTTGGAAACGCAAGTACCTATACAGGCAGATTTATCACCGACGTATTGGTTATCCGCGAAGGCGATCGCCTGAGAATAATGATTCCTTCCATTCAGTTCAGGCCGAATGCCTCAGACTTTAACGACCTTCCAAGGGAAGTAGTCGATGAAAATATGCGTATCATAAGGCGTGTTGCCCAGATTCTCAATCAATTCCGCGATTACAGGGTACAAATCGAAGGTCATGCCAACCCGACACAGCCTGCAGGCCCGGCGCGGGAACGTGAAGAACCGACTTTAAGGAACATAAGCGAAGCCAGAGCGAGGGCGATTGTAGACTTGCTGGTACGAAACGGCGTCGCGCGCAACAGGCTTACAGCCGTAGGAGCCGGCAGTTCCAATACGGTAGCGTCCTTTGAAGATAGAGATAATTGGTGGAAAAACCGCAGAGTCGAGTTCTACCTAATCCGCTAGTTTTGGGAGTACCCGAAAAGCATTTACCACAAAGGCGAAGAAGGCGAAAAAGACAGAGAAATCATTTCTTATCTTTGTGCGCCTTTTGTGCCTTTGTGGTTAAATAATGTTTACTCGGATTTGCCTTTTTTCTTGGCTTTTTTCTGTTCGCGTTTTTCTTTAAGGCTCTTTTGGGGCGCCTTTTTCGTGTCTTTCTTGTGCATTATTTTTTCAGCCATAATATCCTCCCTATTTTGGGCTTTACAATATTTAAAAAATAGTATAATAATATAACTAGAATATGTCCAGAGGGGATAAAGAGGGGCGAAATATGAAGGTATCTGAAGCAGTTACATTACTGGAAGGACAATTTTTTAGCGGGGAAGAAAAAGCGCAGCGTGAAATAGAATCTGCCTGTGGAGCAGACCTTATGAGCGATGTAATGGCTTTTGTGAAAGACAGGGTTCTTCTGTTGACAGGTCTTGTCAATCCCCAGGTAATACGGACCGCAGAGCTCTTGGATATTCATGCGATAATCTTTGTTCGAGGTAAAATCCCAGGCAGAGACATGATTGAAATGGCCGAAGAGTCTGATATTATCCTTGCAGGCACAAAACTGCCTATGTTTATATCCTGCGGAAAACTCTACGAAGCAGGCCTTAGAACCGGCGGAACCAGAGCTATTTAATCATTGGAAAACATACGACGGGCTTCTTCTTTGGCCTGTTCAACTACGGGTTCGTAGTTGCCTTTTAGCGCGTTCATGTGCTGACTATAAAAGGCGGCAAATTCAGGGTCCTGCAGCGGATCTATACGAACTTCCCTGCCTAGTCTCCTTGCCAATTCTTCTTCTTTTTGTCTTAATTTTGGAGCATACTGCTGACGAATCATTTGCTCGTATTGCGCAGCTTCCTGTAAATACTGGGAATATATCTGGATTAATTGCCCGTACATGGCGGGAAATTCCTTATTATCAATAATTAACGCAAACCCCTCGCCCAGTTTTTCGGCCTTTTTTTCATCATCTTTCTTTTCGGGCAGGGCAATTTGGGTAATAAATACGTCAAAAATCCCCTGTTTTAGACTTTCCAAAAAGGTCTTTTCCTTATTGTTTGCGCAGGCCTTTTTTATCTCATCGGCCAAATCAGCCCCGCCTGCCAGAAAGGCATTTGCGAGTTTTTTGCCGTTTTGCCTCGCTTCAAACTGGTTTATGCTGGATTTGTCGCTTTTTACGTTTTCTGTCTTTTCCAGGGCTATTTCAAGCGCCGTCTTAATAACTCCCATTGAATAATTTCCTCACTTTGTATAAAATATTAATGAATGTGATTTTATGCAAGGGGGCTGCTGTCTAAAGAACAGCTTTTGGTATGAAGGCAGAAACGGATTTTAAAAACATAATTCGCCTGGACTCTGAAATAAACCAAATTCAAGACTATGATTTGCTTCTGGAAAGAATACTTTTTGAATCCAGAAGAGTGGTTAATGCAGACGCCGGTTCAATCTATATAACAGTCCCAACAGAGCCCGAAGAAGAAGGCACAGAAAAACTGGCCATAAAATATTCCCAAAATGACACTATTCAAAAAAACCTCCCATCCGGGCAAAAGATGATTTATTCGATCTTTTCTGTCTTTATAAATGAAAAGTCCATTTCGGGATATTGCGCGTTAAAAAGAACGCTTATAAATATTCCGGATATGTATAATATACCTCCGGAAGCAACTTATTCTTTCAATTCATCTTTTGATGTTATAACAGGTTATAAAACTGTCTCCAGCCTTACAATTCCGCTCGTAGCGACAGATAAAAGGCTTATGGGCGTTATTCAGGTGCTTAACTCCAAAGACAATGACGGGAACATCGTTCCTTTTTCATCGGACGATGAAATAATCCTTACCCACTTTGCAACCAATGCGACAATGGTTCTTCAAAGGGCATATATCACAAGAGCGATGATTCTTAGAATGATAAAAATGTCGGAATTACGAGACCCAAAAGAAACAGGCACCCATGTAAACCGTGTCGCGGGTTATGCCGTTGATATTTATGATCGCTGGGCTTATCATCATAAAGTTCCTGTAGAAGAAAGGGACAAATACCGCGATACGCTCAAAATAAGTTCTATGCTCCATGACGTAGGCAAGGTTGCAATTTCAGATTCAATCCTGAAAAAGCCTTCTCGTTTTACTCCGGAAGAATACAAAATAATGCAGAATCATACCGTTTACGGAGCCAGTCTTTTTCATGACACAAGCTCGCCTGTAGATTTGCTCGCAAAAGAAATCGCTCTTACCCATCATGAAAACTGGGACGGTTCCGGTTATCCGGGCTGGGTCGATCCGAACAGCGGCGCCGTAGAAAAAGCGGATGAAGACGGCAAACCTCTCGGCAAAAAAGGCGAAGAGATACCTTTAGGCGGCAGAATTGTAGCCATTGCGGACGTTTACGATGCGCTTTGTTCAAAACGCGTATACAAGGAACCGTGGAACGAAAATGATGTTTTAATGGAATTACGAAAACTTGCAGGTTCTAAATTTGATCCTGAACTTATAGAAATCTTCTTTGAAATACTGCCCAATATTAAACAGACGCAGAACTCTTACCCCGAGGAAACATCTTAGTTAATAATCTGTCCAGGCTGTCCGCAAATGTCTTTAAATCTTTTTTGCTGTAGTTGGATGTTCTTACAATTTCAAGGCCGTTGTCGGCAAGTCCTACGGCAAAGTTACGCAAAGATAAAAGTTCGTTTATATTGTTCTGGGTAAAAACCCGTCCTCTGTCGTCAATAACCGATACATTTTTTTCTACCAGCCGTTTTGCAAGGGGAACATCTCTTGTTATTGCAAGGTCTCCGCTTTCACCCAGTTCAACCATGCGATCATCGGCTGAGTTTTCGGTATTTGGACAAATTTCCATTTCTGCGCGCGCTATTTTTCCCTCTATTTCGCATTCGCAGGGAATGGGATGATTGGCGGCAAAAATTATACGAATACCAAGTTTTAACGCTCTTCGAAGCACGAGGTCTCTTGCGTCTCTTGGACAGGAATCGGCATCAACAAGGATTTTCATTGCTGTTTTCCCGATGCAATATAAAGTGAAAAATTGCCGCTAAACAAAAGCTGCGTATTGCTTTGCGGGATAAAGAATGATTCTCCTTTTTTACAAAGAAAACCATCGATATCCAATTCTCCTTCTGTAACAATGCCAATAGACGCATTATTGGCGCAAAAAGAAACTTTATCTCCTTTGCCGCAAATAAAAGAAAAGGAAAAATCATCGCAGATAAAAGGATAGGTAAAAACAGATTGATTTTTGGGAGTAATAATTTCAGGTAAAAATGAATTGGGGTCAATTATCCTGCTTAATTCTTCTGTATCCATGTGTTTTGATGTAAGGCCTGCGCGAAGAACATTATCGGAATTGTTCATTAATTCGATGCCAAAACCGCTTATATACGAATGAACCGTGCCTGCGGGGAGAAAAACCGCTTCTCCCGGCTGCAATGTCAATAAATTAAGATACAGGGGCGAATAAACACCCGGGTCTTCCGGATAAATGGATTCCATTTTTTTTATAAGTTCTGCCTGACTTGCAGAAGCTGCCCCGTAAGAGGCAAGTATTTCTTCGGGTTTCCTAAAACCTGCCAGTAACGTAAAAGGAGTAAGCGCGCATAAAACTTCATTTTTGGGGTTTGAATCTTTATAATTACGCGTTGGATCATCCATGGAAAGACCTTTTTTGTTTTCACGCAAAAAGCCTTCCTGTGCGCAGGTTTTATCGGGGTGCGCCTGAATCGAAAGCGGTTTTTCTACGGCGAGCAATTTAAAAAGAAAGGAAAGTTCTCCGGATATTTCGTTTAATTTTTTTAAAGTTCCGTCTATGGTAATTTGCGAAGGAGCTGCATTATGCGTTCCCATCCACATTTCTGCATACGGCCTGCCTTCCCTGTTTTCTACGCCCAAAAAACCGGGAAGGATTTTTTGCGAACCCCATTCATAGTGTTTTATCTGATTATTTAGCTTATAAATTTTTATCACCGCCGAATAAATTAAGCGCTTGTTCTATTTTGGAAATTAAACGAAGTGTGCGATCTTCCACTTCCTGAGCAATATCAGAATCTTCGGCTTGCTCTCCGTTTTGTATTTCTTCCAGCGATTGTTTTACCTTGTTAAATTCATCGCACAGCAAAAAGCCCGTTAATATGGCAATGTTAAGAGGTTCCTTTATTCCGGAAATTTTCTGCGTATTGTTAACAGCTTCCTGATATTGCGTCAGAACTTTTTTAAGATAGACTTCGTCCTCGTCGGCGGTTATTGTAAATGAAGTTCCAAGAATATCCAGACATAGAACATTGGCCATTCAATTCCCTAAAAAATATCCAGTTCACCGGCGTTCTCTTCTGTCCCATTTTGTTCAATTTCAAAGAATTCCTGCGAACTTGACGAAGTTGGTTTTTCCTTTTTGGCCGCCGGCTTTTTAGCGTCGGTTTCATTGCCCGAAAGGCTGCTTTCAAACGCTTCTTCAAACTGGCTAAGCCTGTCCAGCGCAGCCATTATGCCGTCTTCTATCCGCCCCTGATCTTCCTTAAAGCGCATGACAAGCATTTCAAGTTCGTCAAGGCGTTTTTGATTGGCGTCCAGCTTTGCCAGCAAACCGGATCTCTCGTCTTTAAGAGTCGTATTTTCGCCGCTTAATTGCTGAATGTACTCAATCGCCTTGGCGATCCTTGATTCCAAAAGCTCGACATGCTCAAGGCTAATCACGAGTGGCTCCTACCTATGCTCCAAGGGCAATCTGTCCGCCTAAGGCGGCCTTGGCTTTTTCTGCAATGGCTTTAAATGCCGCTACATCTTCAGTGGCAAGGAAGGCAAGCGATTTGCGATTAATGATTATTCCCGCTTTATCCAAACCTGCAATCAGGCGTGAATAAGAAAGGCCGATATCGCGGCAAGCCGCATTTATTCTGATAATCCAAAGCTTGCGGAATTCTCCCTTCCTGTCTTTTCTGTCGCGGTAAGCATAATTTAAAGACTTTGTTACAGCGTCTTTGGCAACCTTAAAGTTGGTACTGCGTCTGCCCCAGTAACCTTTTGCCTGTTTCAGTATTTTTTTACGATGGTTCTTTCTTTTGGAACCGTCTATTGCTCTTGACATAATTTCCCTCTCAACCGTAAGGTAAAAGCTGTTTTCTGATTACAGGTACATTGTCATCAGACAAGATACCGGCATGCCGCAAGCCACGCTTGCGCTTGGAAGACTTTTTGGTCAAAATATGGCGCAGATTCTGCTTTTTATACTTTACCTTGCCAGTGCCGGTAAAGGAAAAACGCTTTGCTGCGCTCTTTTTTGTTTTCATTTTTGGCATATGCCACCTCTCAAATTGTTTATCCAACCATAAATTCGGCCAGATTATTTTTTGCCTTTAGGACCTAAAATCATGGACATAAAACGGCCTTCCATTGCAGGCGGTTTATCCATCATATACTCTCCTTCGATACGGGAAAGCACGTCCTTCATTACATCATAACCAAGTTCCGTATGGGCAAGTTCACGGCCGCGGAAGCGAATCGTTACTTTTACCTTGTTGCCGGCAGTTAAAAATTCCTTTATATGTTTCGATTTGAAATCAAGATCGTGGTCATCGATCTTGGGCTGCATCCTGATTTCCTTAAGTTTTAACAGCTTCTGCTTTTTCTTGGAATCACGGAGCTTTTTTTCGGTCTCAAATCTGAACTTACCGTAATTTAAAATCTTTACTACGGGAGGCACCGCCTGAGGCGCTACTTCCACAAGGTCAAGACCCGCATCCCTTGCAAGTTCAAGCGCTTGCGAAACAGACATTATCCCCTGATCTCCGTCATCCCGGATTAGACGAACTTCCCTGGAACGAATCTGCTCGTTTACGCGTAAATCCTTCTCTGCCAACTGGCCTCCTTAGTATAATTAATACCTTTTGACATTTTAACAAAAATTTATATTCTTTGTCTAGTAGGATACCATCCTACCTGCAGACTATCTCGGTTCCTATGCCTTCATCCGTAAACAATTCTATTAAAATGGCATGGGGCAGCCTGCCGTCGATAATGTGGGCTTTTTTTACACCCCCGCTTAAAGCCATGGCGCAGCAGTCGGTTTTTGGAATCATGCCCCTGGTTATAATGCCTTCCTTTTTTAGGGGGTCCAATTGGGACATTGAAATGGATTTTATAAGGGTATTTTCATCATTAACATCGCGCAAAATACCCCTGACATCGGTCATAAGCACCAGTTTTTCAGCGCCAAGAGCGGCGGCTATTTTTGCGGCGGCTATATCGGCGTTTATATTAAGGGCTTTTCCTTCAAAATCGCCCGTACCATAGGCAACCGACGAAATAACAGGTATTACTTCCGAGTTTAACAAGGTATTCAAAATCGATGTATCAACCTGTTCTATTTCTCCTACAAACCCCAAATCGTTTTCACCGCCAATCTGTTTGGCTTTTAAAAGGCCGGAATCTATACCGCAAAGCCCTATTGCCCTGCCGCCTTTTCTTTGAATAAGGGCTGTTATTTCCTTGTTTACTTTACCGCATAAAACCATCTGAACTATATCCATGGTTTCTTCGTCTGTATACCTAAGCCCGTTTACAAAACGGCTTTCTTTTCCTGTTTTTTTCAGCATAGCTTCGATTTCGGGGCCGCCGCCGTGAACAAGTATGGTTCGTATTCCAACGCATGCCATTAAAATAATATCTTCGATTACCGCTGTTTTTAATTCTTCGTTAAGCATGGCATTTCCGCCGTATTTAACAACGATGGTTTTACCCTGAAAATCCTGAATATACGGCAATGCCTGAACAAGTGTGCCTGCCCTGTCTTTTGCTGATTGTACGCTCATGATCGATAATCTCCGTTGATTTTAACATAGTCATATGTAAGGTCGCATCCCCAGACAGAAACCAAAGCTTCTCCTGCTTTTAGACCGATAAAAATTTCAATTTCTTCTTCGCCCAGGATTTGTTTTGCTTTTTCTTCGCAAAATGCCATTGTTTGTCCGTCTTTGCAAACTTCGATTTCTCCCGCCTTGCTTTTAAAACTTACAGATGTTTTTTCGGGCGTAAAATCCGCTCCTGAATAACCCATGGCGCAAAGCACCCTGCCCCAATTTGCATCTGCGCCGAAACAGGCCGCTTTTACAAGACTGGAAGAAGCTACGGATTTTGCCAATGTTTCCGCTGTCTCTTCATCCTGCGCGCCGCTTACAGTTACAGTTACAAGTTTTGTAGCCCCTTCCCCGTCACGCGCCATCATACGCGCAAGCGCAATACAGACTTTTTCAAGCGCAGCGTAAAAAATATCAAAATCTCCGCCGTCGGCAGTTATCGGCGCATTTCCCGCTTCGCCGTTTGCCATAATGACTATCATGTCATTTGTGGACGTATCTCCGTCTACCGTTATACGGTTAAACGAACGTTTTACAGCGCGATTTAAGGCAGTATTAAGCACGGAAGGAATTATTGCCGCATCGGTTGTTACAAAAGCAAGCATTGTCGCATGCTTCGCAGCGGCATGCTTCGCGGCGGTCATATCGGGATGAATCATACCCGAACCTTTTGCCATGGCTCCTATACGGACTACTTTGCTGCCAATATCAATTTCTATCGCTATTTCTTTTTTACGGGTATCCGTTGTCATTATGGCTTCCAAAGCGTCCGCATGACCTGACACGTCGTTTCGCAGGGATGTTTTTAGGCTATCCATGTTTTTTTCGATTACTTCGATTGGAAGGGGAACACCAATGACGCCTGTAGAAGCTACGGCAACTTCAGAAGGCCTTATTAAAAAAATATCCGCGGTAAGCTGCGCCATTCGTTTTGCATCCGCCATTCCTTTTTGCCCTGTACATGCGTTTGCATTGCCCGAGTTGGCAATAATCGCGCGTAATTTTCCGTCTGTTATATTTTCCTGACTAATAAGTACGCTTGCGGCTTTTACCTTGTTGTTTGTAAACATTGCCGCGGCAGAACAGGAATTATGGGAATAAATAAGCGCCAAATCTTTTTTCTGCGAACTGCTTGCATGCAAGCTTTGTTTTATACCGCACCTTATACCGCCTGCCAAAAAACCTTTTGGCGCGCAGACGCCGCCTGTTATTTCTGTCACATTAATCTCCGTTAAAACAACATTGGGATTGCTTCCAATCCGCATTTTTCATCAAATCCATAAAGGATATTCATGTTCTGTATTGCCTGTCCCGCAGCGCCTTTTACCATATTGTCTATTGCGGTAACAACTATTAATGTAGAGCCGTTTAAATCTACATGAACAGAAATATCACAATAGTTAGACTGCCTTACCCTGTTTGTGGCGGCAGTAAGACCGGACGGCAATACCCTGACAAAGGGTTCGTCTTTATAAAAATCGGCGTAAAAACTTCTTATTTCATCAGTCCTTGCCTGAATTTCGGAAGGCGTTACCCGCCATTTATCGTTCAACGGAATGTAAATTGTGCTGATTATTCCCCTGTTCATCGGCACAAGATGAGGCGTAAAAATTACCTGTACGGGAGATATTCCGTTTTTTGCCGCCATTACGGACAGGTTGCGCTCTATTTCCGGCGAATGCCTGTGGGACGCAACTTTATAGGGCGCGGCAGAATCGGCGCATTCGCTGTAATGGAAAGCCCGTGTCGGCTCCCTTCCGCCGCCGGAAGTACCTGATGCGGAATTAACAATTATGGGGCCTTTTCCTGCGGCATAAAGACAATCTGAAGGATTCTTTTGCAGCGCCGGAAATACGCCAAGGGATGCGCCTGTGGGATAACATCCGGGGTTGCCAATCAATACGGGTCCTTTTTGCGAAAGCTCTTTTATCCGCTGCCTGTTTAGTTCCGGAAGACCGTATATCGATTTTTTATGCAGTTCGGGAAATTGATAAGTTTTTCCATACCATGTTTTGTATACTTCTTCATCGTCATCAAAGCGAAAATCGGCGGAAAGATCGATATAGTGAATTTTCCGTTCCATACAGGCGGCTGCAAAATGCTCGCCAACAGCGTGGGGAAGAGCCGCGAAAACGACATCGGAAGCCGCTATTACATCTTCCGCTTTTACAAGCTTGCCGGAAACAATTCCCAAAAAGTTGGGATATACGTTTTCTATATTGTCGCCTTCAAAGCTAACCGAGGAAAGTATAAGTTTGTCGATTTTGGAATGCCCGCTAAGGAGCCTTGCCAATTCAGCGCCGGCATAGCCTGTTGCGCCAATAATACCTGCTAACATAGTATAATTATGCACTTTTGACAGGAATAGTCAATTTGCGCGCAGAGCCTCTTTTTTGTTACTCTAGACTAATATATTTGTTATTGTTATAATAAACCTATGAACAGAGTTATATTAGCGCTTGGCGCTTTTCTTTTATTATCAAGCTGCGCCTCTACCATAAATATCAGCGAGGATTTAACCCCTGCAGAGCTTATGCAGCGCGCACAGGAAGCCATGGACAGGAACAATTACAAAGTAGCTATTCAGTATTACCAGGCTTTAAACGACAGAAACCGCACAAATATCGATCTTGTCATAACATCGGAATATCACATTGCTTTTATTTATTATAAACAGGGAAAATACGAACAGGCACGCGAAGGATTAACCGCACTGCTGGAATACTACAATTCTCCCGATCAGGAACTGCTCCCCCAGCATTTTAAACGCCTTGCGCAAATTGTTATCGAAAGAATTGACGAAAGAGAAAGGTAATAATCTTTAATGGACTTTTTTGAAACAATCGAAAAAAGATACTCCCACAAGGAAAAATTTTTACCCGACAGCGTTCCGATAAAAGACCTTGAATTAATAGCAAAGGCAGGTCTTGCCGCTCCTACAGGCAACAACAGCCAGTATGTAAGACTTGTTATCCTGCCCGATAGAGCTTCGTTACAGCCGCTTTGCGATGTATCTCCCACAGACGGTATGTTAACCGCCCCTGCGGCAATTGCTGTTTTAACGGATCCGGACGCGCAGACGTTTCAATGGAACTTTGCTGTAGAAGATTACTCCGCCGCCGCCGCGCAAATGTTACTTGCAGCCACTTCCCTTGGTTATGTCTCGCTTTGGCTTGACAGCCCCTACTTCGACGAAGATAAACAAAAAGCCGCAAAAGCCGTCCTTGGCGCGCCGGAGAGTTATCACTTACGCGTCGTACTGCCGATAGGTTTACCGGACGGCGAAGGTTCCCGCCGCGAAAAAATGGCGTTTAAAGAAAGAGTGTCGTACGGAAAATTCGGCAAAAAAACGTCCTAGGAAATTATGGAAGAACTGCAATCTACAGAAGTACTGGATCGCGAAATACTCGATGACGCAAGAAAGAAAGCTTTGCGTATTTTAAAACAGGCCGAAGACACTATACACGTTCAAAACGAAGAATGGGAAAAGAAAACCAACGGCAGTATAAAAGAACTGGAAAAAAAAATTAATGAACAAAAAAAAACAGAAGCCGAAAAAATAACAGCGCGGCTTCCCATAGATAAACTTAGAATAAAAGTAGAAAAAACAGAAAAAGCGCTTAATGATGCCTTGACTATCTGGTATGAAAAGCTGGACAGAAAACAGATTCTGGAATTACTCTCCTGCGATTTAAAAAACAAACTTTCATATTGCAAAGATAGTTCCTTGGCTGAACAGGCGTTAATTAAAATACACGGACTGGATAAAAAGGAAGCCGAAACAATTTTAAAAAACTTAAACATTAATTCTTCATTTGAAATTTATGACGGTTCTCCTTCCATTACATTGGAAACGCGCGATATACGAATAACATCATCCTTAAAAACCATAATGGATTTTCCTCTTGATAAAAAACGCTATGAGTTGGTTAAAATACTTGTAGGACATGATTTTACGGAGGAATGCTGATGAAAGGAAAAGTTGTCCGTATTTCAGGTCCAATAATTTATGCTGAAGGTCTCAGAAATGCAGGTCTTTATGATCTTGTCGAGGTTGGTGAAAAACGCATTACGGGTGAAGTTGTCCGCATAGAAGGAGAAACCGCAAACATTCAGGTTTATGAAGATATATCCGGGCTTAAAACAGGAGAGTCGGTTTATTCTACAGGCCGTCCTTTGTGCGTACTGTTGGGTCCCGGCCTGATGGGAACAATCTATGACGGTATCCAGCGGCCGCTTGCGTTATTGTATGAAAAAGACGGCGCGTTTATGAAAGCGGGAAGCAGAAGCAATCAATTGGACACGCAAAAAAAATGGCATTTTATTCCCAACCCTGAATTGGCGGAAAAAATATCCGCAGACGGAAAAGCCGAAGCGGTTCCGGGAATGCAGCTTGGTTCCATAAAAGAAACAGAAAGCATTGTATGTAAAATAATGGTTCCGCCGAATGTAAAGGGCGCGCAAATTATTTTTTTATGCAAAGAAGGCGATTATACAATTTTTGAAATTGCCGCAAAAACAAACGCAGAAGAAGAAATTACCTTTGCGCAGTGGTGGCCTGTTCGTAAAAGCCGCCCTATCGCTTCCCGTCTGCCTCCCGATATTCCGCTTATTACGGGCGAACGCGTTATTGATATTTTTTTCCCGTTGTCAAAGGGCGGGACATCCGCAATTCCGGGCGGATTTGGAACAGGAAAAACAATGACACAACACGCGATTGCAAAATGGTGCGATGCGGATGTTATTGTCTATATTGGCTGCGGAGAGCGCGGCAATGAAATGACTGATGTTCTTACCGAGTTTACGCAGCTTAAAGATCCGCGCACTTCAAGAAGCCTTATGGAAAGGACTTTACTTATTGCAAATACTTCCAATATGCCCGTAGCCGCGCGTGAAGTGTCCATATACACAGGCGTTACATTGGCGGAATTTTACCGTGATATGGGTTACCATGTCGCAATTATGGCCGATTCAACAAGCCGCTGGGCGGAAGCGTTACGTGAACTTTCAGGGCGTATGGAAGAAATGCCCGCGGAAGAAGGTTTTCCGGCTTATCTTCCGGCAAGACTTGCCGAATTTTATGAAAGAGCGGGAAGGGTTAAAACCTTAAACGGCGAAGAAGGTTCTGTGTCCATTATCGGGGCGGTATCTCCTCCCGGCGGCGATTTTTCAGAACCTGTCACCGCGCACACAAAACGTTTTATACGTTGTTTTTGGGCTTTGGACAGAGACCTTGCAAGCGCAAGGCATTATCCCGCGATCAGCTGGACAGACAGCTATTCTGAATATGCCGATGAAGTTCGGTTTTGGTGGGAACACGTTAACCCCAACTGGACAATCGTGCGCAGGAAAAGCCTTGAACTTTTAAAACAGGAACAAAGGCTTTCGGAAATTGTTCGGCTTATAGGGCCTGACGCATTGCCTGACGAACAAAAACTTGTTCTTCTTACCGCGCAAATAATTAAAGACGGTTTTTTACAGCAAAATTATTTTGATGAAATTGATATGTATTGCGTTCCCGATAAACAGATAAGGATATTGCAGCTTATAATGGAATTTCATGAATGCGCGTTTACCTGCATTCAGCTTGGCGCGCCAATGACAAAAATAGTCGAAACAAAACTAAAAGAAGGATTATCGCGCCTGAAGAGCACAATAAAAAATGATAAACCGGATGAATTAATTATATTCGAGAATAATATGCGTCATACGCTGGATGAACTTGAGCGCGCCTATCGCGCCAGACACAGCGCGCACGGAGTTCGCGTATGAAAGGCATTGAATACAAGGGGCTGGAAAGGGTGGACGGCCCTGTTATCGTTACCAAACACAGCCGTAATGTTGGTTTTAATGACGTGGTCGCTGTTTATGATCGGGATAACAATAAAAAACTTGGACGGGTTCTTGATTTAAGCGAAGACTTTGCCGTTATTCAGATTTTCGGCAGCAGCGCAGGTTTATCTGCAGAAGATTCCAGAGTAGAATTTCTTGATAAACCTATGGAACTGCGCGTAGGCACAGGACTTTTAGGCCGCGTATTCAACGGACTCGGAGAGCCAATCGATGGATACGGCAATATTTTTTCTTCAAAAACCTATGACATAAACGGGCTTCCCATAAATCCTTTTGCAAGAATGTACCCAAGGGATTTTATCCAAACAGGAATCTCATCTATCGATGGAATGAATACGCTAATTCGCGGGCAGAAACTTCCGATTTTTTCCGGCAACGGACTGCCTCATAACCGGCTTGCGGCGCAAATTGTGCGGCAGGCAAAAATAATCGGAGAAGACGAATCGTTTGTAATTGTTTTTTGCGCGATGGGAGTTAAAAATGATGTTGCGCGGTTTTTCCTGGATGATTTTGAACATTCAGGGGTTCTTTCCAAAGTAGCTGTTTTTCTTTCTTTGGCGGATTCGCCTTCACTGGAACGGCTTATTGCTCCGCGGTGCGCTCTTACGGCGGCTGAATATCTGGCTTATGAAAAAAACAAACACGTGCTTGTTGTGATGACGGACATGACAAATTACTGCGAAGCATTAAGGGAAGTTTCTTCTATTCGGGGAGAAGTTCCCGGACGCAAGGGATATCCGGGTTATTTGTATTCCGATCTTGCTTCGCTTTATGAAAGAGCGGGAAAAATAAAAGGATCGTCCGGTTCCATTACGCAAATTCCTGTTCTTTCAATGCCAAACGATGATATAAGTCATCCCATTCCCGATTTGACAGGTTATATAACAGAGGGGCAAATCGTTCTTGAGCGCGAACTTTTTCAAAGAGGCATTTATCCGCCTGTTGCGGGACTTCCAAGTCTTTCGCGTTTAATGAAAGACGGAATTGGACAAAACATGACAAGAGAAGATCACAAGGATTTATCCAGTCAGCTTTTTGCCGCATACGCGAAAGTAAAGCAGATAAGAAACCTTGCATCGATAATCGGAGAAGAAGAACTTTCTGTTTCCGACAAACGTTATTTAAAATTCGGCGAAAAGTTTGAACAAACTTTCCTGGCGCAGGGAGAATACGAAGATAGAGACATTAACTGCACATTGGATCTGGGATGGAAGGCGCTTTCTGAACTGCCAAAAGAAGAATTGCTGCGTGTAAAAGAAGAATACATAGAAAAATATATGGTTTAAGGATATTTTTTCTTAAAACCTGTAACTCTTGCCGATGCTGTTACATTTAACGGAGAACTTTCTCCCCTTGCAAGGTAATGATATCCAATACCCGCTATCATTGCGGCATTGTCACCGCAAAGATCGAGAGGCGGAAAAATACAGCGCAGTTGTTTTTGCTCTGAAAGCCTTTTTCGCAGATAACTGTTGGCCGCAACGCCGCCGCCTGCTACAATTGTTGTAAGATTTTGATCTTCCGCGGCATTTAAAAGAGCGCGTAATAATGTTTCTATCGCTGTTTTTTGAAAAGAAGCTGCAATATCTTCGTTTGTATAATCTTTTTTTACATTAAAGATTTCTAGTTGATTAATTACTGCGTTTTTTAAACCGGAATATGACACATCGTAACGATGTGATCCTTTGTGAAGGGAAGGCAGCGGAAAGCGAAATGCCTGACTGTCTCCGTTTTGCGCCATTTTATCTATTACAGATCCTCCGGGATAGCCAAAATTGTAGTATTTGGCAACTTTATCAAATGCTTCGCCTACAGCGTCATCGATTGTTGTTCCAAGCACTGTAATATTATCAAAATTATCCGCGCGGCAAATAATCGTATGTCCGCCGGAAACAAGAAGCCCTAAAAACGGATATTCAGGTATTTCTCCGCTTATTAAACGCGCGGCATATAAATGCGCAAGCATATGATCTACCGCAATGAATGGAATATTACGCGACCATGCAAATGCTTTGGCAAAGGAAAGACCGATAAGCAAAGATCCAAAAAGCCCGGGGCGGTTTGTAACGGCTATAGCGTTTACATCTTTTACTGTAAGCCCGGCTTTTTCAAGCGCCTCTTTTGTTACCGTATAAATCCATTCTACATGCTTACGGCTTGCAATTTCCGGAACTACTCCACTCCACGGCGCGTGAAACGGTATTTGAGTCATTATAATATTTGATAATATTTTTTCTCCATCCTGAACAATCGAAGCTGAACATTCATCGCAGGATGTTTCTATGCCTAAAACATTCATCTGGCTTTGATTATATCAGAAGCGCTTCTAATGTTATAACCCTGTTCTGTGAATATTGGAAACTGTTCTGCAAGAAGAGGCGCAAGCTCAGGCGACCATGTGTGCCCTATCATTATTGCTGTACCGTTCCTTCTGGCTCTCGTTAGGCCGCCTGTTATATAACGAAGCATTGCGTCTTTATTCTGTTCATTGTCTATAAAGACATTTCTCTCCGCTATCTGTACTCCCATCTGACGCGCTACTGCAGGAACAACGGATTCGGAAGTTGTTCTGGAATCAAGAAAATAAATATTGTTATCGGCGCAGAAAGCCAGAACAACCCTCATTATTTCGCTGTCCATGGTAACTTTTGAACCTTGATGATTGTTCATCCCTGTTACGGGTCCGATTTCCGCAATATTACGCGCCAGTATCGTTCTTACTTCTTCTGCGCTCATGCCGGTATAAATAGCGCCGGGCCCCGGATCCTGCGCTCCTATAGCTTCCATGGGCTGGTGTAAAATTACTTCTTTTCCGGCAGCCCTTATACGCCTGGCAGCTTCTGCCGAATTGGGAAGACCTGGCAGAACTGCAATTGTCAAAGGATACGGTATCCGCAAAAATGGTTCCAGCTCTCTAAGATTATTTCCCGCGTCATCTATTACAAAAACAATGCTGCCAATAATTTCAACAGGCCTGGGCGGCGGTCTTGGCGCCGGCGGCGGAACAACAACGGCAGAAGTGGTGTTTTCCGGACGAACGGTATTTGAAGCTGCGGGGTTAATATTTTCAACGGGTTCTGTTTCTGCAACAACAGTTTCGATAACCGGCTTAGGTTCTTCAATTTCTGCATTTTCCGGTTCAATAACAGAAACTTGCGATGCATCATTATTATTAAGAGTTGAATGAACCATAATTACCGCGCACGAGATAAGCGCGGAAAGCGCTACAATTACACCTACCAGCATAAAAGCCTTAATTGCATCAGAATAAAGAGTCTTTTTGCGCTTTTTAACCGTTTTCTTTGTTGTTTTCCCTGGTCTTGCCGCTTTTTTCATATAACTGCTTTTATTATCGGCATATTTTCCTTTTTTGGGAATAATGAAAAATTACTAAAATTTACAATTTTTTTAATAAAATCATCGAATTTACCCGTTTTACACTTGACAAATTTGTGATTTTCGTTAGAATTTATAAAGGAAATTACGCTTTTTCCAGTTTTCTTATAGTATTTTTAGGGGGATTTAATGAGTATTAAAATAAGATTAACCGCTATCATTTTTGCAATGATAACGGTAATTATCGCGGTGCTGACAATTATAGTTGTAAGTACGGCAAGTAGATTGCAGACAGAAACAACATACATGTATGCTGATTCATTATCAGGTGAAAATTCAAAAGAAATAAGCAGAAGAATAGAAACCTTTACAGCTTACGGAAGCATATTGTCCGAGATTTTCGGTGAATATGAATCCAATGCCGAAGCTACGCGTCGTTATACATACAATAACTTTTTAAGAAGCACTATAAATGCCAACACAAGAATTGTCGGCATTTGGACGGCCTGGCTTCCAAATACCATAGACAGCTATGACGCTGCACAGGGGCAATTTCAGTCTTACTTTACACGCATAAATACAGGTGAAGTCGAATATATTGCAGAAGGATATTCAGGCTGGCAGGGCAACTTGTCAACTATGGCTATTTCAAATAAACCTACAATAAACTCCCCTGTCTGGAGAGACGCTTACGGCTACGGCAATGTTCCTGTTATCAATATAATGTATCCTATCAGAAACCACGGCGGCAGATTTGTAGGAGTTGTCGGGATAAATTATGTAAGCGCCATGCAGGGAATTGTTGACAACATTGTAAGTGAAATTTACAATGGAAGCGGAATTGCCGGTGTTTATGCAAACGATGGTACTATCGTCGCCCACTATGTAACAGATCGTCCCGGAAGTAATATCAATATCAACGAAGGCGAGCGCACACTGTTGGGAGATCAACATGCCCGTGTTGTACAGGCAATCAGGAACGGCGGCGAAGACGGCGAAATTTTAACTGTTAACAGGTTCTCCCCTGTTTTAAATACAAATATTCACTTAATTTACTTCCCTATCGAGATTGGCGGAATTGATACTCCTTGGGCTCTTATGGTTGGTATTCCGGAAAATGTTATGCAAAGACCCATTCGTAACATGACAGCTACTACATTAATAGTTGCCGGTGTAATTCTTCTTATAGCGGCGGTTTTTACCTTCTTGTTTGCAACCAGCATTGTAAAACCAATCATGAACGTAACATTAACGCTAAAAGACATATCCGAAGGTGAAGGCGATTTAACCAAGAGAATAAACAGTTCTTCCAAAGACGAAATAGGACAGCTCTCGCTCTACTTTAACAATACTCTGGAAAAAATTAAAAACCTTGTTATCAGCATAAAATCAGAAGCCAGAAAGTTATCCGATATCGGCGCTGATCTTGCGAGTAACATGAACGAAACAGCGGCGGCCATAAATGAAATTACGGCAAACATTCAGAGTATTAAGGGACGCGTAATAAATCAGAGCGCCAGCGTAAGTGAAACAAACGCAACGATGGAACAGGTTACAGTAAACATAAATAAACTTAACGGCCACGTTGAGGATCAGAACACCAATGTTTCCCAGGCTTCGGCGGCCATAGAAGAAATGGTAGCAAACATCGCTTCTGTAACGGATACATTGATTAAAAACGGCACTAATGTACGCCTGCTCAAGGAAGCTTCGGAAGTCGGACGCGGAGGATTGCAGGAAGTATCATCTGACATTCAGGAAATTGCACGCGAATCTGAAGGTCTTTTGGAAATTAACTCCGTTATGGAAAACATCGCAAGCCAGACAAACCTTCTTTCCATGAACGCCGCCATCGAAGCGGCTCATGCAGGCGAAGCCGGCAAAGGTTTTGCTGTAGTTGCAGATGAAATCCGAAAACTTGCAGAAAGTTCCGGGGAACAATCCAAGACTATCGGTTCTGTGCTTAGAAAGATCAAGGAATCGATCGATAAGATTACACAATCTACAGACAATGTTCTTAACAAGTTTGAAGCCATAGATTCCGGCGTAAAAACTGTAGCGGAACAGGAAGATATTATCCGTAACGCAATGGAAGAACAGGGAGAAGGTTCCAAACAGGTTCTGGACGGCGTAAGTCATCTAAACGAAATAACAAGACAGGTAAAGAGCGGATCCAATGAAATGCTTAGCGGCGCCAAGGAAGTTATCCAGGAAAGCACAAACCTTGAAAAGGTTACTCAGGAAATTACCTCGGGCATGAACGAAATGGCATCCGGCGCGGATCAGATAAACGTAGCGGTTCACCATGTAAACGAAATAAGTATCAAAAACCGCGAAGGTATCGACACCTTAATGAAGGAAGTCTCTAAGTTTAAAGTTGAGTAACAAAGAACCTCACGCGGGGCACGCTGAGAGAAGAAGAGGACGCAGGGATTTTTTATGGTTAAAACCTTAAATCTTTCCCTGCGAGCCCTGCTTCTTTGCGAGCCCTGCGTGGAGTTTTTTTTTATTTTTTTTGTGCTATAATTACACATGATTGATTTTCTAACAGATAATACAGAATTGGCCGAAAGTTTGGGGGTAAACCCTGCTCTTGGCCTTTCCGATGAAAAAGTTAAAGAACATTCCTTAAAATACGGCTCCAACGCTCTTGTCCGCACAAAACCTGAATCTATTTTTAAACGCATTTGGAATTGCATAACAGAACCTATGCTGCTTTTATTGTTATTGGCGGCTTTTCTCGCTCTTATTGTTAATATAGCCAATGCAGCCTCGGGCGGAGAAACCGACATTTTAAAAGTTATCGGTATTTTTGCCGCAATTTCCCTTTCTGTATCAATTACAGTCGCAATGGAAGGTAAAAGCGCAAAAGCATTCGAAGCTTTAAACAGGATAAACGAAGATATTATTGTAAAAGCGCTTCGTAACGGAAATGCCGTTACGCTAAATCAGCGCGATGTTGTTGCAGGAGATGTGCTTCTTCTTTCTACGGGCGATAAAATCCCCGCAGACGGAAGACTGCTTGAAAGCGCACAGTTAACGGCAGATGAATCTTCTTTAACGGGAGAAAGCGTACCTGTTAAAAAGGACGCTGCTCTTGTTATTACAAATGAAAAAACGCCTTTGGCCGAGCGCTTTAATATGCTGTACTGCGGAACATTTATAACAAGCGGTTATTGCAAACTGCTTGTAACCGCAGTCGGCGGCAAAACAGAGTTTGGAAAAATAGCCGGCGAATTAAGCGGAACTCAAAAGACTACTACCCCACTCCAGGAACGCCTTGGCAGAATGGGCAAACTTATTACCATTATTGGTTCGATTGCCGCCGCAGTTTTATTTGCTTCCCAGTTAATTTCTTTTGCAAGAAACGGAGAAATGTTTTTTGCGAATATACTTGATGCTTTTTTAATGAGCGTTGTACTTATTGTTGCCGCAGTACCCGAAGGCCTTCCTACAATTGTGGCTGTTTCCCTTTCTTTAAACATTATAAAGCTTTCCAAACAAAATGCGCTTGTTAAAAAAATTATAGCATCGGAAACTGTCGGATGTATAAATGTTATTTGCTCCGATAAAACAGGAACATTAACAGAAAACAAAATGACAGTTAACGGGGAAATAAAAGACGAAAATATCCTGCGTAATATCTGCATAAACAGCACTGCAGAAATCGGCAAAGGCGGCTCTTTTATAGGAAACCCGACAGAATGCGCGCTTTTAACAGCTGCTTCAAAGGCAGGCTGGGAATACAGTAAAAGAAGAGGGGATACAAACATAATTCATGTATTTCCGTTCTCTTCTGAAAATAAAAACATGACTACAGTTATACAGGAAGAAAATAATTACACAGTCTTTAGCAAAGGAAGCCCGGAAAAAATATTTATGTTATGCGGAATGGACGAAGCCGCCCGCCAAAAAATCGAAGAAAACATTACAGTCTGGCAGGAAAAAGCCTGCCGTATAATCGCATTCGCGCATAAAGAGTTTGTATGTGACATTAATAATAATATTTCAAAAAATGATTTCAACAAAGATGAAATCGAAAGCGGTATGGTTTTTGACGGCTTTGCTGCAATTTCTGACCCGTTGCGCGCAGATGTTAAGGATGCGGTAAGCCAGTGCCGTCTTGCAGGCGTAGACATAAAAATCCTTACGGGCGATAACATTGTAACTGCGACGGCCATTGCCAACGAACTTGGCGCACTGGATAAAAACCGTATCGCCGTGCAGGCGCATGAAATTGAGACCCTTTCCGATGAAGAGCTTACAACAAAACTAAATTCAATTACGGTTATCGCCCGCAGTACTCCTTCGATTAAAATGCGTGTTGTTAATTTATTAAAAGCAAAAGGAAATGTTGTAGCTGTTACAGGCGACGGCATAAACGATGCGCCTGCGTTAAAAAACGCGGATGTCGGTATTGCGATGGGTATTTCCGGCACAGAAGTCTCCAAAGAAGCGAGCGACATTGTTCTTTTGGATGATTCTTTTTCTACGATTGTAAACGCAATCCGCTGGGGCAGAGGTATTTATGAAAACTTTAAACGTTTTATTTGTTTTCAGTTAACGGTTAATATCGCTGCGGTTGTAACAATACTTGTCTCTACTGCCGTACTTGGCCTTAAAGCGCCGCTTTCCGCTTTGCACATTTTATGGATTAACATTATAATGGACGGCCCTCCCGCGCTCTCCCTTGGTTTAGAGCCGATTCACGGCGATTTAATGAAAAGAAAACCCGTCAAACGAAGCGAAAATATTCTTTCGCCCGTATTGTTAACCCGCATTATTTTATCGGGCATTTACATTTCTGTTGTTTCTCTTTTACAGCACAAGTTTGATTTTTTGGGCGCGGGCGAAGAATATGCGTCCACTGTTATATTCGCTTTGTTTGCGCTTTTTGCGCTGTTTAACGCATTTAACTGCCGCGAACTTTTTACCACAACCATCTTTAAAAACTTTTTTAAAAACAGGTTAATGCTGATTATTACCACAACTACAATCGTACTGCAGATAATAATTATTCAGTATGCAGGGGCTGTATTTGGTACAGTTCCGCTGCCTTTGGAAATGTGGGGAAGGATTTTCGCCGTCGCGGCGAGTATTATCGTGCTTTCCGAGATAGTAAAGCTAATTATAATAATTTTTACCACAAAGGCGAAGAAGGCGCAAAAGAAAGGGCTGTAATCTTCGTGCGACTTTGAGCGCCTTCGTGGTTAATATTATATATACCCCCCAGTTTTCCGATAATTTAGTATGAGAAAATGTTATTTAATAATGCTCGTTTTTCTGGGTTTTTCGGCTCTGTCCGCGCAGGATTTAAGCTTAAATTCGGGCGATCTTTTGCTGGAAATGAGAGCAGACGGCGGTTTTCATCTTTTTGTCAGGAAAAAACCTGATATTTCTTCCGTGCTTTTAACCGAAACAACAAGAGACCCAAACATGAGCGCGGACAACTATGCGTACAGAGCGGCTGAATGGAACCCCATTAACGGCGATGAAGTTCGTATTTTAAACGGCGTTCCAATTCCAAGAGAAAGCAGAATTTATTCCCTCATATCTTCTACAGTTGTAAATCATCCTGTTTTGGGACAGGCTTTCCATATCTATATACCTTACATTCTTTATTACGGTTACGCAGGCAGCCGTCATGGAGAAGTATATCTTACAGACGGAACATTTCTTAACATAAGAACATTCGCTCTGCCCTACGCTGATTATCGCGGCTCATTCAGGGATAATCCGTTTATGCTGGAAGCCAGACAGGAAATGCCGCCGGGGCCGCCGCAGGGTAATTATTTGGCAGAGGCAGTAACTGCATTTTCAGAAATTGCCAGAGCAGGAAGCGGCGAATTTATTATGTCGCAGGGACCGGATGATGTAATAAGTCATATTCGCGCCGTACTGGAAAGAGAAAGGGGCAAAACTCTTGATATCGTAATTTGTATCGATACAACCAATAGCATGAGAAGATACATCGATCCTGTACGCACAGGACTAATTCCAATGCTGGAAGAAATGCTAAGCGGATTTCCTTCGTTCAGAATTGGCATGGTTCAATTTAAAGATTATCATGAAATATACCTTACAAGAGTTATTCCTTTTACAACCGATTTTGCGCGGTTTCAACGCAGCCTAAATGCCATACGCGTTCAGGGCGGCGGCGATATACCGGAAGCCGTTTACGAAGCGTTACATGACGGAGCTACCAGGTTTACATGGGAAGCCGAATCCAGGATAATGATACTAATAGGAGACGCGCCTCCTCATCCAAGGCCAAGAGGAAGAATAACAAAAGAAATGGTGGATCGCGCTGTTGAAGAAAGAAACATTATCGTTCATGCTATGATAATGCCGCATTAGTATCAGGGGTAATTAATGAATATTTTTGAAGCCATAATATTGGGTATTTTACAGGGATTAACGGAATTTCTTCCCGTAAGCAGTTCAGGGCATTTGGTGCTTTTACAAAAAATATTTGACATACAGGAACCTTCATTGTTTTTTGACACAATGCTGCATTTTGGAACTTTAATTGCGGTGTTTATTGTTTTGTGGAAAGACATCTGGAATATTTTAAAAAATCCAGTTCAAAAACTTACAGGTTTTTTGATACTTGCGACAATTCCCGCTGTAGTATTTGCTTTACTCTTTAAAGACAAAATTGAAAATCTTTTTGTATCTGCGCAATTTTTAGGTATTTGTTTTCTAATTACTACTGCTCTTTTGATAACTGCAGAATTATTGTCCTCGAAATTTCGCCCTTCGGGCTCATTGGACGGTTCTCCGCGCGAAAAAAATAATGATAACCTAAAAAAGGCCGAACAAATGAGCTGGTTCGATGCTTTGTTTATAGGTCTTATGCAGGCAATCGCGATTCCCCCCGGCATATCCCGTTCCGGAGCGACAATATCAGGCGCTCTTTTTAGAAAACTTGATCGCGACTTTGCCGCGCGTTTTTCTTTTTTACTTTCTATTCCTGCAATACTTGGAGCTGTTGTCCTTCATTCAAAGGATCTTATCAAAGGAGATACAGCGGGCGATGAAAACAGCATAAGCGCTATTGCTGTTTTTGCAGGAACATTGGCAGCCGCCGTTGTCGGATTTTTTGCCGTTAAATTCATGTTAAAGATAATCCGTGAAAAATCACTTTTTGGTTTTGCAATTTATACAGGTATTCTTGGTATTTCAATTATAATCGACCAGCTTATAACCAGAATTGTATTTTAGGTTATTTCTCGGGCTTTTTTAGTTTTGAAAATATTGTTTTAGATAATGTAATTACCGGCAGAATTAAAATTGCAATAAAACTTCCCGCAAATCCATTGTTATATAAATTTAATCCGCCGTTTACATCTCCTATAAAGACGGCAATAGAAACATGCATAAAACCTGCAACAATACCCCAATGCCATCCATACCTTCCGGCAATGGGAGCCAAACCTGTAGAAAAAAGAATCGCAAGCGTATTTACAGAAGCGTCAAATTCAAGATGATTTAGATGAACTGCAATAATACTTCCTATAATAATTGGAATTGCGTTTCTTAGATGTTTTCCGCAGGCTGCAAATCCGGAAACTGTAAATATCCCTCCCAAAATAGGACCATTAATTCCTTTCCCCAAAACAAGCATTACGCTTGTAGACACAATACACATTATGCCGATATTTATGTAACAGGTATTGTGGTATTTGGTTAAATAATCACAGTCATCCGGATTTTTTTCTTTTAATAAATTGATATATTTTTTAAACGCATTTTTC
>Ga0123356_10000994_pt1 | contig 31497 bp, 21 predicted proteins | sample TergutEmb28metaG_2_FD_92546 | JGI IMG/M metagenome (GOLD analysis project Ga0123356, IMG submission 92546) | Embiratermes neotenicus P3 segment gut microbial communities from Petit-Saut dam, French Guiana - Emb289 P3 | ecosystem: Host-associated > Arthropoda: Insects > Digestive system > Gut ...
CCGTTGTCATGCGCCACCTGCTGCTGCAGCCTGAAAATATCCAGCGATTCGGCGAGCAGCTCCTTTTTTGTGATATCTTCTTTTTTGCCCTGTCCCGTTATTTTTTCGGCGTACTCCGGCACCATTTCCGGTCTGTGGATGATGTTTAGAATAAATTTGTCCATGTCTATGAATCACTCTTTTCGTACTTGATTCCGGGAGCGTTGCCTGTTACAGAAAATCTGAGTTCGCCATTCTCCAGTACTGCTGTTACTGTCGCTTGTTTTTTGCCGGTTTTGTCGTAGAGGTCAATGCTTTGTTCGGTCACATTATATGCGCGGATGGTTATGTTCTCATGATAATCATACTCGGCGGTGTCGTCGCGGCCTGTTGCGAGAAGGGTGTTTTCCGGTACAAACACGGGGAGGGTCATGTAGCTGTATTTATCACGGATAAGTCTGCCGCCCTGTATGGTTTCGCCGGTAAAGAAGTTTGTGAATCTGCCTTCGGGCAGGTACACATCGCAAAAACCGTCCTCATGAAAAACAGGCGCGACAAGAAGGCTGTCGCCGAGTTTGTACTGCTTGTCGAGCGTGTGGCAGAGCGGGTCGTCCGGGTATTCCAGCACCATCGGACGCATGACGGGTATGCCTGTTTGTGTTGCTTTGACAGACTGCGCGAACAGGTATGGCATGAGAGAGTTTTTTATCCCGGTGAAGTGCCGGAGCACGTCGACCGATTCCTCGTCATACAGCCACGGTACGCGGTATGAGCTGCTTCCGTGCAGGCGCGAATGTGTGGAGAACAACCCGAACGCGATCCAGCGCTTGTAGACGTCGGATGTTGCGGTATGCTCAAATCCTCCGATGTCGTGGCTCCAGAACGCAAAACCGCCAAGCGCGAGTGACAGACCGCCGCGCAGCGTTTCCGCCATAGCCGCATACGTCGCTTCGCAGTCGCCGCCCCAGTGTACCGGGAACTGCTGCCCGCCGGTTGTCGCGCTGCGCGCGAACAGGACAGCGTTGCTTTTGCCGTTTTTGCGCTCAAGCAGCTCAAAAACGGCTTTGTTGTAAATATACGCGTAATAATTGTGCATCCGCTGCGGATCTGTCCCGTCAAACCAGCGGATATCATAAACCGGTATACGTTCGCCGAAGTCGGTTTTGAAGCAGTCAACGCCCATATCGATCAGCGCTTCGAGTTTTTGCAGATACCAGTCCGACGCGTTTGGGTTGGTGAAGTCGACAATACCCATCCCGGGCTGCCAGAGATCCCACTGCCATGTTGTGCCGTCTGTTCTGCGGAGGAGATAACCCTTTTCCGATGCTTCGTCAAAGAGAGGGGATTTCTGCCCGATATACGGGTTTATCCAAACGCAAACCCGTAAACCCTTGTCACGCAGTCGTTTGAGCATAGGCGCCGGTTCGGGGAACATGGCTTCGTCCCATGCGAAGTTACACCACTCGTACTCCTTCATCCAGAAGCAGTCGTAGTGGAATACCGACAGCGGTATACCGCGCCCGGACATACCGTCGATGAAGCTGTTTACGGTTTCTTCATCATAGTCTGTGGTGAATGAGGTCGAAAGCCAAAGTCCGAACGACCATGCGGGAGGCAGCGGAGCTTTGCCTGTTAGCTCGCAGTAGTTGGAAAGAGCCGCTTTGACGTTTCCCCCGCCTATCACGATGTAACTCAGTTCCTCTCCCGCGACCGAGAACTGCGCCCGTGAAGCGGACTCGGTGGCGATCTCATAGCTGACGCGTTCGGGGTGGTTCGCAAATATGCCGTACCCTTTGGAGGAAATATAAAACGGGATGTTTTTATACGCTATATCGGAAGATGTACCTCCGTCTTCGTTCCAGATATCAACGCTTTGACCGTTTTTGACAAACGGTGTAAACCGCTCGCCGAGACCGTATATGTACTCGTCCACACCGAGGTCGAGCCTTTCCCGGAAAAACGGCCCGTCGTTTGTGGTGAGGTACGCGGCCTGCTTATAGTCGGAGCGGGTCAGTGTCTGACCGTCATAAACGATGGTCAGGGAGAAACGACCTTTGGTCAGAGTTGCCGTCATTTTACCTGCGCTGACGGTAAAAACCTCTTCTGTTTCACTAAATACCATTTGCTGCGGGTCGAGAAAGAGGTCAAATGCGGGAGCCGCAGGCATCGCGTTTTTGTAATGATAAAACCTTACGCCGAGCATATTCCGGCGCGGCGCTGTGATCTCGAGCGTAAGCAAAGGTCCTGCAAGCGTTTGCCCGCGGTGACGCACTTCAAAAGGCGCGATATACGCGGTCAGCTTATCCCCGGAAAATAAAACGTCCCTGATCTCGGCGCAGCCGTAGACTGTGACGCCGGGTTTCGGCATCCAGTATCCGTCGGTGAATTTCATACGGAAACTTCCTTTCTGATGTCCCCGCTCGAAGCGCCGACCGCAAAGGTCAATGATTCCGGCTTTATCGTAAACGCGGCGGTTTCCTCATCGTATAATGTCAGTTCGTCGAAGGGGACTGTAAATGAAACCAGTTTTGCCTTGCCCGGTTCAAAGCTAATACGCTCAAAGCCGCAGAGCTTCCTTACCGGCGCTTTTACAGGTGTGCCGTGTAATGACGCGTATAGCTGTATGACTTCGTCACCCGCACGGGTCCCGGTGTTGCGGATCTTACAGGACACGGTATAGCCGCCCCCTGTTTTTGTTGCTGTCAGTTCCTCATAGTCAAATGTCGTATAGCTCAGCCCGTGACCGAACGGGTACTGGACGGGTTTCTCAAAATACATGTAGGTCCGCGGGTTGTTGATGATGTCATAATCGTTTATATCCGGCAGATCATCCTCGGAAAGATACCATGTCATTGACAACCGTCCCGCGGGATTATACCGCCCGAACAGTACATCCGCGACTGCGGCGCCGACATCCTGTTCGCCGTGCGCTGTGTATATCACTGCGCGTAGCTTCTTTGCCTCTTCCGGGAAAGCGTACGGATATCCGGCTATCAACGTCAGAATGATGTTTTTGTTAACGGCGTAAAGCCGGTCGATAAGCTGTGTCCAGCGGCGCGGGAAAGCAAGTGCGGGGCGGTCGAAGCATTCGCGGCCGTTTACGAGAGGGTGGTTACCGAGCGCGAGAAAAATCGTGTCGGACTGTGCCGCCGCTTCTATCGCTCCGGCGAGACCGTCGGTCAGTGTAACGCGCCGTAAGGTGCCGTCCAGTTCGTCGATGGTTTTTCTGTCCTCATCGTTATACCGGTCGCCGAATGAACTGCTGTGCGGGAGGAACTGCCCCGTGTTTTCGTCGCGGTAAAACAGCTCCATTGTAAACCATCCCCAGACAACGTCCGAACTGCAGCTTAACCCAAGCTCATGTGTGAGATTCAGGTATTTTCCGGTTTTTATGTTGCGGTACGAAACAGAGTTGAACCCCCAGTCGATCTCCTCAAATACCGCCCGCGCGGATTCTTTATCGCTGAATGATACTTCGCCTTTTTTCCCGACACATAACCAGCCGCCTTCCTTGTCGCTGTATATCGCGCATTGGTCGTGTAACCCGGCTGTGCTGACAGCATCTTTGGGGAGTGTCTCCCTGATCGCGCCAAGCGGCGTTACGATGTGCGGAGGGGTGCCCGAGTACCAGTCGGGGAGATTTTTCTCCGCAAGGTCTCCAAGTACAAGTGTTTTACCGCAGGTGCGGGGGGAGAGCGGCAGGATCCCGTCGTTTTGCAAAAGCACTATACCTTTGAGCGAGGCTTCCAGCGCGGTCTCCGAGTGTTCAGCGCAGCACAGGCGATCCTGCGGGATAGCGGTGAACGGGCAAGCACCGGAAGGATCGAACTGTCCGAGACGGAAGCGTGTTTTTAACGTGTTTGTGATGGCGCGGTCGATGTCCTCCTCTGTTATCAGCCCCTCACGCAGCGCGTCGGATGCCGCTTCAATGACCATGTCGGACTTCTGAACGGGGAAAGTGTCGACCCCGTGCTTAAGCGCGATCGCGACAGCCTGCGCGCGGGTTTCGCAGTATTTGTGATGCGTCATTGTTTGGAAAAGGTCGTCACCGTCGCTTACGATATAACCCTTGCAGCCCCATTCACCTTTGACTATACTCAGGTTTTCGGGGTTGGCGATGCAAGGTGTTCCGTTGATTTCATTATATGCGGTCATCAAAGACATAGCTCCGCCCTCAAGGAACGCATACCTGAAGACGCGGAGATAGTACTCGTGCTTGACACGCTCGCTTATATTGGTAGATGTGGAAAGGCGGTCTTTTTCTACATTGTTGCCGTAGAAATGTTTAAGGGCGCAGGCTGCTTTGAGGTAGTACGGGTCGTCGCCCTGTACTCCGCGTATCAAAGCGGCTGAGAGTTTTCCCGTCAGATAAGGATCCTCTCCATAAGCCTCTTCATTACGCCCCCACCGCGGGTCGCGCTCCATGTCGATAGTCGGGAACCAGATCGTAAGCCAGCGGTTATGCTCGTCTTTTTCATACCAGACACGCGCTTCGCTCCCTATGACGTCTCCGATGCGGTGCAGCAGGTCAGCGTCCCATGTGCAGGACAGCCCGATAGGCTGCGGAAATACTGTAGATCTGCCGCTCGGGAACTGGTCGTGCTTGTAGCGGACAAGCAGGCCGTGCGCTCCTTCCGCGCAGAGCTCATAAGCATTGATCTTAAGCCTCGGTACAGCGCGCTGGCTCGTAGGGAGCAAGCCGAGTTTTTCTTCGAGTGTCATCATCGAGATGAGAGTGGATATACGCTTTTCCAACGGTTGGGTATGATCGAATACTTTTTTTAATGACATCTCTTACCCTCCTGTAAATTGCAGCCACTCCAGATCGAGGTCGCAGCCGGGCAGGAATACGAATGTGACTTTATTCAGCCCGGTGACCCGTTCCTGCAGTTGGCAGGTAGTTTCTGTGTAATCGCGTGTGTTTTCCAGTGTGATCATTTGTTTGACCGTTCCGGTTTCGCTTGTAAAATCTATACGCACCGGGTTCTCCGTAAGGCGTGAACGCTGACTGATCTTCACTGCCGCCGCGCCTTTTTTTCCGAAATCCATATCCTCAAAAGTGATCGAAACATTATTCCCGATGCCTTCGACATTTTTGCCGGTCACCCGGAATGAATCTCCGTATATTTCGTTATTTTCCGCTGCATACAGCCGCGCGAATCCTTTATCCGGCCGCGCGAACACAAAACCTTTAAAATGCAGTTTATTACGAAAAACCAGACAAAGGGACGTCACTCCGTGCAGACGCCGGGGCAGGATATAATCCGCTTCCATGTACTGACTCCAGATATACTCCTTGTCGTAACGCGCGTTGAGCAGCTTCTCACCGCCGCCGGAGGGCGATCCATTCCAGATCTCAAAATCAAATCCGTCCGGACCCAAAGCGTACAGCCAGAGCTTGATTTTATCCGAGCCGTATGATCCGAAGTCCAGATTCTCAAAAGTGATAAACACTTCTTCATCATTTGATATCGCGACACCTCGTTCTATGCCGCCTGCGAGTTTTACATTACATGCTGTATGAAGCTCACTCGATAGAAAACCGTAAGGGTCAAGAAACGGTTGTCCGTACCCTTTAAACTCCATTTTGTACAAACTGATCACGGAATCGTGGTCACGCCCGTTTTTCGCCGAACATCTTAAGTATACCTGACCGTCGCCTTTCGGAACGACAACAACACTTTGACCGTCATCCGCGACACGTAGCTCCCCGAGAGGGCTGTCGATCCCGCCGGCCGTTGCCAAACGCCATTTAAGCGTATCCCCGGTTTGTTTGATGGTGCGCATGCGCGTATCGTAGTACGACGCGCCGGGCGGGTGGAGCAGCGCAGTGATAGCGGGGGACTTGCCGTCGCCGGCTTCTATGACACCGGCGTCAGAGCTGATCAGTTCTATCTTACGGACGGGGATATCCGCCTTATCCTGCACGATTTTTACGCGCGGATCGCGTCCGCCGATACGGCGGACTACCGCAAGCAGCTTACCGTTGAATAACCGGCGGGTAGGGGAGCGGTATGATTCGTAATCGCTTGAATCTCCGTTGTCAAGCGCAAGCAGATTACCGTCTTCCACGATGACACGGACGCGGTGGTTTGCGTTTTCCACCGGATTACCGGACGAGTCGAGCGCGGTTATTGTGATGAACTCAAGCTCTCCGTAAATCTTGTGTTCACTTTTAAGAGAAACGGCGTCACCAAAAGAAGCACGCCGGGCTGTTGCGATGATTTTACCGTTTTCATCATATGCCTCGGCACGCAGCGTACCGGGTCTATACGGGATCAGCCAGCTTGCGATCCACCTGTCCTGTTCCGGATCCATCCCGCCGATTTTTTCTTCATCCAAAAAGAGCGCGAAACCCGGTGCGTTAGAGCATACGCGTACGTCGACCGATTGCCCGGGTGAGAAATCCCAATACGGGAAAATGTGTACAAAAGGCGAGGTTTTATAGTCTGTCCATGCCGCTTTATACACGTAATACGAATCCTTTTCAAACCCCGCAGTATCAGTCTGACCGAAGTAGCAGTTTTTTGTATCGTACGGAGTCGGTTCACCGAGATAGTCAAACCCCGACCAGATGAACTGACCAAGGGAAAAAGGCGCGTCAAGATCGCTCCGGACACATGCTTCGGGAGTTCCCGCTCCCCAGCTCGCGCTGCAGTTACCGAGAGAAGAACACTGGAGATCATCGTCGGCAAGTGTAGGTTTAGAAAGCGGGAAGCGGTAGACGCCCCGGCTCTGGAGCGTTGAACTTGTCTCACCGCCGTAGATCACCCAGTCCGGATACATTTTATGGTGCTCCTCATAAAGGTTTGGAGCGTAGTTGTACCCGACGATCTTAATGATATCGGCGCATTTTTGTGTGTTCTCCCATGCCATGTAGTTGGAACAGAACGTTACAGGCGCATGCCCGTCCGGGTCGTGTTTTTTTACAAGGTCAGTCAGACGGCGCAGCGTTGCCGCTCCATCCTTAAAATCGAGATGAGTATCCGCGATCTCGTTGCCTACGCTCCAGAGGATCAGACTCGGATGGTTGCGGTCGCGCCGGATCCATGACGCGACGTCGCGTTCGACCCACTCATCAAAAAAGCGAGCGTAATCGCCCGGTGTTTTAGGTCGTTTCCATATATCGGTCAGCTCGTTCATAACGAGAAAACCCATTTCGTCACACAGGTCCATCAAAGCGGACGCGGGAGGGTTGTGTGCCGTGCGTATCGCGTTGACGCCCATTTCCCGCATGATCTCAAGCTGACGCCGCGCGGCGTCCTTGTGAAAAGCGGCGCCTAATGCTCCGAGATCATGGTGCATGCATACTCCGTTGAGCCTCACGCGTCTGCCGTTTAATAAAAAGCCGTTGTCCGGAGTGAACTCGATATCGCGAAATCCGAAACGGGTGTAAACAGTGTCTTCTGTTTTACCGTCTATCAAAAGCTCGGTACGCAGTGTGTACAGGCGCGGATTTTCTATATCCCAGGCTTCGATCTCTTCACCGTCGTCTGCATCTGTGAGAATCGTGTGTGTTACATTATATGCAGACCCGTTTGTAACGACATCCGCGTCTGCTTTCCATGTCCATTTACCGTTTGTTAAATTAGTAGTGACATAGACTCCGTCAGGCGAGATGTGGCACGCATTGCGGATTATCATCCATACATCGCGGAATATCCCTGCTCCGGTGTACCATCGGGAGCTTTGACCGTTATAGTTGACCGTGAGCTCGATTTTGGTCGGTCCGTCACTGCGCAGATACTCTGTTATATCATGCTCAAAAGCGGTATATCCGTACTTCCATTCCCCGGCGAACTGTCCGTTTACATACAGGGTGCTGTCCATATATACGCCGTCAAAGCGCAGGCTCATACTTTGACCGTATCCAAGCGTGTATGCGTCGATCTCCCGGGTATACGTACCGGTACCGCTTTGGTAAAAAGTGTAAGCGTCACCTATCAGCCAGTCATGCGGGAGGCTTACAGGTATCGGCTGCGCACCGTCAAGCGAAAACGTCCAGTCGCTGTTGAGCAGTTTTACATCAGGCATCACATAACCCCCTATAACTGGTTCCTCTTTATCTTACCGCTGATGGTTTTCGGAAGGCTGTCGCGGAAGACCACTATACGCGGGTACTTATACGGAGCGGTGTGGGTCTTGACATAGTCCTGGATCTCCTTTTTCAGCTCTTCCGTAGGTTCGGCGTCTTTGGTTAGGACTATGCTTGCTTTGACCACCTGACCGCGTATCTCGTCGGGTTCGGGTGATACGGCGCATTCCAGTACATACGGAAGCTCCATTATGACACTTTCTATCTCAAACGGACCTATACGGTAGCCGGAGGATTTTATAAGGTCGTCGACGCGGCCGACAAACCAGAGATGACCCTGTTCGTCCTGCCATGCCGTATCGCCTGTGTGGTATGCGCCGTCGTGCCACGCGGCAGCGGTCTGTTCTTCACCTTTGTAGTAGCCGTTGAATAAACCGCAGGGGCTGCCTTCGTCAGTCAGGATCACTATCTCGCCTACTTCGCCGGGACCGACAAAGCTTCCGTCATTGTCCATAAGAGCGATATTATACAGCGGACTTGGTTTACCCATAGATCCTACTTTTGGAGTCATACCGGCCAGGTTTGCTATCATAAGCGTCGTTTCCGTTTGCCCGAAACCTTCCATGATCGACAGACCGGTCGCTTTTTTAAACAGGTTAAACACTTCCGGATTAAGCGCTTCGCCGGCAGTGGTAAGGTACTTGATTGTCGAAAGGTCGTACTTTGAAAGATCCTCGCGGACAAGGAACCTGTACATCGTCGGCGGTGCGCAGAATGTGGTTATGCCGTGCTCGGCGAACATAGGCAGTATCTCAAGCGGGTCAAAACGGTCAAAGTCATATGTAAAAATCGCTGCTTCGCATAACCATTGCCCGTAAAGCTTGCCCCATACGGACTTGCCCCAGCCTGTGTCTGATATCGTAAAGTGGATACCGTCAGGGTCGACGCAATGCCAGTACTTCGCAGTGATAAAGTGGCCGAGCGCGTATGTGTATGTATGCGCGGCGATTTTAGGATATCCGGTTGTTCCCGAGGTGAAGTACATGAGCATAAGGTCGTCGCCGCACGGAGAATCTTCCTCGCGGGGGTATGTACCGCGGAACCTTTCGTGTTCATCATCATAACCGCTCCAGCCTTCGCGTTTTCCGTTGACGATGATCCTGGTCGTTACCATCGGACAGTTCGCGATAGCGAGATCAGCTTCGTCAGGCGCTTTACTCTGCGCGGTGCAAACGATCGCGGAGATGCCCGCCGCTTCAAAACGGTACTCAAAGTCTTTTTGTAACAGCTGATCAGTTGCCGGGATAGCTATCGCGCCCATTTTGTGCAGGGCGGTGATGATCGGCCAGAACTGGTAGTTTCGCTTGAGAACAAGCATCACGCGGTCGCCGCGTTTTATGCCGAGACTTGTGAAATAATTTGCCGCTCTTGAAGATTGGCGGGATATATCGGAAAATGTAAACCGGCGGACAGTATGGTCGCGGTCGACATGCAGCATCGCGAGCTTCTCCGGAGCTTTTGCGGCTATCGCGTCCACGACGTCAAACGCGAAGTTGAAGTCGTCCTGATCCTTGAATGTGATAGATTGCAACCTTCCCTGTTCGTCTTCCACCGGGAAGCAGAAGTCTTCGTATACGGACGGCCCCGACTGAGGGCTGATCGCAGGTTGTTCGACCGCTGTCTCACGTTCGGCAACCGGTTCTTCCTCGCCCGGTATTACGATGGCGCAGAATACGCAGTCCTCACCGCCGACGGCGATCATACCGTGCGGCGTTGCGCTGTTATAGTAAATGCTGTCACCCTCGGAGAGAATCTCCGTGTGTTCTCCGATCTGGACTTTAAGCTGCCCGCTGTAAATAATATTAAACTCGTGTCCGCTGTGGGATATGAGCTGTATCGGTTTTCTCTGCTGGTCGTCTGAATAGGAGTATGTGACCCAGTAAGGTTCCGCGATCTTATTTCTGAAACGCGGTGCGAGGTCGCGGACTTCGACGTTCTGCTCCTTTGATGTCACCCTGCCTTTACCCCGCCGTGTAACCGCGTATGAGGTAAGGTGGGCGCTCCAGCCTTCAAGCAGGTCGGTCAGTTCAACCCCGAACAGGATCGCGCTGTTGTGGATAAACGAAAAAGGCAGGTCTTCGCCGCCTGCTTCATAAGTTCTGTACAACTCCGCGCTGAGCCCGAGCTTTTTTGCCATTTCCTCACATGTGTAGCCGCTGACTTCGCGCAGTTCTCTGATGCGCATCGCGACGTCCATGATCCTTGTTGTTGTTTGAGTTTGGTTTGACATGATATGGTCCTCATATTCATAGGGTTTGCATATTTTACATGGTCAACAGCGGATGTGTCAATCAAAACAATGACATTTGACTGGTTTCGGGAAGACCGCGGAGCGCTCCTATGTTTTTCAACTGTTCAAGGTGGGTTTTTGTTACGCTTGAGCACGCGGCGGAGATATCGTCCATAGATACAAATTTACGGTTTAAACGTTGTTTCGCGAGGTCATTTGCCGCTGCTTCGCCAAGACCGTTTATCGCTATAAACGGAGGCCGCAGTTTGTTATCTCCGACGATGATAAACCTGGAGGGGTCAGATTCGTAGAGATCGATACCTGTAAAATCGAATCCGCGCATATAAAACTCGTAACAGGATTCCAGAGTTATCAGGAGTTCTTCATCTTTTTTAGTCGGATTTACCGCGCTTTTGACTTCCCGTATCCTGGACCGTACGATATTTATCCCCTGCGCCATGTACTCAACGTCAAATCCGGGGGATTTTCGCCCGCGCCGGCAGAAGTACGCGCTGTAATACTCAAGCGGATGATTCACCTTAAACCACGCGATGCGAAAAGCCTCCATGACATATGCCGTCGCGTGCGCTTTCGGGAAAAGATATTTTATCTTGTTACATGATTCGATGTACCAGACGGGCACATCGTGATTCAGCATTTCCTCTTCCGCGCCTTTCGGGAGTCCGTCACCCTTGCGGACGCTTTCCGATATCTTAAACGCAGTACGTTCATCAATACCTTTTGATTTAAGGGTCAGCATGATATCGTCGCGGCATCCGATGGTTTTATCTATCGCTACACCATTTTCGATAAGCTCTTTTGCGTTGCCGTGCCAGACGTTTTCTCCGTGTGAAAAGCCCGAAAGCCGAATAAGTGTGTCGAAATCCTTAGGCTGGGCGTCGTTGAGCATATCCCGCGCGTTGACTGTGCCGAACTCGGGGATCCCGATCGTGCCTGTTTTTCCTATTATAGGATTGTCTTCCGGGAGTCCGAGCCGGGTGGGAGAAGTGAACAACGACATTGTATCGGGATCGTCGAACTCTATATCGCCGGCGTCTATACCTGTCATTTCCTCGAGCATTTTTATCATCATCGGGTTGCCGTGCCCGAGCATATCGAACTTAACAAGGTTATCTTCCATACACTTATAGTCAAAATGCGTTGTTATGACGCCTTTGTCGGGATCGTCCGCGGGGTGCTGCGCGGGGCAGAAGTCCGTGATGTCCATATCTTTAGGGATGACAACAAGCCCGCCGGGATGCTGACCTGTCGTTTGCTTGACTCCGTCGCAGCCTTTTGAGAGATAATCGATCTCCGCTCTTGAAGCAAGCCTGTTGTGGAACTCGAGGTACTTCATTACCGCTTTATAAGTATTTTTGTCAGCAAGTGTACCGATCGTCCCCGCGCGGTAGACATTTTCCGCGCCGAAGAGATCGTTGGTGAACTTGTGTGCTACTGTTTTATCCGTTCCGGCGAAGTTTAAGTCTATATCCGGGATTTTTTTACCGTCAAATCCCAGAAAAGTCTCAAACGGGATATTAAAACCGTCTCTGAAAAGCATTGTGCCGCAGGATAAACATGTCTTCTTCGGCATATCTGCCCCGCAGGCGTAATGGTGAGACAGAGAACCGTCCCCTGTCTCCATAGCCGCGCCGTGAGACGCGTCATCGGGGAATTCCACCCTTTTACATTCAGGGCATCTGTAGTGCGCGGGCAGAGCGTTGACTTCGGTTATACCTGCGAGGAATGCGATGAAAGAGGAGCCGACACTGCCGCGGGAGCCTACGATGTGCCCCTGCTTTATAGCGGAATTTACGATCTTCTGCGCGGACATGTATATCACGTCGTAATTGCGTTTGAGAATGTCATGCAGTTCTATTTCCACCCGCTTTGTTATACGCTCGGGCGGTGATTCTCCGTAAAGTTCATTAAGTCTGGTGTAAACGAGCTCCTTAAGATCGTCAGCGCTGCCTTCGAGTTTTGGAGTGAACAGTTTTTTTGAAGGGGGAAGAGGATCCACCTTCCCGCATTCGTCCGCGATCCCGCAAGGGTTTTTAATGACGATCTCATATGCGGTCTCTTCACCCAGATAGCTGAACTCCTCGAGCATTTCATCCGTTGTTTTAAAAAAGATCGGCAACTCGTTGTTTGCGCCGGAGAACTCTTTGAATGTCAGCAGGACATGTCTGAAGATCTCATGCTCGGGGTCAAGAAAATGCGCGTCGCCGGTCGCGACAACCGGTTTACCCAGTTCGCTGCCCAGCGCTACGACTTTTCTGTTGAAATCCCGGAGTTCCTCTTCGCTGCTTGCTTTCGGCTTATCACCCTCCAGCATGAATCTGTTGTTACAGATCGGCTGTACTTCGAGATAATCGTAAAACCCGGCGATCCTTTTAAGCTCAAGGTCGTTACGCTTTTTTACGATCGCGTCAAACAGCTCGCCGCTTTCACACGCGCTGCCGATTATCAGCCCTTCTCTGTGCCGGACAAGTACGCTTTTTTTTATGATCGGTTTACCCGAAAAATGCTCAAGATGGCTTATTGTAATAAGCTTGTACAGGTTTCTCAGTCCTGTCTCATTTTTTACGAGCAGTATGATGTGATTGTTGCGGGTTCTCTTTTTCTTGCCTGTCTGCCCGTTTGCGGGGTTGGAAAGGTGCCTCTCTTCGGTGTCATCAGTATCGTAAGACTGAGGTTCTTCCGCGGTTTTGGCGTCAATGTCGTTGCGGAAATACCCTTCAACGCCGTATATCACTTTGATTTTATCCTTTAGTTCTTTTACGGCAGCCGCCGCCTCCGGAAAAGACTGGACCACGCCGTGGTCGGTTATCGCTATCGCGGGATGACCCCACTCAACCGCGCGTCTGATGACTGTTTTTACATCGATCAGCGCGTCCATTGCGGACATTTTAGTATGAAGGTGCAGCTCAACGCGTTTTTCTTCCGCGGTGTCGGCTCTGGTTTCTTTTTCTATGATCACAATGTTATCAGGAGCCAAAGTAAGCTCGTTGTCATACTTGCTTAAAAGGATCGAGCCCGAAACAGTAAGATGCATGCCAAGCTCGATCGCGTTTGCGACGATTTCAGCCCTTTCAAATCTTTCCTTCTGCATGAACTTTGTGACATTTATCGCGCCGGTGTTATCTGTGATATCAAAGCTTAGCAGCCACGCGTCGCTTTTTTCGATATACCTGCTCCTGACTTCGCATACTTCGCCTTTTATCTTTACTTTTCCGTGGTCAAGCGTTACTTCTCTCATTGGGATCGGCGCGGCTTTAGTATCTCTTCCCATAACGACGCCGTCCCGGAATCTTCCGCGTTTTGTTTTGCCTGCTGCCTGCTTCTGCTCCGGTTTTTGTGTCAACGCCGGAGAAGGAACAGGCTGCGCAAAAGCGGCGGTGATCGAAACCTTGCTTATGCCGAACTCCTCAGCGATAATGCCTTCGATGATGCTGATCTCGTACGGCGGCGCCGGTTCCTTAAGTCTCAGCATCAACGCGATCGTTCCTTTTTCTTTGTTTACATCCGCGGAAACGACCCGCGCTTCATTGTAATCGGTCGCGAGTCTGTTGCTTTCCTTCAAAAAAGGGAACATTTCATACAGGGGCACCTGAGTTTGTGGGTTCAATTGGTTCTCTCCATAACATTGAATAATTCGTCTACAAGTTTATCCGTCGGGACTTTCCCGATTATCTTTCCTTTAGCGAAAATGACTCCTTCGCCGTCACCGCCCGCTATACCGTAGTCAGCCTGTGACGCTTCGCCGGGTCCGTTTACCGCGCACCCCATAATAGCGATAGTCAGATTTTCTTTAGCATTCAGCTTACTTTCCACATCGTTTGCCAGACCGATGACGTCGATGTTGCATCTGCCGCAGGTGGGGCAGGAGATGATATCTACTCCGGGGCGCAGGTGTAGTGCTTTTAAGATCGTCATAGCGGCTTCTACCTCGCGTTCGGGGTCGGCTGTCAGGGATACACGGATCGTGTCGCCTATACCGTCGAGCAGGAGCGCGCCGATACCGATCGCTGATTTTATCGTTCCGGCGTACTCAGTACCGGCTTCGGTGATACCTAAATGCAGCGGATAATTCGTTTGCTCATGTAGAAGCCGGTATGTTTTTACCGTTAGCGCAACGTTTGACGCTTTTGCCGAGAGCCAGATATTGTCAAAATCATATTTGTTCAGGAGTTTTACGTGACCCAGCGCGCTTTCGAGCATCGCTTCGGGTGTTACTCCGCCGTGTTTTTCCAATATTCCTTTCTCTAAACTGCCGCTGTTGACTCCGATACGGATAGGTATGTTTTTTTTGTTACAAGCATCGGCGACAGCTTTCATACCGTCCGTGCTTCCGATGTTTCCGGGGTTTATGCGGATTTTATCGGCCCCTGCTCCGATCGCGCGGAGCGCCAGCTTATGGTCGAAATGGATATCCGCAACGAGCGGGATGCCGATACTTTCTTTGATCCCTGCTATCGCGTCCGCGGAGGCAGCATCCGGTACCGCGACGCGGACAATATCACAGCCCAGCGCCGCAAGCATGTTGATCTGCGAGGCAGTCGCTTTTACGTCGGCTGTTTTTGTTGTTGTCATTGACTGTATCGTGATACGGTGCGGTCTCAGTTTATCCATTAATTATTCTCATCACATCATTATATAGAATGACTACCATCAGTCCTATCAATAACACAAAGGCTCCTGTGTTGATGTAACCCTCATACTTCGGATCCAAGCGGCGGCGTGTGACGGTTTCGATGACCCATGTTATGAATATAAAGAGTATTCTGCCGCCGTCCATAGCCGGTATCGGCAACAGATTTACAACAGCTACGTTTACTCCGATAAAAGCCATTAAAAACGCTATATTGCCTATTGCCGCGATCACTGTCGGAGCCTGCTGCCCGATCGTATTCATAGCATCCACGATCCCGACGGGACCGGAGATATCTTCCATCCCCGCGGCTCCGCTTATGAGCATCGCGATACTTACACGGATCATCCGCATGAAGTTGAATGCCTGATAGCAGGAGAACTTCAGCTGCTCGCCTGCCGTTGCCTCTATAGCGTTGAAGGTGATGCCGTACCGGTATCTCATTTCACCGTCGATATTGTAATTACGACGTTCCAGCGGGAAGTTGTTCAGCTTGATATTTTCACCGTTCCGTCTTATGACAAGGTCGACACGGCTCCCTGTGTTCAGTTCCATAAACATGGAGAAATCATCGACATAATAAAGCCGCTCTCCGTTTATGGAAACGATCGTATCTCCCGTCATCAGTCCGTCCGGACCTTCGTTCGGGAATTCATCAACAAGACTGGAGATCGTTGTACCTACAAAACCTGTAGCGCCCGCAGTTATTATTAGGATGATGATAAACGCCGCGATGAAGTTGGCGAGGCTTCCCGCGACCAGGATAATGATACGCCGCCAGCGTTTTTGTGAAGTAAACGCCCTGGGATCGTCCACTTCCTCGTCCTGTCCTTCCATCGCGCAGAATCCGCCGAAAGGAAGCGCCCGCAGGGTGTAAAGGGTTTCCTTGCCTTGTTTTTTCAACAGCTTCGGGCCCATTCCTATCGCGAACTCGACGACCTTTACATTCAGCGCTTTAGCTGAGAGGAAATGCCCAAGTTCGTGGATCGCAATGATTATTCCGAATGCGAGTATCGCTAAGACTATGTACATAAGTTTCCTTTCAGCGCTTCTTCTATTTTATCGGATATGCCGTAGAAGCCGGTTTCATTTTTCAGGAATTTGTCTACAGCCTCTTCGTTAGCTTTGTTGAGCGCAGCGCAAGCGGTATCGCCGCTTTTTGCCGCTTTATAAGCAAGGCGCAGACAGGGAAAAGAATCGTAGTCGGGTTTTTCAAATGTTAACTGTTTCAGTTCGGTTATGTCAAGCGCTTTTATCTGCGAAGGCATACGGTCAGGGTATGTAAGCGCGTATTGGATCGGCAGGCGCATATCGGGGTTTGAAAGCAACGCAATGATGGTGTTGTCGGTGAACTCGACCATGGAATGTATGATACTTTCAGGGTGTATCACAACTTCTATCTGCTCCGGTGTGATGTTAAAAAGGTGGACGGCTTCGATGATCTCCAGCCCTTTGTTCATAAGCGTAGCGGAGTCGATTGTCACTTTTTGCCCCATGCTCCAGTTAGGGTGGCGCAGCGCCATTTCCGGTGTGACTTTACTCAGTTCGTCACGTGTTTTGCCGCGAAAGGGACCGCCGGAGGCTGTGAGGATGATTTTTTTTATTGTTTTTATATTTTCTGCGCAGCTGAGGTCGTGCGATGTGCTCCCCGCTGTAGTGACTCTCAGTTCATGAAGACATTGAAATATCGCGGAGTGCTCAGAGTCGACGGGGATGATCTCAGCTCCGTGTTTTCGGGCTGTATCCATAACCAACCTGCCTGCGCAGACGAGCGGCTCTTTGTTTGCTATCGCTACCCGCTTGCCTGTTTCGAGCGCCGCAAGTGTCGGCTGTAAACCCGCCGCGCCCGCGATCGCAGTCACGATCGTGTCCGCTCCGCTTTCCCGGGCGGCTTCGATCAGGCCGTCCATCCCCCGGACTACGCGGGTGTCTGTGCCGCTTATACGGGATTCGAACTCGCCTGCTGCTTTTTCGTCGAAAACCGCAACGAGAGCCGGTCTGTATTTCCTTGTCTGTTCTTCAAGCAGCTTTATACTTTTGTCCGCGCTGAGAGCGAGAACACGGTGCCCTAAATGTTCCGCGACTTCAAGGGTTTGCCTGCCTATCGAGCCGGTCGAGCCGAGGATCGAGAGTGTTTTTTGCATATCTATCTCCGTTTTGATGCCGCGCTTTCCGCAGCTTTAGACAAAAAATATCAAACAAAAACCGCGGGCCATATCGTCATCATCAGATATATCGCCGGAGCGGTAAAAATCATGCTGTCAAAGCGGTCGAGCATACCGCCGTGTCCGGGCATAAGCTTGCCGTAGTCTTTTATGTCATACTCGCGCTTTACAAGTGAAAAAGCAAGGTCGCCGAGTTCCGTTACGACAGCGCCGGTCAGTCCGTATACTAAAAGCGCCGGATAGACGATGGTCAGTGTTGTTGTATTTGCAAGGATGACTCCGTATAAAAGCATTCCGGCTGTGCCGGCTATAAGCCCGCCTATGCAGCCTTCGACCGTTTTCCCGGGACTGACGTTCGGGAACGCTTTTCGTTTACCGGTCGCTACTCCGGTGAAATACGCTCCGGAGTCGGTCATAAACGCGCAGACGATAGGCAGCAGGACGAGCAGATGCCCGTTATTTAGAATTTTTAGACTGATAAGGCTTGAGAGCATATACGGTATCAGTATGCCGCCAAAAAGAGCGGTGAGGATATCCCGGAAAGCGACTTGTTTTTCGGTCTTAAATGTACGGATAGCTTCGATAAAAAGAAGGCATATGAAAATAAAGATAAAACAGGGGATAAGCAAATCAATTATTTTCAACAAAAGCGGAGAATCCGCGGGGAGCCAGCCGGGTAATCCTTTTAGATACACGGCGACAGGGATGAGAACAGCCGCTTTTACCGTGTATATCAATTCTGACCTGTTTTTTCCGGCGCTTGTAGCGTGAAGGAGTTCATACGCTGCTATCGCGCAGATCAGCGAGACTACGGCAGTAAGAACGTAGGGCGGGAAGAAAAACAGGACGGCGAAAAATACCGGAAGAAGCACTGCCGAGACTATTATACGTGTTTTCATTCGCCTGCTCCCTTCTAAAGCCCTCCGTAGCGCCTGCTTCGGCTTTGATATGCCGTTATCGCGCGGTCAAGCTCCCGTTCGTTAAAGTCCGGCCAAAGTACGTCCGTAAAGTAATATTCAGAGTACGCCGACTGCCATAACAGGAAGTTTGAAGTTCTTTTTTCGCCGCTTGGTCTGATTATAAGATCAGGGTCGGGGATACCGTCTGTGTACATGTAACGCGAGAAAGCCTCTTCTGTGAGAGTTCCGGTAGTGTGATCGTCTGCAGCAGACACTTCTGCCTTGGATATCTCTGCCGCGTAACGTTCCGCAGCTCTCAGTATTTCATCTCTGCCGCCGTAGTTTAGGCAAATATTTACCTGTACACCGTCAAACTTTTTTGAAAGTTCTTCTGTTTCCGCTATCAGTTCGCGGAGTCCGGGAGATAGGACAGAGATGTCGCCAAGGAACTTCATTTTTACCTTGTCACGCTCCATTTTCTCCAGCGCTTCGTGCAGATACTTTTCCAGAAGCTCCATGATCGTCGCTATCTCATCTGCCGGACGCTTCCAGTTTTCAGTGGAGAAAGCATAAACAGTAAGGTATTCGATCCCGATATTTTTGCAGTATGTGGCGACGCGGCGGAATGTTTCCGCGCCTGCCGCATGCCCCGCGGAGCGAGGCAGGGCGCGTTTTGCCGCCCAGCGTCCGTTGCCGTCCATTACGATCGCAATATGCTGCGGCAACCTCAAAGGTTGCCGCTGGAGCCTTTCCGGCTCCCGTGCCTGTTTTTTTTGTTTAATAAACCTGAACATTAAAATTCTTAAATCTCAAAACTCTTAAATCTCTTTGATTTCCGCTTCTTTTTTCTGAGCGACTTTGTCGATCTCCTTGATGTAGTTGTCGGTCAGTTTCTGGAGATCTTTTTCAGTATCGGTAAGGTCGTCTTCGGTGATCTCGCCTGTTTTCTTCTGTGCTTTGAATTTTTCAACAGCGTCGCGCCTTATGTTTCGAATAGCGACTTTAGCGTCTTCCGCTTGTTTGTTGATCTGCTTAACAAGCTCCTTACGGCGTTCCTCTGTCGGTTGCGGGAACTGCAGGCGGATGACACGCCCGTCGTTTTGCGGGTTTATCCCGAGCTCGGATGTCATTATTGCCTTTTCTATCATTTTCAGACTGTTTACATCCCACGGGTTGATCATCAACGTCCTGGGATCCGGTGTTGATATGCCCGCGATCTGATTGATCGGGGTCGGCGTGCCGTAGTATTCGACCCTTACCTGGTCAAGCACAGCCGCGTTAGCGCGGCCTGCGCGTATGACGGAGTACTGACTTTGCAGTACCTCCACCGTTTTTTTCATTTTGCCTTCGTATTCGTCGTACATGATCCTTCCTCCTCTTTATCCCACTCTTGTGCCGATTTTTTCGCCCATTACTACGCGGACGATGTTTGCCGGGTCTTCCAGCGCGAACAGTATAACAGGGATATCGTTATCCATAGATAAAGACGTTGCTGTTGAGTCCATGACCGTGAGCCTTTGCGCGAGCATATCGGCGTATGAGATCGCGTCGATTTTTTTTGCGCTTGGATCTTGTTTGGGGTCTGCCGTGTACACGCCGTCAATATTTTTTGCGAGTAAAATCGCGTCCGCGTCTATTTCCGCGGCGCGTAAAACCGCCGCTGTATCTGTGGAGAAGTACGGATGTCCGGTGCCGCAGCCGAAAATGACAACGCGCCCTTTTCTCAGATGTCTGTCGGCTCTGAGTCTGATATACGGCTCGGCAACAGCGGAGATAGAGAGCGCTGTTTGCACCCGTACCGCTACTTTCATCTGTTCAAGTTTATCCGCGATAGCGAGGCAGTTTATAACAGTAGCCATCATGCCCATATGATCGGCCCGCGTGCGTTCGATCCTGCCTTCGCCGTCCTTTACTCCTCGCCAGAAGTTGCCGCCTCCGACGACTATACCGATCTCGACACCAAGCGAGTTGCATTCCTTGATCGCTTCGCAAACATTATGTATAACGTCGAAGTCAAGCCCCGTCTTCTTCTCCCCCGCAAGCGCTTCACCGCTTATCTTAAGTAATACCCGCTTATACGCAGGCTTTTTTGTAGGCATTCCCCCACCCCCTTAAGCAGTGACAAGTATACTATATTTTTCAGAAAATTGGAAGTATAAAATCATAAAAAGCTGTCATCTATACCCGGACGTACTGTCATCCGGACTAAAAATTACCCTAGTCCTGTGTTTATTGATTTTTCAATTAACGTCCGGTAACCTGTGTCAATTAAATCCCGTAGTTTTCCGCTTTACCGCCCGGTGGTCTATTGCTTTTTTTTGACATTTGTTGTACTGTAATACTGTCTACAACAAATCGCAACCGTTGGGTATAAAAAGGCTGATTATGTCTATAATGGATTAAAACTATTGGGTATAGGAGTCGGAAAGTATGGATTATGAAAAAAGTAATTACCAAAGGTGGTACAGGGCTCAGAGTTACAATTGGCAAGGAGGTTTCATTTCATCATATGGCGCTTTTGACGAATACGATCCATTTGATACACCAAGAGAACTGTATGAAGAGTTTTATTTACTGATACGGATGATCGAGTCCTATCGCACCATGTTTTCTGCAATAGGGACAGCTTACGCTAAGAGGATCTATAAAAAAAGCAGCTTAAAAAAAGACTGTGAAGACGCAAGAAACATGATGATTGCGCAATACGCAAGGTTTTCCGGTCGCTGGGGGATGCTCGGATGCGGTTTCAGTCGTATTATCGATACATCATTTACCGGATGTCAAAGGAGTTTAATTCATGAGCAGGGAAGGGTAAAAAAGCTTATACTTCGGGAGACGGACACTGTACGGGATCTTAACCTGCCTGAAACAATTAAAGTAAAATCTCTGCGTTTCAACAGGTTTGAGAAGATAATACCGGATAAACTGCCAATCTCCGGAGGTCCGGTCCCGTTAAGCGTCTGGGAAAAAGATTATTTTAGCACAAATCTCCGCAGCTACAAAGAAAGTGTAAACGCGCTCGCCGGTTGCCGTGAGTTGCTCAGCATATTAAAAGACTTAAATAACCTGGAATGTAACAATGAGCTCTTAGCCTATCCCGAAGGAAATGAAATTGTTCTATATCCGATCGCAATGGTAATGAGAGAAGGAAACTTAAAATGGAGATTCAACAGTCTCATACAAGCAATATCTATAATCCACATTCTTAATAAATCGGGGTATCTTTCCGATTCATGGGGTATATGCCATGAGTGCAGAAATATGTTTAGTATTGAAAATAACTATAAGAAAAAATACTGCTGCGACACATGCAGAAATACGGCGACTAAGAGAAATTACAGAGAAAAAAAGAAGTTACAGAGAGAAAAACCATAGACGTGGCAGTCTACGATAATAAAAAAGGCTCTTTCCACTGAGTTGTTCCGGGGGTTAATTCAGCTTATCAGCGTTGATTTCAAACAGGCGTTCGATTTGTGCGGCAAGTGACCTGTGTTCTGTTTTCTTTAGTTCGGGATCGGTGCTGAGCAGTTCTTCGGCAGCATTTTGCGCCTGGTTCAGCACGAGCATGTCTGTTGCGAAGTTTGCGATTTTCATTTCCGGTAAACCGTGCTGCCGGGAGCCGAAGAAATCGCCCGGTCCGCGTAGTCTTAAATCTTCCTCAGCGATTTTAAACCCGTCATTTGTTGCTTTCATTACGTCAAGCCGTTCGGCGGAAACAGATCCGCTGTCGCCCGTACCGCGAAAGAGGATGCAATAGGACTCGTGCTCACCTCTGCCGACACGACCTCGTAACTGGTGTAACTGTGACAATCCAAACCTGTCGGCGTTTTCGACTATGATAAGCGCTGCGTTGGCGACATCGACGCCTACTTCAATAACTGTTGTTGCCACAATTATATCAGCCTCGCCTGAAGTAAAGGCAGACATTGCTGCGTCTTTCTCCTTCGTTGGCATCTTCCCGTGTACAAGCGTAACACGAAGCTCGGGAAAGACATCTTTCTGTAATTTTTGGTGGTACTCCACAGCGGATTTTAATCCGCTTGCAGACTTGAGTGTGCTGTCAGGGTCTTCTTCATTTTCCTCAACCATAGGACAGACTATATATACCTGACGCCCTTCGCCCACGAGTTTTCTTACATACTCATACACCCTGGTCCTATGCCTCTCGCCAACAACGTGAGTTTCGATCTCCTTCCTTCCGGGAGGCATTTCGTCAATGATAGAAACGTCAAGGTCGCCGTAGATGATGAGGGCAAGCGTCCGCGGTATAGGAGTTGCCGACATGACGAGCACATGGGGACTGTCGCCTTTTTCGGTCAGCAGAGAGCGTTGGTTTACACCGAAACGGTGCTGTTCATCAGTTATGACAAGCGCAAGATCCTTAAAATGCACCCCCTCTGATATCAGCGCGTGTGTCCCGATAATCAGATCGATCTCACCAAGTGCAAGTTTTTCGTACGTCTCACGCTTACCCTTAGCCGTATGGCTTCCCGTAAGAAGCCCGACATTTATGCTGAAAGGCTCAAGAAGCTGTGATAATGTGTTAAAATGCTGCTTTGCCAGTATCTCCGTCGGCGCCATAAACGCTGATTGGCAGCCGGATTTCCACACCATCCAGCAGCATACGGCGGCTATAAGCGTTTTTCCGGAGCCGACGTCACCTTGAATAAGCCTGTTCATCGGTCTGCTTCCGGTCATATCCCGTGCCGCGTCTTCGACTGCGCGCTTTTGCGCTCCGGTCGGTCTAAAAGGAAGCGCATCGTAAAACTCCCCGAAATCCGTGCTTTTAATGCTTTTTCCTGTTTTCTCGACACGCCCCTCACGCAGGATTTTCATTGCTGCGGCGAGTATAAAAAGTTCCTCAAATATCAATCGCCTACGTGCTATATCAAGTTCCCTGAAGTTTGCCGGGAAATGTATGTTTTCATAAGCGTATCGTGCCCTGCACAGTTCATACTGACCGGAAATACTGTCAGGCAGTACGTCCGGAAGTCTGTCCCCGCACTTATCCAATCCGCTGCGTACTGCACTCATCAGCATTTTTTGGGAAAGACCTGCTGTGAGAGGGTAAATCGGCATTATACGACCGGTGGCACTTCCGGTGGCACTTCCGGCGCCGCTGCCGGTTCTGCTGCTGTTCTCTTCTGATATACGCTCAAAAAGCGGGTTTGTCATTTCCGGTTTTAGGAGAGTGCCGGTGTTTTTTCCGTAAAAAACATACTCATTACCCTGCTTGATCGAGTCTTTGATGTAGGGTTGATTAAAAAAAGTGATCTCCAGTGTGCCTGTGTCATCTACAGCGCGAAGCTTTACAATATCAAGCCCCTTGCGGATATGCGACAGTTTAGGCGCTGCGGCTGCCATGGCACGAACGCAAACGGACTCGCCGACAATAAGCTCATCTATTTTTTTAAAGACAGTCCTGTCTTCGTAGGCACGCGGAAAATACCCGACAAGGTCGGACAATGTCCGTATGCCGAGCTTATTCATCAGCTTCTCACGCGCTTCACCGACGCCTTTGATATACCGCACTCCGGTGTTTAATTCTGCTTTTTCCATAGCTTGTATTATACACCAGTTAACCCACTGTGTAGTTCCCCCGGACGAGAACTCTTACGGTTGCTGCCGTTGCTGTGATACCGTTACCCTCTATCGTTACAAGATACATATGATTCGTTGTCAGTGCCGAACCTGCTGCCAGTGTTGCGCCGGATGTGTAGTCAACAAGCGCGGGAGCGCTGCTTCCCCGCGCGTTCGCAGTGCCTATACGCAGCATTATCTCAGTGCCGACCGGACATGTCAGAGTTTGTCCGTTACTGAGTGTGACAACGGCAAATACATCGCCCGGTTCCGGAGCGGTACCGCCGGGATTGTCTGATAATTTTTCTTCGAGCTCTTTGATTTTCTCGTCGAAGTCCTGTGTCAGTTTTTGAGCGATACCTTGTGTCTCGGTCATTACCTGCGGTCTGAATATATTAGTAAGATAACTTAGTGTGATGAGCGGGTCTGTTGTTGTTCCGGGCGACGCCAGAGCAAGAATGCTCGCTCCCGATATTAGTAAAACAGCGGCTAAAACAGCAATGCCGGTATAGAATTTTTTACGCATATATAAGTTCATCCTTCCATTTTCAACAACATGATCATATCATAAAAAACACAGATTTGCAAAGATACTAAGTTTGATACAGCTTTTAAAGGTTTGTTTTATTGCCGCCCGGCTTGTTACTTCACTACTGTTTTTATCGCTTCAGGGAGTTTGTCTACGATATTTCCCGCTGTTACCGAGTACTCGCCATACTCTTCGGCGCACATATCGCCTGCGAGTCCGTGGATATAAACAGCGGCGGCGACCGCGTGGACTATAGGGAACTTTTGCGCGATCAGGGCTGCGATCATTCCGGCAAGCACATCGCCTGTTCCGCCTTTTGCCATAGCAGGTCCGCCGGTCGTATTGATGTAGGCTGTGCCGTTTGGCAGGGCCACGATCGTTCTGTGCCCTTTCAGAACGAGGATACATCCGTATTTTGTAGCAAAATCTCTGGAAGCGCCGAGTCTGTCGCCGGACGCCATGTCACCTCCGAGCCTTGCAAACTCACCCGGGTGAGGAGTCAATATCAACGGACATACCGCTTGATTGAGTATGTCAATGTTCTCTGCTATCGCGTTTAACCCGTCTGCGTCAAGGATCATCGGGGTTTCAGATATCCGTGTAAGAGACTGGACCAGCTCGGTTATATCGCGTGAATTGCCGAGCCCCGGACCTATAAGGCATACGTTACACTGACTCGCGCGCCGCAGTATCTCACTTGCTGATTTTGCGCTGAGCCTTCCTTCGTTGTCGTCGGGGAGGGGAAAAGGCATCTCCTCTTCCAGTTTTGACGCCATGATTTCGTAGATCGACTTCGGCACACCTAAAAACACCAGCCCTGCTCCTGTTTTTGATGCAGCACGCGCAGACAGTGAAGGCGCTCCTGTATATCCAACACTTCCCGCAACGATCAAAAGGCGTCCGTAGCTGCCCTTATGCGTGTCGAGCCTCCTGTGCGGCAGGCTTATATCACCGGGCATAGCCGCGTACATATACGAGGTTATGCTATTGAGCAGCTCTCTTGGTACTCCGATATCACAGACACGCAGCTTTCCGCAATATATACAACCGGGCTCGACAAAATGGCCCGGTTTTGCGAATGAAAACGTAACAGTCATATCAGCTTTTACCGCATCCCCGAGAATCGATCCGGTATCAGCATGCACTCCGCTGGGAACATCTGCTGAAATGATAAAGGCTCTTGAACTGTTTATCATACTGACCGCTGTCAGTGCGTCCTCACGCAATTCTGAATTTAAACCGATGCCGAAAATCGCGTCAACCACTACAGCGCAATTGTTTACATACTCGCTATGGTCAGAAGACAACGTAATGTGCTCTAAAGAACCGCCTAAAGCGCTAAGTGAATTATACATGATTTTAGAATCCGGCGAGAGATCCCCGGTCTCTCCTATAAGAAAAACACGAACAGATACTCCCGCTTTGAGCAGGTTTACCGCAGCGCCGATACCATCTCCCCCGTTGTTACCGGTGCCGCAGAAAACAGCGACATTCCCGCCGGGAGGCGTATGTTCCATTACGACCGTAGCGATGTGTCCGGCGGCGTTCTTCATTAAAGTCTCGCCGGAAATAAACATTTCCTCGATAGTTATACGGTCGATTTCGCGCATTTGCGCTGCTGTCACAAGTTTCATAAGAACTCTCCGTTTTCGCGGTATCGGCACTTCAAAGCCTCAATTATACTATCAAAATATTATTGCAAAATCAAGGGATTTATGATAGACTCCCTTAACCATAACCCCCTTATAATAAGCTGATAACTTCTTATAAAGGGGTAGGAGGATACATGTATGAAAGAAACACTGGAAAAAATCAAAAAAGAAGCGTTAGAGGCAATAACTTCTGCCGGCTCTTTACCGGAGCTAGAAACACTGCGGGTAAAATATCTCGGCAAAAAAGGTGAGATAACCACTATTTTAAAGCAGATGGGTTCTCTCTCCGCCGAGGAACGCCCTGTTATAGGTCAGTTAGCTAATCAAATCCGCGCCGATATCGAGAATGCGATCGCAGCAAACGCAGCCGGGCTGGAGTCCAGTGGTCTGGCTGAAAGGCTGGTCGCAGAAGCGGTGGATGTAACTATTCCGGGCAAGGAATTTAAAATCGGCCGCCGTCATCCTATGAGTATCGTTCTCGACGAGGTGAAGGAAATATTCATAGGTATGGGGTTTACTATAGCCGAGGGGCCGGAAGTGGAGCTGTCATTGTACGATTTCGACAAGCTCAACATACCCGCCACTCACCCCGCGCGCGCCTGGACGGATACTTTTTATATAACAGAAGATGAGTCGGTCCATCTGCGCTGTCAGACGTCACCTGTCCAGGTACGGGTCATGGAAAAACAAAAACCGCCGATCCGCGTGATTTCGCCGGGGCGTGTTTATCGTAAGGACGAGGTCGACGCGTCACACTCGCCGATGTTCCACCAGATAGAAGGGCTTGTGATCGATAAAGGCGTAACGATGGGAGACTTAAAAGGCACGTTGAACCTTCTGGTATCAAAGCTTTACGGAGAAAACACAAAAACCCGCTTCCGCCCGCATCACTTTCCGTTTACTGAGCCTTCATGCGAGGTGGATGTGCAGTGTGTGGTCTGCGGCGGCAACGGATGCCGCACGTGCAAGCAAAGCGGGTGGCTGGAATTGCTCGGATCCGGAGTTGTTCACCCAAAGGTGCTCGCAGGCTGCGGGATCGATCCTGATATATACTCCGGCTTCGCATTCGGGATCGGGCTGGATCGTATGACGATGCTTCGTTTTGGCATAGACGATATGCGCCTGTTGTTTGAGAACGACATGCGGTTCTTAAGCCAGTTTTAAGGAAGGAGGACGAAATAAGATGAAATTATCAAGAGAATGGTTATCGGATTATACAGAAATTAAAGCGTCCTCACAAGAGTACGAAGATGCTATGACGATGTCGGGGTCAAAGGTCGAAGCTACATTTGAGCCGGGTGAAGAGATAAAAAACGTTCTGGTCGGTCTGGTCAAAGAAATCGAGAGGATGCCGGATTCAGATCATTTATGGCTTTGTCAGGTAGACGTTGGCGGAGAGGCTCCGGTACAGATAGTTACAGGAGCGGACAACGTAAAAGCAGGGGATATAGTACCAGTAGCATTGCATAAGTCTCGTCTTCCGGGCGGGAAAAAGATCGAAAAAGGTAAGATCCGGGGGCACCGGTCCGAAGGGATGCTCTGCTCATTGTCCGAGTTGGGATTGGATACTCACGATTTCCCGTATGCCGATGAAGACGGTATCTTCATAATGCGGGAAGAATGTTCGCCGGGAGATGATATAAGGCCGGTGATCGGTGCAAATGACAGTATCGTTGAGTTTGAAATAACAAGCAACAGACCGGACTGCCTGTCGATGATAGGGCTCGCGCGTGAAAGCGCCGCGACTTTTAAAACAGAGCTGAAGCTTTCCAAGCCTGTTGTAAAAGCAGACTCTTCCGTAAACGGAGACATTAACGAACTGCTGTCAATAGAGATAGCAAACTATGATCTGTGCCCCAGATATACGGGAAGGATTGTAAGGAATGTAAGGATAAAGGAGTCTCCGAAATGGATGCGTCAGCGCCTGCGCGCAGCGGGCGTAAGACCTATTAACAACATCGTAGATATAACAAATTACGTTATGCTTGAGTATGGTCAGCCGATGCATGCATTTGATTACGCATGTCTGGACGGAGGCAAAATTATCGTAAGAACCGCGGTAAAAGGTGAGGTCATGAATACCCTTGACGGTACTCCGCGTGTGCTGACAGAAGATATGCTGATGATCGCCGATGCTGTAAAACCTGTAGGTATCGCAGGTGTTATGGGCGGTGAGAACAGTGAAATAACTGAAAATACACAGTATGTAGTATTTGAATCAGCCAACTTTAACGGTTTTTCAATAAGAAAGACCGCAAATGCGCTGAATATGCGGACAGATTCTTCCGGCCGTTTCGAAAAAGGGTTGGATATGGAGAATACCCTCCCGGCTGTACAGCGGGCATGTGAGCTTGTAGAGCTATTGGACGCCGGAGAAGTAGTAAGCGGAATAATAGATGTAAGAGAGAAAACAGAAGCGCCTGTGAAACTTCCTCTGGATCCGGTAAAGATCAATAAGCTGCTTGGAACTGATATCAGTGAAGCCTTTATGTCAGAAACACTTGAGCGTTTAGGGTTTAGTATAGACGATGGAATAGTAACAGTGCCGTCATGGCGGGCTGATGTTGAGCATTTTTCCGACCTTGCCGAAGAAGTAGCTCGCTTTTATGGATATGAAGTGATAGAACCGACACTGAACAGCACTAGCGGCACAGGGGGTTACAGCAAAAAGCAGTCAGCTGAACAGAAGATAGGGTCACTATGCCGCGCAATGGGATTCACAGAAGCTGTTACGTATTCGTTCGCTGGACAGGCTGATTACGATAGAATTTCACTGCCTGAAGACTCTCCGCTGCGTTCGGGAGTAACGATATTAAATCCGCTCGGCGAGGATACCGGTATTATGCGGACGACCTCACTTCCTTCCATTCTGGGAGCTTTGGAAAAAAACAGCGGATCCCGTAATCAAAATGTCAGACTATACGAAATAGCAACAATATACCGAGACATAGGCGAGACACTCCCCGATGAGCGCCCGATAATCACATTAGGCGCATACGGCGACTGTGATTTTAGTGAGATAAAAGGCGTCTGTGAGACATTGTTACGGGAAATGCGGGTAAAGTCTTTACGATTTGAAGCAGCGCAAGACCTCTCTCCGTATCACCCGGGACGAACGGCAATCGTTTACTCGGGAGAAAGCGAACTCGGTATAATAGGGCAGATACACCCGAATGTCGCAAAAAACTACGGACTGGGAGATACTTTTACGGCAGAGCTGGATTTTCTCGAAATGATGGAGTGTGCTGCGGATGAAAGCAAGTACACTCAGTTACCGCGCTTCCCGGCGATAACAAGAGATATAGCTGTTGTTTGTGATACGGCAGTAACTGTCGCAGAGTTATCGAACAGCATATATAGATCGGGAGGAACGCTCTTACGCGAAGTTAAGCTGTTTGATATTTATACAGGAAGCCAGGTCCCCGAAGGTAAAAAAAGTGTAGCATTTGCGCTGTCGCTACGATCGGACGACCAAACAATGACTGATGAACAGGCTGATCAAATAATAAAAGATATTTTAGCAGGCTTGTCACGATTGGGTGCAGTTATTCGGTGATCAAATGAACAAAGTCATAATAGCTCCCGATAGTTTTAAGGGTGCGCTTACCGCAAAGGAAGCTGCCGGTATAATCGCGGAAGAAATCAGCGGAGTTTTCCCATTATGTGAGATCATAAAAATGCCGATAGCCGACGGGGGAGAGGGTAGTGTCGACGTAATTCTCTCAGCCGTCGGCGGCAATGTTTATTCAGCCAAAGTCCAATCACCTGACAACAGACAAATAGACGCAAGCTTCGGGATCGCGGATAATAACGCGGCGATCCTGGAAATGGCGCAAAGCAGCGGTATCACAAAGCAGCTCGGACTGCATCCGATGACCGCAAATACCTATGGTTTCGGGCAGCTTATAAAAGCTGCGCTCGACAGAGACGCGAGAGAGTTTATACTTTGCATCGGCGGCAGCGCGTCAACAGACGGCGGCTGCGGTATGGCAGCAGCGCTTGGCGTTAAATTCCATGATGCGCAGGGCAACAGCTTCATTCCATGCGGGGAAACATTAAACGAAATCTCTGATATAGACATAAGCGGGATAGATAAGAGGATCGCCGGGAGCAGCTTTACTGTCATGTGCGATGTGGATAATCCGTTGTTCGGCACAAACGGCGCGGCATACATTTACGGACCTCAAAAAGGCGCAAACCCTGAACAGGTCAAAACTCTTGATAAAGGCTTGCGTCATTACGGAGCTTTACTTGAGGAACACTATGGCAGAAGCTTCGTTACAATACCCGGCTCGGGCGCCGCAGGCGGTCTCGGCGCCGGGTGTATGGCATATCTCGGCGCGAAACTGAAAAGAGGCATCGACGCGATACTGGAACTTTATGATTTTAAGAAGCAGAGAGAAAACGCCGATCTTATAATAACCGGCGAAGGGAAGCTGGATTCACAGAGTTTTCAAGGAAAAGTCCTGTCAGGCGTCATTCGGGAAGCAGGCGACGTGCCGGTGTGGTCGATCTGCGGAGTTTGCGATATCGACCCCGGGTTGCTGCGCGGGTATAGTATAGAAGTTTTTGAAACAAGCGAAGGTATCACAGCAGAGGAAAGTATACGTGAACCGGCGAAGTATCTGCGTATCGCCGCGAGAAAGGCAACAAAGGAGATGATATAATGCGGACTGTATATGTGTTTTTCCCTACGGTAATGACCGTTAAGGAGTTTGTAGAAAAGCTGTCCCCGCTCAAAGGTGACTTTGATCTGCTTGAAGACAAGTATATTGTCGACGCGAGATCGTTGATGGGAATTTTCGTACTGAACCTGTCAAAGCCGGTTTTACTTCGCATAGAGAGGGATTCTGAGGAAACGATGGAAGCATTAAAGGATTTTATAGTCGATGAACCGTCTGTAAATCCGGTGTAAGGTGAGGAGATTGCCATGATTGAGACAATGAATGAGGATTTTATTACGCTGACACTCGGAAAGCAAAAAAACATAGCGCTGATCGCGCATGACGGCAAGAAGCAGGAAATGCTGGACTGGTGCGAGTGGAACAAAGAAATACTGAGCAAGCATTTCCTCAGCGGCACAGGGACTACAGCAAGAATGATCACCGATCGCATCGGCTTGCCCGTCCGCATTTTCAACAGCGGCCCGCTCGGCGGCGACCAGCAGATCGGAGCGAAAATAGTAGAAGGAATACTTGACTTCATAGTATTCTTCTCCGACCCGCTGACCGCGCAGCCGCACGACACCGACATCCGGGCATTACTGAGAATCGCTCTTGTATATGACGTCCCGATAGCGACAAACCGCTCCTCTGCCGACTTTATGATAACCTCACCACTGATGAACGAAGAGTACCAGCGCCAGGTCATGAACTTCCACCACGCCGCGCTGAAACGTTCACAGGAGCTGTAAAGGTTTGCTTGTGGTTTCTCCATAACATACTGTCAGCGATTTGTGTTTGACAACGATTTTAGAATTTGCTAAAATGCAAAGTGCTCAGGTGATATCACCGGAGCACCAACACGGGCTTGTGGCGCAGCTGGGAGCGCGCCTGAATGGCATTCAGGAGGTCAGGGGTTCGATCCCCCTCAGGTCCACCAGACGACCCTAAATGACTACCCTCAGAAAACACAATAGTCATTTAGGGTTATGACTATTCAAGTGGCTGAAAACACTACGTTTTACATAAGTTATCAGAGACCGCGCCATCAGGCGC